>Ga0310120_10000502_pt1 | contig 30969 bp, 20 predicted proteins | sample CB27_AW_983_MG_FD_203506 | JGI IMG/M metagenome (GOLD analysis project Ga0310120, IMG submission 203506) | Marine microbial communities from Western Arctic Ocean, Canada - CB27_AW_983 | ecosystem: Environmental > Aquatic > Marine > Oceanic | place: Canada: Western Arctic Ocean | collected...
GATGCCCTTCCTGGTAGCGACCCTGGCCCTGGCCGTCTGTTTTCAACCGGCCCGGTCTGAAACCTGGACCGACAACACGGACAACTTCCAGGTCGACGCCAAGTTCGTTGATTTCGATGGCGAGGTCCTGGTCTTGCAAAAGAAAGCAGGGAACACGATCCGGGTGCCGGCACGACGGCTCAGCGCTGAAAGTGTGGCCTTGGCCAGGAAATTGGCCGGGGCATCGCCCTCAACCACGACCCCTTCTCGAACCGCGGATCGATCGGAAACCGAGCCCCAAGCCACTCCTCCCTCTCCGGCCGCGACAACCACAACGATTCTGTCACCACAAGCCGCTGACACGACTCCCGAAGCAACTGCACAGACGTTGCTCAAGGCGATTGAAGCGGGCGACCTCGCAGTGATGTGGTCACAGCTTCCGCCCACCTATCAAACCGATGTGAACGAAGTGGTTCACACCTTCGGCCAGAACATGGACCCCAGTGTTTGGAAACTTGGCATCGGGATTGCGCAAAAGGCGGTGAAGATTCTGCAGACCCGACAACAATTTATCGCCCAGTCGCCTGCCCTCTCAGCAATGCCAGTCGATCCCGAAACAATTACCAAAAATCTCGACGTGCCGCTAACAGCGCTAACCCTGCTGCTCAACAGTGATCTGGCGGACTTGGAAAAACTTCAAACACTCGACCTTGCGGCATTCGCCCGGGGGCAAGGTTCGGAAATCGCAAGGCAGCTTTCCAAGTTGCCAACTTCTGTACCCGATGAACTGAATTCCCTGACGCTAGGAGTCGATGCCGAGGCAGCCTTCGAGTCAATCGTAAACGCAAAAGTCAAGAATGTTCAACAAACGGAAAATACGGCCACGTTGCAAATGTCCCCGGAAAATGGCGACACGGCAACCATTGAAATGGTTCTGGTTGAGGGCAAATGGATCCCCACTGATCTGGCCAACGAGTGGGACGCCCAGATGGCCGCCGCCAAAACTGCCTTGCTTGCCATGAAACCTCAACTGGAAGCCAACAAGATGATGATCATGATGCCGCTCCAGATGGTGGACGGTGCGGCCAACCAGATCCTGGCTGCCAAATCACAGGAAGAGTTCGATCAGGTCATCGCCGATCTCACGAAAAATGTTGGCGCGGTCGTTGGTCCCCTCATGGGGCAAGGCAATGGCGCCCCCGCTTTCGGCTCTCCAGCGAACATCAGCAACGGCGGTGACGCGGATGACGAGTTCGACTTTGGCGACGGCACGGATATCGACTTCGCCGATACCGCCCTGAACGATGACACGAACCTCGGTGACAACGCCGATTTTGGCAATTCAGACCTTGACGACACTGATGTTGAAAAAGTCGGCTTCGACGATAACGATGACGCCGGCGTGGACAACGCGGATTTCAGCGAGGAAAAATAAGACCCGCCGACCGAACGGGAACCTCAACCCGTAGATCGACTGAAACGAACATCCAACAGCTGCCCTGAGCATGGTTCGTTACGAGATGCCGGTCTTTGACGCGCACACCAGCGGTCTGAGTTCTTGCCCAAACGAAAAAAAACTCGGCGCTTGCCAAGGCAAGCGCCGAGCCTTGTTATTGCTTCGAGAACAAGCCTCACCCAGCGGATCCACCGGGGGGCGGGAACTCGGAAGCAGGTGGTGGCCGCAACGGGCGACCCGCCGGCCAAACTCAGGTGCGACCACCTCGCTGGCTACTAAAACACTCGTCGAACAATAGACCACCTCCTTCCTACTAGAAACCACGGCGGGGCTGGTGTGAATACCAGAGACACACCCTCCCAGCCCTCTAGTCCGTCCGTGCTGCGTCGCACGGACACGTCTCCATTCATTATAATCAGCCATTGGGATCAATCCATACAATTGCCCGAACTTACCACCACCCCAGGAAACCGCTCGAAGTCAACGGGTCCTGCTGGCGTAAGTCATTGTAAAATTTTGGGTTACGACAGATTTGCATCGTGACTGACCGCAAAGACCGGCGCGAATCCGCAACACCATAACCAAGATTTCCCTGAAATTAACCAAGATTTCCCTGAAATTCCCCGAACCGACAATTTCATCCCCTTGTCGGACTCTGAGATATTCCCGGAACCCCGACGGGGGTATTGAAGACTTTCTCTGCCAATGCATCGCAAGCAACTCCAAAAACTCGGTGTTCCACCAACCTGCGCCAAAGCGGCAGCCACGGCCCTCGGCAAGGCAGCCCAGCAGGGGGCAGGTATGGGGCTCAAAGGGAAGCGGGCCCGGCAATGGATCACGATGGTCACGCGGAATCCGCGAAAGTACGAGTCCGACCCCATTTGGGGTGAACTGGCCCGCGAACTGTTGGCCGGGCAGGTCGACATGGCCACCGAACCGATTGCCTACCAGACGTGGGGCACCGAAATAGATACGGCCGCACACACACAAATGCGACAGGCATGTCGCGTACCTTTGGCGGTGGGTGCCGCTTTGATGCCCGATGCACATGTTGGCTACGGGCTGCCGATTGGGGGTGTCCTGGCCTGTGAGAACGCCGTCATCCCTTACGCCGTTGGTGTTGATATTGCCTGCCGGATGAAGCTCTCTGTGCTGGACACACCGGTAAATTCGCTCACACAGCACTTCAATCGGTACAAAGAAGCGATCATGGGGGGTACCCGTTTTGGAGTGGGGATCCAGCACCAACCTCGAAAACACCACGAAGTGATGGATCAAAATTGGGCCGTCACACGTGTTACCCGGGAAAAAAAAGATACTGCCTGGAAACAACTCGGCACCAGCGGTTCAGGCAACCACTTTGTTGAGTTTGGCGTTTTGTCACTGGCTGAGAATGACTCGCAATTAGGACTGGAGGCGGGCGTGTATGTCGCCTTGCTAAGCCACAGTGGAAGCCGAGGAACTGGTGCGGCTGTCTGCAACACCTACAGCCAGATTGCCCAACGGCAACTTCCCCAGCGATACCGAGAGGACTTTGGTCGCCTTGCCTGGTTGAGCCTCGACAGCGAAGCAGGCCAGCAGTACTGGGCCGCGATGACACTTATGGGCGACTACGCAGCGGCTAACCACGCCATTATTCATCGGCTCGTGACCAAAGCGGTGGGTGGCCAGGTGATAGCCGGGGTCGAAAACCACCACAACTTTGCCTGGCGGGAGCAACACCAGGGCCGCGAGTTGGTTGTACATCGCAAAGGGGCAACGCCGGCAGGAGAAGGTGTGTTGGGCGTGATCCCGGGGTCGATGGCAGCTCCCGCCTTTGTCGTCCGTGGCCGAGGCAACGCCCATAGCCTGCGTTCGGCTGCCCATGGGGCCGGGCGACGCATGTCGCGTAAGAAGGCTAAGGACACCTATCGTTTCAACGCCGTGCAAAAAGATTTAGCACAGCAGGGAATCCAGGTCCTGGCCGCCGGGTCGGACGAAGTACCGGGTGTGTACAAGAACATTCACGAAGTGATGGCTGCACAGCGCGATCTGGTCGATATCGTGGCCCGCTTCGATCCCAAGATTGTGCGAATGTGCGGGGATGGCAGTCGTGCCGAAGACTGACGGGTTTGTCCCCGAACTATCAAACTGTTGCACAGGTAACAAGCGAGTTTCGACGGGAGCCGGCCAGCTGGTGCATGAGTTCCCCGGTTGCCCATTAGGCCCCGCTCTCCAGGGACAAAGCAACACGAAACTGCAAACCACCTGATTTTGTGGCGAGACTGTCAACCAACAATCAGCGACTACCGAAAACGACACACGCTGTTGTCAATGCCAGCGTGATCGCCGAAGGGTGGGCTAATTCTGATCGGCGGCGGGTGGGTCACCGGCCAGATGGCGGCGGAGATAGCTGGCCCGCTCGATATTGCGATCCGACGGGTCAAGTTCCATACCCGTCAGCTTCTGAAGGTGGGCCGGTTGGGTATGGATAAATAACATGTTGACCGTGGGGATCTGGACGTTCTCAATCAGCCCCAAGTTGACTCCCATCCTCACACTCGAAAGCAGATGCATGGTCTCTTCGGAGCTAATGGTCTTTGCACTCTGCAAAATTCCAAACGCCCGGCTAATTCGGTCGTGCAATGTTTCCTGGCTCTCACGAATCAGGAAATCGCGGGCCTGACGTTCATAATCAATCAGTACGGGAACGACATCGGAAACGTCCTTTGTCACTTCTTCTTCGCTTTTGCCAAGCGTGATCTGATTGCTGATTTGATAAAAGTCGCCGGTGGCTTGCGAACCTTCACCGTAGAAACCCCGCACAGCAAGATTGATCTTTTGCAGGCTGCGGAAGACTTTTTCAATTTGCCTGGTGATCACCAGCGCCGGCAGGTGCAGCATAACGCTGATGCGCACACCGGTGCCCACGTTGGTGGGGCAAGCGGTAAGGTATCCGAATCGATCGTTATAGGCAAAGGTTGTTTTTTCTTCAATCAAATCATCCAAGGCGTTGATCTGATTCCAGGCTACATTCAGATCGAGCCCGCTGTACATGACTTGGATGCGGAGGTGATCTTCCTCGTTGATCATCACACTGAACTGTTCACCTTGGTCAATAACCACGGCTCGCGCGCCTTCGCTTTCGGCGTGTTCCCGGCTGATTAACTGCCGTTCAACCAGGAATTGGCGATCGACCTCGTCCAACTGATTTACATCAAGATAAGTCGGCGCGATTCCTAGTTTGCCTGCCCCCTGCAGTCCCTCAACCCGCTCGCGAAGAATGCTTTCGATCTCTGCCTTGTCGGAATCGGTCGCCCGGGCAATGAAGGGGAAATCCGCCAGATTGCGCGCGAGGCGAATCCGGCTACTAATCACAATGTCGGACTCAGGGCCAGAACCCCTGAGCCATTTACCGCTCGTTTTCGCAAGGTCTTCAAAATTCACCGGATTATACAACCCTTGGATTGGGCAGTCCCTGATAACCGCGCTACCGGGTACGGCAGCTGGAAAAAATCATTGATTAAAAATATCAGTCCTCGCTCTGCTGATCACATTCAATTCCTCGAATCTGGTCACGAAGTTCTGATGCCCGCTCGTAAGCTTCGTCCGCAACCGCTTCTTTCATTTCCCGACGGAGCCGAATAAGTTGGGTTCGCTGTTCGGCGTCGACCGAACAGAATTTAGGGACCTTTCCCACATGCTGCGTTTCGCCATGGATGTTGACCAGCAAGGGATCCAACTCCTTTTGAAAGCAGACATAGTCATGCGGACATCCCAGCCGCCCCTGCTTGCGAAACTCCAAAAAAGTGATCCCGCAGACCGGACATGCCCGCTGGTCGAGTCGAGCCAATTCCTCGGCTGTTTCTCCCACGGCCAGATGCTGTGCCAGCAAGCCCGCCATGGCCGGCATCACTTCCGAAGAATCGTCGTGGGCAGGCGCTAAAAACGAATGAGCACATTGCTCGCACAAGTGGAGTTCTTTGGGTTCCCCATCGATCAAATCCGTAATATGAAAAGTCGCTGGCTTTTCGCATTTCTGGCACTTCATATCGAACCTCTTCTGGGAGCTGGGCGCCTGCCTTGCCTGAACACGAACAAACAGCCTCTGGAGGCTGCAACTTTAGAAGCCATGCGACAAAACGTCCCTCCACCCTTTCCTTTATACCATAAGTAAAGGGATTCTATCTGGGGGTGTCCCATTGTCAAGGCGAGGTGTGAGACTTAAGGAGAGTGCTAAGTCGTTTCGGCTGGGGAAGATAGCGTAGCTGGTCACCGTCCATTGGCCACGATATTGTGGGGGATTGGCACGGGTGCTAAGCTGACGGCCAATCGCCCGTTCAGCCCAGCCCCATGAAACACGTCCCTTCCGCCACCGAATTCTGCGACCTCGCCCATTCGGCCGACTATGTACCGGTCTACCGACGGCTGGTCAGCGATGCCCTGACCCCGGTCACCGCCTTCCACAAAATCGACGATGGGGCCAGTGCCTGCCTCTTCGAAAGCGTGATCGGTGGTGAAAAAGTGGGGCGGTACAGTTTTCTGGCTGCCGAACCCTTTCTGCTGCTTGAAGCACGGGACCACCAGGTCACGATCACACGGTTTCAGCTGCCAGTCAGCCAGCCAGGTGAAAACCGATGTTCAACCGTGCTCAGTCGGGAAGAATTTGTGGCAGAGAACCCCCTGGAAGAACTCCGTCGACAAGTCCAGGCCGTACGCATTCTGGAACTTGAGGACTTGCCTCCTTTTGCCGGCGGGGCGGTTGGCTATGCCGGATACGATACGGTCCGCTATGTCGAGCACCTTCCTGACCCTCCGACCGATGATCGCGAGCTACCCGATCTGGCCTTTGCTTTTTATGACCACATGATCGTTTTCGATAACGTACAGAAAACAATTATGGTGATCGCCCTGGCACAGGTGGGTAATTCTGAGGACGACGGGCAAATTCACCTTGCCTACAAATCCGCCTGTGACCGCGTTGACCGCCTTGTGGAAAAACTCTCCACGCCAGCCGTCGCCGTCCGACCAGCTGACATCAATATCGCTGGTGCTCCCACCATCGAATACCAATCGAACTTTACGCAGGCCGAATTCGAAGATGCCGTACAAAAGTGTGTCGAATACATTCGTGCTGGCGATATCTTTCAGGTGGTTATCAGTCAGCGATTGGCGGTACCACTGAAAGCTGATCCGTTTGAGGTTTATCGCACACTGCGGGTCGTCAACCCAAGTCCCTTCATGTTCTACCTGCGAACGCCACAATGCACGCTGGTCGGGAGTTCCCCAGAAATCATGGTCCGCGTCATTGAAGGAAAGGTCACGGTCCGCCCGCTCGCCGGAACACGCCGCCGTGGCCATACCGAGGCCGAAGATCTCGAGCTTGCCGACGAACTGATCAATGACCCCAAGGAGCGAGCCGAACACGTGATGCTCGTCGACCTGGGGCGAAATGACGTGGGTCGCGTTGCCAAATATGGCTCGATCGAACTTTCAGACATTATGGTGATCGAACGCTATAGTCATGTCATGCACATCACGTCGAACGTGACCGGGCAACTCACCGACGATGTTGATGCCTTCGATGCCCTGGCTGCCTGCTTACCTGCAGGAACCGTATCGGGAGCCCCGAAAGTGCGTGCGATGGAAATCATCGATGAGTTGGAACCCCACCGCCGCGGCCCGTATGCCGGCGCAGTCGGCTATATCGACTTCGCAGGCAACATGGATACTTGCATCGCCTTGCGCACCATGGTTATTCAAGACGGAACCGCGTACGTCCAGGCAGGCGCAGGCATCGTCGCAGACAGCCAGCCGAAGCTCGAATATAAAGAAACGCTCAACAAAGCCCGCGGACTGCTCAAGGCAATCGAAATCACCGAGCAGCGGGTAACCGCATAAAAAAGGGCGGGCCAGGGCCAGCGGTTGACCCCACCAACAATCGCTTGCTTAGAGCCTTCTGCCGGCCACAAACCGATAAATCACCAGCAGCAAGATCGCGCCACAGGTCGCGGTGAGAATACTCGGTATGCTCAAACCTCCTTCAACCGCCTCGCCAATACCAAGCTGCGCGCCGATCCAGCCCCCCACAAAAGCACCTGCAATCCCCAGCAAAATGGTAACGATACATCCAGCAGGGTTACCTGGGATAATAAGCTTGGCCAGGATACCAGCAACCAGTCCCAACAGAATCCAGGTCAACCAACCGGGCATGATTTCGCTCCAAGTTTGAGTTCGTAGCTACCGTACCTTGATTTTCATTCCTGCTGTCGCAAGGTGCGACTCGACTTCTCAGTTTCAGTTAATTTCGGTCACCGCAAGACACTCCGTCCAGTAAAAATTCGCGTCAACACCTGCACCATGCTGAATTGTGCAGAAATACAACCACTGATGCGGACTGGTCAACACCACACCTCGGAAGCAGATAAGGTGAGAGAACTCTACGATCGTTAACATCGTGCCAAGTCGTATTTTTTCACTTCAGCCTGGCGAGCGTGCGGCAGTGGGCTGGAGTTTTAGCTGGTTCTTCTGCATCCTCTCGGCCTATTACGTGGTTCGCCCCATACGCGAAACCATGGGGACAATCGTAGGAGAAAAGCACTTTGACTTGCATTTTTCTGGCCATTTTCATCAGCATGCTTTTGGCCTCTCCCCTCTTTTCGGCGTTGGTGGCCCGCGTTGGTCGAAACCGACTCGTCCCAATCGTCTTCCGTTTCTTCACCGTGTAGCTGATTGGGTTCAGTCTGGTGATTGGCCAAACAGGCCAACCGTAAACCACCGTCAACCACCCTCAGACAACTTCCCTGCACAAGTCTCCGCACGTAACTCCGCGATCATATCTCGGGTAGCCGCTTCCACCGCAGCTTGCCAATCCGCTTGCTGGAATTTCTCTCGATATCTGGGACTTCGCTGGGCAAACAGAATCCCCCAGGAATTGTTGATAATCGCCCCCAGACCGTGGGCATCAAACGCGCCGGCCACATCGGCTGACTTTCCTCCCTGACTGCCAAAGCCAGGCACTAGAAACCAGGTATGTGGCATCGCTGCGCGAAGTTCGTCCAGTTGCTCCGGATAAGTGGCCCCCACGACCGCTCCAACGGCACCGTAACCGCACACACCGGTGGTACGGCTGGCGTGCTCTTCGACAAGCTCCGCAATGTGTCGATACAGAGGCCGCCCGTCGGAAATCAAATCCTGGAACCTGCCACTGCCGGGGTTCGACGTTTTGACCAATACAAACAAACCCGATTCTCGCGCCAGCGCAACATCCACAAACGGCGTCAAGCTGTCCTCCCCAAGATATGGGTTAACCGTCAGCGCATCGGCCCCCCAGGCACTTTGGCCGCGGCCCAAGATACCCCGGGCGTACGCTGCGGCCGTGCTGCCAATGTCACCCCGTTTACCATCTAAAATAACCAGCAGCCCATTCTCTTGGGCGTGCGCAACAACATTCGACAGTGCCGTCATCCCACTGGGGCCTAATTCCTCGAAGAAGGCCATCTGCGGTTTGACTGCCGGAACAAGTGGGGCCACGACATCGATCACGGCACGACAAAACTTCTCAAAAACCTCTGCTTGGAACTGCAGAGATGGTGAATCGGACAATTTCAATTCATCGGGCAAGAGGTCCCAACGGGGATCCAAGCCAACAACGACGGGATTACCAACCTGACGAATCTGGGAAGCCAGCTGATCGCTAAATCTGGACATCAGGTTTCAAAACTCTTGTTTTTATGCAAAGCGGCAAACTAACACGCGATTTTACCAAACAGCCTCGCCGACCGAACCACTTGTAGGCCAGAGGAAATGGCTGGCGACGTCCTCTGCCGCCGGGTACCGCAACCGCTGCTCTCTGGCTACGCATCATTGCACCATTTGTCAGGCAAACGCAAGTGGTCAGGCAGACGCAAGTCAACACTTGATTTGATCAATCCTATCCAGTTGGCGCCACCGGTCGGCGACTTTATATTGTCGGCTAACGGGAATTTCCTGGCAGAACATGCCACGCATCCCAACACTACCTCGTCGCCCGGCAAGTTATCCGATTCCCGTCACGGCCCCAGGCGCGGGAAACCGCTGCTGGCGGCGAATTTTCGTACCCCATTTCATGATCCCTGAAATTCCACGACCGGCAGTGAAACCAATCACATGAGCATTGATCGTGTTTCCGTGGTCGCCAATTCCCGTGCTGAGCGGGCAGGCATCATTGCCAAGGCAGGCGGTATTGAACAAGCCATCCAGTCCGGCAAATTACCACGGCGGATTGACACCACACTCTCAGAAGCCCTCGTCCTGGGCCTCATGCTCCAGGATGTGACCCGTTTTCTTGTCGTCTTCGGGCATGGTTCGACCGAAATCGGCGAAGTGCTGAGGATTTACGAAGAGGCAGGACTGGTCACGACGTATCCGGTGCGGCATGAGACCGCGGCATCCCACGCCGCAACGGCGCTTCGCTGGGTGACGGGCGAGAAAGCGGCGGTGGTCACTTCCATTGGCCCAGGTGCAATGCATGCCCTGGCCGGCTCGCTGGCGCCCGCCAGCGACAGCCTGGGGGTCTACTACCTCTTCGGTGACGAAACAACCGAAGATGAAGGCCCCAACATGCAACAGATTCCCAAGTACCAACAACACCTCTATCTGCAGCTCTGTTCAACCATGGGATCCGCATACTGCCTGCACACACCGCTGGCCCTGGCGACAGCCCTGCGGCGGGGAATGAACACGGTAGACCATCCACACGCAGCAGGCCCGTTCTACCTGTTGATGCCCATGAATACCCAGCCCGCCACGCTGGAAAACTTCAATCTCGACGAACTATCGCGTGCGGCACCGCCGGCACTCGGTGCCGCGCGAAACGACGGAGGCTACGAGCGGGCTGCCGACGCACTCCTGGACGCCCAGCGGATCGTCGTTCGGGTCGGGGGTGGAGGTCGCACCGCCGGCCCGGAAATTACCGAGTTTTTAGATCTCGTCGATGGTGTCGCGATCACCAGTCCAATCGTCTCGGGAGTGATTCCCTACGACCACCCACGGAACATGACCGTTGCGGGTAGCAAAGGATCGGTCTGTGGTAACTTTGCACAGGATGAGGCAGATCTATTGGTCGTGATCGGCTCCCGCTTCGTCTGCCAGTCCGATAGTTCCAGGACCGCCTACCCCAAGGTTCGACAGGTCATCAATATCAATACCAACGTCGAGGCGGCCACACACTACGGTTCCACGATTTCGTTGATGGGGGATGCAGCCTCAACCCTGGCCGAGTTGAACCGCGTGCTCAAGACACGCAACCGGTCAACGACGGGCGAGTCGGAGTGGTTTCAAGCATGTTCGGCAAAAAAACAGCAATGGGATGCTTTCAAGAGAAAGCGGTATGACCATCCAGTCTTGCTGGATCCCGTTTGGGGCGAAACTGTCTTGACCCAGCCTGCCGCCATCAAAATCGCTACCGACTGGGCCCGCTCGAAAGAGGATGTCGTGAATTTCTTCGACGCCGGCGATGTACAAGCCAACGGTTTTCAGATCGTCGAAGACGATCGGCTGGGACGCACCTTTACCGAAACGGGTGCGAGTTACATGGGATTTTCCGTGTCGTCGGTATTGGCAACTGCGGTGACCGATAAACCGTTTTATGCGGTCGCTCATACCGGAGACGGTTCGTTCACCATGAACCCGCAGATCTTGATCGATGGCGTTCAACATGGCGCCAAAGGCACAATTCTGGTCATGGACAACCGCCGGATGGGAGCCATTTCAGGACTGCAAGAAGCTCAATACCGGGACGACCACGCCACGAACGATCAGGTGCAAGTCGATTACGTAGCCTGGGCCAGCGCCGTGGACGGTGTGCAGACATTCGGTCCTATTCGCAAACCGGAGGACTTGAAACAGGCCCTGGAAGCAGCGTATCGCAACGCGGGCCTCTCACTGGTTTACGTCCCGGTTTACTTTGGCCCCGACGAACTGGCTGGCCTCGGCGCATTCGGCCGCTGGAATGTAGGCAATTGGACCGAGCAGACCCAAGCCATGAGGCACAAGATTGGATTGTGATCACCCCTCAACCTGAATTTTGCGAGTCGAACTAACGATATTCCCCACGACATGGATATCGACGGCCAGTGGTGGTCGTCGTCCCGACGGTTACGAACGCGGCTATTACTATGAGCCAACCGTGTTGACCAATGTCGATGATTCCATGAACCTGATTCACAACGAACCATTTGCACCTATGGCCTCCGCAAATCCAGCGACTGGAATTAATCGCAAACTCACCTCGTATGGCGACCCGGAATTCAGCCGGTATATGCGGCGGGCGTTTCTGGCCTCGGCCGGGTATGACCGCACCGACCTTGAGCGGCCGATCGTCGGTATCGTCGACACGTCGAGCGACTACAACACGTGCCATCGCAACATGCCGGAATTGGTCGCGGCTATCAAGCGGGGTGTCCTCGAGGCCGGTGGGCTGCCTTTTGCGTTTCCTACCATCTCGCTCAACGAGATTCTCTGCTCCCCCACCACCATGCTCTTTCGCAATTTACTTGCGATGGAGACCGAAGAAATGATTCGCGCCCAACCCATGGACGCGGTCGTGCTGGCCGGTGGGTGCGACAAAACCGTTCCCGCTCAAATGATGGCGGCCGTCTCGGCCAACATTCCCGCACTGTGTGTCGTGACAGGATCGATGATCACCGGAGATTGGCAGGGTACCAGGCTGGGCGCCTGTACCGACTGCCGACGCTACTGGAGTTCCTACCGCGGGGGCGATATCTCCGATCAAGAAATCGCAGAAGTCGAGCAGTCCCTCTGTCCCACCACCGGTACCTGCATGGTGATGGGATCGGCGTCGACCATGGCCTGCCTCGCGGAGGTCATGGGCCTGATGCTGCCCGGAGGTGCCGCTCCACCGGCGGTAACCGCCGACCGACTCCGCCATGCGACTGCCAGCGGGAGAGCCGCGGTGGAACTGGCCACCTCCGCCCGAACACCCGCGGACATTTTATCGCCAGCGTCATTCAAGAACGCACTGAAAGTCCTCGTGGCTGTGGGCGGGTCCACCAATGCGATCATTCATCTGACGGCAATTGCCCGACGGGCCGGGATTGGTTTGTCGCTGGAAGACCTCAACGAAGCCTCCCAGCAGATCCCCCTGTTGGTCGACTGCAAACCCGCCGGCAACGGCTACATGGAGGACTTCTACAAGGCGGGCGGGCTGCCAATATTGCTAAAAACGCTTGAGCCGCTCCTCGACCTGACTGCAAAAACGGCAACCGGCCTGGCACTGAGTGAATCGCTGCAAGATTGCCAACCACCTGGCGACTGGCAGACAACCATTCACCCGTTAAACGCCTCGCTGGGACCCACTGGCTCGCTGGTAGGACTCTCCGGCACGCTCGCTCCCGATGGTGCCGTGATCAAGCAATCGGCCGCCAGCCCCAAGCTGCTGAAGCATCGCGGCCCGGCTGTCGTATTCGAGTCACCCGAGGACGCGGCCCGGCGGCTGGATGACCCCTCTCTGAAGATCACCCCAGACCATGTGATGGTCTTGCGAGGGGCTGGCCCGATTGCGTCCGGAATGCCCGAAGCGGGTGCCTTACCCATCCCCGATTACCTTGCCAAACAAGGGATTCGTGACATGGTACGCATTTCCGATGGTCGCATGAGTGGCACCGCCTTCGGTACGGTGGTCCTGCATTGCACGCCTGAATCTGCCGCCGGTGGCCCGCTCGCCTTGGTCAAAGAGGGTGATGAAATCGAGCTGGATGTCGCACAACGCCAGGTCAATCTGCTGGTCGACAACTGTGAACGCGATCGTCGCAAAGCGAAACTGAGACCACCCTGCCTCCCCGAACGTGGCTGGCGCAGGCTATACGCCCAGCATGTTCTTCCGGCCAACCTGGGAGCCGACCTGGATTTCCTCGCGCCCGGCCCACCAGAAAAACTATAAGCACGCAATTTTCCCCAAAAGTAGGGCAGGGCGGTTCGCAGCGTCCTTGACTACCCTCGCAACAGGGCAGTGCAGGTTGGTGCTGTTTTTTAGAGCGTCTTCAGTTCGCACAATCCCTAAGGAAACCCCTTCACACCGATTCCTATGGACCCTACAGAACAGGCCCAAATGGTTTGTTGACTATCGGTGGCTTACAATATTACCCTACGAACTCATGGGGCAATGTCGTCAAGACCTTTTTGAACTTGGAAATATTATCCCTTCAAAAAGAGAGGCAAACATCCCGCAGCAAAATATCACTTGCAACGCCAGCCTCTATTGACGACGGGGCAACTCCTAATAGTGGCGTATCGCTCCATAAAATTCCCAACCTCCCCAAACGAAAGCACGGCACATGACTTCTGCAAAGCATGAAATCACACTCGACATGATGCGCGAATCGCTTTACAGCGCTGTTGTCGCCGATGCAATAGACAAGCTTGGATTGCGACACCAATCGCCTCGCGTTTCCTTACCATCTGTAACAGGCATCCACAAACTGGTAGGCCGTTGCAAGACGACGCGCTGGATCGATTTAGACCACGATGACCCAAACACCTACGATGGGGAATTGGAGGCTGTGGACAGTTGCCATCCCGACGACGTCATAATCTGTGCTGCCGACGGGTCTATGCGGTCAGCGATTTGGGGAGAGCTTCTAGCAACGGCATCACAATATGCAGGGTGCGTAGGCGCTATCGTAGACGGTGCTGTGCGTGATGTTGGCCGCATGGAAGCGATGCAATTTCCTGTATTTGCCCGAGGCACCTCTGTTTATGATTCCATGAATCGTCAAAAAGTCGTTGAGTACGATGTGCCGGTCGAAATCGCCGGAGTACAGTTCTGCCCAGGTGATCTTGTCCTCGCTGATCGCGATGGGATCGTCGTCGTACCTCGCAAGGTTGAGGCAGAGGTCGTCCAGAATGCCTGGAAAAAAGTTGGTGACGAGGACCGCGTCCGCAACGAAATTGCCAATGGCATGAATGCCCAGGAAGTCTACAAACGGTGTGGCGTGTTGTAAGCAACACCAGGCCCCGCAAACAATATGCCTGGAACTCGTCCTCCCCCGAAAGCAGGGAGCACGAGTCCAGAGGCACAGAAAAACCGGTCCCACGATTCTTCACCCGTCTTCATTGGTGCTCGATCACAACGTGTTGCTGTTGATCGGTAGGGGTGATGACGGGTTGTTGAATCAATTACACCGGTTGGAATCAGCAACCAACCAACGCGAACCGCCAGGGAGACGGTCCGGGTCAACCGGTCTAGGCACGACGGCGACCCGCCAGGCAAGCGACTGCTCCCAAGCCAATCAGGCTGATGAGGGCGGTTGCGGGCTCTGGAATTGCCGAACTCGACGCGCCAAAATGGGGCTCCCCACCGAAGTCGGTGAATGGGAAATTGTCCTGCCGGAAATTGTCCTGCCACACGGTAAAGTCACCCGCATCGATCCTTCCGTTGCCGTTGCCATCGGCCATCAAATCGGGCAAACCAAAGGTCTCCTTCCACAGCTCATAATCCTGCTGGTCAACCACATAATCACCGGTGTAGTCGCCTGCGATGCCCTCGGTGGCGTGGCGGAGAGTTAACCGTGCCATGCCGTCGGTAACTCCGTCAATACTATCGTGGACGAGGATTTGCGTCTGGAACTGGGCCCCCTGGCCAGGAGAGAGTTCGCCCTGAAACTGCAGGACATTCGGGCTCACCGGGTCGTTCACATCCACAAGCTGAAAGGCACCGGTTTGCTCAATTTGGCTATCAGGTGAAGTGTCCCCCAAGAGGAATTGTATTTGCCCAGCCTGGTCGTGACCCTGAAACTGGTCACCCACACCGGTTCCTAATTCCAATTGAGAACCAAAGAGGTGCACACCACCGGCGGCGGTCACGTTATTTTCGAGCGTGAAAACCGTGTACTCATCGACCGGCGTCTCGACCGAAATTTCCAGATCCTGGAGTTGGTTGGGGGCGGTAGCGACCTGGGTCAGAAAGACCGTGTCGTTTCCATTCACGGCCCAAGGGTCGCTTCCTTTGACACCCGCGACGTCAGCCACCAGCCACGATCCATGGCCAAAGACATTGCCAAAGAGCGGGTCCCATTCGCCCACGTTTACATTCCCGAATGCTGCCAATGCACCCATCTCCGGATCGGGGAACAATTGGTTAGCCCGCTGTTGCAGTGGTGCTAACCCAGCAGGAGGAACCCCGGGCACCGGGGCTCTCTCGACTTCCGAAAAACCGGTCGCATACACATGTCCAAACAGGTCAACATTGGTAAAGGAATTGGACGGCAAGTTGACCGGCACAATATTCTGCTGGGCCGCGTTGGCATTACCGGCGGCCGGATCGCCTTCTTCGGAAGTCGCCAGGTTGCCCGCTGGCCCTCCAGGACCCGACACCAGGACGGCACCGGTCGCTTCGTTGGTCAACTCGTAGAAATACTTTGCAGACGCCCAGTCGTAACTGGCATCACCCGTCACGGCAACAGCCAACAAAGTTGAGAGGGCGTTCAACTCAAGGTTCACCTGAATCACTTCAGCCGGCGGCAAACCCTCATGACCAGTAAAATTACCCAGGCGAATTCGGGTGCGACCACTCGCCCACCCTTCGCCCTCACCATAGTCGCCGGGAACAAAAGCATCGGTCTCTCCACCTACATGGAATTTCAACCCTCGACCATGCGTAACTTTTTTACCTTTGGCAACGAACGGATTGGGTTTCTGGACAGCCGTACCGCCCTGCAACGTAAACGGGACCCAATCCTCGTCCGGGTTTGGCTGACCGGTGAGCTCACCAGCGTTGTCTCTAGGTCGCGGGAATGACGTGGCAAATCCAAATTTATTCTCAATGACCGGGCTTTTTTCGCCCGGAGGGGTGACCACGTTCAGCGACAAGTCGAGTTGTGCGTCGAATATCGACCTGGCGTAAGTGTTGGTCACCGTGGCCAACAGGACCACGAACAATACAGGTTGTGTCAAAAAACGAATGAGCTTGCTGTTGGTTCGAATTGTGGTGGTGGTAAACATGATTTCCCTTTTCTCGTTAACTAGTGTGGGGGGGGGGGACCTAAAACGTCATTTCTTAGTCCAGCTGGCCTCTCATCTTGATAATCGGAGGGTGGAACTCGAACCCGACTGGTAGCTCAAAAAAAAACATTTTTTGAGCCGAGAACGACGTTTAACCGGTACAGCCTGGTCTCACAGCCGCCAAACGAAAAATACGCCTGGGACTCGCTCCCCCCGGAGGCAGGTTGCCGCACAAGGAGAACGAGTCCAGACGTACAGAAAAACCGGTTCCACGATTCTTCACCCGTATTAGTTTGTGCCCGATCACAACATGTCGCTGTCGATCGGTGGGGATGGTGACGGATTGTTGAACCAATTACACCGGTCGGAATCAGCTACCAACCAACGCAAACCGCCAAGGAGACGGTTCGCGTCGACCAGCCTAGGCACGACGGTGACCCGTCAGGCAAGCGACTGCTCCCAAGCCCATCAGGCTGATGAGGACGGTTGCGGGCTCCGGAACTGCTGAACTCGACGCGCCAAAATGGATCCCCCCACCGAAGTCGGTGAATGGGAAATTGTCCTGCTGAAAATTGTGGTGCCAAAATTTGTCCTGCCAAGTTTTGTCCTGCCGAAAATTGTCCTGCCAGACCGTAAAATCACCTGTATCGATCACCCCGTTACCGTTGCCATCGGCTGTCAAGTCCGAGGAACCAAAGGTCTCCTTCCATAGCCCATAATCCTGCCGGTCAACCACATAATCACCGGTGTAGTCTCCAGCCATTCCCTCGGCATTGTGGCGGAGGGTTAACCGTGCCATGCCGTCGGTAACCCCATCAATACCGTCGTGAACGAGGATTTGCGTCAGGAACTGAACCCCCTGGCCGGGAGACAGTTCGCCCTGGAACTGCAGGACATTTGGGCTCTGCGGGTCGTTAATATTCACAAGCTCAAAGGCACCGGTATGCTCAAGTTGGTTATCGTGTGAGGAATTGTCCAAAAGGAACTGCAGTTGCCGGGCCCGGTCGATCTGGTTGTAAACCTGAAACTCGTCACCCACACCAGTTCCCAATTCCAATTGAGAACCAAAGAGGTGCACGCCACCGGCGGCGATCATGTCATTGTTGAGCGTGAAAACCGTGTAATCATCGAATGGCACCTCGACCGAAATTTCCAAATCGTGGGGTTGGTTGGGATCTGTAGCGACCTGGGTTAGAAAGACCGTGTCGTTTCCTTCTACGGCCAAAGGGTCGTTTCCTTTAACACCTGCAACGTCAGCCACCGCCCACGGTCCATAGCCGACAACATCGCCCATGAGCGGGTCCCATTCACTCTGATGTGCAAGTGCAAGATTCATTTTCTCATCGGGCAACAATTGGCTGCTCCTCTTTTTCAGTAGTTCTAACCTCTCAGAAGGAACCGCGTTCGGCGAATCTGGAAGGACTTCTGAATAACCTGACGCGTAGACGTGCCCAAACAAGTCGATGTTGGTAAACGAACCGGCCGGCAGGTTTAATTTCACATTTGTTTTCTTGCTCTCACGGTTCATACTGGGGAGCGAGTTACCTTCTTTGGAAATTATTGGCAAGACAGGGGCTGAAGGCTCGGACACCAGGACGTTACCTGTATCGGCGTTGGTCACGTTGTAGAAATACTTTGCAGATGCCCAGTCGTAACTGGCGTCACCCGCCACAGCCATGGCAAATAGTGCTCGGATGGCAGTCACGTCAAGGTCCACCTTGATCGATTCGGCCGGTGGCATACTCTCCAATCCCGTAAAATTATGTAGGCGAATTCGGGTACGACCGCTGGCCCAACCCTCGCCGTGAGCAAGGTCGCCAGGCTTAAAAGCGTGGGTTTTTCCACCCACGTGGAATGTCAACCCCTCACCGTGCTCAACTTTCTTGCGTTCGGCAGTGAACGGATCAGGGTTCTGAGCAGCCACACCGCCTTTGATCTCTGTCTCATTCCAATCGTTGTCGGGGTTTGGCCGACCGGTCGGAATACCCTTCTGATTTTCAGGTCGCGGGAACGACGTGGTTACCATAATCTTGTGCTCGATGTTCGGAGTGACAACTTTAATTGACAATTCAAGCTCAGCATCGAATACCGATGCGGCGTAGGTATTGGTTACCGTGGCCAGAAGGACCACGAACAAAACAGGTTGTGTCAAAGAACGGACGTGCGTGCTTTGCGTTCGGATTTTGGTAGTGGCGAACATGGTTTCCCTTTTCTCGTTAACTGTTGTGCGTGGGACTTAATTGGCGTTTATTGGCTCAGCTGGCCTCTCCCCCTGATAATCGGAGACCTGAACCTCACCCCGACTGGTAGCTGGGAAATTTCTTTTTCTACTGAAAATCTCGCCTGAAACCGGTACAGTTGAGTCCTACAGCCGCTCAACAAAAAATACGCCTGGGACTCGCTCCCCCCGGAGGCAGGTTGCCGCACAGGGAGAGCGAGTCCAGACGCACAGAAAAACCGGTCCCACGATTCTTCACCCGTATTAGTTTGTGCTCGATCACAACATGTTGCTGCTGATCGATAGAATTGGTGACGGGTTGTTGAACCAATTACACCGGTTGGTACCAGCAACCAACCAACGCGAACCGCCAAGGAGACGGTCCGCGTCGACCGGTCTAAGCACGACGGCAAGCCGTCAGGTGAACGACTACTCTCAAGCCAACACCTTGTGTCAAACAACGGACGAGCTTGCTGTTGGTTCGGACTGTGATGGTGGTGAACATGACCTCCATTTTCTCGTTAACTGCTGTGTAGAACTTGAATGGCACTTCTTAGTCCAGCTGGCCTCCCATCTTGATAATCGGAGAGTCGAACTCCAACCCGACTGGTAGCTGGGAAAATTCTTGTTTCTGTCGAAAATCCCGCCTAAAACAACACAGTTCGGTCCCACGGCACCCCACCGGCAGGCAGTCGCCCGGCCGGGCAAACTGTTGGGAGTGAGGCAAAGAACGGTCGGACAAGTCGCCTGGGACGAGGCTGCCCAAAACGGGCGGAAGGACCTCTCACCACGGAACCCCCCTCCAGATGCAAGCCTCCGGCAGACTCGGTTCACAGGCGTGAAACGCCTGCGGTTCTCGAGGCAAATTTCCAGTGGCAACAGCCCAGATCGTCGGGTGGATTGACGACCAACCCCGCATCCGTCGAAGCACTCCTACTTAAGTCGGAGCGTGATCAGGTGATTACCCTGCTGAACGGGAGTGGAAAATCTGCAAGTCAGATCGAGATGATCCTGGCTGATGCCGCCAACGCAAGTGGTGTGCGATCGGCCCGGCTTGGAAACTTCAAGACTCACTGCAAGCAAGACAACTCCGTTTCGCTGCAGGTGAAACAGCTGTCAATTGGCAGTGTCGGCATCGATCTCCAGCAACTCCAGCCGGCTGCTGATATTTGTGCGCTTGCCTGAATGATTCCGCTGCCCAAGATGCACGTAAAATTCTGCGGCGTCCTGCAACTGAGGTACGTCACTCAAGTCGAGGTTATGGGTCCCGTGGTAGTATCCATCTTCGCGGGGCTCACCATCGGGACTGCCCGTTTGCAACACGTATTTTCCATCCAGAGATACCCCAACCCAAAAGGAAGAACCAAGTCGGGCATGACTGTAGCCTGTCAAGCGGATGCGAAGGTTACTGAGCGGTTGACTGCTTTTAAACTTTTCAACAACCACTGCCTCCACCAAGCGACCCGGCTCGCCGCGCATCGCCAATTGTAATCCGGGCTCCAGCAGGGCGGGTTGATCAATTTTGCCGACAGTGCGCCACAAACCAGCCGTCAACTCCTGTCGAAACCGAACCCCACCCCGCCAGCCATCCGCATAAAACTCCAACGGGACCGCACCGTCGGTTGGTGGCAAAACGGTCCCGGTAAGTCTCCCGCCGCGTAGCACAAGATTCTGCTCGGCAGCGTCTTGCCCAAGTAAAGTTATTCGCAACCGGCACTCACGATCAACACTCCCCAGCTCAAAGCTCAACTCCCGCTTCCCGCTCACCCCCGAAACTTCGATCCACTCACCAGCCCGACCACACCGTGACCGCTCCACACGAACCCGAGGCACCTCGGGTTCGCCTTCTGCGGCATCGCACTGCAACACGAGCTTCCCGTTCGTCACCGGAAACAGAGACCAGAACTGGTAGTCGAATGCCGCATTGAGATTTTGTTTGAGCGTTATTTTCTCTTCATCGAACAGGAGTCTGTCAAACCCGTAAACGGTCGCTTGCCCCATACCAGTCCACGCATAATTCACCTTTCCGGCCTGGTCACCAGCAAGTTCGATCACATCTCCCCACACCAGGTCTCCGGAAGTCATCGGCACCCACCCACCACTCTGGCGTTGAAATTCCATCGCGGAGAACACGAAGTTACGCCATGTAGCGAGCGATGCGGTTGGCTTGCCAAGCCAATTGTTGGTGCTCCCCGACCCGCTGTCAGCCGTAAAATAAAAGACCGGAAGATCAAAGTCATGGCAAAGCATCAGCTGTTGTCGAGCCGTACTCAGATTGCTGACCCCTGAACCGTCAACACATATGATGAGGAGCTTTCCAGTCGCGAGAAACTTGATCACCTTTTTCCGAAACGAGTCATAGGTAGCCGGGTAGGCATCGTAGATGTAACCATCGGATTTCCCAAAGGGCCCCAGTGGATAACTGGGCCACACGTAAACAGGAAGTTCCGGGTCCGCTGATTTCACCAGGTCGAACAACGGATCAAGCCAGGTGGCAGCATTGTGTGGGTTCTCTTCGGAAAAATGGACTGAATCAACTAAAGCCAGGTCTGTACGCTCAAGCCACCGCTGGAGTTTTTCGTGTGCTGTTTGTGGGTCTCCCCGCCACCGGCTGCCATCCTCAAGTTGGACCACGTTGATCAGCCCCAGTTCACGCCCTACGCGTAACCGGTTGTTACAATCGTCATCAACCCGAGTCCGAAAAGTATTGAGCAACCCGTAGGCTCCGTCGCTCCCTCCGGCAACAATCCCACCTGATCGGGAAAAACTTGCCTGGCGACGCACCGTGGGTTCCGGGAGTGCCTCAAAGACAAAGTTGCGGTACCAGACTTCACTGCTGTGATCGGTCAGCATGATCCGCCCCTTGGAATTGCGGCCAAAACCAACCGTGTCTGCAAATTTGCTCCGCGAGAGATGGCGGTACCATTGCTCGTCGCCGACAGTCGCCGAGACGATTAACTTGCCATTGAGCCAGTGTTGGATTGAGTCCCCGCAAACCTCAATCTGGCTGGAATTAAACTCGCCGGGAGGATGAAGCTGTTTCACATCAGACGGGCGATACAAATCGTACAGGGCACCTGTCAATTTGCGGGGCGGCAAGCGTGCCAGGTAATGGTCGTCGCAAATCTGGTACTCACAGCCAAGCCATTTTCCCGAAAAGTTGCGCACCCGATACTTCACTCCGCTGTTCCCGCCAGTTGGAATCTTCCACTGAAAGCGAAGTCGAAAATTGCCAAACTCTTCGGCGGTCACGATGAAACCAGCCCGCGGATTGGTCTTTTCCAGGTGGATCGCGCCGTTGACCACCTCCCAGCCACGAGTGACCGGCCGGCCATCCGCGGTCCGCCACCCGTCGAGTGTCTCGCCATCAAAAGCCAGCGGGGTTGCCCCAGGCGTGTCACCAGGGCCCGCGAGAAGCCCTCCCAAGATCACCACCGCACCGAGGAATCTGAACGTGAACAAAGAAGTCTCCCGTGGCAGTTTTCAGATTATCCGTTATTCGAACCGCAACCCAACCGACATCCTGCACCACCATGCCTGGTCGCACGACTTTGAATTCCTTGGACCTGAGAATTCCTTGGACCTGAGAATTCCTTGGACCTGCCCCCCTTTATCATAGCGGTGCTTCATGTTGGCGGCCACGAAGGCGCAGGGTCGATAGTTCCATGCAAAACGCACCCTGGCTCAGTTCGACCGCAAGGCGTTTATCAGGGCAAGCAGGAAATCGCGATTGTCGGCCTGAAGATACCGCATGGCCCCGCCCATACGACTAAAGCTCTTGTTATAGCGGAGGTAATAGGCTGGGTTTTGCTCGGGTGGTTCTCCCCGGGACCAATCCCAATCCGATTTGGCGAGGTCATTCACGAGAATGTAGTGACCGTCGATGTGCTCTCCCTTGGCGATGGCAAGATTCTGGGCCATCGAGAGCGACTTTTCAAAGATCATCGGGCTCATGACGGCAGACCCGATTGAAAGATAAACTCCACCCTCGAGTCGGCTGACTCCTTCGGCAAACGTGAGGAAGTCGCGCTGTGCCGCACGACCTAATGCAGCACAGTGATTCATCGGATGGTTGTAGATAATGTCGTGTCCGATCATCGGATGCCCGGTCATCGGAATCCCCAATCGAAACGCCCCCGCCTGAATGCTAAAAGCCTTCCAGGGATGGGGAATTTTCCTGTCGCCTGGCGGTAATGAGAATCGCTGCACAACAGCGAGCAGATCCGCAGCTGCCGCCGCTGTTTCAGGAGTCTCGCCGAGCGACTCCTGGACAACAGCGTGCAATTCGTCGGGTGAGGGGATCTGTAATTGCTGCTGCTCGATCATCGACCCGACCGACTCGCCATAGCCTTTGCCTTCGTAGGCCCCGAGGTTCAGTGCCAGATTGATATAAAAACCGGTCTCTTCCCAATTGCCAAAGTGGCCCTGCTCGACCATCGGACCCACATGTTCACAACTCTTCCCTTGAAAGGCAAACTCCCAGTCATGAATGATACCTGCTCCGTTCGTGGCCAGGTGTGTTATCCATCCCTCTTCAGCCAGTGCCAGGAAGACCGGCGCCAAACCATTTTTGATGGCATGGGCACCAAAGGCGATCATGACGGGCCGGTCGTTACATCGTGCCGCACGAATGCGGTCAGCACACTCGGCAATGATTTCCTCAGACGCCGCAGAGAGCGGGCCAGGAGACTGATCTGCCGCAACGTGGTCTTGGTCGATGAATTTCTTGTTTTCACGCTCCGCAAGTGGCTGCATGCGGACGCCAAAACGATCGAACTGGGCAAAGGGCATGGTGACCAGGCGGTGTTCGTTGACATTGCGGGTGGCCAAAATGTGCCACAACCGTATTGTGCTAATTTCCCACAAACCAGGTCGGCCGGAAACACCAGTCCTTCGGGAACGGGCAATCGGTGGTTTGCACTTTGCAGCATGCAGTTTTTCCGCAGGCCATCAACCGGCGTAAAAACAACCCGCTGAAATCAGTTGGGATGCACGAAAAGTTCCTGTAACGATCCGCGTGCTACACTCCCAAAGCCTCTTCCATCTGTTTTCGCACTTCGATCAGTCGCTGCAGCCCGCCGCCGGCAACTTCAGCCGTAGCCCAGCCGGCAAAACCGATGTCCGCAAGTGCCTTGCGGACATGCCCCCAGGGCAAATCCCCGCTGCCGATATCGGTAAACTTGTCATCAGCGCGACTAAAACCTTTCACATCCAGCTTGATACATTGCCGGCCAAGTTCTCGAATCCACGTTCCCGGCTGTCCGTACTTCCAGTGATTGCCAATGTCGTAGTACCAGCCAACCCACGGGCTCTCGAAACCATTGACGAACTGAACAAAGCGTTGGACAGATTGCTCGGGAGGAGCATCGTGGTCGTAGAACATTTGGTTCCACACGTTTTCGAACAGAATTGGCTGCCCAAGCGACGCGGCCAGGGGGAGGAGCTTTTCAAGCTCAACCCGGCAACGTTCGGCAATGACTTCCGGAGATCCATCTTTCCCGTGCCCCAAAACAATGAGGACACCACTTCCCCCTGCGGCATGGGCCACCCGGATGCAGTGTTCAATATTGGTAACCCCTTTTTTCCGCTCGGCCGGGTCGGCGCTCGTCAAGCGGTACCGCCAGTGGTCATGATTAATGGCATTGTGGACAAATACGCCCGACTGCATCACCGCATCTCTGACTTCTGCCGGTGAAAAGTTCCCGGCTTCATCGAAATCGACACCGTCGAACCCTGCCTCGCCGGCCAGGCTGAGCCGCTCGGTCGCCGACAACGAGCGACCGTCTATCTCGTTGGTAATCATGCTCAGCTTGCAGGAAATCAAAATCCGGCGCCCTTCCGGCGGAACTACCGTGACGGTGGCCGCCGGAGCGGTTGACTCGGCAGTCGCTGGTCCAACGACCGCCGTGCCAACGACCAGTGGAGCTGCGACGCCCAAACCAAGAATACCCCGACGCGAAAATGACTTCTCTTGAAATTCCATCGTTACCTCCGACTGCGTGTAACCAACTCACCTGACACAGGCTAACGTACCGCGCAGGGAATTGGATTACCACCAAGGACCAACTAGGTGTAGAATGCCCCCCTGGCCACAGCCACCTGTCCGTGCTCATGCTCCCAGTTGTTTTTCCCCATCCGCCTTGAAATGACAATATCCCCCTGGAACCTGCTCGAGGCCAATCAAGCGATGGTCCGAGCGCAATCCTACGAAGTTGCCGTACTACCGCTCGGTGCGACCGAACCGCACAACCTTCATTTGCCGTACGGAGCCGACATTTTCGAGGCAAATCTGTTTGGCGAACGGATTTGCGGGGCTGCCTGGGATCGCGGGGCAAAAGTCGTCCTGCTACCGACCATTCCGTACGGTACCGAGACCAATCTCCGCGAATTCCCCTTGGCGATGAATCTGAACCCTTCGACCCTCAATGCGGTCGTCACCGACCTGGTTGAATCGCTCGCAAAAAACGGGATTCGCAAGATATTGCTCCTCAACAGCCATGGTGGGAACGAAATGAAGCCACTTTTGCGGGAACTCTACGGCGCCGTCGACGCCTCGGTATTCCTCTGCAACTGGTACCAAACTTGCCGAGACTTTTACGACGAGATTTTCTCCCATCCCGAAGACCACGCAGGTGAAATGGAAACCTCGCTCCTGCTGGCTTATCGTCCCGAACTGGTTGCCCGAAACACCGACGGTGGTTTTGCCGCCGACGAGGGGATCATGCGGCCAACCAGGTTTACCGCTGTCAACCAGGGTTGGGTTACGATCACTCGGCCATTCCACCTGCTTACCACTAACTGTGGTGCAGGCAACCCACACGAAGCGACCGCCGAAAAAGGAGAACAACTGATTGAACGATTGGTGGAACGCCTGGCAACCTTTGTCGTCGAACTATCCGCGGCGTCACGTGACGAACGATTCCCGTTTTAGCGTTCGGGTTGTAGCAACCTCTTCATGACTCGATGACAAAGCGGAAATGATCTAGCAATCTGGCGACAAACAACACCAGACAAGCCTCAACGAAATAGTAGCAGGACAGAAAATCACGTCAATCACGCACTACCGTCGAATGGTCGGCAAGGAATCCCAACAAGCCAGGGACCTCGGCGCAGAATTTCCGCCACGCGGGCACGGCAGGCCCCTGCATTGGTACGACGGGGATGTCGCGCGGTTTTCTGGTCGAGCAAAGCACGCCTCTCAGCGGACCTTGTTCAACATCATCACGATCGTTGAGAACGGGCTTCTTTTATGAGCCGCCCTGCTTCTTTGAGTGGCCCTGTACTACGACTGATTCTGCTCATCGCGTGTGCACATGCGTTAGTACACGTTTACGAGTTGTCACTTCCAAGTGTCGAACAAAACATCGCCAGCGAGTTCTCTGAAAATGACCCCATTGCCGGCAAACAGCTCACTGGCATGATATCGACTTGCTGGCGGTTCATGTGGGGATTCGGCGCCCTGGTAGCCGGCTGGTTTGTGGACCGGCATGGTGGACGCTTGATGCTGGGCATCTACTTGTTGGGGTGCGGAATGCTTTGCGCCTCAGTGCTGGGGCTCTACTCCATCACCAACATCACGATCCTCATGTTGTTGATGGGCAGCTTTGCCAGCATCTACCACCCGGCAGGGTTGGCGCTCATTTCACACGAAACCGACAGTAGTACTTTACCGCGGGCATTGGGCCTGCACGGTGTCCTGGGCTCGCTGGGCATCGGGGGCACACCTCTGGCCGTCGCACTGGTATCGCAATTCTCCGGTAATTGGCGAACCTGGTTTGCGATCGTCGCTGTGCCCAGTTTTTTGCTGGCCGCAATCTTTTTTTGGCAAGCCAGAAACCACGCGAAAAACAAGACCCAACACTCGCCGGTCAGCGATTACGACGATGGCTCCCAAGCCGCCTGGCGAGAATTTTGGATGCTTGTATTGGTTGTCATCCTGCAAGGCTTCATTTATTCAGCCATCATGAGTTTCTTGCCACGCTACTTGAGCACGACGTTCCAGCCTGAGGCCAATACCGTAGTGGCATCGACTCCGGCGAACGATACCGCCACACAGATAACTACCGGCAACCTGCTCGCCTCGATCGTACTTCTAACCGGGTGTCTGGGGCAGTATTTGGCTGGCCGGTTCGCTCGACCCGAAAAACTGGAACAGCAGCTGACACTCATCCTGTTCGGAAATGCCCCGTTTTTATTTTGTATGGCCCTGGCCGAATCATGGTTTCGCCCCGTCGCCGCCGGGCTGTTCGCGTTGGTTCATTTTATGCAGCAACCTGTCGCCAACAGCCTGGTTGCCAAATACACCCCCCCGGAACGGCGAAGTTTGTGTTACGGAATCAGCTTTGGTTTGTCCTTAGGCCTGGGAAGTTTTGGCGCCTGGTTCGCGGGCTACTCACTCGATGATCGAATGACCTATGGTACACTGACATTGATCGCCATCCTGGCAGGCATCGGCGGACTGGCGTTGACTCGCCTCTCCCACCTGCCGAACAACAACGGCTGAAATCACAACACCCGCCCGCGGCCACTTCATGAACATTACCTGGTATGGACACGCCGCGTTTGGCATCACCGGGTCCAATGTCGATGGAAAACCGGTCCGCATTATTCTTGACCCGTACAACTACCCGGAATGCGGCGGCTATCTTCCAATTGACGAAGAAGCCGACATCGTCTCGATAAGCCACGAAAATCGGCGCTACCACTCCGATACGTCGGCCATTCTGGGCGACTTCCAGTTGTTCAACGGACTCGATTACGCTGGCTCAACGCGAACCGGCTGTGGCGTTGAATTTTCAGCCCACAAGGTGTACGAATCACCCGCTGGCGACGGCCCCAATACCCTGGTCAAGTTCCAACTGGAAGAAATGACCGTTGCCCATTTAGGCGACTTGGGGCATCCGCTCGATCGGGTCGGGTGCCAGTTCCTGGAGGGTTGCGACATCCTGCTAGCCCTGGCAGGGGGGCCGCCCACGATCGCCTTGCCTGACCTGCGGGAGTTAATCAAGTCGGTTCGCCCTCATCTTGTCATTCCGATGCACTACAAAACTCCTAAAGTGAATCTTAACCTGCTCTCACTCGAAGCCTTTTTAGTGGCTTTTGCCGGTTTTCCGGTTGAGAAAATCGGGGCCAGCAGCCTGGCCGTAACGCGGGCCACCTTGCCAAAGCCGGTCACACTTTGCACACTGCAGCACGCACGTTAAAATTATGTCGACAAACGGCCAGATTCTTATCCGTGGGAGACAAATTGCGGTAAGTATTGCACTAGCGTAGTTGGTAAGATGAGTAGTACCGGGGCAGCTTTGCCGCAAACGGTCCATGGTACAATCCTGTTCCTCCGGGACAAATTATCCCAAATTGGTGCGCTGATGGACGAACGAGGTTCGGTCACGCAGTGGATTGCCGACCTGGAAGCCGGCAATACCGACGTTGCCCAACAGGAAATCTGGAACCGATATTTTCGTCGGCTGGTCGGGCTTGCCCGCACCAAGCTGGGTGATTCGCCACGTCGTGCCATCGACGAAGAAGATGTTGCCGTGAGTGCCCTCAACAGCTTCTTTACCGGCGTTGGTGACGGGGAGTTCCCCCTGCTCAAAGACCGCGCCAACCTCTGGCCGCTGCTGGCAAAAATCACCGCTCGCAAAGCCATCAATCAACGCCAACATCAGCTGGCCGCCAAACGGGGCGGAGGTCAAGTTAAGGGAGAATCGATTTTTGCGCGTCCCGGAAACGATAAGACCCGTGCCCTGGCCGAGCTGATTGCCGATGACCTGACCCCCGAATTCCTGGTCACACTGCACGAAGAATTTCAGCGACTCATGGAATGCCTGCCCGACGAGCAACTGCAGGAAATCGTCCGGATGAAACTGGCTGGACATTCAAACCGCGAAATCGCCGAAACCCTGCACGTGGTCGAAAGAACCGCTGAACGCAAGCTGCAACTCATCCGCGCCTATTGGACCGAAGCTTCAGAGTCGGACTAACGCCTGGGCAACAATATCTGCTGCTGGCTCCAGGACCTGCTGCTGGCTCCAGGGCACAAAAGATTGGGCCGTGCTGCTTGACCTACTTGACCACGCGGCTAAGACGACCCATTTCGCAGGCCCCGCGTGGCGACCCAGCCAACCGTGAGGCCCCACCAAAAAAGTAACCCCGCTGCCGGTTCAGGAACCGTACTGCCAGACCCGCTTCCAGCACCATTGCCGAGCTCACTAGCGGTATTGCCAATGTTGTCTTTCCAAACGGTGTAGTCGGCCGCATTGACAATCCCGTCGAGGTTACCGTCGGCTGGTAGAAGATCTCCGGTATTTCCAAAAGCCGTTTTCCAAATCGAGTAATCACTGTCGTTGACATTTTCATCACCATTGTAGTCGCCAGGCAAGTTTTGGAGTGTGACGGTTACCGATTGGCTATCCTGGACTATCGATGTCAAAAAAATGCCGTTTCCCAGGTAGTCGCCATCGTTTGCGGCAAAGAGGGCCGAAATGCTGCTCGCCTCCAGAATGTCGAAGGTGGTCCAGGTTTGTTCGGGCTGTGTGTAATTGTCGGTCACTTGCAGTGAAACGGTCCCGTATAACGTGACATCCCCAAACACCTGAAGTTTCTCGTCGGCATTGATCGCGTGGACCGCCCCGTTCTGATATTCAACGTCGGCAGCAATCCAGCCTCCCCCCGAAAGCTGCTGGCCATCGACAACATTAACATCGCCAGTGAGTGCACCGCCGCTGGCGATGTGGAGTCGCCCATTGGTAACGTTCGTTTGGTGCGCATTTTGAGGTTGGGTGACCGAGAGGGTATAGCCCGCCGAGACGATCACCGCGTGGGCCGCGGTCGGAAGGTCAGAGTACCAGGTTGCCACATCCCACTCCTGGTCTGTGCCTCCGGTCCACGCAGTGGTCGTCATCGCTGGCACAATGGTAATCGTTGCCTCCGGATCTAAATCACCCCCCCGGGTGACTGAGCGATGCAACTCCCCATTGTAGGAACGAGCGGGATTAGTGGGATCACCGCCAAACACAACATCCGTATAGGCGGTCGACTCGCCATCGTGGTTGATTCCAAACTGGCCGATTTGGAGCAAAAGGTTACCTGCCCCTGTGGCAGTGTACGTAACCGCTCCAATCAACCAGGCGTATGCGTCATTACTATCGGTGTCGCACAAGGGATCGCTGCCGCAAACGCCGCCAAAACCGTCGTGGCTGACTCCGTTGTCCGAGGGGTCGACCCGAATCCCAAACAAGTCGTACATCTTTTCGGGACTGCCAGTTGCAGCCAGCCCTTCGGAGAAATCGTTCACAAATTGATAACGCTTTGAACCATCGATGACCGGGTTGAATACCACCGATTCTCCCAAATCAATCGACGCATCGGTCGCAAGTAAATTGAGAGAAAAATCAGTGATCGTTTTGAATCCTGGGTCCTGAACCTCCGGTCGAGCCCAAATGAACACTCGCCGCTCGGCTCCAGAAACACTTGTCAGGGAAACTTGACTGGGCGCCGCGGGACTGTCAATACGATCGGAAAGCCAAATGTGGGTATATTGCGCGAACAGTTGGTGTCCGCTACAAATGATCAGCGCAATGGCTATGGCGACTCGGTTACAGTGCATGGCAATTTGCCCCATTATGACAAAGTCCCGGCTACCCCATGGGTAAGGCTGGTTGCCCCTATGGGTAGGCGACCGGACCACACCTTTCGCAGCGAGTCGGTCGTCTCGGACCGGATATCATCAACCACCCGTTGCCCCCCCCTCTGGAGGGTTCGGCGGTGCAAAATAGCCCGTTAGGCTAACGTTTTTTCCGTTGTACGATAAATGGTTGTCGGGAAAACCCAGCCTTTGCTGAGGTACTCAACGCAAGGTGCAGATCGCCTGACGGAACAAATGTTCAGTATTCCAAGCCGCACAACTTCCTGCGACAGCACGATCTCGTGAGCCACTCTCTATTTTGAACACCTTGGGAAAAAATGCAAGTATTTTGTATCCAATGACTCGCCGTCCCCCCCGGTGGTTACGATAATTCCGGATACCGCTGAACATGATTGTCCCCAGAAGTTGTCCCCAGAAGCACCCCCCAGATGACGAACCAAACGATCGGTTTTTTTGGCAATTTTACAGCACGATGGGCATCGGCCGGTTTGCTCGCCGTAGTCTGGCTGCTGGCCGTACCCGCTAGTGCACTCGACATCACGTGGGTGGGCTCGGGCAACACGCAATCCTGGGACGACCCGTTCAACTGGAGTCCGCAGACAGTTCCCGGCCGTCTTGATCAGGCCATTTTCAACGAGTCTTCCGCCGGGCCCACTGGCCAAGGGCAAGTTCAGCTTACCGCGCCAGTCG
>Ga0310120_10000503_pt1 | contig 30950 bp, 31 predicted proteins | sample CB27_AW_983_MG_FD_203506 | JGI IMG/M metagenome (GOLD analysis project Ga0310120, IMG submission 203506) | Marine microbial communities from Western Arctic Ocean, Canada - CB27_AW_983 | ecosystem: Environmental > Aquatic > Marine > Oceanic | place: Canada: Western Arctic Ocean | collected...
TGTTCCGGATGCCTAACGGGGACCTGATCCTCCAGTTTTGGCGCACCTCCTACAGTACCGGCACTAAGCAGCTGCGCTCTCAGGACCTGGGAAAGACCTGGGATCTGGATATCGATCGGATCAGCGTCGAAGGCGTGGTGGGCGCTGATGATGACCGGGCGGTTGGGACCGAGGATTACTTCGTCGATCCGGAGAGCCCCACTCACGTGTACATGGCGTTTCAGTACTATCACTATGACTCTGTTGAGCCAGAAGCTGCGAAGGTCAGCAACATTCCTTCGGTCCGTCAGGCGGGTACCTTGCTGGCGCGCTCCACCGACGATGGCAAGTCCTATTCCTTTCTCAGCTGGATTGGTCCCTTGTCGGACGAGAAGCAGCCTCAGGGCGGAGCCACTTATGAGCCAGCGATCGAGTATGTGGGCAATCGGATGATCGTAGCGATCCTTCGGGATGGGGCCGGCAATCGCTATACCTGGCAAACCATCAGCACCGACATGGGTGCCAGCTTCGCCCCCCTGGAAGAGATCACGTCCAAGATCAACGGCGGCGTCCCCAACGGTCTCTGGCAAAGAGCTCGGATATACAAGGAAAGCAATCCCTATTTTCAGCACAACAATGTGTTGGATTACAGCAGAGGGGAGGGGCGTCTCTGGGGCTTCGGCATTCACAGCATGGGAGGGGGCTATACCCGCAAGCCCGTCGTTTATTGGTCGGACGATAACGGCAGCTCCTGGCAGGGTCCGGAACTGCTGCATGGCCCCATGCATCCCGGAACGGACACCGGTTACGGCGATATGAAGCGGCGCGTCGACAACACGTTCGTGGCGGCGACCTACTATGCCGACAGGGAATCAGATGTGGCCGATCTAGAGCAGTACACCTTTGGCGGCGCCAGGGGTAGGCTACTCCTGGAAAGCGACAGCGACGGCGACGGAAACCCAGAGGCAGAATCGGGCTGGTACGAACTTCTTGATGGTGACAACGCCTTCTCGGTATCCTCGCTGCCCGGCAATCGCTGGAGGGTGACCCTCCGATTGAGCGGCAGCAACACCGATCAAAAAACCGCGATCAGCCATATCAAAATTGCTCCCGGCGAGGCTGGAGATACCAAATAGGAAATCGGGTCGTAGCGGTAGTCTCCAGGCCGCCGTCCGTAGGGGGCGATCAAGGTATTTTCTCGCAAACCTGAGGCCCATGAACTTGGACCTCTAGGGGAATCTCAGGGAGTAGAGATCAGCATCCTTCATGACGAAGCGCAGCCTCACCGGCTTGCCTGCAAGGCTGCCCACGTCCCGCTTTCCCTTCCAGGTGACGGCACGTTCGATCTCGTTTCCAATGACCTCGTCGCAGTCGGCCAGGGTATAGCCATCAATCGGCCGGCCATCGGGATCCTGGATCTCTACACGTATGCCTCCGGGAGCGGAGGTGGCGAAGTTGAGAACCAGGTTTAGCCCGCTGAACCTCAAGAGCCGGGTCAGGAACTCCCCACCACGGTAGGGCGCCCGCACCGACACGAACCCATCGGTTCTCAGCGTGTACCGCCAGAGGCTGTGGCCGGGTTGACCGTACTCGTGCTGGACATAGAGCGAGATCTCGTGGTCTCCCGTCGGGACCAGGTTGAGTGAGGGGTAGTTGGTGCGCGACGTCCAGTTCTGCAGACCGATACCGGGACGAATGAAGGCTTCCAGAAAAGTCCGCTGGTAGCGCTTTCCACCCCGGCTACTCATCAGAACCGCGTCCGCGCAGTCTTCGAAGTAGGAAGGGTTCACCCGAAGTTCCTTGGCCTGTTTCTCGGTGACCACCTGTCGGCCTCTCATTAAACGAGCGGCCACGGCGAGGTAGATGTGGGGCGCCCTGAAGTAGGGGCTGGTCTGATTGGTGTAGATGTGCTCCATGGGATCGTCGCCGGGGTCCATCATCTGGACTGGAGTCCAGGTCAGGAAGTCCTTGGAGGTGGTGCGGCCTATCCAGCGAACATTCCCGATCCAACCCTTGCGGGGGATGGGTCTGCTGGGATCCCTCTTCCAGGTCCGGACGTAGCAGACGTACTGGCCTTCGTGGGCGGACCAGAAGGTCGGGCTGGGGGTGGTGTCCGTAAAGGTCTGAAGTGAAGCGTCGATGAGGGGCTCCTTCTTTATCTGCCTCCACCGGATGCCATCCGCGGAGGTGAAGCCCATGAGGCCGTTGCTGAATCGCTGCTCCTCGGAGATGGGAAAGAGGCCCCCCAGACCCTTGTATCTCTCCGAGGCAGGAATTCCGGGCCGGGTGTCCACGAAGGCGATGAAGTTGTGGGGGACGGGCGCATACTCGGGGCCCAGAACAACGTTGTTCTTGCGGCTGCCTGCCACCTCGACTAGACCCAGATCAGGTTTCTCCCAGTGGATGCCGTCACGGCTCTCCGCGTAACAGGTGACCTCGTCGAGGCTTCCGTCCGGCCTGGCGCTGGGCTTACCCCGGTAGTACATCCGGTAGGTGTCCCCGTCGTGAAGCACAGTCACGTAGGCACAGAAGGCACCTTCCCAGGGACGGTCGAATTTCAGGGCTACTTCTGTCGGACGAGGGTGGTGGAGGATGAGTCGAGTCCCATCCAGGCTCTCGATGAGGGTATTGTCCACGAACAGCTCCAGACGGGAACCGATGTCGATCGGCTCCGGTGACTGAGTACCTGCTGCCAATGTAGGACAGACGAACAGAATGCAGAGGAGCAATCGATCCATCCACCCATGCGATGTTCTCATGATGTGTTCTCCTTTTCTGAAAGGACTCCGGCGATTGAGTCTGTCCTGTTGATGGCTTCGCCGATCGTCCCGATCAATCCGAGGGGAGCATCTGTCTGAGTTCTTCGAACCAGTTGAGGACAACTTGGAACTGACGCCCCTGCGAGGATTGTCTGTCTGGAACCATGACGAACCTCTTCCCATCCGCCGTGACATCATAGTTGGCCATTCGACCCGCTCTCGCGAAGGTGCCCTCGAAGATAACCGTAGGAGTGCCTAGCTGGAGCTCCCGATCTGTGTTGACAGGCACCGCCACCAAAGGAACCAATGGACTCGTCTCGCGTAGCCAATAACTTCACTTTGAATGTTCGTCGAATACTTACCGAATTTTTCCGATTCTCAAGGAGAAACTGCAACCAAGGTTTTTTTCCCACTGAATCGAACGATGCCGCGAAATGGTCGCCGACCTCTTCCTGCTTGCCAACAACTTCAAAGACTCGGAGTGACGTGGCAGCAGTATCCTAACAAAATCCTACTACGATGCTCTGGCTCGGCTTGTTTAGTGCGATGGCTACTTCACGTCGTCGTGAAGCACTAGTCTCGAGAACTCAGCGAAGCCGATTCTGCCTAAGCCCTGTTGCCTCAGCTTGATCAGTGCACCCTTGCGGTGATAAAGAAACATACGACCGATCTGCACATGGACGCTAACGGTCGCCACATCGAGCCGCGAACGACCGGGAGTAAAACGATGCTTCTCTTATCCAAAGACGCAGCCACCTTTCTACTAATTTTTTCTCTGACAGCATCCGCCGTGCACGCCGAGCACTGGTCTCGCTTCCGGGGTCCCAACGGATCCGGCGTTTCTGAGGATACCGGGTTTCCCACCGAGTTTGGGCCGGACAAGAATGTTGTCTGGAAAGCTGCGGTTCGGCCTGCCAAGTCCTCTCCGGTTCTCACCGCCCGGCATGTGTTCCTGACCGGCTTTGCCGACGAGAAGCTTTATACGCAGTGCTTCGATCGCAAGACCGGCAAGTTGCTCTGGGAGAAGTGGGTTCAACGGGAGCGGAAGCCTCTTGTCAACAAACTGAACGATCCCGCGGCCATCACTCCCGTGACCGACGGCGACAACATATATGTGTTTTTCCAGGACTGGGGTCTGCTCTCCTACGATTCCTCCGGCAACCTTTGCTGGAAGACCCCGCTCGGCCCGTTCACCAACTCCCACGGGCTCGGCATCTCTCCTATCGTTGCGGACGGCCTGCTCGTTATCCAGGTGGATCAGTTCGCTGACTCCTTCATCGCGGCGTTCGATCTTGAGAACGGTGAAACGGTGTGGAGAACGAACCGCATGGAATCCGAGAGCTGGTCGACACCCGTGCTGTACCGACCGACGAAGGGCGCCCCTCAAGTCCTCACGGTCGGCGACCGCATGTTCGGTGCCCACCAGCTAAAAACCGGCCAGCGAACCTTCACCGAATCCAGCATGGCCGGCGCCATGGTGGCGAGTCCGATTTTGGAGGGCGACACACTCTACGCTTTCGGCTACAACTTCGAGAATGCACTTCCGTTTGACGATCAACTCGCAAAACAGGACAAGGACAGTGACGGCCGTCTCGGTCCCAAAGAGTACGAAGGCAGCGTCTGGCTAACCGGAATGGCGAAGTTCCGTGGCAACCGGGATGGAGTTCTCGAACGCGAGGAGTGGGATGCCGTCCAAGCCAGGTATATCGGGCCTTCTCCTTTGGTGGCAATGCGCCTGGAGCCAGGAGCCGAGGGCGAGATCCTCCGCACGCGTGAACTCTGGCGCCACGAGAAAGGCTTTAAGTTCGTTATCCCCTCACCGCTCATCTACGACAACGTCCTGTACTACGTGAAGAACGGCGGCATTCTCTCGGCCATCGACGCGAAGACCGGAAAGATGCTCAAGCGGGGTCGTCTGAAGGATGCGGTCGATCCCTATTCCGCTTCTCCCATTGCAGCGGACGGCAAAATCTACCTCGCGAGTGAAACCGGAAAAATCTCGGTTCTGAAACCCGGTGCTGACTGGGAGGTGATTGTCCTCAACGATCTGGGTGAAGAGATCTACGCCACCCCGGCGCTGTCAGACGGTAGGATCTTCGTCCGTACGAACCAAGCGCTCTACTGCTTCGGAAAGTAACTCGCCCGCTGTGTCGCTGGGGCGGCGCAGGACCCTTCTTATGAACCGGGTGCCGAAGTCTCTTGCCAGTTAGTGCATCGGCTCCGTCGAGAACCACAACAGGGGATTAATAGGAATTCGGTTCTTGGTTCGATTCTAGGACAAGGGTGGAATCACGCCAAAGGAGGTTGAAATGAGGTGGGTTGGGGGAGGAATGAGGAGCCAGGGGTCGAGATCTGGCAAAGTGGGAACGACAAGAAGGGAGAAACGCGGACCGGGGCCAGAAGACAGATACAGGGATATTGGATGGCGACTGCAGAGCTCGAGCTCTGCAAATCGTGGGAAATGAAAACTACTTCCTGGTTAGTCGCCGCTCTTGCTCGTGGGTCGGAAGCTCGGTCGTGACTCAGATCCAAACGGCGCTGTGCTCCGCGCTGGTAACTTCTCGGCGAGCGGAACCAGGAGATAATTGCTGACGCGGAACGGCCCGTTAAGTCCCCGCGTTCCCACTCTCGGCTTGTAGCTCGCGATCCTGAAGGGGTGCGGGCATCCGAAAATTAGGAGGCTAGTGACGGGCTTTCGTCCGCTGAAAGGACGAGCGGAAGGAACACTAGCGGACCAAGGTAGTCGTAAGAACAAGAGTTAAGTAACGTATTTTCAGATAGATAGTGGTTGGTGGAGCTGGGGAGGCTCGAACTCCCGACCCCCTGGATGCCATTCAGGGCCAGGGCAAAACGCTCTGGCCCTTTCCCCACCTGGGTTTCAGCTCCAGAAGCCTGTATCCAGTGGACTCTTGCCATTTCCAGGTATTCCAGGAGTTACATCGAGTCCGGTAGAGAGCGTCCGAATGCGACGGCGAAAGTGACACAAAAACTGACACACTGCCACAGGGCGCGAAAGAGGGACCCGAACCCCACGTGGATCTTCACTACCAACGTATCACCTGGCTCGTTCGATCATTCATTAATGTGCTGTACCGAGCAAACGATTCGCAGCGGTCCTTGAAGGCGACTATCCAGGCGCCTACAATCTCGATACAGAAACTTCATCGAATAGGGAGCTGTAGGCCAATCGGGCGACGGCTGTAACTTGTGTGGAGGATCATCTCGGGCGTCGGCTTTTCCAACGACCGAAAAGCCAAGAAACCTCTAGGGCCCCTTGGTCGAGGAAAAGTGATCATTTCCAACGCTAGCCCTTCACCACCCCTGCGGACTAGCTTCGACTGAGTGGGACGTGCATCCAGTGTACAATCGGAGGGTGTGGAACTTGACAGTTGGCCGTTCCAAAGAACGCATGGAGAAGAAGTTCCTGGCTCGGTTGAGCATCGTCTGACCTTTGCCCCAGATCTGAGGGGGAACCGTTCACTACCTGGGAGGCCAGTGAGCGGTGTTCCCATCGGAACTCGGTCCCGGTTTCGCACGACCTTCAAGGAAAGGATGTGTCTATGATTCCTTACCTCGGCCTGGCCGTGATATGGAGACTGCGGTGACCGAAACCCCTGTGATTGATTTCCACAGCCACATGGGCGCCTGGGGCCGCCACGGGATGGACGATGACGTCTCCCTGGTCCTGCGAGTGATGGATGCGGCCGGGATCGATCGGGCCTGCATCAACACCGTCCACTTCGGGGACCCGAAAGAGGGCAACGACCGGATCGCACGGAGAGTCTCCCTTTGGCCGGACCGGTTCATCGGGGCGGCTTTCATCACTCCCCACTATCCGGATGAGATGATTCCGGAGCTGGAGCGCGCCTTCGACCATTTGGGCCTGCGATTCCTCAAGATCTATCCCACCTACGTGCGCCGAGCCCATGACGATCCCGTTTACTTCCCGGTGCTGGAATGGGCCAATGATCGCTCTCTGGTGGTCATGTCTCATGCGAAGTTCCGTTTCGACGACGAGTCGGTGACCATCCCCGGCCGGTACGAGTTCCTAGTGAAGCGCTTTCCGCGGGTACGCTGGGTTCTGGCGCACGCAGCGGGCGGGATCAACCAGGAGGCGGTGGACGCCGCCCGCCAGCTGCCCAACCTGTACCTGGAGACCTGCAGCTCGGGCCTGGCCAACGGGGCCATCGAGTTTGCCGTCCAGGGGGCGGGCGAGGACAGGGTCCTCTTCGGTACCGACATGCCTCTGCTTGACGGTGTGCAGCAGCTAGCCAAGGTGGTGACTGCACAGATCTCGGAACAGGCAAAGCGGAAGATCCTGGGACTGAATGCGATTCGTTTGTTGGAGCTTTGATCCCAGGAAGTCAAGATGTCTACAGCACCCCGAAATGCACTGCCGCGAAGGGCGCAAGACGGCCATAAGCTGCGTAGACCGAGAGGCGCTGCAGCGTCGTCGCCACTCGCTCTCCCCAACGGCTCCTCTACCCAGCGCATGTGCACGCGCCGACTGAAAGATGTGCAGCGATCGCACATCTCTCGCTATTCTGTCGCTTCGTCGCCCTAATGGATCGATTCATGCCAAAGTGGCAGTTCCATCGCCAGGTGCTCAACCGCCTGCCGGTCCGCCGAGAGAAGTGGAGCTATTGAATTTGCGTGGGGCTCCCGGCTTACCCGGGCTCCAGGTTGGACCGCCGCCCCAAAGCCGGCCAGGCGATTGGTAAGTTGCCGAAGCACCCCGACCACACGAACATCACGAGCTTTCGCGATTGTTCCGGTTCCGCGCCCTGCCCGGTCCGCACGGCCCCGAGACCGAAGCAGCGCCGAGCCTGACGGAGCATGGCGGAACAAGGCTGGGTCACTCAGCTTTAGTATCATAATTGTAAAGGTTTACGAGATTACCAGGGCGACCACTGAGGGGGGGAGGGGCCTCGAATCTCTAGGGTGCTAGGAGCTGCGGACCATTGAGGCCACCTTCTTGTGCCGTCCGAGATTCGTTGCTTCCTTAAAAGAGGCTGGAAATGCCAAGACCCAGAAAGCCGAGATCGTTGAAGTTGTTGGAAGGAAATCCCGGCAAGGAAGCCAGCGCTAAGCTTGATCCTCGCAGTGAGCCCCAGTTTAAACGGGCAGAGCGCGGCGGGCTGAAGCCGCCCTCTTGGCTTCCCCAAGATGCCAAGGTGGAGTGGAAGCGCGTAGCCCCCGAATTCGCGAGCAATCGGGTTTCGGCCGTCTTCATCATCTTCGGCGTGTGTTGAATCATCACTGCGCGCAGCATCCAATGCCCGATCGGAGGGAGAGGCTCCGATCTACGATCCCGAGGCTGTCTGGATGACGATCTGCACCCGTCGGTTCAGGGCGCGGCCCTCGGGGTTGTCGGAGCCGTTCGAGTGGGAGTTCAGCGCCACCGGTTGTGTCGCTCCGAAGCCTCGAGTGTCCAAGACGTCACTGGAGATTCCACCATGGTCGACCAACCAATCCTTGACCGACCGGGCACGCCGCTCCGATAGCTCCTGGTTGTAGTCGTGGCTGCCTTTAGAGTCCGTATGACCGCCGATCATCACCTTGCCCCTGCCTTTCTTGCGGATGATCAGTGCGACCTTCTGGAGATCCTCTTCGGCCACGGGCTTGATGTTCCATCTGTCGAAGTTGAACAATACGTCGGCGGACAGATCGACAACGATCTCCTGTTGCCGCACCTGCGCGTGCAAATCCTCGATGGCCTTGTTCAGCGTCTGTACGTTGGCCACGAGCGCCCGGCCGCCACCGGACAACCGCGCCTTCAGCCCCTCGATCGTGCGTACGTCCCGCACAAGATTCGTCGCGTCCCGATCCGGGTCGAGTCGCTTCAACGCGGCAATGGCGGCCGCATGGGCGGCCGGGTCTCCAGGTGTGTCCGGATTCCATTGTGCGGACGTGGCGCCGCCCGTCAATCCGGCAGCCAGCAGGACGGCCGGTACCCACCGCTTGGCGGCGATCATCGGGAAATGGGAAGCTCTTCGAACGGCAGCACGTCGGGAACGGTGAGGTCGACGCTGGTCACCCCATCCGGCGGTGCAGGGAACTTGAACCACACGGAGGCCTTGGAATTGGCCTTGATCTTGATGGGTGACACGCCGCCGGGAAAGCCGTGGCCGATCTGGCCCCGACCGACCGGTGCAGCGATCCAGTCCCCCTTGTCGTCCTTCAGCACGTGGTATTTCTTGTTTTCCGCGTTGTCGATGTAGTAGACGTCCTGTACCGGGTACCTGACCTGAGCTTCGCTCTGGCCGGTGTTACGGTAAGCTAGGATGACCGTCAGGATATCGTCCCGGACGCTGGCCCTGACCGCATCCACCTCCACGTCGCCGGTCATGCCCATCTGGGTCTGCAAAGGCTCGGCCTGAAGCGCGACGCTCACGAACAGCAGGCAGCCGGCGATTCCCGCGGTAGCTCTCATGCCCGTCATCACTCACTCTCCCCTCTCTTGACAGTGGGTCCAGGGTAACAAAGGAGGACGCCGGGATCAACGACAAACAAAATCTCCGCGGCGACAACTGGAAATCCCCCTCCCGCCTTCTCACCCTTAGGCTTCCACTCTCGCGCCAGCCTCTGGGCCTCGCCTATCTGTTTACCCACTTGTGCGCCTGTATGTAATTCTGGCAACACCCTCATCACTCATGAATATGACGACGGTGTCGCGATCGAGACCCGTTTCGTTCAGTAGCCCGAGAAGCCCACCGACGCTTTCATCCAATGAGCTCACCTGGGCAGTGTACTGGCCGCCAAGGGTGTCGTCGTATCGTCGCGTCCAGCGGCTAGGTGCTTGAAGCGGGGGGACATCGACAGCAGACCGGGGCCCGTAGGCGGATCGGTTGGTTCACGCTGATGGGACCGCACTCCAAAAACGGCTCATCTCACCCCACTCCAGCCAAGACAGAATCTCGCTAACCTATTGATAAGTAGGTTAGTCGGCACCGTTAATGTACGGATTTTGTCGGTTCACGACGGGGCGGATGCACCCTATACGAACCCTGGGACCGATACGGGACGTGTTAAACTTGAAAAAATCCTTCGTAACATACTTATAAATAGGGGTTTATGATTGGTGGGCCTAGATAGATTCGAACTATCGACCTCACGCTTATCAGGCGTGCGCTCTAACCAACTGAGCTATAGGCCCACGAGCGGTAAAGTATAGCTTAGCGCTGTCCGGGTTGACAAGAATCCATAGCCGGAGACCGTCGTCAGGGGACTTTACTGAAACACGTCTATCCGCTTGTTTGGCCTGGGTGGATGGATGCAGATAGAATGGGACTCGTGTCCCGTGACATCGGATCTCAACTGCCGTCGGATTTGGTCGCGGAGCTCTCCAAGGAGAGCCCTCGTCCAAGTGCGATTCCCTTGATCAGCGTCGATCAGGACGGTCTGCCTCATGTGGCACTCGTCTCCTATTTCGAGCTCTTCCTGGTCCGGGGGAAGTTCCATTTCTTCATTCACAAATCGAGCCGCACTACCAGGTTTCTGCGTGCTCGGCGTTCCTGTACCCTTGCCTTCGTGCACGCGGACTATGTCTACTATGTAAAGGGTCGGGCGCGCTGGCTCCACGATAGCGAACAAAGGTCGGTTTTCAGGCTTCAAGTGGAATCAGTGATGCAAGATTTTCCCTCAGTGGACGAGAGGAGTGTGTCCCTCAAACACGGAATCCACTTCGAAGGCGAAGAGGCGGACATTCAGGAGCAGATGAAAATTCGCGAGATGCTCAGATCTCAAAGTGTGGAGCCTACTGGCTGAAAGCGGCAACACTTGCCCTTGCCCGTTCGCTCTTGCCTGGAGGCCTTCGCAGTAAGTGGCGGCACGATCAGAGAACGAACGGTCGGCTCTGTGCTGACTGAGCAGGTCCAGGGCAAAGGCAAGGGAAGAGAGGACGCCAAACTGATCAAGGAAATGAGATTGAGCAGATGACCAAAGAGACCGATGTTGTCGTCATTGGCAGTGGACCTGGAGGATATACCGCGGCCTTCCGGCTGGCCGACCTGGGGATCAAGACGATCCTGGTCGACGCCCGGAAGGAGCCCGGTGGAGAGTGTCTTCACAACGGCTGTATCCCTTCCAAGGCCCTTCTCCATGTGTCAGGGCTGCTAGAGGAGATACGGGCTGCCGATCAATTTGGAGTCCGGGTCGCTGAACCGAAGGTCGACCTCAAGACACTACGAGAATGGAAGAACAACCTGATCGGAAATCTGAGCGCCGGCATCCTCCAACTGGGAGGTCGCCGTGGTGTCGAGTTCGTCGACGGTCGAGCGCGATTCGAGGACTCCCAAACGCTGGTGGTGGAAAACGAGGACACCTCCAGAATTACCTTCAAGCACGCTATTCTTGCCACCGGATCCCGCCCGCTAAAGCTTCCCGGACTAGGTGCCGAGAGTAATCTGGTCATGGATTCTACCGAGGCTTTGGCCCTGGAAAAGATTCCCAAAACCCTCCTTGTGGTAGGCGGGGGCTACATCGGCTTAGAGCTGGGAACCGTCTATGCGGCCCTGGGCAGCAAGGTGACACTGGTTGAACTTACCGAGGGGCTGCTCCCGGGGGTAGATCGGGATCTGATACGCCCGTTAGAACGGCGAATCAAGCAGCTCTTTGAACAGGTTAGCTTCAACACCAAGGTGAGCTCTATCGAGGATCGGGGCGATTACCTGCAGGCCGAGTTTGAAGGCGATATCGATATCCCGCATGGCACTTTTGAGCGAATGTTCGTTGCGGTGGGTCGACGGCCCAATTCGGACAATCTAGGCCTGGAACATACGCGGGCGTCGATCGACAATCAGGGATTCGTCAGAATCGACGCGCAATGCCGAAGCGCCGAGCCCTGCATCTTTGCTATCGGCGACGTAGCCGGACAGCCGATGCTCGCTCATAAGGCAATGCGCGAAGGCAAGGTCGCGGCTGAGGTGATCGCGGGACAAGCCTCGAGTTTTGACAATCAGGCCATTCCAGCCGTGGTGTTTACCGATCCTGAAATATCCTGGTGCGGCTTGACCGAGGAGGAGGCGAAACGTGAGGGAAAGCAGGTCCAGATCTCGCGGTTCCCCTGGAGTGCATCCGGCCGGGCGGCCACTCTAGGTCGACTGGAGGGATTGACTAAGATGGTGTGCGAGCCTGGAACGGGACGGATATTGGGTGTGGGAATCGTAGGTCCCAATGCCGGTGAACTGATCGCCGAGGCAGTCCTGGCAGTCGAAATGGCCGCGGTGGCGGAAGATATGGGAATGTCCATCCACCCCCACCCCACGCTTTCCGAAACCCTGGGGGAAGCTGCGGAAGCTCTGCTAGGGCATGCTACTCACATCTCTCGCAAAGCGCCGCCGATCTCCGGAGGGTGACGACGGGACGGGCCGATGGCTTTGTCGCTCCTCCTCTACGTTACCCAGCATCGCCTCGTCGTCGCTTCGCGCCCTCGACACCGTCGCGCTCGCCACAAACGTGACCGTATTTATGAGAAACGGTGTACTTAGCTGTAACTTCCGACCGCCTCGCCCTCATCAGTAAAAGAATCGAAGACAGTGAGAAGCTTGGTAATGGCCAGAAGTTCCTTCAGCTTCTTGGTCAGCTTCAGCAACTTCAGCTGGCCTCCCGCATTGGTGACCGTGGTAAAGGAACTCACCAATTCCCCAATACCGGAGCTATCTACCATGCCCACGTTTCCAAGATTGAGTAGGATGTTCTTGCTTCCTGCGGCCAGCAACTCGCGGACCTTGTTCTTGATCTCTATGCTTCCTTCTCCGATCGTGATTTTTCCTGAAATGTCGAGGATTGTGACACCCCCTACTACTCTCTCCTCAATCTTCATCTTTCTCTCCTTTTAGGTTGTCCAGCCGCTTTTCCATTCGTACTTCGAAACCACCATCCGGACGATTCCGAAATCGGACATCATCCATGAAGGTCCGCACGTAGAAGATTCCACGGCCGCTTGGTTTAAGCAGGTTATCCTGATCGAGTGGATCAGGCAAGCTGGATATGTCAAACCCCTTCCCCTCATCCTGAACCAGAATCATTAGGCGATCGGGGCTAATCTTGAACCGCAATCCTACCTTTTTGGTCTCGTCTTGCTGGTTGCCATGTCGAATCGCATTGGTTACCGACTCCCGTACCGAAAGGCCAATCCAATAGCTTACGTCCTCCTCGAGACCAATCAACTTGGTGATGCTCAGGGCCAGTTCCTGAATCAGGTCCAGGTACTGGATGTGGCTTCCGAACGAGATTTCAAAATCTTCCTGGAGGCCGTTCTTCAGAAATTTGTTCACCACAGTTTTCCGCTTCCGATATTCCTTCAGGCGAGAAGCCGTCAAATCATAATGATGACGTTGAATCCTTGTCAACTCCAGCCATGAAACTCATAAATTATGCAGGCTAGACTTGGATGCTGAATCCACAAGCAAGTTTCGCACTGGGCGCGGCACGGTGTTTTCTGCTTCCTGGGTTTCGTCCGCTCCCGGTTGGGAAGAATCGCCATTGCGGTAGGTTCCAAATGCAAACGATGCTAATCTCCTTCAGGAATAAAGAGATGTTCGAGAACTCAGACTGCCCGTCCAAGAAAGAGGACACATTATGATTGACGCTCAACTTCAGCAAAGACTCTTGTCCCTTTCTACGCCTTTACTAGTCGATGCACGCTACCGGTTGGGACTTCCCGAAACCCATCTAGATGGTAGCATCCGGCCGGCTGTCCCCTTCACCCGTATGGCTGGAGTAGCCGTTACCGTCCGGCTCGAAAGGGCGAAGGATGAGTCCTCCGCCGACCTCGGAGCGATGATTCGGGCCTTTGAAGCCCAGACCAAGGGTTCTTTTTCGATCATGGTTATCCAGGTGCCCGAAGAGCTCAGCACCCAAGGGATCTTCGGTGAAGGGGCGGCTACCCTGGGCCGCAAGCATGGCTTCGTGGGCGCCTTGATCGATGGAGCAGTGCGCGATACCCAGGAACTCAAGGACATCGAGTTTCCGGCCTTCTCTCGGTTTATCTCCCCTGGCTATATCGTAGGCAAGGCCACAGCCGTCTCTGCTGGGGAGCCCCTCGCCATCGGAGGTCGGACGATCCATGAGGGTGATGCCATCATGGGAGATAACGACGGTCTTATCATCATCCGTCCTGATGAGTTAGGCGATGTCGTAGATCGTGCGGAGGCCATTAAGGATTGGGAAGCAAGGGTCCACGGCGCTATCGCCAAGGGGAGCAGCCACGAGAAGATAATGAGGATCGCCGGTGAGATGCCTTGAGCAGTGGTGGTGCAGTGAGCAGTGCGCAGTCGTGCAGTGGAAGAGTGATGAGTTTCGAGTTGCTCATTGCCAAGGGCACCATCTTGTACTAATGACCTTCCTCTGATCACTATCCTGTGATGTTCACTCTTCACTGACTTACTGCTCACTGACTCACTGCTCACTGACTCACTGCTCACTCCACGACTGCACAACTGCTCACTCAAAAAAGAACATGACCCACATCCCAACCCACCAGAATATCCTCAAGGCTGCCCAGAGAATCGAAAGCAAGGTCCTGAGAAGCCCCCTCATGTACTCGGATTCCCTTTCGGGACTGTCGGAGGCACGGGTCTTTCTGAAGTTGGACTCGCTCCAACCCGGCGGAAGTTTCAAGATACGGGGGGCAACCAATGCGGTCGCCCTTCTGGGCGAGGACGAGCGGCGTAGGGGAGTGGTGGCCGCCTCCTCCGGGAACTACGGGACCGCTCTGGCCTTGGCGGCACAAAGGGAGGGAATCAAGGCCACCATCGTCCTCCCGAAGAACGCTCCTTCAGTCAAGGTGGAAAGGATTCGCAAGGCGGGAGCCACGATTCTACGCCACGGGGATCACTATGGCGACAGCGAGCAGGAAGCAGTGCGCCTGGCGGAGCAGGGACTGGTTCTGATTCATCCCTTTGACGATCCCAGGGTTGTCGCCGGCCAGGGGACTATCGCACTCGAAATTGACCAGGATGCGCCTGCCGATCTCGATACGACTTTGGTCCCGGTAGGGGGTGGAGGTCTTATCGCGGGTGTGGCTCTGGGGCTTAAGCCTACGCGACCGAACGTCGAGGTAGTCGGAGTTGAGCCCCTTGCGGCACCCTCTCTGACCGCGGCCCTCAACAGTGGGAAACCGGTGCCGATCGAGCCTCTTCCGACCTATGCGGACGGACTCTCTCCCCGGTCCACCGGCGAGATCTCTTTCGAGGTAGCCCGGGAAAGGATAGATCGAGTCCTGCTTCTGACCGAGGACGAGATAATGGAGGGCTGCCGCTACTGCTTCAAGGAGTTGCACCTCGTAGTCGAGCCTTCGGGAGCGGCGGCTGTATCCGCCCTGATCGCCGGGAAGCTGGAGTCAAAAGGCCATTCCATAGCGATCGTGCTCTCAGGCTCGAACCTCGATCCGAAGTACTTTCCTCAAGTGATGAATTAGCCAACCCGCGAAGAATTATTAACCACTTCGGACTTATTGACCCTCGAGTCCTGGCGGTTAGGCTCGCCACCAAACGGAGGAACAGTGGACAAACCAAACACACCGCGCGTGCTGGCGGTACCCGACGAAAACCTCAGAGCGCTCGCCTGGATCGGGCCGATGCTGATGCTGCTGGGAGAGGCAATCGGCAGTGGGGAAATCCTCACCGAACCAATCGCTGGGGCCCGATATGGGGGCGCGCTGCTTTGGGTCATCCTCTTCACCGTCGTCACCAAGGCGTTCTGGAACGAGGCCATTGGAAGGGTCGCTCTGGCAACGGGACAAAACTTCCTGGAGGCGTGTTCTGGTATGGGGCCTCCCACGTCCTGGGTACCCTGGCTCTGGTTGGTTGTAAACGCAGTGAAAGACTTCCTGCTCCGAGGCGGAATCGTGGCTATCGGAGGACTGATCTGCTACGACGTCTTTGGGGATCTTCCGGCCTGGATGGTTCCCGGTTCGGCTCCTCCAGGCACTCCGGCCAACGAGGCCGCACAGAGTGTGAGCTGGACCTTTCTCAACTTTGCTTTGGTATGGCTGACCCTGGTCGGAGGGGGCTATCGCTTGGCGGAGTCTTTCAATACCGTTTTTTGCCTGGTCTTCACCGTCGCTTTGGTGGCGTGCGCTGTTTTCATCGTTCCCGAGGTCACAGGCGAGCTTGCCAGCGGCCTGGTACCGCGGATGGCAGACAGCCCCGATCAGCTGCTGGTCATGATGTCCTTGGCAGGCATTGTGATGGCAGGCTCGGGGACCATCAAATACAGTGCCTGGGCGGAAGAACGAGACATGGGGCTGTTCGCTCACACTCGAGAAACCGGTCGGCTGAGTCGCGAGCAGTTCCAGCCTACTTCCGAAGAAGAGGTCAGACGCATGCGCGGCTGGCTTCGGGTCAGCCGAATCAACATTTCTCTGAGCTACGGTCTCGGAATGTTGATCTGTCTCGCTACTTTCATATTGGGAGTCGGTATCCTCAGACCTGCGGGAGTCCAACTGGCGGGTGCTGGACTCGCCCGCGAGCTTAGCCTGATGATGACCCAGGTGCTGGGCCCCTGGGCTCGGAGCTTGTTCTACCTGGGAGCCTGGGCAGCCATCATGAGTACCGCTATCTCGATTTTCGATGGCTCCTCGAGAATTTTCATTCAGCCCTTCAGGGCTAAGTTGCCGGGTCTCTTCGCCCGGCTTAGCGCGAATCATTGGCAAAACATTGTCATGTCACTCATGATGACCGGTTCCTGGATCGTCTATGCCTTCATACCCAAACCGGTGACCCTGGTTCTGGTAATGGGAGCCATCGATGCTCCCTTGATCGGAGTGTTGATGATCACCTACGCCTTTCTGGGACGGCGTTATCTCCCGCAGGCATACCGAAGCGGTCCCTTCTGGTGCGTTTCAATGGTCTTGATCGGACTTCTCTACCTGGCACTGGGGATGTCGTACATGTTTCTAAAGGTCTAACCCTTAGATCTTGGATAACTTGGAGCTCCAATACCATGAAGAATCAGGTTCTTACACTCATCTTCTTTCTGACCGCGGCCAGCACTGCAGGATCCGATAACTGGCCCGAATATCGAGGCCCGAACCGGGACGGCTCATCCGACTCGGATAAGCTGCCTCTGCATTGGAGTGAGACCCAGGGTATCAAGTGGAAGACGGCGATTCATGGTCGCGGTTGGTCTTCCCCAGTGGTCTGGGGGAACCAGGTGTGGCTCACCACGGCAAGCTTGGACGGCAAGGCCCTGATTGTACTCTGCGTCGACCGCGAGAGTGGCAAGATCCTCCTGGACCGTCGGCTTTTCGACGTACTCAAGCCTCGCCCGCTGAGCAACTCCGCCAACAGCTACGCTACACCCTCACCGACCATCGAGGAGGGTCGAGTCTATGTCCACTTTGGCAGTTACGGCACTGCCTGTCTCGACACTCAGAGCTTCAAAACGTTGTGGCAGCGACGCGACTTGCCCTGTGATCACTGGCGTGGACCGGCTTCCTCACCCCTGCTCTGGGAGGATCTCGTTTTACTTCACATGGATGGAGCCAATGTCCAGTACGTAGCCGCCTTGGACAAAAACAACGGCAAGAATCGTTGGATCGCCTTCCGCTCCACTGACTACGGCGATCTGGAAGACGATGGCCGCCCTGCCGCCAGCGGAGATTGGCGCAAAGCGTACAACACCCCCTCCGTCGTTGAGTTCCAGGACCAGGTGCAGCTCATCAGCCCCAGTGCCAAGGCGGCCTATGCCTACAACCCGCGGACCGGTCAGGAGCTCTGGCAGATACGCCACGGCGGCCATTCTTCGGCGGCACGCACGGTACACGCCGATGGCGTGGTGGGTATCAACGTCGGCTACATCGGAGGTAAAGCCGAGATGTGGGGTGTCCAGCTCGGCGGTCGTGGAGATGTGACCGAGACACACGTACTGTGGAAGTATGTCAGAGGAGCGCCGAAAAGATCTTCACCGGTCCTGATCGATGGACGGGCATATATGGTCAGTAATGAGGGCGTCGTCTCCTGCCTCGACTTCAAGACAGGCCGCGAAATCTGGAAGGGAAGGATCGGCGGCAACCACTCGGCCTCGATCGTCTACGCAGCCAACCGTATTCACTTCTTCAGTGAAGAAGGCGTTGCAACCATCATTCGTCCGGGAGACCGGCTCGAAGTCCTGGCAACCAGTGAGCTCGATAGTGGATTCATGGCTTCTCCTGCTATCGCTGGCCAAGATTTCTTCCTACGCACGCAAACACACCTGTATCGAATCGACGGCGCTAATGCCGTGCCAGGGACCCGTTAGCCGCCCGGCTACTTTTCTTATTCAGCGAATTGACAAGGGATCACTTCTTTTCGTAAGTTGGAGCATTCTGCGGGAGGGGAAGCGGTTACATTGCAGATGAAGATTTCTATGTGTTCTCTACGTAGTCTAGGCCCTCTGTCCCTCTTGGTATTGATGACGTCGCTGCCGATGTTCGGAGTCCCTCGACCGATCGTCGAAGTGATCACTCCAGATGGCGCAAGCATGTTGGTTCCGGCTTCAGGCGATCGATGGGGACTGGCTGAAGGTACGTCTGGAAGCAGAGGCAATCCCATCTCAGTTCGGGACGTGAACGCGGTTTCCTTCAGGATTGGAGACAATATAAATCCGAGTTGGCATCTGGGCTCGACTGAATTGGGCTCCGCCAATCCACAAACAACGTTTCCTCGACCTCTGGGCCAGTTGGACGTTTTTTGTATTGGCTGTAATGGGCCCAAGCCATCGATGACCATCCTGCACTGGACACTCATGCCCCCTGGACGTTCCCAGGATGATGGTGGCTAGAGTGAGTCTGGGCGTCGATGCAACCGATCCTCAAGCGATCTTCCGCGACTCCAACTCGATTCTTGTCGAAATCTGGTTTGTTTATCATATTCCTCCTGCCCCGCAAATCTCTTCCATCTCGAACACATATGCCACGGTCGGCAGCAGGATTACCATCGACGGTACAGGCTTCACCGAGGGGAATGTCGAGGTTCAATTCGACGGAGTAAAAGCAAAAGACGTTCAAATCATCGACGACACCACCATTCTCGTAGAGATTCCAGCCGACCTGTCCCTGGGACAGACGCAGATTACCGTGACCACCGGTGGAGGTACGACAAATCTGGCCGCAGGGCCAAACGGTCTGACCATCCTGGAAGCGGTACCCACACTTTCCGAGTGGGGACTGATCCTGATGGTGATTGGGCTCCTGGGGTCTTCGCTAGTCTTCCTGAATCGACGCCACCAACCACAAGTTCGAACCGAAGATTGATCGGTCCAGATCGATAGTCTTCAATCGCAGGAGCCGCCGCTTTCTCCCTGATTCTGGCACAAGTGCACCTTGATCGCGCCTGAAGTCTTATCCGCTGATACCCTGAAGGCCTCGGCGACTTCAGATAGTGGGAACCGGTGGGATACCAGCCGCGTGACATCCACCTTTCCGGATGCGATGAGATCAATGGCCGCACCGAAATCGGTGTTCATTCCCGTATAGGCGTAGCAGTGCGATCCTGTGAGGATTATCTCTGATTCTACCAGGCGTGCCAGATTGACCGGCTGAGGCGCGAAATACCCGGCAACCAAGACCACTGTCCCCCGTGGCCGGACGATCTCCAGAGCCGCGTCAAGGTTGTGTACCCCACCGACGGTTTCAATCACGGCATCCACCCCAGAGCCACGGGTCCACTCGTCCAAGTATTCCACGAGGTTTTCTTCTCCAATCTGAACGACGTGGTCTGCACCTAGCTCCCTGGCAAGTCGCGCCTGCTGATCGTACTTGACCGTAATCAGGCTCTCTCGGACTCCCGCCAGCTTCGCCGCCATCAGAGAGAACTGCCCGATTGTCCCTCCTCCGATGATGGCTACCCGATCCTGGTAGGTGAGGCCAGCCTGCCCCACGGCCCTCAATCCGACGGCCAGAGGTTCAACCAGAGCACCCTCTTCGAAACTCATATTTTCGGGAAGCTTGAAGAGGCCGGAGACGTGAGCGGTCGTATACTCGGCGAAACCGCCATGAGTTTCATGGGAAACCCACTGTCGCTGGGAACAGTGGTTATAGGCGCCTCTCCTGCAATAGACACAGCTCCCGCAATGTGAAAAGCATTCGATCGTGACCTTGTCTCCAGGTCCGACTTCGCTGACACCTTGCCCCACTTCGACGACAACCCCACAGGTTTCGTGACCCAGGGCTAGGGCATGTGAGGGCTCCCAGTGGCCCAGGTAGCAATGGAGATCACTGCCACAGATTCCGGTTTGCCGCGTGTCGACAGTGACGTATCCGGGTGCGGGAGGCTTGATTTCAACCTCTCGCATACCGATTTCTCGAATGCCACTGTATATAGCCGCTTTCATAGTCTGCATGGATTGCATCCTCGTATGGCCTCCTTCTCTTCTCTTGCCCTTTGCCTTTGCCCTGATCCCATCCCTTGGTTCCATCAACCAGAACTTTTCAGGGTCATATCGTGTGTACGATCCGGCGCGGCCGGAGGCGACGCTAAGCTGAAACTTCATTCGGAACTCGCACCTCCAGGTCGCCCAATAATGCGAAACGTGAGGAAGCCTGAAGCGCGAGCGAGGGTTTGGAGGGCAGCGCACTGGGGGGACGAAGAGGCCTGAGGCGCGGCAAGCAGCCAAGCCGGGGAGATTCGGGGTGTTCCCCTACCCCTCGCTTGCGCTTCAGGCTTCCATGGCTCGGGAAGTTTCTTTCTCGAATGGGGCCAGGGCTTCCTGGAGGCGGGATCTCAACCCTTCCAATTTACAAAGGCTTTTGCGACACCCTCTATTCTGGATCATTCGAAGTTTCCTTCTCGAGTGGGGCCAGGGCTTTTGGGGGCGAGACCGAGCGATCGGTTCGGTCACTTGACGAACGAACTATGAGGCGTTCCCGAGTGACACTTGATCATCCAGGGATAGCTGTCGGTGACATAGTAGCCATATTGACCGCCGACCGTCATGCCGTTGCACTCGTCAAGATCACCGGCGTCCGCGAACTCATAGTCGTCGACGTAGCTACCATCGTACGTACCCCCGGGGCCGTTCTGCCCCGTTGGTCTGGTTCCCGACTTCAGAGAATAACCCGAGATAGCCTTGCGGACCTGGGCGCCATCCAAAAAATAAGTCCCATAAATGGGAAAGCCGTCGGCCGCAAATCCGATGACCGGGGATCCGCTGGATCCAGGGTTGTCATCGAACATCGCCATTGGGTTGCCGTGGTAGTGATAGGTCCCGTCCGGTTGAGTATGGGCATTGTGGGCGTCCGCCCCGAAATGGTGGTCGGTCCCCAGGGGATCCAGCAGCCACGGGTCGGTATCCCTGCAGCCGATCAGAACATTCCCATCAGCATCCGCCATGGGATTGTTGGGATCGTAGCAACCGGCCGATAGGAGATCCACGACTATGCCATTCAACATCACGGCATTGAAGCGTGTCTGCCGCAGCTGTGTAGCCGTGCCGGCGATCGTCGGATTGCGTGGAATGGTAAATGAGCGTGCCACCTCGGCAACATTGCTCCGAAACTGTGCACTCTCGTCATTGAAGTCGTGGTTTGGAATCGAGTTCGACGACAGCACACATTCGGACGCCTCGGACGTCACGGAGATGTCGGCGGCAAAGCCCAAAGACCGCTTGATGTCCATTACGTTAGCTGTGTACTCCCCTGCAAAGCTGGCACAGTCCGCACTCCGCTCGGTGAAGATCTGATCGGTGATATCGCCACCGCCAGCGTTGCTACTAGCCGAGGAGAAAAAAACACTGCCCACTGACAGGTTGCCACTCACCGGGTTCTGACCCAGGGTTATCGCGGCTACTTCAGCACTACAATCGAAATCGGCCCATCCGAAGCCAGCAGGCAGTCCGCCGATGACCTCGTCGAAGAAGAGGCCTCTACCCTGACTACTGCCCGCTTGGATTGCCTGACCCCGGGTCAACGTGCCTGGCTGTCACGGTACTCCAAACTGCAGGTGAATCCGCTTCCAGTGGTATCCGCGATCGCGATCCCATTCCTCGACTCAGCCTTTTCTGAAAAGTTGACAGTGAAACGTAGGGTTGCCGCTGCACTGAAGCCTACCCATGCCGCTAGATATCCGCCCAGGAAGAATGCGGTGGGGATATAGGGTGCATCACGTTCCCTACGTTTTCGGTTGATCGCCGCAAACAACAGGATCATGGGAGTCGCCGTTGGTGTCATCATGGCGATCATCATCACGACCCACATGACGAACATCATGAGAGCCTCGAGCCTAGGGCATGACCATGCTCATGTCCATGCCCCCCATCCGCCAGGCTAGATATATGGTGTAGACCCAGGAGAGACCTGCGACCACGCCGAGCGCCGAGACGACGATCCACCGGTCCCTCTTCAGGGCAGACTCCAAGCTGGATGACTCGGACATCGCGGCCTTGCTTCGAAGTGTGATAGGCGAGGACGAACGTTAGGGCTGATTGGTCCAGGTCGGCGTAGCGTAGACGGCAAAGCGAATGGGGTGCTCGAAGCTGACGTCCCCATGGTCGAAACGCATCGATCCAGTGGTGCCGATGTGCCCATCGTCCCAAATAAATCCGCCAGATGGATAGACGATGTAAACGTTCTTATCTTCACCACTCATGACGTCTTTCAACGGTGCCATCTGAGCTTGGGCTACGTCTGGGATACTGAAACTCGAGTGGTTGCCGTCCACCTTCATCTCGATCTTGGTCGGGATCGGCCCCTCCACCGAGTAGAGTGTCCCGCCTATAGCCTCCCAGGGCATGCCTCCGGCCTGACCTGAGTAGATCATTTCCAACCCCTGCACCTGTTCTGGGGTGGCCGATTCGTCGATGAACATGACCGCCTGGCCATGACCCTCATGGATTGCCTTCGGCCATTTCACTCCGATGACGACTCGGGTCCCCGTCAGATCGGTGTCCCCATAATGGCCTTCTATAACCTGATAGCCGAGAAGTGCCTGGCAGTTCCCAGAGTCTGAATACCCTTGAAACTGGCACCCACAACCATGATTTCAATTGCACGTTTCCAGATTGTGCACCTTGATGCTATTGGGTTCGCTCAGGTTACCACGTATCGCCAGGCCAGAGCCAAGGTAGCGTGCTCCAGCAACCAAAATGATCCATCGAGGTCGCGAAGCGACGTACGAGGCCCGGGCAGCACACCTGGGTGACGTTCCCTCAAATATCCGCCAGATGTTCGGTCGCGTCGCCGAACCGGTCGAGCGACACCCCCATGCGATCCATGAGCGAAAGATATAGACTGCACAAGCGGCGGCGGTCATCGCCCTGGTCGAGATAGTCCAACGTCCGCCCCGACGCGATCGTGCCGCCACCTTTCCCTAGAAGCAGGACTGGCAGTTCATTACTGTCATGTTTGGCGCCATACATCATGTTCGATGTAAAGAAGATCATGCTGTTTTCCAGCAGCGTTCGAGGACCCTCGTCAACCTCCGCCAGCTTGTCGCACAAATAAGCCAAGTGCTCGACATGAAATTGGTTCACGCGTTGGTACCCATCCTTTCCCACGTTGCCGTGCGACACGGAATGCATTCCCGTACGGACATCAACTTGCGGAAACGTAAATCCCGATTGGTCGTTGTTGAACATGAAGCTGATGATCCGCGTCTTGTCCATGCGGAAGGCAAGCGTGATGATGTCCAGCATCAACTTGAAATGCACGCTGGCATCGCTCGGCAGTCCCGACTCGGGGCATTTCATGTCCGGGTCCATCAATGTCGGTTGCCAACCCTCACCGTGACTTGTGTCTTGTAGCCGCGCGATCCGCTGCTCCAGTTCACGTATCGAATGCAGGTATTCGTCCAGCTTGCGGTGATCGGTGCGGCTTACGGCACCTTGAAGACGCACAGCATCCTCGCGCACTGCATCCAGGATACTCCCTTTTCGCTCCGCATCCGCTGCGCTGAAGAGACGGTCGAATGCCGCGGACGGGTAGATTTCTTTGGGTACGGCCTGAGTCGGTGAACTCCAGGAGATCGCTCCGCCATAAAGGGCCGAATACGGGCCGATCAGCCCCAATCGCGGCTGTTCGGTGCCCAGCACGAGGCTGGGGAGCGGAGTCTGGTGGCCGATTCTCTTTGCCATCACCTGATCCATGGTCGTCGCGACCCGGACCTCCGGCACCCGGAGCGCCTTGGCGCCGGACAGAATATTCGGACACTTGCCTTCGTGTAGACCGCCGGTCTTGTGCGGAATCTCATTGAAAAGGCCACGGATTGCGAGCAGGTTTGTTTTGTGCCGCTCCAGTGGCGAAAGACTCTTGGACAACTTCATCTCGGCGCCCGCACCCTCGGCATGCCACGCTTCAGGCAAGACTCCGTTGGACATGAACAGCGCGGCGAAACGCCGCGGCGCCTCCGACACATTACTGGTGGCTGAAGCGGGCACTCCCCATGCATTGATCGATTCGAGCCAAGGCAAGGCAATGCTGGCGCCGACACCCCGCAGCAGGGCCCTTCGAGAGATCGGATCGCGGAAAACGGTCTCACTCATTGTCGTTCTTTCTCCGGAAGATTCCCGGCGCCACGGCGGTAGCGAAATTGTTGGCTGTTGACGAGTGTTGCCACAAGGACCGAAAATCGGCCCTCATTCTCCTCAAGCTTGTTCATCATTCTATCTACAAGTTGCTCGTCCGCAAGCAGAATCGTGCGGCCCAGCGCGTACCCGACCAGCTTCTCGCATAGATTTCGGCGAAAGGTGTTGCGCCGCAACCGCAGGAAGTCCCGCAGTCCCGCTAGCCCCTCGAAGCGTTCGCCGCCCTGTACGCTTCCGCGAAGATCCAAACGCCGCCCCCCGCTATCCGTTGTACGGCGACGACCGATGGGATCGAATCCTTCCAACGCAAAACCGTACCCATCAAACTTGGCGTGACACGAAGCACACCCTTCATCCTCTCGATGACGGGCCAGCCGCTCGCGCAACGTCAGGCCGTCGCCGCTGTCTTCCTCGGTCGGCAGCTCCGGAACGCTCATCGGCGGAAGGGGTAGTTTCACGCCGAGTACCGAGTGATGGATCCAAACGCCGCGTCGCACGGGGCTTGTCCTCAACGAGTCGGAAAATCGAGTGAGCATCGCCGCCATCCCCAGCAATCCACCGCGATCCTCCCGCGCTACCTTCTCTGCCTGCCACCACGTCTGGTCGTCCTGAACGTAATAGGGAACCTCCAGCCCGTAGTGTTGGGCGAGCAAGCGGTTTACCAAGGCATAATCGGCAAACAGAATTTCGTCTACTGAGCGGTCGTCGCGGACAATCTTCTCAAGCAATCGCACGGGCTCCTCGTGCATTGCTGTGCGCAAATCGGCGGTGAATTCTGGAAACCGTTGGGGGTCGGGTCCCTGGTGACTCGCAAAGTTGGCGAATTGATACATCTGCCCGAAGAACTCCTCCACAAAACGTCGCACTCGGGTGTCCTTGAGCATTCGGACGGCTTGAGACGTGAGCTCCTTCGGGTCACGCAGGCGCCCGGCATCGGCCACCCGGCGCAACCTAGGGTCCGGCGGCGAAGCCCACAGGAGGTAACTGAGGCGGACTGCCAACTCGTGGTCGGTGACTGGAGACGCTTCATTCGATGCCGGTTCACGTTCGATACGGAATAGGAAGTCCGGCGAAGTCAGGATGCGAACCATGAGGGTACGCAGGGCTACGTCGCGATCCATCTTCGGCTGCCGGGCGGTCTTCTCATAAAACGCTCGCAGCTGCGCCGCCTCCGACGATTGCAAAGGCCGGCGCCACGCGCGCTCGGCGAAGCTCACCAGTCCCTGGAGCTGCACGGGTTCGATCTTGCGATATTCTCTTTCCCACTGCTCGAGATCGCGTCGGATCCAATGGTAAATGGCCAAGGCATGATCGACACTCGCCGCCTGCCACCCCTTTCCAAAAAAGTCGATGAAAAATCCTCGGCGAATTGTCTCTTCAATTTTGTCGTCGGGAAGGGTGATCGCGTCATTCGGATTCGTCGCTCCCAGCCCCTCGATCAGATTCGTCCGATTTTCGTGTTTGAAGTTGTCGAGGCTTAGTCGCGGAACTCGGCCGACGACCCAAAGATCCCGATAAAGTTGATCCCACTCGCGGCGCTGTTTGTCGTCCAGCACAAGCCGTCGCAGCGGTGCGTCGTAGCGGTGGGCGGTGAGAAAGCGGAGATTACCAAACCCGTCCGTGTTGGTGTGATATTCAGGCTTGATGCGCGACAACAGATTGTCTGGGTCAAACCGATGCCGGTATTCTCGGACGAACGACGGCGTCCGAGGACCACGGAGGTCGCCTTCGGACCCAACCGCCACGTTGGGGCGCCAGGCAAATCGCGAGCGGTACCACTTTTGAAACTCGCCGTAGGAGGCCAAGACACGAATTTGCTGATCTCCCCCCGTGCTCAGGATCGGTTCACCCGGCCAGAGCGCGGGCAACGCCGACGGCAGGTCCCCGTCACGCAACATCGCCTGGCAAAAGTCCATCTTCCGCGCGTTGCTCTCTCCCAGCCGCTTGACGCTGACCAGCTCCACGTCAGCCTGTAGCGTCCAACCCGCCAAGTCAAGAGCGCCAGTGGCGGGCAGTTCGATGCTGTGGACCGCCGGTGCGATGAACACCAAGGGGAGATCTTTCAATTCCTGATCGGGCGGATGTTTGCCCCAGGGCAGGCCCTCAAGTTGCTTCGGCGCGTGCCGTGCGAGCCAATCGTAAAGCCGTATCGGGCCGAGCGGCTTTTTCTCTGGGTCCGGCGAGCCGTCCGGTTCTTTCTCTGGCTCCGGTGCCACGAAACGCAGATCCCGAAAGAATATCTTCCCCTCGGCATCGCCCACCTGCGTTGTCAAAAAATGAATGCGGACAGGCTCTTTCGTTTCTCCGGTCAAGGGCTTTGGCAACTCGAGACTAACAGTAATCTCGTTACTGACGTCGACATCCTGCGGCCCGCCCAGATTGTCGCAGAGCAATTTCTGCCACCCAGTTACCCGACCGGGGACTCCATCGCTGCCGTCAATCAATGCTTCCTGGAAAACTACCCGCACACGTTCTCGGACGGCATCGAGACCGCCGCTATCGCTCGCCTTCCTAACCGATTCGACCGACACACTTCGCCAAGCGTCTTGCAGCGTGTGGAGGATCAAGGTCGGATGTTCCGTCTCCAACAGCATCCAGATCGACTTCAAATAGTTCGCGCTCAGTTTCCACTGGCGGGCGGCATCGTCCAACGACGTCAGTGGCGAGCTGAGCGCCTGTCGATGCTCGAACTCCCAAGCGGCCGCGTAGTATTCCGCGGGATTGGGATGGAGGAACTCGTAGCGCGCGTTGATTCGCTCCGAGAGCAGAGCGATTGCCTTGCCGGGACGGTCGTTGGCCGGCTCGTCAAAGAAAGCGATCGTTCCATCGGCAGGAAACAGCGCATGGGAGGCGATCCGCTGTGCCGCATCCACATAATTATCCAATAATTCGGCTGACAGCGTCAGCGATTGCCCGGTGTTGGTGAATCCCTCGCCCGCGGCACCTTCGCCAGGAAACTCACGGGCGGGCCGCAGGTCCACTCCAGTCAAATCATGAATCGTGTGGTCGTACTCGGCATTGGTCAACCGCCGCAGCAGCACGGGTCCTGGGTCCCCGGCATAAACCTCGGCCAAGTGTGCGAAGATATCCTGCAGTGCTTCGGTGGCTCGTTTCCGCTCCGCATTGCCTGGCTGGGCCGCAGCCACCGGGGGCATCTCCCGCTGTTCCAAACGACTGAGCACACGCTTCCATTTGGGATACGCGTCGGCAACCTGCGACGTCTTTACGAAAGCTTCGAGGTTCAAGTCGGCTTCCGCCTGGCTCGAGCCATGACAGCCGCTGCAATACTTCCGCACTAGCGGAATCACGTGCGAATTGAATTGCTGATCGGTAACTTCAAAATTCGACGGCGGTTGGCCCACGGTGGGCACCAGGACGAAAGCCGAAACCAACGCAACTCCCAAACCTTTTTTCACGTGGGGCCAAGTTTGGGGTAAGCGATACGAAAGATCAAGTTCCCGATTCCCCCCGTTAGGGCCTCTTGAAAGGCCTCTTCCCGTTAGACCTAGTGCAGCGCGGCATAAGTTCTGAACCAGTGTTTAGCAGCCCCTGGTCGAGTAGGCGGGGTGCTCCCAGCGATTGGCAAGCCGGTAGGTGGAGGGTTTCCAGCTTAGCCCTTTCGGTTGCGAAGTGGGTTCACAGTTCCACCCCCAGGACACGCGGCCTCACCAGTTGCCACCCACTCCCCTCTCAGAACCGGACAAGCGGCTTTCCATACAGCTCCTCGGGAGCCATTCAGGGCCGACTCCGGGCAAACGGACTGAGATCATGAACCCTCCGAACCAAGGGCCAACCCACCCAGCTGAGAGCTTGAAAATATTGCTCCCAAGTGTGGCTGCGTCGGTTCAGCCACTTAAACAACCGCCGCATGAACTGGATTCTGAAAGCCTTGCACCTTGGCCCATTGTCGGTGATGAAGTAATAATTCAGGTGTCCCACCAGTTTCAGCTTGGCTAGCCGCAGCAAGGCTCCCGTCTTCAGACGGTGGCGGTGCTTCTTGAGCCACTCCGTGTGTTTCTGCAGGCTCGCACGAATCTTCTTACGCGACGTCTGGCGCTTGACCTTGAAGTAGCCTTTGCGGCTGATCCCAGAGTAGTGGGTAAAGCCGAGAAACTCAAAGGTCTGTAGATTCTTGCCCTTCCGCTGGGCATCTTCGCGGGCAAAGCGTCCAAACGCCACCAGTTGCGTCTTGGACTCAGAAAGTGCCAAGTGGAACTGCTCCAAGCGCCCCTTCAGTTGCCGCAGAAACTCTTGAGCTTCATCGCGGTGCTGAAAGCACACCAGGAAGTCGTCCGCATAGCGAAACAGATACACCTCCCCTCGACAGCTCGGCTTGAAGCGACGCTCCAACCATAGATCCAGAACATAGTGCAGGTAGACGTTCGACAGCAGGGCCGAGAGGCTCCCCCCTTGCGGGGTTCCTTCCTCGCTGGCCCGCTCCAATCCATCTTCCACCACGCCGCTCTTGAGGATTCTCCAGATCACACGCCAGACCAATCGTCACCTGATCGCTTCGCGGATTTTGCAAGGAGATGCCGGTGTTGATCGCAGAGGTCTTCAGCATAGGAGCGACAAACTCTGGCAGCGCGCCGCCGGAGGCCACTCCGATGCCGCTGTCGAAAAACACGACGCCTGACAGCTGTCTATCCGAGCTCAACGTTGCAGATCCTGCCTGCAGAGGTCCCAGGACATCGGTGCTGAGGATACGCATGCCAGAGGCGGGAATAGTCACATCCACCTCTTCCTCGGGCAGAACCACTCCGTTGAGGTCGATGCCGCTCAGGGGCTCCCCGTCGTCGTCTTTGAGTAGGATCGTTGCTGCGGACGCCGATATGTTGTCGGGATTGACCAAAAAGAACTCGCTGGAAAGCTGGGCCGTGCCCGCCCCCAGGATCTGAATTTCGGCTGCAGAAGCCATCCCTCCGTCTCCGAATTGTGCAAAATACAGCGGCGAGACGGCAACGACACTCAACCTCACTGAGCCATTAATGACTTCCCAGGTCAGTCCCGGGTCGAGTGCTGGCAGGCCGGTACAGGTCTGCGCCGCAGGAGGGTAGTTGGAAAAACTTCCCTCGGTGGGCCCATCCACGATCAAGAAGCTCTCGTCCCCAGTGGGCACGAAGTCACCGATCACTGAAACGGAAAGAGTTCCGTCTAGACTCAAGCTCTCCATCTCTTCCGTCCCCACACGCAACCTGTCGAAGGTGTCAGACGCAGAGAGCTGCATGCTCAAATCACCCATCGTTGTTTGGGTATATTTCCCGGTGACAGTGATACTGCCGATAGGGCTTCCCACCTGGAATAGTCCAGCATTCTGGACATCGCCCTCGATAGTTTCGGATCCCGAAAACTCACCGGATGCCTCGTTGATCAGTTCGGCGCTGCCCTCCAATTGGATCGTTCCCCCATTCCAGGTGACCGTACCTGCATTGGTAAACTCGGCTCCGTCCTCCACTAACAGGACCGCCGAGCCATCTTCCGGTTAACTGAGCGTCATGGTCCCTTCGTTCCTGAGGGTGGAAGCGTCACCCAGATTGATGGTTCCACCACTTTAGATGACAGTGTCATCTCCGGAGCTTGTTTGCGGCCTCGACGCACTGCTATCCGACGGAGCCCCCAAGATAATGACGGCCAGGTTGCCCTGGACGTCCACGGTGCTTGTTACGTCGGCAGAGGCCGCTGCGTCGATCTGAACCGTGGCCGTCAAGGCCTGTCGAGAGGAGACGGCTGCGCGGAAGTGCCAGTGGGAGGCCCAACCCAGACTCGTTGCCAGATTGTGGCCGCTCCCCTGATAATGGAGGTTGTCTCCGGCATCCAAGGAGTCGCTCCCCTGGTTCTCGGAGGGCTTGGTGAGAGTGACTAGCCCGTTGATCTCGACATTGCCGTCTGTCTCTAGTTCAACATCAAGACGGGCCGAGGAAATCGTCATCTGGCCAAGATTCCTGATCTTTCCGTCTCCGGAAACGTTGCCTTGAATAGTCAGGGATGAACCCAAAGAGGGTTCTCCAGAGTCATTGATCAACAGTCCGTTTACCTGGCTGGCCAGCCTCAGAATAAATTGCCCGCCCGGAATTCTCAAGGTTGTGTTGGCGCCCAAAACAGGCTTGGGACCTCGTGTGCCTGAGGAAGCCTGATGGTTCCACTGTTCGCGGGTATCTCCGCATCATCGTCAGAGCCAGGAACTAAAGGTGGATCCCAATTGCTGCGATCGGAAAAGTCGTTGTCACTCGCTCCGCCCATCCATATAGCTGGCCCCATCGCGGCGCCGGGGCAGTTCACTTGAGCCAGCACTTGCGCCTGGTCCAGCTTCGAGTCCCCGATCTGTGGATCGGACAATACGGCTGAGGCCTGATTGAGGATAAGTGTCTGATCAGGAACCCGCTTGACAAAAACCAGAACGCCGACGGTGCGTGTTTGGCCGGGTTCCAAGCTTCCTGTCCAGGTGATCTTTTCCTTAGCTGGATCGAAGACCCACCCTCGCTGACCTCCCCGGCGAAGGCGGTACTTTTTGGGAGGACATCTTCTATGGTGTAGTTGATAGGGTTTCTGCGCTCCGAGGTGTTGGTGAGACGCATGGCGTAAACGACCCGGTTCTTCCAGCAGCGGTAGATTATGCGCAGCCACTTGAAGGCCAAAGAGCGCACCGCGACGTGATGATCTTTCCCTTGGCTGACCTGCATCTGGTAGAACGCTTGCGCCCAGGGGCACCAG
>Ga0310120_10000505_pt1 | contig 30886 bp, 30 predicted proteins | sample CB27_AW_983_MG_FD_203506 | JGI IMG/M metagenome (GOLD analysis project Ga0310120, IMG submission 203506) | Marine microbial communities from Western Arctic Ocean, Canada - CB27_AW_983 | ecosystem: Environmental > Aquatic > Marine > Oceanic | place: Canada: Western Arctic Ocean | collected...
CAGGAAGAAACGTCAACATCCCGTAGTGGCACGGGCATCCCTGCCCGTGATGGCCGGCCCGTGGAGCTAGAGGCTCCACAATCACGGCCTGGAAGGCCGTGCCACGGTTTTCACAGACAAGGGACGTTCAGACGTTCAGACGATTCTTTGAAGTTTCAGCTTAGGGTCTGCACAAGAATAACTTGGTAAAATTGGCGCTCAGATTTGCGCCAAATTTGGCCGCGAACGATTGAGCGAAACCGCAGGCGTAGCTGGGCTACGTTGAGGATTTTGCGATTGAGGAGCGGCCGAATCTGGTGTGAAGATGAGATGCCAAAATGCCAAGTTATTTTTTGCGCAGACCCTTAGGACCAAAGAATCCCTTGAAACAACTGCGAGACCAACCGGTATAATGCGCTATCGTGAAAAATAATCGAACTCGAAAATTCGTCGCGGTTGGGGTTGTTTTGTTGGTCTTTGTGGCTGGAGGCTATTACTACCTGGGAACGGCCAGCAAAGACGAAGAGCAGTACCTCACGGTGGACGTCACTCGTGGGTCCGTTCGCCGGACCGTGAGTTCCACGGGCACGCTGCAGGCCGTCATTACCGTCCAGGTGGGAAGTCAGGTTTCGGGACGCGTCAAGGAGCTTTCCGCTGACTTCAACAGCGTGGTGAAGAAGGGCCAAACCTTGGCGGTGATCGATCCCGCTAACTTCGAGGCGCAGCTTGAGAGAGCCAAGGCCCAGCTGGCAACTGCCCAGGCGACGGTCAAAAGCTCGGAAGCCAATCTGATAAACCGACAGGCCGAGCTGACCAGTAGCCAGGCCAACGTCGAGGCGTCACAGATCACTGTGGAGGAGGCTCAACGTCAGCTGCGACGCAGCCAGGAACTCTCTAAAGAAAAGGTAATATCTGAGCAGGAACTGGAAATCGCCCAGGCCAATGCGGCCCAGACCAGGGCACGACTTCGTCAGGCGAAGGCACAGGTCAGCCAGGTGGAAGCATCGATCAGATCCGCACGAGCCCAACAAGACCAGTCTGCGGCGAACGTCAAGCAGGCCCGAGCCGAGCTCAAGATGGCTAACGTCAACCTGCGCTACACCAATATTACTTCTCCGATCGACGGGGTTGTCATCGAGAGAAACGTCGACATCGGTCAGACTGTGGCCGCCAGCTTCCAGGCTCCCATCCTCTTTCTCATCGCCAACGATCTGAGCAAAATGCAGGTGATCGCTCAAATCGATGAAGCTGACATCGGTGCCATCTCCGAACAAGCCGACGTGGACTTCACCGTGGACGCCTTTTCTCGCCAGTCCTTTTCCGGAAAGATCTCGGAAATTCGACTCAGTTCGAAACTGCCGACTACCTCCAGTAGCGGCGCCGCGGCTGGTACTGGAGGGGGAGCCACCAACGTCGTCGTCTACAACGTGATGATTGATGTTGACAACCCGCAGCTGAAGCTCAGACCCGCGATGACGGCGAACGTCACCTTCACGGTAGCTCGTTTCGAAGACACCTTGAAAATCGCCAACGCCGCGCTTCGCTATCAGCCGGCAAACCAGGACCCAGAAGAGATTGAGAAAATGTTGCCTCCGCTGTCCGCATCGACATCGACGGACCGCCCACCGGATTCGATGAGAGCTCAGGGGCGCGGGCGCAGACCCCAGGGGGCCCCAGGACCAGGGGGCCAAGACGGTGACAGGAGGCGAGGGAAAAGTCCACTGGATTCGTCCGGAGCAGCGGGGACACAAGCCGGCCTGGGAGCGATTATCCGAACCTCCACCATCGAACAGTATGGAATCCAGGCTGGTCCCAAGATTCACTTTCCGGCGGCGGAACGAAGCCGGTCCAGGCGAGGTATCCTCTGGGTTCTGAAAGATGAGAAGCCTGAGCCTCGTCGCGTCCGTTTGGGTATTTCCGACGGGCGAGAGACCGTCATTCTGGAAGGAAACCTGGAAGAAGGAGAACAGGTGATTACCTGGAAGCTGGATGAGGAAGTCGGCTCGCAGCAGGCGGCGTCTCCCTTCAGCGGAGCCTTCGGGCCCCGCCGCAATCGAGGCGGTAACAGATCGGCTAGCCGGGGGGCCGGCGGTGCCAGGGGAACCGGCGGCGCCAGGCGTGGTGGAGGACGTTAGCCTTGGTTGAGACTGCGCCTTATGAACAACTCGGGACCGTCGTCGACAAACCGGTGACGACGGAAACTCAGGCCAGAGGCCTTATCTCGCTGGACCAGGTCTGGAAGATCTACGACCTAGGTGAGGTACGGGTCGAGGCCATGAGAGGGATTTCGCTTGAAATCCCCAAGGGGCAATTGGTGGCCATCATGGGGGCATCGGGCTCCGGTAAATCGACCATGCTCAACATCCTCGGATGCCTCGATCGACCCACCAGAGGAGTCTATCTGCTGGATGGTGTCGATGTTTCCACCTTCTCTACGGCTCAGCGAGCGGACATCCGTAATCAGAAGATCGGCTTCATGTTCCAAAGCTTCAACCTCCTCCCCCGCACCTCGGTCTGGGAGAATGTCGAGGCCCCCATGCTCTATGCTGGGGTGGCCAAAGCAGAGCGAACCAGACGGATCGAAGAGTCTTTGGAGATTGTCGGCATTCCCGAAAAGGCAAAAGCTCTCCCCAATCAGCTCTCGGGGGGGCAGCAGCAGCGCGTTGCGGTGGCCCGAGCACTGGTCAACCAACCCTCTATCCTGTTGGCCGATGAACCTACCGGAAACCTGGACAGCGTCACCTCAGATGAAATTCTACGGTTCTTGAAAAACCTCAATTCGGAGAAAGGGATCACCCTCATCGTGGTGACCCATGAGCGGAAGATCGCAGATTTTGCTTCCCGTATCATCGAGATGAGAGACGGAAACATTATCAGCGACGAGATGAACTAGCGATGAGTCCGAGAGGAGCGGGAAGGAATCCAATCGATTTCCGAACGGTTCTACTCCTCAACTCCATCACGCTTCGAGAGTAGGTATGAAATGAGCTTTTGGATGATTCTCAGAATATCGTTCAAGGCCTTGAATCGGAACAAGATTCGGTCTTTCCTAACCATGTTGGGCATCATCATCGGCGTGGGCGCCGTCATTGCGATGGTGAGTCTGGGGAAGGGGGCACAGCGACAGGTTCAGGAAGAGATCGCCGCCATGGGTTCCAACACGCTCTGGATCCGTGCTGGGAGCCGCCGCTCCTATGGCATCCGCAGCGGCTCAGGAACGATAAACACCCTCACGGCTGCCGACTTCGACGCCATGCAAGCTGAGCTGCCTACCGTGCGGGCGGTCAGCCCCAGTGCGTCCACCATGTCACAGGTCGTTGCCGGTAACCAGAACTGGAACACTCGAATCGAAGGCTACAACGAACAATACCCCTTGCTGCGCAACTGGAAAGTTGTACAGGGCACCTTCTTCGACGAGAACCATGTCAAGGGCGCTTCCCGGGTGGCTGTCCTGGGGCAGACGGTCGTTGATGAGCTATTCGGCGGAGGAGATCCGGTTGGCCACACCATTCGCATCAAGAACCTGCCCTTTCAGGTTCTCGGCGTTCTGGCCAAGAAGGGATCCAATAACTGGGGGCGAGATCAGGACGATACCATCGTCGTTCCTTTCACCACCGTGCAGAAGAAGTTCCAGGGCGGGGTATTGTATGTCCAGTCCGGGTTGATTGGAGCAGTCAGTGCCCGGGCCAGCTTTGCCGCTCAGGAACAGATTTCGAACCTGCTCCGGCAGAGACATAATCTAGACGGAAAGGCCGACGACTTCAGGGTGCGGAATCTCAGCGAATTTGCGGACGCGGCCGAGGCCACCAACCGGGTCATGACCGGGTTGCTGGCAAGCATTGCTGCGGTTTCACTGCTGGTCGGCGGCATCGGCATCATGAATATCATGCTGGTGTCCGTCACCGAGCGGACTAGGGAAATAGGCATCCGCATGGCGATCGGCGCACGACCTGCTCACGTAAGGGTTCAGTTCCTGTCCGAATCGATCCTCCTCTGTCTCTGTGGCGGCTTGGTGGGCCTGGCAGCCGGAATGGGCGGATCCTATGGGATATCTCAGCTGGCAGGCTGGCCAACCCTCATCGATCCCAACTCAGTCCTGATTTCGATCCTCTTCTCGGGAGCTATCGGGGTCTTGTTCGGTTACTACCCTGCGCACCGAGCTGCTGCTTTGGATCCGATCGACGCACTCCACTATGAGTGACACGGTCGGGAAATTTTCTCGCCGATGAAACTCATCCTCTCCGCCGTCTTGTTAGCCGCACTCATGATCAGTGGCTGCCAAGATGGCGAGCCCTCCGCTCCCGTCCTTGAAATCGGATACCAAAAACAGCTGTTCATCGACGATTTCGTCGTGTCTTCAACTCGAGGCGTCAGCCGCGTCCTTCATCCACTCCTGCGCTACTCAGGCAATCCCGTCATCGTCGGAGACGCGCCTGGCGAACGCTGGTCCGTTTCACCCAATGGGCGCGCGGTGCTGTTCGATGAGGAGACCGAACAGTTCAAGATGTGGTACATGACCTCGCAGATCGATCCGAAGGCTCACGCCGGAATTCAATACAAGGTGTCCTACGCTGTGTCCGAGGACGGCTATCAGTGGACCAAACCCAATCTGGGACTGGTCCAATCGGAAGGTTCCAGGGAAAACAACATGCTTCCCTGGGGCACCACCTGGATGAGGCGGGCCAACGTGATCAAGGACCCTCGTGATCCGGATGCAAGTCGTCGCTTCAAGATGACCTACGTGGACATCTTCGACGGTAAGTCCGCTGTCACCAAAGCTTATTCCGCAGATGGCATTCATTGGCTCCTGAACGGAGATGGAAATCCCTGGTTCCGGAAGCCTCACAACGGGAACCTGCTGGGCTGGGATCCCCGGGTCGAGAAATTCATCTTCTACGTGCGGATGCCTGGAAGCCCCAACTCCGTCGGTCGAGCTACTAGCCCCGACTTCGAGACCTGGTCGGATGCCGAAACCATACTCGCGCCGGATCCCGACGAGTCTCAACGACATTTCAAAGGGCTGGCCTCCTTCCTCTACGAGGGCGTTTATCTAGGCTGGCTCTGGGTCTTCGAAAAGAGTGGGGACGAGTGGGTGAGAGCTTACTCGGAATTGGCCTTCAGCCGAGATGGCATTCAGTGGAGCCGGCCCTTCCCCGGCGGCTTCATCCTGAGCAAGGGAGAACCTGGTTCCTGGGATAGCGAGCTCAGCATTCCGGTGGCCCCCGTGGTCTACGACGGCAAGCTGTGGACCTACTACTGGGGCGAAAACATTCCCTACGGAACGGAGAGCCTTAAGAAGATTCAGGAAGGTTGGATAGAAGAAGGAGAGCGAAAGCAGCGGGCGACCGGACTCGCTCAGCTGCGCCTCGACGGGTTTGTTTCGCTGACTACTTCCACAAAAGACGCAACCGTTACCACCAGAACGCTAGTACCTGTCGAGGGACGACTTACCGTCAACGCCAACACTCGAGGCCAACTGAGAGTCGAGATTCTGGATCGGAAGGGAGACCCCATCCCCGGGTTCGGAGCTATGGATTGCGATCCGGTGATGACCGATTCGCTGGCTCATGTCATCAGCTGGAAGGGCCAAACGAGCCTCAGTCAGCTCCAGGGAAGGAAGATTCAGATCCGCTTCCATCTGCGAGATAGTGATCTGTACGCCTTCCAGTTTTCCCCTCCAGAATAGCTTCGGAGCGGCTACTTATCCATCGGATCTGGACTTCCGCCACAAACCGCTTGCCAGATTCACGCCCGCATCCAGGACATACCAGGTCGCAAGAAAGGCGACACATTCAAGCATGAAGCTACCGAGTTTGTAGAAGAGTTCGGCGATCAGGAGGGACGCGGAGGCGACCGGCAGCTGCTCCAGAAGTAGTTGCCGAATGGGAATGGATTGGATCAGTGAGTACATCAAGAACTCCTTTTCAATAGGCAAGTCTGAGTCTATCAGATTATTCAGCCCTTCCCACAACTTCGATCTTGGCGGGTGGAGCCCGACCGAGCCAGGGCGCGGAAACCACCTGAACCAGCAGCTTGACGGCGCTGCTTCCATCTCTGACAATCTAGCCTGGATCCGAAGATTAGATTACAAAGCGGGAGGCACTCTCACAATGGCTTCTCAGATTCTGGCACTCGATTTTGATGGCGTCATCTGTGACAGCGCCGGTGAGTGTCTTTTCACCTCTTATTCCTACTATGCCCCAATCGCCGGCCTCGCCCCTGCACCGCACCTGGACGAGATTCCCGAGAGTCTCCGAAAGAAGTTCTATCGGATACGGCCCTTTATCCGTGACGGCAAAGACTACATGCTGATTCTCTACTTCATTACCAAGGGAATACCCATTAAGATACAGGAGGACTTCGATCAACGTTCCCGCGACCATCTGGATCGAGTGTGCCAAGAGGTCGGAGCCGCAGATTCAAAGGAGCTGGAGGAGCTCTTTCAAGGAAAACGCCGTGACATTCGGGCACGGAATGAGACCACCTGGCTAGGGCTGAACCCACTTTACCCGGAGTTGGAAGAGGGACTGCTGGCCTGCCAGGACCGCTTTGATCAGATCTACGTGACCACCTCCAAGCCTACCGATGCAGTCGTCGAGATCTTGTCCCATCACCGAATTCCTCTGCCAGAAAACCACATCTACGGCTACGACAAGGTACAGAAGGATCGGGGCAAAAACGGACACCTGAAGACGGTCCATGAGCTCACCGGGGCTCCCTTTGAAGAAATCCACCTGGTGGACGACCAGGTCTCGCATTTGAAGGCAGCCCGCCAACTAGGTGCCAACTCCTACCACGCCAGCTGGGGCTACACGACAGTGCAACAACAGGAGGAAGCAGAGGCTGACGGTATCACGCGCTTGAACCAAGAAACAATGGCAGGCTGGATGGCGCAACTTCTGCGCGAACCTTAGGGTTTGTTCAAGAATAACTTCGCAGAGTTGGCTCTCGGATTTGCGCCAGATTTGGTCGCGCACGATTGAGCGAAACCGCAGGCGTAGCCGGGTCTACGTTGAGGATTTTGCGATTGAGGAGCGGCCGAAGACGATGCAAATCTGAGCGCCAATCCTACCAAGTTATTCTTGCGCAGACCCTAAGCCTATAGCCTTGGTTGTCTGGCTCCATAAGCACGCTAGCTCCGCGCAGCGGTTTCCAATCAGAAACGCTTCTGGCCGTTGTATTTTCTGTACCAGGACGAAACTCGTGCGACGTAGGCGGGAGTTTTCCCGTTGTTGGGCACGCAGTGGCAACGTCCCACGACTCCAGGACCGGCGTTGTAGGCGGCAACCGCCAGCCGGTAGCTTCCTTTGAAGCGGTCTATAAGCTGGCCCAAGTACTCAGTTCCGGCAGCGATGTTGTTTTCCGCTCCGAAAGGGTTTCCTCCCCTGAGCGAAAAGAAGGTAGAAGGTTTCAGCTGCATCAACCCCATGGCGCCGGAGCTGGAAACCACGAACTGCCGCCCCGAAGATTCGGTTTGGACGACCGCTCGAACAAGCGCAGATTCCACGCCGTGTATTTTGGACTGACTCCGGATGCCGTCCCTCACCGAGCCTTCCAACCCGAGCGATTGGACGAGAAACGCGACCGGCCCGTAGATGAGCCGGAGCTTCTGCCCCTCGAGGAGGGACGGAACATCGCGCAGAATGGGCACGAAGCGGCCCGGTCCATGCGGCATCAATAGGAAAACAATGACTCCGATCCAGAGGATCCGTTTCAGCGTCAGGATCCGCAGCCATTGCCGTATCCTCCTCCGAAAGCGTTTTCGTCTTCGAGCCGGCCCGGGGCGGAACCAAAAGTAGGTGACCGCAGCCAGCAGAACGATTTCGAAGAGAAATCGAGTGGGATTCATCTTGATGGAGCCCAGTCTAACCGACCGGTCTGGCAGCCCATCGCATCAGCATGAGGTTGTGGGTACCATGAATGGAAGGCAAGCCCCACGCAGCTGGAGTTGCATCAGCTCGACGACACTCTCAGAATAGGTGCCTCGTAGTTAGAGCCCAGCAACAAGGGAGGAGATCTGATGCAGAAGGAGATGACAAGAGAGGAAATCAGGGCAGCACTCACCGGACCCTTCGGATCGGTCCGGACTCCTTTTCTACAAAACGGCGACATCGACTACGACGGGCTGAGAAACGTCATCGACTTCAACATCGACGGCGGCAGTAAGACCGTCCTCCTAACCGCCGGCGACAGCAATTACCTACTGCTCGACGATAAGGAAATCCTGAAGGTCACCCAGGTGGCCACCGAACATACAGCCGGAAGAGCCATGGTCGTAGCCGCAGATCGCTACTATTGGACCGACCGGTCCGTCGAGTTTGGGCGGCAGGCCCGGCAGATGGGTGCTGACGTGTTGATGGCGCTGCCACCCGACTGGGCGTCGTCCTGTACGAGCGAGACGCTCGCGGAGCACTTCGCCGCGGTGGCTCGGGAAATCCCGGTGATGGTGGTGACGAACATATTTAGCCCCCGAGGCATGGACTTCGGTTTGGAGACCCTCAAGGTCCTGCTTGAGCAGGTCCCTGAAATCGTCGCTATCAAAGACGATTTCTGCGGCCAGTTCGCACGCAGGATGTCTCTTTTAGTCCATCCGCACTGGGCGGTCTTCTCAGGGGGCCAGAAACAGAATCACCTGGATCTTTTTCCCTACGGATGCGATGGCTACCTCTCAACCTACGCCAGCTACTGTCCCCGAATAGCTCACGAATATTGGGCAGCCATTGAGGAGGGACGGATCGACAAGGCCCGAAAAATGGTCGAGACCTACGATATGCCTCTGTTCGATTTCCTGCCGCGACTGACCGGTGGCTTTGACGCAGGCATGCACGGAATGTTGGAGCTCTACGGGATTGCCCCTCGCTGGAGGAGAAAACCCTACCATTCCCTGACCGACCAGGAGATGGACACTCTTGGCAGCTTTCTCCAGGGTCTATCGGTCTTGTGAGGTGGTGGCAGGGCCTGGTTTTCGACGGACAGCGTCCTAAAGATCGAGGTCAATCCTGAAGGGATTGTGTCGTCCAGCCCAGGGTTTCCAAAACCTGGGTACAGCGTAGCCCCAGCTGAATCAACCCAGAACCGGTTGCGTACATGGGGCGATTCCTGGAGAGGAATAACGCTTCTTTATCGATTATGGACACAACTCCCGATGGGGTTGAATTCAAAGGGAGGATCGTTTATCCAGGGTTCGGAAACCCTGGGCTACAAGACGGAATCCCTTCAGAATTCATGGGCTCCCTACGTGGGGATGACGTCCAGGCCCACGCTGAAGGCAGACTCGACCCTTTTGTTCGTGCTGGAGTTTCCTTCTTGAATCGGGCCGGTGCTGCTGCTGTGCGAAGCCCCGCTACACCACTTGTTGGTCTAAGGCCATGCCTCAACTAGTCGAAGCCTCTATTCGGCAGAACCGTGTGGTCAGTGTGCCACCTTAGTCGCGCCCCCAGCACCACGAGTGCCTTCGAATCAGTCTCAGGATATCGGCGGTTTAATCAACTCGAACTGGTAGTCCGGTGTCTCGGTTGCGAGGCTCGATGTCTTCCAGGGCTTGCCGTGCCTTAGATTTTCTGCGCCGTAGACCGCAGCGTACGCGCGGCGGAAAAGATCACTGTGATTCGGATAGCTGCGATGCGCCAGACCGCTGTCGAAGAAGATCCCATCGCCGGGATCAAGCTCGACGGGAATCTGTTTGCTGATATCGATCTGGTGATCCTGAAGGATGTGTCCCTGGATCGAATCATCCTGGTGCGGCAAGTTTGCTCTGTGGGTTCCCGGAACCACGTGAAGGCAGCCGTTCCCCACTGTTGCGGAGTCGATGGCGACCCAGAAATTCATGGCGTTTGGTTCCAGTTCGGGCCAGAAGGCAGTGTCCTGATGGAGCGCGGCTTGGATGCCGTGGTGGGCCGGCTTCACGAAGACGGTATCGCTGAACATGCGCACGCCGGTTCCGAAAAGCGATGAGACGACTTTGTAGATCGCGAGTTGGCACCCGAAATCCCTGAAGTAGGGGTGGTGATGGGACATGTTCGACATCAGCCGCACTCGCTCGCGGCGAGGCAAGTCTGCGCGGTTCTGCATGTCCGGTTCCCAGAACGTGTAGAAGGCGGCGGGCTGCCACCCCTGGTATGCGGTTTCAGGCTGGAGTGCCCCGTCGAGAAGGCGGTCGACCATCCGGTCCAGCTCGGCCAGGTCCTTACCGGAGATCAGCCCCCGGACGATGACATAGCCGTCCTCGAGGTATTGCTTGCGTTGCTGAGAGGTCATGGCTTCGAGTGAACTCTCCCTACTTTGATCAGACTGGCTTTGGGTAATACAGGGAAGCAGGGTAGGCGTCCTATCAGGGTAGATGGAGGTCGAGCGGCTCCTCTACGAGGGCCAGGTGGGGCGCTCCATCGAGAACACTTCAACCACCCGCACGTAGTCCTGGTAACCCAGCCGGCCGATAGGTTGGATGCTCTGGAAATCAACTTTGCCGTCGACCAGGGCCCAATCGGCGATGTGGACGCCGATGACCTGGCCGAAGACGACCGTATTCGTATTCCCAGGTTCGGCAGGCAACTCGACCGTGCGCGTGTAAACGCACTCCAGCTGAGCCGGACTCTCTTTGACCCGGGGCGGCGCAACCAGCTGGGCCGGCGCTTTGCTCAAGCCCGCATACTCGAATTCGTCCACCTCCGAGGGCGCGGTCACGGCGCTTTGGTTCATCTGCTCGCGCAGTGCCCACGTGGCCAGATTGACGACAAACTCCCCCGTTTCCTGGATGTTTTTGACCGAGTCTTTCAGGCCGCCAAAGGCGTGATTGGAAGTGGCCGCGAAGAGCACTTGCGGCGGGTCGTAGGCCACGGCGTTGAAAAAGGAATAGGGCGCGAGATTGGCGCGCCCTGCCGCATCCACCGACGAGATCCAGCCTATGGGCCGCGGCACCACCAGGGCATTAAAGGGATTGTGGGGCAGGTCGTGACCCTCAGATGTTTGGTAAAACACAAAAAATCCTCTCTGCAATGCAAGGGGAATACGGGTCGCTAGCTCAGGGATCGAATCAATAGGACCTCCAACCGGTTTTTGACCGTCCACCTGCGATCAACCCTTCTCCCTCCATTCAGAATGCCTATCCGAACCGCGCGGTCACCGCGCCAAGCCCCTCGATCTCCACCCTTACCTCGTCCGTGCGTTCCACCCAATTGGTTTGAACCACGCTCCCCTGCTTACTTTTCACTTTCCACTTCGAATGTCCGGCCGGCCGGGCCGGCGTTGATCACTGGGCTGTCGCCGATCAGGGACTCGTCGCCCCAGCTGGCATGGACGTGCCCACACACGACCAGGGCCGGTTGGCAGCGAGTCACCGTCTCCAGGACCGCGCGCGACCCCAGATGTCTTCCGCTTCCGTCGCTGTCCACGTGGCCGCGCGGCGGCGAATGAGATACCAGAACACCGCCGGAGGTACAGGCTTCGAGCAGACTCGTCGCCGAATCCTCGTCCAGGTCAAAGCTCCAGTCACCGAAGGGGGTGATCGGGACGGCTGCCCCCAGTCCGAAAAAGGAGATGCCTCCGATTTCGGCTGCTTCTCCATGGAGCACATGGGCCGAGGACCAGTTCTGGCAGGCGGAGCGCAGCTCCTCATCGCTTTCACTGTTCCCCGGCACCAGGACACACGGCACGTCGATGTCCTGAAGGACCTGGATGATCTCACTCAAACCCTTTCGGACCGTCGCATAATCACCCGCCCCCACCACCACATCGACCTGATCTGCGCGTTCTACCAGGGAACGAGCCTCACTCAAATCTCGATGGAGATCGCTGAAGAGAAGGAGACGCATCGATTGATCCTCCCGCAGAATCTGGCTCTGTGTATCCTACCTCAACGGCACGGCCTCACTCTATCATGTGCAGCAGCAGGATGAGACCAGACTAATGTGGCAACAATTCTGCGAAGGCGACGATTACGGCATGGTCTTGGCGGGGATTGGTGGTCTGGAAGCTTTGTGTCCCAATGAATCTGGCTGAGTCGAACCTGGCCTGGATGGCATCAGGAATGGCCTGAGTATGGGGATCTTTCACCTCCCAGGGAAACACAGCGCCTTCCCGCTTGATCAACTCATCGTTCAACCAGGGACTGTGTCGAGTCTCCCAGTCAAAATACGGTTTGGGATGATTGGGTAGGTAGCAGGCTAATCCTGCGACCAGATAGCGGCTGCCAGCAATATTGCGGGGTTCAGCCTGGATGGACCGCACAGCTTCTGCGATCGCACGATAAGGATAGAAAGCATCGACTACGTGATCCTGTGCATGTTGTGGAAAATAGGTCAGATACACGGCGCGAGACACAGCGAAAACGGTTCAGAATCCCAGGCATAGCAAGGTGAATCTCCTGATTCGCTCTGCACTGAGATGGGGTCGAATCCAGAGCATGGCCAACACTCCCAGCAAGGAAAATAGGGTGCCTCCCACTTGCTGTACAAGTGGATCCCAAACAACGCTGAAAGACCCACGGTCAGTAGGAATGGACTAAGGCCCAGAATTGAGAAGAAGCGTCGATGAAACTGTACTGCCGCTTCCGGTGCAGGACGCGAGCTGGAATACAACAGGCCTATCAGAACCAGAAAAGGCAATAGACTCCCTAGACTGTCAGCTGTGAAACGCAATGGCTGGGTAAGGTGATCATGCCAGTGATACTCCGACTCCCCTAAACGACCCAGGGCATACTGCCAACTGATGAAGTCGTTCCGCTGGAGCCAATAGAGATTGGGATCGATCATCACCAGCAGAAAGAGGAGAGCCAGATAAGGTCCGGGTCGCCTCCAGCTACTACGGCCTTCATCCGTCAGGAACATCAGGCTCGCACCACAGCTGCGAAACAGCACGGACTGGTATTTGGTGAGCAAGGACAATCCCGCAAATATACCAACGATCAGCCAGTGTCGAAGGTGCTGCGTCGTCAGCGCAGAATGAAAAGCCAACGCAAGTAACATCCATAGTGGGATCAGCAGGCTACCTTGATCAAATTTGGCCCCCAGGAAGGGGTAGTACCATATCGTCTCCAGCATTAGCACGCTGACCAATGCCTGCCGAGGCGTCAAGACTCTCAGGGCCAATCGCCACACTGCCCAGAAACACATCGAAATACTGGCTGAGCCGAGCAGGTACATCTCCAAACCGACGTGCCCGGTCAGCTTGACCACCGTCCCAGCTAGCCAGGCTGCGAGAAAGGGGTGTTTGTCATACCCCCATTCCCATTGCAATCCCCAGGCAATCGCTTCCAGGGTATCTGCGGGGAGACTATCGCGTGCAAGTGCGGACAAGCCGGTCCATAGGAAGGTGTGCAAGAGAATCAGTGCGGACAGATCGCGGGTTTCCCGCGATGTTCCGCCTTCCATTCGGCGGAATCATAACAAGGGACTATGCATAGGTCTTCTGCTACGGTTGCCTGGTCGACAACCTTGCCAGGATGGCGCTGTCACCGCCTCGCTACGAAAATCTGTGCATAACCTGGACTAGCAGCCGGGTTGACTGACTTATTGCCGAAAGTACGCGTTCCGGCGGGATAGATTATGAATGGCCCAAAACTGGAAGCGGACACTCAAGCTTCCCGCGAAACGTCGAACGAAGCAGGGGACTGAAGTTCAGTTGGAGGTTCTGTCAACTTGGCCGGGGTTCGGCGACAATGTGCGGATGCCAGCCTAGGTTCACAGAAGCTAGAAAGGACATAAAAGATGTCGAAAAAGATGTCGAAGTTGTTGATATATTGATTCGTACCGGCCATTTTCGCGATCGGCTGTGTCTCTTTTGTGGCCCTCGCCGCCAAGCCCGTGGATATCAGCTCGCGGCGCGAGCTGTTCGTCGACGATTACGTCATCGACACGATCGAAGGCGACGCCCGGCTCGAGCTGCAGCAGCCGGAGCCGCAGCAGGTGGCCCTGGTCACCGACAAGCCGTGGGAGGGGAATACTTGTGCCTACTACACGATATTTCTGACACAGATTCTTCCGGAAACAACATTTTTCGCATGTACTACCGCGGCTCAAACCGCGACCTTGAGATCCGCGGACAGGCGCACCTCCAAGTGCCTGTTACGCCGAAAGCAAGGACGGTATCCACTGGACCAGGCCGAACCGGGCGCTCTTCGAATACGAGGGCTCCAAGGAGAACAACATCGTGTGGGACGGCGCCAACACCGGCAGCTTTACCCCCTTCAAAGACACCAACCCGAACTGCCAGCCCGAGGCCCGCTACAAGGCATTGGCACAGCTCCACAGGACCGGCACGTCGAGTGACTTTTTGAATTGGACGAGTTGGCCCGATCCGGAGCTGCTCGAATTCGACGACGACATCGGCCCGCAGCAACTGTACACCAACGCGGTGATGTCGTATCCCCGCGCGCCACAGATCCTGATCGGCTTCCCGACCCGCCTGTTTCCAGAACAGGGCAACCGCGTGGAGCCGATCCTCATGTCCAGCCGCGACGGCCGCACTTTCCGGCGGTGGGCCGAGCCAGTGATTCCGGAGGACGCGCCGGAGGACCGGGCCGGCAACCGCAGCAACTACCTGGCCTGGGGTCTGCTTCCCACCCCGGGAAACGAGCGCGAGTACTCGGTTTACGCCTCCGAAAACTACCTCTCCAGCACCCCCAGCCGGCTGCGGCGTTTCACCTACCGCGTCGACGGCCTCGTGGCGCTGCGCGGCGGCGAGCAGGGGGGCAGCTGACGACGAAACCATTGAACGTGGCCAGCGGGCAGCTGGAGATCAACTACCTGGCCCGCCCGGGCGGCCACGTTCGGGTAGAGATCCAGGACGTCGCCGGCCGGCCGCTGGCCAATTTTTCGGCTGTGGACTGCGACCCGCTGGAGGGTGACGAGATCGCGCAATCGGTCTCCTGGCAGGGAGACACGCACGGTCCTTTCACCGAAAGGCCGGTGCGGGTCCGGTTCGAGGTCAAAGACGCCGTCGTCTATTCGTTCCGGTTCGAGTGACGGTGCGCAACGTGGAGTTCGAAAAGGGGACGGGGGCCTTGTCCTGCCGGTGCTACCCGATCGGGCATGGCCGGCGCGGAAGACGGGACGCTGGACAGGCGATGCGGACCGCCATGGTCAGACCCAAAGTCCGGGATGCGCTGTGCACGCGGATAACGTTGTTTTTCAGCGGGAACACCGCCTGACTTGGCCTCGCAGGCAGGATGAGTCTCCGCGCAAGCGTCACCTTCACTTTCACCGCGCTAACGCAACTCGCTAATCGGCGTCCTGATGAAATACACTCCCGGGCCGCCTGGCTGATCCGGATCCAGGTCGTAAAACAGTGTCCCCAACGTTTCCTTGTCGACCTGCACTGTACGTGGCCAGCCACGACCCAAGATCCGACGTCCAGGACTATAGATCTCGACACCGGAATCGACACCCCAACTACGACCGTCGTCCCGAGAGACAATCATCTCGTACGACCACTCGCCATCGCGGCCGACTCCGTAAACGATGAACGTCAGCACAACCCAACCATTGTTCAAGACCGTCAAGTCGTAACCCGCTACGCCGAAGTAGGGAAAAGCGTGTAAGGCGTCCCATGACTGACCATCATCCGTTGAGCGCAACCCCCGTACGATCGTGCCCGGGACGCCGACAGGCACCTTTGCATTTGCTTCCGGGGCTCCACTGATCAGTGTTCCCCGCTGAGTCTTGACGATCGGCACCATTCCATGATTCCGGCCGTCACCAAACGGCTTTGCGATATGCGAATCGGGTGCGTAGACGACGGTCCGGTCGTAGAGTGGGCAAACCCAGCTGCCGTCAGACAACTCAACCACGGGGTGTCGTAGGCAACTGGAATTTGTCAAGTCATCGATCGGCAGATTCTTGAGCGGAGTCCAGGTTCGACCTTCGTCATTACTGAGGCAAAACTGGGGCGTCCTCCACAGCTTTCCTCCCTCCCGTCGATAGCACGACCAGTGCAACACGACACGTCCATCGCTGAGAGTCGTGAGCGATCCAGGGTAGATCGAGCAATCTTTAATGACAGGGATCGTGACGGGCGAAGTCCACGTTTTTCCACCGTCGGAGGACCGGCACAGCAACAGCTCCTTGCCGCCGCCACCTTGCTTGTTGTAGACGGCGAGCACATCTCCGCTCGGCACAACACACAGAGCGGGATGAACATGGCCACCGATCACATCCGCGACTCGTACGGGACTCGATTGTGCCAGCACGAGACTACCGTTTAGCGCGCAGAACAGTCCAATGATGCACGCGGACCGAGCGAACTGTCTGAAGGTCTTATTCATCGTCGACTCCATGTATTAAGGATCTGCGCAAAAATAACTCGGCATTTTAGCATCTCATCTTCACACCATCTTCGGCCGCTCCTCGATCGCGAAATCCTCAACGTAGACCCGGCTGCGCCTGCGGTTTCGCTCAATAGTTCGCGGCCAAATCTGGCGCAAATCTGAGCGCCAATTCTACCAAGTTATTCTTGCGCAGACTCTACAGAGGCGTAGGGCGAGCGTCTCGCTTGCCCCCCTTTCGAAATTGGGATTTCAGGAAACGTTCAATTCCAGTCCATTCTAGCGGTCTTCTCGAAACGATGCCCAGCGTGAGTTGTGATGGCGACTCTTTGTCAATAGGAAGTCGCTTTTCGTGTGGTCTGGCTGCGGCGGGGTCAGAATGTGGGAAGGAACGGGTGTCTCTGGAGGGGATCGTGGAGGTGCAGGGGGCGGTGCGGCTCAGTCCTCGAAGATCGGGAACATCGTCCCAGAAGATGGAGTCGGTCCAAGCCCAAATCTATTGGGCCTAAGGGGAGTCTTCTTTCCGACAGGTCCGACATCCAGGATTTTGGCTCGAACGCGGCTGCTTTCAGTTGGAAAACCGGAACGAGAAGAGCTTGCTCCGATCCATGTGGAATCGGAGGACGATCGGTGTCCCCTTCAGTCTGCTCAGCAAGACCCCCTGCTTCCAGCGGACATTCTGGCGAACGCTGTCCCCGGTCACGGCGACGGCATCGGCGGCGGCGAATCCCTCCAGTGGAAGGCCGTCCTCTCCCAGAATCTCTACCCGAATCGATCCCTGACTGGCATCAGCGTTCAGGATCAGTCGGTCCCCCGACATACGCAGCGGCTGGGTGGTGAAGACGCCATCGCCTGCGTCGATGGACACGAACCCATCCAGCCGGAGCCTGGCCAGACCGACCGCCCCTCCCTGGGCCTCCTTCCGATTGACGGCCCAGTGCAGACCGCTGAAGCCGATGTAGTAGATCCAGATCTCGTCCTTCACCACCACGGGTTTCTGGAGGATGAAAAGCATGCTCCGATCGAAGTCGTCTGCGCGCCTGCCCAGGGGCAGGAACACCTGCCGGTCCCCGGCCCGATGCCAGGTGCGTCCGTCCCGGCTGTACGTGAGCTGGATGTCCACCGTGTCCATCCTGGGCACCCCCGATGTGATCTTGGTCTCCATCCCGGGGAGGGTGTGGTAGACGGAGATGAAGCCAAAGTAGAGGTCGCCGTAGGGCATGAACTCCATGTTGTAGAACTGCTGGTTCAAGGGGGAATCCTCCCGATCGGCGGCCATGATGCCCCCCCTGGACTCCCACTCGAGGAAGTCGTCGCTCTCGCTCTGGAGGACCTCGCGCCTCAGGAAGGAGCCTTCCGGTCCGGGTCGCAGTTCATCCCGCAGATCCTTGCGCCTGGCCCAGTCCGACGGGTAGTAGACGGGATTGACCCGGGTGTGTGCCACGTACTTCCCCAGCCGCGAGTCCCAGAGGACGGAGTTGGGGCTGTCGGCCATGGGAATGACGGGCTTGTCCCCGGCCCGGGTCCAGTGGATTCCGTCGGGAGAGAACGCCACGCCGATGCCGTTGCCCGAGGTGCCTAGACCCGGCGAATCGTGCATGTGATAGATCATCTTGTAGAGACGCTGGGGATCCTTCGCCACCGGATCCTTGAAGACTCCGGCGGCCACCTCTCCCCGGCCCGCATCAAAAAAGACGAAGTTGTTGTCCTTTGAACCCTGATACTCCAAGAGTCCCAGGTTGGGGAGGTCCCAGTGGATCCCGTCCCGGGAGGTGGCATAGGCCAGGTGGACGCTTCTCCAGTCGTAGTTGGCGGCGTCGTACCACATCTTGTAGAGGCCTTCGTCCTCATCGTAGAGGACGTTGCCCATGACGACGACCTTATCGGCGCTCCCAACCTTCTGGGCCGGCTTCAGCTCGATGATGGGGTTGCCCTCATGCTTGACTGGTTGGTTGAGCATGCGAAAGGCCCCTTCCAGGGATCCGACCACATGGTCGTCGACGAAGAGTTGCTTCGCCGTGCCGACGTCCACGGCCGAGGCATGGGAGCTGGCCGGGCTGAGGCTGAAACAAGTCGATGAGATGAGTGCGATGAGTAGCAAATTCTTCTTCACAATTTTTTCTTTCTCTTCTTTCTGTGGCCTTCCCGCCATTGCTTGCGCGGAAGTCTAGCTCCTTGACGCGATAGTCGCACATCTGCATGCCCAGCGCCAGGTAGGTGTCCTTCGCTGCGATTTCCCAATCCACCTCTATTTCAGCCCCCTTTCGGTCGTTTCCCAACGTCTTCCTGTCGGTCGGGGAGAGGGTCCTGCATATAGGACCAGACAGACCGGGCCATCCTTGATTTCACCTCTGGCCAGATTTGTTCCATTCTCGACCACAACCATCCGGCAATCCAGGCCCCAGAAGGTTGTATCCGCAGAGTTCATCCGATAATCTCCTTTTCCCAACGCCGTGAGGGCTTTGTGCCTGAAGAGCAAGAACGGGTACCCGCTACGCCACACCAAGCCGGTGTCCCGCAACCGACGCGCGATGGGGCGATATACCAGGAAGTCTTCGACTGCCAACCGGTCGGGACGGAGCACGATCGGGAAGGGCCCCAGGTGGAAGCTGCATAAGCTACAAATCACAACGACCAAGCTGAAGATGCTGCTGGTGCTTTGCCTGGCTCCACTCGACCTGGGCTCCTCAGGCTGCCAGGACCAGCATCCGAAGAGACCGAATATCCTCTTCGTCTTCGCCGACGACCACGCCTATCAGGCCATCGGCGCCTACGGATCGAGAATCAACCAAACGCCCAACCTGGATCGTCTGGCCCGGGGAGGCATGCGCTTCGAGCGCTGCCTGGTGACCAATTCGATCTGTGCCCCTTCCCGCGCGGTAATCCTGACCGGCAAGTACAGCCACCTCAACGGAGTCCTCGACAACCAGATTGCCTTCGACGGTAGCCAGGAGACCTTCCCAAAATTGCTCCAGCAAGCTGGCTACCAGACCGCCCTGGTGGGTAAGTGGCACCTGAAGAACGACCCCACCGGCTTCGATCATTGGATGGTCCTCCCCGGCCAGGGTTCCTACTACAACCCGGAGCTGCGCTCGGCCGAAGGACCGGTCCAGATCGAGGGCTACGTGACCGACGTGATCACTGATCTTACGCTGGATTGGCTCAAGCAGGGTCGTGACCCGGATCGTCCTTTCCTGCTGATGTACCAACACAAGGCGCCCCACCGAAGCTGGATGCCTGGCCCCAAGCATCTTTCGGACTTCCGCTCCCAGACCATTCCCGAACCGGAGACGCTCTTCGACGACTACAGTCGACGTGCGAGTCCCGCCACTAACCAGAGCATGGAGATCGGACGGCACGCGATTCTGGGCTATGATCTGAAGCTTCCTCCCTCCGACGGGGACTCCAGCACGGCACAGGACCGGGCTCGGTGGGAGCGCTCGTTTGGCCGCTTGACCGAACCTCAGCGGGAGACCTGGAACAACGCCTACGCCGCCTCCAACCGCGCCTTTCGGGAGACGAAGCTGACCGGGCAGGATCTGGTGCGATGGAAATACCAACGCTACATCAAGGACTACCTCCGTTGTGTCGCCTCCATCGACGACAACCTGGACCGGGTTCTGGACTACCTCGACCAGGCCGGTCTCGCCGACGAAACCGTCGTAGTCTACAGCTCGGATCAGGGATTCTATCTGGGAGAGCACGGATGGTTCGACAAGCGCTGGATGTATGAGGAATCGCTCCGCACCCCGCTGATCGTGCGCTGGCCTGGAGTTGTTCCACCTGCCTCATCCGACTCTTCGCTAGTCTCGAACCTGGATCTGGCAGAGACCTTCCTAGAGATCGCCGGCGTCTCGGTCCCGGACCAGATGCAGGGGCGCAGCCTGGTGCCACTTCTCGAAGGCAAGGGCGTCTCGGAGTGGCGCTCAGAGCTTCTACTACCATTACTACGAATCGATGCGCGCCCACAGTGTGCCTGAGCACTACGGTGTGGCGACCAACCGCTACAAGCTGATCCACTACCCGGAAACGCAGGAGTGGGAGCTCTTCGATCGAAAGGTCGATCCGAACGAGATCCGGAGCCTCTACGACTCGTCCGACTACCTCGTAATTCAGGAGGAACTTGAACGCGAGATGGAGGATCTCAGGAAGCAACTCGGCCTTGTCGAGTCGGCACCGGGTGCCTCGCGGCGCTGAGCCGGAACTTTATCGGCTATCGAGCAGCCACGGCGGCAGCGGCCTCGGTCCGGGGGGCGATCTCTTCGGCACCGACAATCAATCGTCGGAGGATAGGAGTTCGCTTTCTTGGACCTCGGGTATGGGTTCACCCATTTTGGTGTTGACTGGGGGTGAAAAATGGGTCAAGGAAGGACGAGGAGGAGCTTCGGTCAATCACCGGCAGCAAGAGGCTAAAAGGGTAGGGTTCCGGAAAATTTCATCCCAGAACCTTTCTACTGATCGCTCCGGTTCGTCTGGCTTTTCCGCGTGCTCAACATGCGATCCCAGGGGTAAGGCCAGGGTCGGCTGGTTGACATGTCGCCTCAGCTCCAGAACGATGCGGCTGCCGCAGCCCGGCTCCAAGCGCAGCTCCATCCAGGATCGCCCGATGGGAAGCCGCCGCTCCCCGATGACGGCGCTCACCAACTGGTGTTCGGCGTAGGCACCCGCCTGGAGCACCAGCGGACGGGCCTGAATGGGGCTTAGGTTGACGAGGGTGACCACGACCTCCTGGTTTGTCAGCTTCTCCACCAGCGCGCCTACCCCCTCTGGGAGACCCGGCCGCTGCTGGACTGGGTCGAAGTATCGCAGCGCGCAATACAGGGGCTGTCCGACGCCCACCCAGCATCAGCTGGGTCAGGTTCCGGGCCAGTGCCGGGTTGTATTTCATCGGCCCCTCGGAGAGCCGTGTGTCAGGCGTCGTCGGATCGGAGCGCATCCCTTTGACTCTCTGGCGGATCGCATCCAGATCCTGCCGCAGTGTCTCCTCCGGATACTTGGGATTGAACCTCTCCAGGAAGCGAATCCAACCGGCCTCCGGGATCTCCCGGAAAACCGCCCTGGTTGACAAGAGCTCTATCTCCGTGGCCTCCAGCTCCAGCAGCCTGCGGTCCTCTGGTTTCATCGTCCAGTACCACAGATCGAAGGCTCCTGGCGCGCTCAGATTTGGGGTGTAGTTGTACCGCCCCTGGTCCCCATAACTATGGGGATACGTTCTGACTCCGCCGATCACCCTGGCCTGGGCATTGACCTTGTGGATCATCTGGCGCCAGACGTCGAGGTAGCGAGGGTCTCCGGTGAGCAGGGAGGCGTTGCCGAAGCCTGCGATCGCCAGACGGCTGTTGTTGAGGTGGTGAATCTTGTCTCCCGTCTGTGGCCATTTGACGCTGAAGCCCCAGCCCCCGGCGCCGCCGCCAATCTTCCCGTCCAAGCCGACGTTGCTGGGAATGATCCCGTCTTTCTCCAGGGTGCGCTGGAGCCAGGCATCGACGTATTCCAGCAGCCAGACCTTGTACTTCGCTCCTGCCCCAGCATGTAGGCGTTGAGGGCTAGCATGGTCGCCAGCAGATTGACGGGGTGGTCTCCGATGATATCTCCGTAATCCTTGAAATGCCCCAGCATCTCCTCGTAGTTCCGTTCCCCTCGGAGCTGGGTGAATCTCCCCGTCTCGACGGGATCTCCCGCCCAGTAGACGGGCGTCGCCTTGCACAATAACGGACCCCGGCTGCCGGTGAACAGACTCTTGATGATCTTGTGTTCAGGGTCGTAGTGGGAGCCTGCGGATCTTCGTTAAGGTAGAAGCCGGCGAAGCGCCGCGACCGTCTCCCGAATTCCTCGTCGGAGGGGTCGCCAGTCCCTGCTGGTAGAAGGCCCAGAGCCCCTCGTTGATGTGGGCCTGGTCGAACATGGCGTGGAATTCCATGTAGTACATCTCGTCTTCATCTTCGCGGGCGGAGGGAACATCCCGCTGTCTATCGGCGGTGTACTGGCGCAGATGCCCCTCCCAGCCCTTCTTGAACATCCGAAGCATGACGTCGGGAGCGCCCAGGGCGTAGAGGAGTGGCCAGTTGTTGAGGTTCTCCGGGGCGTCGTCCACACCGTCCAGAGAGCCCCAGCGCTCGACGGCCAGGAGGTAGCCGCGCTGATCGAAGTACCTGTTAAAAAACTTTTGACAAGCCTCGTTCGCGGCGCTGAGGAGCTGCCGCAGCAGGAGCGCCCAGGCCGCGGCGGCATGGGAGTGTCGATGGACGGGCTGACACCGTCGGAGGCCGGAGGGCCCCCACGAAACCCAGAAGCAAAGTCACCACGTAGACGGCGGTTCTTCTCATGTGTCCACTCCGACGCCAGACTCGGTCGATCATGATACACCTGTAGAACCCGGCTTGCCGATGACTTATATTCGTTTCGAGCAATAGCTTCGTGGCAAGAATCGACCTCAGGAGCTCCATCGAATGAAACGGCGGCAACGTACTCGCAGACAGGTACTGGCCGGAGCCCTGGTGGCCGGCTCTGGTGGCAGCCGGACGCCACAGTGGCGCTTTGCCAGGATGTATCTATGCAGCAGAGCATATCCCAGAAGCCCGGCTGGAGGTTTTCGAGGAAAGCGGCCACTGCCCCTTCTACACAGAGGCAGACAAATTCAACCGCATGGTCGCCGAGTTCGTCGATGGGCTTTCGTAGCGCCATCCGCTCGGCAGCACCCGAATTCTGAACAGCTGCGGGTCGGGGATGGCAACGGCAAATCGGCGGGTTATAATGGTCCCGGATGTCACCTATCACCCAGATCGTTCCAGCGCTCCTCGTGGCCTTCTTCGTGGTCTCCCCATTGGACGGGGGCAACCCGCGCCTCCTGTCCGTGGAGAGGATCTGGGACCGAGCAGACCATAGCGCCTTCACAGACCTCATCCGGTACCGGGGGGAGTGGTTCTGCGTTTTTCGGGAGGGGAAGCAACACGCTCATGGTGACACCGGTCGGATCCGGATACTGAGGTCCCGAGACGCCCAGACCTGGGAGTCGGCAGCGCTTCTGGAAAAGGACGGGGTGGATCTTCGGGATCCCAAGCTCTCCACTCGGCCCGACGGGCAGCTCATGCTTCTGGCAGGAGGGAGCGTCTATGATGGAGAGGGCTTCCTGACGCGCAGGCCCCAAGTTAGCTTCTCCCCCGATGGCCGGAGCTGGTCCGCCCTGCAGCCCGTGCTGGCCGAGGAGCACTGGCTCTGGCGGGCCACGTGGTTCCAGGGCACCGCCTACAGCGTCTCCAAGATGGGGGACAGCAAGGACACTCGGCGGGTGATCCTCTACTCCAGCAAGGACGGTATCCACTGGAACTGGGTCACTGTGTTCAGGAAGATCCCGGCCTGGCCCAATGAGACGACTCTTCGCTTCTTGCCAGATGGCGAGATGGTGGCTTTGCTGAGACGAAACAAGACGGGATGGATCGGGACGAGCCGTCCCCCCTACAAGGACTGGACCTGGCACGACACGGGCCACCGTCTGGGAGGCCCCAACTTCATCCGGCTTCCCAACGGGGAGCTCTGGGCAGGAAGTCGAAGCTACGGTGATGAGCACAGGACCGTTCTGGCTCGGATGACGCAGACGACCTACGAACCCGTCCTGACTCTGCCCAGTGGCGGAGACACCAGCTACCCAGGAATGGTCTGGCACCAGGGCCTGCTCTGGATGAGCTACTACTCGTCCCACGAAGGGAAGTCCAGCATCTATCTGGCCCGGATTCAGTTCGAGCCTTGACTCCCCAGGGGAGTAGACCTGGAGCCAGTGAGAAGGCTGGTCAGGGTCTCGGGGGCAGGCCCTTCGTTCCTCCACCATCGGAACTCGAGGGAGCCCCTCTCGGCGCAGGCTGCGATGTCCAGATCCGAGTCTCCGTCCAGGTCGGCCAATAACACCTGGTTGGCGTTCTTCCAGTCGTCCTTAACCATGTGCTCGGTCCAAGGGCCGCTGGGATCACCACTGTTTTCGTACCAGAGAACCCGCCCCGGTCTGGAGAATCCGCTTGCCACCACATCCGTATCTCCATCCCCGTCCAGGTCGCCGACAACCGCCTCGAAAGCTTCGTTGAGGTGATCCGAGATAAGGTGTCGAGTCCAACCGTTCTTGTGAATTCCGTCGTTTTCGTACCAGACGATGTGGTGGTTGTAGGATTCGGTGAACTCGGGCCTGTTGTTCTCACGGTCTGGTTTTACCTGATTCCCCTGGTGCATGGATCCCCAGGCCCCCAGCGCCATGACGACGTCCAGATCGCCATCCCCGTCGATGTCCGCCGGTTCTCCATGAATCGGAGCGTGGGTTGCCTCGATGACGTGTTTCACCCATTCTCCGGAAGCCGGGTTCCCCGGATTCTGGTACCAGATGACCTGGTTTGCGGTCCGGCTGGTCCCCAGTAGATCGGCGTCTCCGTCAGCGTCGAAATCGCCCGCGCGGATAGTACGGGTTTCTCCGACATCGATCTCGATGGGGCGTTTCGTCCACTCACCTTCCGTTGGAGTTCCGTCATTCTCAAACCAGGAAAACTGGTTACCCAGACGCCAGCCAGATCCCGCTGCGTCCAGGTCGCCATCCCCATCCAGGTCGACCAACTCGACGTCATATGCTCCTGGCAGCTTTCCCTGGGTGATGATGTGTCGCGGCCATAACTTGCCATCCCCTGGCGTTCCGCTGTTTTCAAACCAGAGAAGGTCGCCGAGCTTGTTCTTCACGATGGCCACGTCGGGATCTCCGTCCCCATCGATATCCCCGATTCGGTGCCGCTCCAGACGCCCGGGATCTTTCTCTTGGATCAGATGGCGCTTGAAACTGCCCGATCCGTCGTTCTGGAACCAGTAAAGCTTATGTTGACCGGTCCCGTCCGCACTGGTCAGATCCAGGTCTCCGTCCCCATCCAAATCAGCGGCTGCGATGCCGAAGGGGTAGCCGTATCCGTCCATGATCAGGTGCTCGGTGAACCGGAGTTCCGTCTGCAGCTTTTCCCCTTTTAGAGGAATCCTTTCTTCATCGCTCTGAACGCAGCCCAGCAGGAGGAGAAGCGAACCTATTGCTGTTGAGGCGTTTGAAAGCGTTTTGTTCATGAGTTCTTTCGGACCTGTCAAGTTGAGCGCGAGTCAGGCAAAATCGGCTGATGCGATCACTGTATCAAGGCCACCGTTTTCCGCCGGAAATCACTAGTCACACCGCACGGGAAGACGTTCAGAAGTTCAGACTAAAAGTTCCAGGTCGGGATCGGCTCACCCGCGGAGACGACCTCTTCCAGATAGGCTCCTGTCTGCGGCGGAGCCTCCAGGTCGTGGCTCTCGACGTCGTCGTGGATCCGGTAGCCCATAATGTTGTGCCATTTTCCATCGGCTAGCCGCACCGTTGCTGCCACTGGATGATCCGCCCGCCACATGGAGCCGCTGGGAGCGGGTCCGAAGTCAGCCTTGCAGTGCCTGCCCAGTATTGGGGCCTGCAGGCCGCTACGGTCTTCCGTCAGGGGCCAGAGATAGAGCTTCTGCCGAGTCCAACCGCCGCCGCGCACCCGCCCTTGTTTGTCCGCCGGAATCCGAAAACGTTTGGGAATGGAATCGAGTGGGACCATGAAGATATTGGAGGCGATGTAGGGAGTGCCGTCCGCAGCCTGGTTAAGGGTGATCGGCGAGCTGGAAATTACGTCTGCCACATGGATGATCTTCTCCCAGCTCCCACCATTATCGAGGGACCGCCACACTCGAATAGCATGGTTGTCCCTGTTCTGGCTGCCGCGGGCCGAGAGAAGCAGGCTGCCATCCACATCTCGAATGAGGCTGGCCTCGGTCGATGAGTCGTTTCCGGTGGCCTGAATGAAGGAAATGGGTCGCCAGGTCCCTGCTTTGCGCTGCCACCGCATGATTCCGCCACCGATCGTCACGTTGTCCCCTGGTTGGGGCGTCTTCTCGATCCGACCCGCCGACATCGCTACCAACAGATCGTCGCCATCCGGGATGGCATTGGTCAGTCCTCCATTGGCGATGAACCAGTCCGGTAGGAGCTCGTGCTGGGGAATTCGTTCGGATCCCGTCACCTGAAATTGGCCGTCATTGTAGGCAAACTGGAATAGTTCCAGATAGGAGTAGCGCTCGCCTCCTTCATACATCCCGCCCCCCGACTCCGACTTGGGGTCACCGGGGTGCCGGGCGATCGCCATGTTGATACCAAAGCCGGTCCCGGCATGTGGATGAGGGGAGCCATCTGCCTTCTTCGCGCCGGCCGGGACGAATCCCCCACGCATCGGGTACTTGACCATGATCGACGGCTGGTTGGGCGGTGTTGAGTTTGGATTGGGCTCCTCGTGATTGCGCATCACGGCCACAGGCGGGGACGTGACGGTTCCGGAAACGTCTTCGAAAAGGACGACGTCCCCTCCTACTTCGTAGTCGTCACCGTTGCGGGCGGGAGCCATGACGCCATTTCGGATCCGGATGTTTACGAAGGCCGCTGCCCTGTCAGCAGCCACCTGAAAGGGGAAAATGAGTCCGTAGCGCCAGCTCTTATCTGCCGGGGTATCGGGCGGGACTCTGAGATCTGCCTCCCCCCGCGTGATGCTGAAAAGCCCACTGCCCTGGTCTGAAGCGGCGCCCCTTTCGGCTCCGCCTGCCGGGGTCTCCCCGGGCTTCGAAGAACATCCTGTCAGGGGAGCTACAGCGGCACCCGTAAGCATCAAAGATAGTTTTCTTTGGAATTCGCGTCGATCGATTGCGTCCGTCATGCTAGTCCCTCCTCAAAATCTCGGTCCTCCGTCCCAGGTTCTTTTCTAAAACTCCAGGATTCCGTCGAAGACCATGTCTTTCAACTTGAACTTGCGGTTCAGTCTCGTTCTCCAGCCCAATTGAGAGACAAACCGAATCTCCTTCTCCTTGAGCGTCACCAGATCTTTGCCCTCCCTGGTCCGAGGAAACAGGAAAAACGCCTCCTGCCCTCCTACCTCCCTGGGAGGCACATAGCGCTCCAGCTCGATTCGTCGACCACTCGCCTTTAACGCCAGGTGGGTGTGGGTCCCCAACTGCTTGAGACTGGCTTGGTCGAGCACCCTCCGGTGATTTTCACCCTGTGATCCCGAAACTGCCACGACGATAAACTGATCACCAAAAGGCCGCTTTCGAACCAACTCTGTAGCCTGTCGATGGTCCCGACGGCGATAGAGCAGCGAAAGCCGAGCCAAGGCCATTCGCACCGGTTTGGCCGATTGGAACCTGATGTTGAACAGACGGCGGCGATTGGGGGGACTTGACTCGCGATCCCCACCACCTTGGTCACGGGGTGTCGTATCCGGACCCTGAGCACCTGTGTCGGGTGGAGGGGAATTACTCGAATGAACCTTCTGAACTTTCCCCCAGGGCGAATCCTCCAGGACGGCAATGGATTCCTTCTTCGACCATTGCTCGTAGGGTTTCTGTTCCCAGAACTTCGCCGCCAACAGGGGAATGCTTATCAGCGAGAAGAGCAAAATAATCTTGGCGCTTCGAATCAAAAAGGCTCCTTCGGCGGCTACTCGGCAATGATATCCCCCCGACAGCCGACCCGCAACTGCGTTGTCACACCGACCCTCGAAATCGTGTACACTTGGCAGGTTGCTAAGTGCAGTCTGCGTCGGTCAAAGAGTCGAAACCATGGCTGAGTTGGTTCATACATCACATATCCGTATCTATCAGGATACGCCCCCCGAGCGGCGTGCCTACGTTGAGGATTTCAAAGATCCCTTGACATTCGGCGTCCATGGGGGAATCAAGCATTTCTATGGAATGAAACCGGAACGCGATCTGCCAGCGACGCTGGACCACATGATCGCGGCGGTCGGTGGTTGACTGACCGGCACACTGTCAGGGGCCCTGGCAGTTCGCAAGATCCCCAGTCATCCGGACAAGGTCTGGAGTGAAGTCGAAGGCGATATCGAGAACGTGGACGGCGTCATCCGAATCACCCGCATCCGCGTCAAATACCATCTGACTATTCCTGAGGGAACTCGAGACCGAGCCCAGCGGGCACTCGACACACACATGCTGAAATGTCCTGCGGCGATGAGTGTGCGCGACTCGATCGATATCGCGATCACTGCCGATATCCGGGAAGGATAGGCCCGAACCAGGCATTCAGCCCGACGACCGATCCGCCACAAACCCACTCACTTTTCAAAGCTCACCGAATCCAAACACAGATACCTAGCATCTAGGGTTTTCTGCGACCTGAGTATCGAGCGAGGTAAGAAGTGATCAACGATCTTGAGACCCTACGGAATATTGGAATTTCAGCTCACATCGACAGCGGCAAGACGACGCTGACCGAGCGGATCCTCTTTTATACAGATCGTGTCCATGCGATCCACGACGTGAAGGGCAAAGACGGCGTGGGCGCGAAGATGGACTCGATGGAACTCGAGCGCGAGCGGGGTATCACCATCGCGAGCGCCGCCACGCACTGCAACTGGAAAGACCACCACGTCAATATCATTGACACACCCGGCCACGTGGATTTCACCATCGAGGTCGAGCGGAGCCTGCGGGTCTTGGATGGTGCTGTGTTGGTACTGTGCTCGGTCGCGGGTGTCCAGAGCCAGTCCTTCACCGTGGATCGGCAGATGAATCGATACCAAGTTCCGCGCATCGCCTTCGTCAACAAGTGCGATCGCGTCGGTGCCAATCCCTACCGCGTTCGTGACCAGCTGCGGGAAAAACTCGCTCACAATCCCGTTCTACTGCAATTGCCCATTGGCCTCGAACATGGATTCGAGGGGGTCATCGACCTGATTCGGATGCGCGCGATCTATTTCGCAGGGGATTTCGGCGAGCAGGTGGTAGAGAAGGCTATCCCAGAGGAGCTGCAGCCGGGCGCCGAATCTCATCGAGAAGAAATGCTCGACATCGTCTCAATGTTCTCGGACGAGCTGATTGAAGCCGTGTTGGAAAATCAGGTGACAGAAGAGCTGGTTCACGAAGCCATCCGCCTGGGGACGCTGTCTCGACAACTGACGCCGGTGCTGATCGGTTCAGCCTACAAGAACAAGGGGGTCCAGCCGCTCCTCGACGCGGTGCTGCGATATCTTCCCAGCCCAACTGACATCACCAACGAGGCCATCGACCTCTCCAGCGAAGACGAGAGCGACACGGTCATTCTGCTCAACGAACCGGATAAGAGCACGGTGGCTTTGGCTTTCAAGCTCGAAGACGGCCGCTACGGTCAGCTGACCTACCTGCGCATCTACCAGGGCACCCTCCACAAGGACACCTTCATCACGAACACGCGCAGCGGCAAGCAGAGCAAAGTTGGCCGGCTGGTCCGCATGCACGCTGACGACATGGAAGAGATCCAGTCCGCAGGCCCGGGCGACATCGTCGCCATCTTCGGTCTGGAGTGCCATTCGGGCGATACCTTCACCGAAGGTCGGCTCAGACTTACCATGACCTCGATGCACGTGCCGACGCCCGTCATCTCACTCTCGGTCCAACCGCGAGACAACAAGTCACAAGTGAACCTCAGCAAGGCACTTGCTCGCTTTTCCAAGGAAGACCCCACCTTTCGGGCCGGAGCCGACCCGGATTCGGGAGAGACGGTGATTCACGGGATGGGAGAGTTGCAGTTGGAGGTCTACATCGAGCGCATGAGACGCGAGTACAACGTGGAGGTGGAGACTTCTCCTCCCCAGGTGGCCTACCGAGAGGCTATCTCGCGGCGAGCCTACTTCGACTACACACACAAGAAACAGACGGGCGGGTCTGGGCAGTACGGACGAGTAGTCGGATACCTGGAGCCGAACCCAGACCAGGATTTCGAGTTCGTAGACCATATCAAGGGCGGAGCTATCCCACAGCAGTTTATCCCCTCCGTCGAAAAGGGTTTCCGATCGATGCTCCTGAAGGGACGGAAAATCGGCGCACCAGTGGTGAATGTTCGTGCCGTGCTCAACGATGGCAACAGCCATACGGTCGACTCCTCCGACAACGCCTTCCAGGAAGCGGCGCGCGCCGCCTGGAGAGAAGCCTACGACCGGGGCAAACCGAAGATTCTAGAACCGATCATGCGGGTGGCCGTAGAAGGACCCAGCGAGTTCGCAGGGGGCGTCTTAACTACCTTGATGCAGCGGCGTGGCACGATCATCGGCCAACAGGAAGACGGCCCCTTGACCGCAACCGAAGCAGACGTTCCTTTGGCGGAGATGTTCGGTTACGCTACCACGCTGCGCTCCGCGACCCAGGGGAAAGCCGAATTCACAATGGAATTTGCACGCTACCTGCCGGTACCCGACGCCGTCGCCGAGGAACTGGTGGCCAGAGCGACACAGAAGGCCAAAGCAAGCTAAGGAGCCCAGCGAGATGTATCGAAAAGAAGTCAATCAAAAGAGCCCTCTTCGCATTCTCGATCGCTCCACCAAGCGAGGCCTTGGCCCCGGCAACCTGGGTGTCGTGATGGCCCGGGCAGGGGTCGGCAAGACCGCATTCCTGATCCAGATCGGACTCGACGAGGCCATGCGCGAGCGAAATGTCCTTCATATCGCACTCGGACAGACACTGGAGCACGTGCACTCCTGGTACGACGCTCTCTTCGACGATCTAGCTGAGCTCAATGCTCTCGACAATCGCGAGCAGGTCCGTGCACTCGTTAATACACATCGACTGATTCAAGCCTATCCA
>Ga0310120_10000509_pt1 | contig 30799 bp, 30 predicted proteins | sample CB27_AW_983_MG_FD_203506 | JGI IMG/M metagenome (GOLD analysis project Ga0310120, IMG submission 203506) | Marine microbial communities from Western Arctic Ocean, Canada - CB27_AW_983 | ecosystem: Environmental > Aquatic > Marine > Oceanic | place: Canada: Western Arctic Ocean | collected...
CAGGCGCATCGCTGGTCGAAGTCCCGTCGTTCGCCGCCCGTTCGAAGATCCCGAGGAGCGTATCGTAGATGGCGCCGGCCTTCTTCTCGGTACGTTCTGCGGTCCATCCGTGAAGCTCGCCGTACACGCTGCAGAGGCCTCCGGCGTTGATCACGTAGTCGGGGGCGTACACGACACCTCGCTCGTGCATCACCTGACCGTGGCGGGCCTCGGACAACTGATTGTTGGCGGCCCCAGCCACGATATCGACCTGAAGGTGGTTCAACGTATCGTCGTTGATGACACCCCCCAAAGCGCATGGTGCGAAGATGTCAGCGTCGACCGCAAAGACATCTGTTGCCCCCACGGCCTCGGCGCCGAATTCCTGCACGACACGAGCCACCCGCCCGTCATCGATGTCCGTAACGGTGAGGCGTGCTCCGTCCGAGTGGAGGTATTTACACAGATAGTATCCGACGTGTCCGAGGCCCTGCACGGCCACGTGTTTGCCACGCAAGGAACAATCTCCATAACGGAATTGGGCGCATGCCTTGACCCCGCGGTAGACACCGAAGGCCGTGATGGGTGAGGGGTCGCCCGAGCCCCCCCGCAGACCCACCACCGAATCGGTTTCCATGCGAACGAACTCCATGTCGTCGACGGATGTACCGACGTCCTCCGCGGCGATGTAGCGGCCTTCCAAGGACTCGATCGCACGCCCGTGGGCACGAAAGAGCAGCTCTCGCTCCGTCGTGCGATTGTCACCGATGATGACCGACTTTCCACCGCCGAGTGCAAGCCCGGTGATCGCCGCCTTATAGGTCATGCCACGAGACAGCCTGAGCACATCGGTGACGGCCTCGGAATCCGACGAGTAGTTCCAGAAGCGGGTACCACCGAGCGCCGGACCGAGGGTCGTGTCATGAATCGCGATAAGTCCGCGATATCCCGCGGACTTATCGCACCAAAAGACGAGCTGTTCGTGCTCGCTCTCCCCCATTTCTTCGAAGATCTCCATCCCCTATCGGTACACTCCTTCACCAGTCATGGATGACCACGCGCCTTCCTCAAGATCTCACCCGCCATTACCACGCGCATGATCTCGTTCGTCCCCCCGTAGATCTCGGTGCCCTTCGCGTCGCGCATGATCTGTTCGACCGGGTAATCACGCATGTAGCCGTAGCCACCGAAAATCTGAACGGCCTCGTCGGCCACCCACATCGCGCTCTCGCTGGCAGTGAGTTTGGCCATCGCGGCCAGAGCCGACGCGGAGGAGATACCCTGACCGTCCTCCGTGTCGTCCGCTACCGCGTGCAAGAGTGCCCGCGATGCACCGATGCGGCTCGCCATGTCGGCCAGCTTGAACTGGATGGCACCAAAGTCCGCGATGGCGTGCCCGAATTGGTGACGGTCCAACGCGTAGGCGATCGCGTGTTCGAAGGCTCCTTGAGCGACCCCCACGGACTGCGAGGCGATTCCGAGGCGCGCTCGATCCAATGCGCGGAGGGCGTATTCGAGTCCGTTCGCCGAGTCACCCAGTACGCGATCAGAGGGAACCTGAATGCCGTCGAGCTCGACGGATACGATCTCGGAGGCTCGGAGCCCCATGGTCGTTTCCGTGGCCGTCACCGCATAGCCGGCACTCTGAGGGGAGACAATGAAGGCGCCCAGGGTTGGGTTCTCATCTCCGCCGGTGGTGGCGAAGACGAAAACGAGGCCCGAGCGCGCGCCGTTGGTGACCCAACGCTTGTGGCCGTCGATCCTCCACCCCGCCCCCTCGGGCACGGCAGTCGTGTCGACAGGGCGAACGCTCCCAGGATCTCGCCCGACGCAAGGGACGAAAGCCAGGTCTCCGTCTGTTCGTCGGACCCGTACTCGAGGAGCAGGTCGGTCACCGGGCCCGTGTGGATCGCCACGGAGAGTGCGACGCTCGCGTCCCCCCAAGCCAACTCTTCGAGAGCCAGCAGGTACGTGGACATATCGAGTCCCAGCCCGCCATATCGTTCCGGCACACGCATCCCCAAGAACCCCAACTCCGCAAGCTTTCCGAAGATGTCGTCGTCGAGGGCCCGGTCCCGGTCCCACCTAGACGTATGCGGCCGAAGCTCCCCCTCCGCGAACTCCCTAGCTAACGCACGGATCTCGAGCTACTCAGCGCTGAACATTCCGCTCGTCAATCCCCGTAGTCATAGAATCCACGCCCCGTCTTTCGTCCCAACCAACCCGCGGCCACGTACTTTCGCAGGAGCGGACACGGTCGATATCTGTCGTCTCCGAGATCTCGATGCAGGACCTCCATGATGTCCAGACAGGTGTCGAGGCCGATCAAATCGGCGAGCTGAAGGGGGCCCATGGGGTGGTTCATGCCGAGCTTCATCACGGTGTCGATGGCCTCGACTTCGGCGACGCCCTCCATGAGCGCAAATACGGCCTCGTTGATCATGGGGCCCAGGATCCGGTTCGAGACAAACCCGGGGAAGTCGTTCACCTCCACGGGCGTCTTGCCCAGTTCGACCGAGAGATCGACGACCGTCTCGGTCGTGGCGTCACTGGTGGCCAGTCCGCGGATGACTTCGATCAGCTTCATGACCGGCACCGGATTCATGAAGTGCATACCGATGACACGGTCCGCCCGCTCTGTCTGCGCCGCGATCGCGGTGATGGAGATCGAGGAGGTGTTGCTGGCGAGAATCACGCCGGGCGCCACCATCCGGTCGAGGTCACGAAACAGGGCGAACTTGATTTCGACTTTCTCGGGCACTGCCTCGATCACCAGCTGACATCCTTCGATCGCCTCGTCCATGGATGTCGTCGCAAGGATCCGAGAGAGAGCCTCGTCCCGAGTGGCGGAGTCGAGTACGTCCTTGTCCACCTGCCTGTTCAGGTTCTTTTCGATGGTGGCGAGGGCATGGGTCAGAACGTCGTCAGACACGTCTGTGATGCGGACTTCTCGGCCGCCCAGAGCACAGACGTGAGCGATGCCGTTTCCCATCGTCCCTCCACCGATCACGGCGATCCTGGTTATCGCCATGTCGCCCTCGGCTGTCACGCCCTCTCGACGGATAGCGCGACCGCGTTTCCGCCACCCAGGCAGAGCGTCGCCAGCCCCGTCGCCACATCCCGATCTTCCATGGCGCCAAGCAGTGTGACCAGAATGCGAGCGCCTGACGCTCCGATGGGATGTCCCAATGCCACCGCACCGCCGTGGACGTTCACTCGCTCCGGATCGATCTCCAAGGCCCTCATGTCCGCCAACGCCTGGACAGCAAACGCTTCGTTCAACTCGACGAGGCCATAGTCCTCGACGGTCCGCTTCTCCATCGCCATCAGCTTTTTGACAGCAGTGATGGGAGCGAAGAACAAGTCCTGTGGCTCCACACCGCCCGCCGCGTAGCCGGTGATGGCGGCCTGGACGGGGAGACCATGGGCCTCGGCGAACTCCAATGAGGCTACGACAACGGCTGCAGCCCCGTCATTCAACCCGGGAGCGTTACCCGCCGTCACCACCAAGTCGACGATGTCCTCGGGAGCGTCGTTCCCAAAGGCCGGACGGAGCTTGGCCAGCGCCTCCAAGGACGTTTCCCGTCTGGGAGACTCATCGACGTCTACCACGGTAGTGCCCCGACGGGTCTGCACGGAGACGGGGACCGTCTCCTGCACGAATTTCCCCTCGTCCATGGCTGCCAGGGCCAATTGATGAGAGCGAAGGGAGAACTCGTCGGCGTCGCTTCTGGAGATCTCCGCCTTGGCGGCGGTATACTCGGCGTGGCCTCCCATGTGACAGTGCCCGAAAGAGCACCAGAGTCCGTCGAGCAAGAGACCGTCTTCCACGGCCTGATTGCCGAACTTCACTCCGGAGCGTAGGCCCTTGATGTAGTAGGGGACGTTGGACATCGACTCCATGCCCCCCGCCACGACCACCTTCGCGTCACCTGCACGAACGGCCTGGGCAGCGAGCATCACGGCCTTGAGCCCGGATCCACAAACCTTGTTGATCGTGACGGACGGAACAGTCGCAGCGACACCGCCCGCCATGGCCGCCTGGCGAGCCGGAGCTTGCCCTTCTCCCGCCACCACGACGTTGCCCATGATCACCTCGTCCACCGTAGCCGAGTCGACACCGGATCGTTCCACCACCGCCCGGATGACGATGCCCCCGAGTTCGGGTGCGGACAGCGGACTGAGGCCCCCGAGAAAGCGGCCGATGGGGGTCCGTCCGCCGCCAAGGATGACCGGCGTTCTCGCCTTATCACTCATGGGAGGTTCTTCCCTCGTGGACTGTGTTCACTCGCGGAATCGGCAATGGAAGACGACAGAATCTAGAACAATCACCAGCCGTCGGGAGTGGGGTTCAGGTCGGGCGCCGGGCTCAGGAAGGAGAGTTGTTGCGCCCGCCTACTTGCGGTCCTCACCCGCCTCGAACCGAGAAAAGCCGTCAGGGCATGGAGGTCCGCGAGCCCTCGCCGGCTCGCTTCATCCAGAAGGCGCAGCAGGATGCGAGCCGTGACCAACGCATCTCCGTGCGCCCGATGTCGATTCTCTATCTCGATTTTGAAGTGGCGGGCCACCACGTCGAGGTTCCGCCGACGAAGCCGTGGAACCAGGTGTCGCGTCATTCGCACCGTGCAAAGACTCTCCACCCCAGGCACTTCCCCGGCCGACTCAGCCAACTGACGGCTCACGAACCCCCAATCGAAGCCCACGTTGTGCGCCACGAAGACCCGCCCCTCGAGCCGCTCCAGAACGTCCGTCGCGATCTGGTCGAAGTAGGGTGCTCGGAAGACCATGTCATTGTTGATTCCCGTGAGAGCGACGATGGCCGGAGAAATCGATCTTCCGGGATTCAGCAACGTGTGATAGGAGTCGGATACGACGCCATTCTGGACCTCGTAAATTGCGATCTCCGTCATACGGTGCCCCCGCTGATAGGGACCGCCCGTCGTCTCGACATCGACGACGGCATAGCGCAAGTCGGAAAGCGGCAGGCCAGGAGGAGGGCCTTCGAGCGACCATTGGCCCGTAGCATCGACGTGGAATCGGGGATCAGCGCCCAGAAGCGTAAAGACCGCGGCCGACGCCGCCCCCGGATTACCCGAGAGGCTCAGCACCTCTCGCGCTATGTCAAGCGTGTGATGGGGTTCCCGCTCAAGGAGGGAAGCCGCACGATGGATCAGGTTGCGGTCTCCTCTCACGCCTCTCCTTCTCGCTGACTGAGGGCGAAAGATAGAGCTTCCAGCTCCATGACCATGTTCACGTCCTTCACGACGACACCGTCCGGCACCTTCAACTTCGTGGGGGCGAAACTGAGGATTCCCCTTACCCCCGCTCCCCTTACCCGATCCATGACGGACGGGACCGCCTCGAGGGGAATGGAAAGAATCACGATCTGGACGTTCTCTTCCTCGGCGACCACCTCGAAGTCGTCGACGTGGCGCACCGTCAGTCCACCCCGGGTACCACCCACCTTGGATTCGTCCGAGTCGAAAATAGCCACGATGTCGTATCCGCGTCGACCGAATCCACCGTATTCCACGAGCGCCGAGCCGATACGACCCACGCCGATCAGGGCGAGCCTCCACCGTCGGTCGAGACCCAGGATCCCGCGAATGCGCTCGGCCAGCTCCGAGACCGGGTACCCGAGCCCGCGTTTGCCGAAGGATCCGAACAAGGACAAATCCTTACGGACCTGGGCCGCCGTCGTGCCGCTCTGACCCGACATTTCCTCGCTCGAGACCGTCTCACGCCCTCCCTTCTCCAGATTCTCCAGGTTGCGGAGGTAGAGAGAGAGGCGCCGTATTGCCGACTCGGAAATTTTTTTTGATATGGACACGTCGGATCCCACTTTCCCTTCCGTACCCACGCTTGTGAAAAGGTTCACAAAATGTAGGCGGACGAACCCACGAGCGCCAACACCGCCATCCGGCCGAAGATCCGTCGGGCTTCACCGAGGAGATCGGAGCGCTGGGTTACGGGTGCGCTTCCACCAAATTCGACAGGCGGATGAATTCTTCGGGAGAAAACGTCTCAGGCCTTCGAGTGAGGTCCCAACCCGTTTCTGACGCGATCCCGTCCACTTGGTGGGGGGCGAGCCGAAGATCGCCATGATCACGAAGGATCTTCTGGAGCTGCTTGCGTCGCCATTGAAAGGCCGCCCTCGTCAGGGTTCTCAGCGAGCGCTCCTCCGCTGCAGAGATCAGTTGAGGGGTGATCGGCCGGATTCGTACGACCGACGAGTCTACCCGCGGGATCGGCCGGAACGCCCCGCGCGGCACGCTGAACACCCGCTCCACTGTGGCAACGCTTCGCACCCCCACCGTCATGGCCCCGTACTCGGACGTCCCTGGCTCGGCGAGAAGCCTGTCACCAACCTCGCGCTGAACCATGAGGAGAACTTCTCGAGGTCGCGGCCTCTTGAGAAGCTTGAAGATGACCGGGGCCGTAATGTTGTAAGGGATGTTTCCGACGACGATGAGTTCCGTGACGTCCTCGACGACGGAGCCTAGGTCCAGCTCGAGGAAGTCTCGGTGATGGAGCTCGACCTCGGTACGATCCCCCCACTCCCGCTCCAGCTCCTCTACCAACGCATCGTCCAACTCGACCAGCACGAGACGCCCGACACGTCCGACCAGGTGACGTGTCAGCGCCCCGTGGCCCGGCCCGATCTCCAAGACCGAGTCCGTGGATGAGCAGGGTAGCGCATCTACGATCTTCCGCTGGATGTTCGCATCGACCAGGAAGTTCTGCCCCAGAGACTTCTTGGCCCGCATCCGACCTAGACCCTCGGACGAGTCCGGGTGCATCCCCGCGCTCAGGTTCTGAGGACGACGGCGGTCCGGTCGTCCGCCGGAACGTGTGGAGTAACCGAATCGGTGATCTCGAAGAGGACCTCGACAATGCGTGCCGGGGAGCTGGTCGCGTGCTCACGTACGGCGTCCAGAACCGTGCTCTCGCCGTTCCCTAGCTCGGGGGTCGCGAGTGTGTCCGACAGACCATCCGTGAACAAGAGGAGAAGATCTCCAGCCCCCCAAGGAGCCGTCTTCTTGCCGTAGGAGTCCGGCCCCGCAAATCCCACAGGAGGGTCGGTCGCCGCAAGACGTTCCCACTCGCCGTCCGCTCGGAGCACAAAGGCATGGGGATGGCCGGCATTGGAGTAACTGAGTTCTCCAGCCTCCACGTCGATTACGACGTAGAAGAGGCTGAGAAACATCTCTGTGGACTCGAGTTCGTCCCTCAACGCGTCATCGACCTTCCGAAGAACCTCGGAGGGATCGGGTGACTCGAGCGCGTAGATGCTCGCTGCGCTCATGGACAGAGCCATGATCAAGGCCGCGGGGAATCCATGCGTGGATACGTCGCCGAGCATGACCCCGATCTTCCCCTTCGGGAGCTTGAAAACATGGAAGAAATCCCCGCCCACCTGCTCCGCCGGAGCGACATGGGCTGCGACATCAGCTCGGTCGAACGCCTCGGGAGACTTGAGGAGCTTCATCTGGAGGTTGTGGGCCAACTCCATTTCTTGGCTCATCCGCTCCTGCGCGAGACTCTCCTGGATGAGTCGGTTGTTCTCGAGCGCCGCGCCGATCTGGCTCGCAATGGCGGAAAGGAGCTTCTCGTCGCTCGTCGTGAACGGATCGCCACGCGTCCGCCCAAACAGATTGATCACGCCTACGATTCGTGTCTCACCAGAACGGGGGCTGTAGCTGATCGGCACGGAGATGTCCGTCGTCACACCCGCCGTCCGCGGCTGTCCGAAATCGCCTCGATCGCCGATGAGTGACCGCCCCGCCCGGAAGACCTTGGAAGTGGTCGTGTCCGGTGTTGCGGGCCGGAACGGATCGGTACCGTGCCGATCCACCGACGCCGTGAGGTGAAGGACGTCCCGTCGCCGGTCGTGCACCCAAAGCGACCCCCTCTCGGCTCCGAGCACCTCGCAGACTTCTTTCAGGATTTCATCGGTGGCCTTCTCGAGATCGAGAACCGAGCCCAGAGTCTCGCTGATAGAGTAGAGGAGATTGATCTCCTCCCAGCGCTCACGCAGCTCTGCGGTGAAGAAGTCCACCTCCTCCACAAAGTCCAGCACCCTCTCCACGTTCGATCGCAGAAGCGAAGATACGGCTTCGACCTTCACGCCGTCCGTAGAACGAATCTCCAACTCCAGCGGTGCCCCTCCCTGGAGCTTGAGGGGCAACCGAACACTCCCCGGGGAGGGCGCTGGGTCGCCACCATCATCCTCGGGGTACAGGTGCCCGGGCGGGGCTCCCTCCGCCACGCTCCACAGATGGACGTCCAGGTCGAAAGCTTTCCGGAACTCGTCCAGCATGTCACGCAGGGGAGGTGGAAGGGGAGGGCCAGGCCCACCTTCCGAGTTCATGCCGTCGCTCCTCCTGCGACATCCGGACTCTCCTCCTCGAGGCGAAGGATCAGCGTGACCGAATTCCCCTCCTCATTGAACAGGACCTCGTCCATCAGCGATTTCATGAGGAAGATGCCTCGACCACCCGGCTTGTCGACATTGCCGGGGAGCGTGGGGTCCGGGATGGTCGTGGGGTCGAAGCCCCGACCTTCGTCGGTAACCCGTGCGGTCACTTGTTCCATACGGACAGTGACCTCCACCTTGACTCGTTTTCCCGGATCACGGTCGTTGCCGTAGAGCATCGCGTTGGAGAGAGCTTCGGTCAGTCCGACCCGGAAATTGAGATTCAACCTTCGGGCGAAGACACGGCAGTCGGAGCAATGGCTCATCACGTAGTCGACCGCGTGCCCGATCGAACGTATGTCGTTCGGTAATTCGAGAATTAGTTCCTGATCCACTCTCTAAAGACCCTCGAGAGCCTCTTCTCGAGAATCGGCAATTTCGAAGAGCGTGTCGAGCTTCGTGAGCTCGAAGAGCGTTCTGAGATCTTCGTTGAGACTCGCCAACCGAAGCACTCCCTCCTGTTCCCGGATCTTCTTCGAGAGTGACACGAGGACGCCTAGGCCGGAGGAGTCGATATAGCCGGTCTCGGAAAAATTCACCACGAACTTACGCTCCCCACCGTCAAGCTCGTCGAGGATTTTCTGCTTCAACTCCTGGCGATTTCCGACGATGAGCTGTCCTTCAACATCAATGACCATCACGTCGCCCGACTTGCTCACCTGGAATGCCATTGTGCCTCCGTTTGGGATAAGCTCGCTCGACGACGGCGGCAGGCGTTCATCAAGCGCTAAATCACGATAAGAGAATCAGTGCCAGGGGGAAATACTCTCGACTCCGGGGCGCGACCACCACCCCCCGGACAGAGGGCGTGGATCACGCGTCCTCGTCTCGGGCAGAGTCACCCCCCCCCGAACGCCCCCTTCAGACGCTCGAGCACGGAACCGGAAACGAAACGAGACACGTCCCCATCGAGTCGTGCCACCTCCCGCACGAGGGAAGCAGAGAGGAACGAATATCTCTGATCGGGAGTGAGAAAGATCGTTTCCACCTCACTCCACAATTCCCGGTTCATCTGAGCCATCTGGAACTCGTACTCGAAATCCGACACGGCTCTTAGGCCCCGGATCACGACGTGCGCCCCCAGATCCCGCGCCACGTCCACGAGAAGCCCGTCGAACTCGAGCACCTCAATCCGCTCGTCGTTCGCAAAGACTTCCTGGAGCATTTCCATGCGCTCCGAATAGTTGAACAGGCCTCCCTTGACCTGGGTCGCCGTGTGGGCAACGGCCACGATCACTCGATCCACGATCCGGAGCGAGCGGCGAGCGACATCTTCATGCCCCTTCGTGACGGGATCGAACGACCCTGGGTAGATGGCCACCACCGGTTGATCACGCGTCATGAATTCGCCTCGACGATCGAAATGACAGTTCGCCCGTATCTGCGTTGACGGAGCCCGGCCGAGGCCGGTATTGGGTCCGTCGTAGGATGCTCAACCCAGAGCTGGGACGCAAATCCGCCTTTTCGGAACACCTCGATGATGCGCGCAGCGAGTCCCTTCCCGTAGGGTGGGTCCGCGAGCGCTAGGTCGTAGGCTCCACCCTCGAGACCCTCAGCGAACGCGATCGCATCCCCGGTAACGATCGTGACCCCCGACTTCGCGTCCAGAAGCTCGACGTTGGCCCGGAGAGTGGAGAGTGCGCCTCGTGAGCGCTCGACGAAGACGACGCTCGACGCACCTCTGCTCAGGGCCTCGAGCCCGAGAGCCCCGGATCCCGCGAAGAGATCGAGAACTCGCGCTCCGCCCACATCCTCGCCTATCGCTCCCATCCAAGACTCGCGCAGGCGGTCGCTGGTCGGTCTGACGTCTCGGCCTCGAGGCGCTTTGAGGCGCCGCCCTTTCCAGCGACCCGCGATGATCCTCACGGCGCGCTCGCTCCGGGGACACTGTTCGCCAAGTCGGAGGGTCGAACATCCAGAATATGAGCCTCGACTTGGCGGCGGCCACGGAAAAAACTGAGCTTCAGCTTGAAGACGAGGTCCACCGGCCCGGTCCCCAGACTCTCGGGTGAAACCCGATGGACCAGATTGAAACCGATCGCGTCGAGCGAATGGCCCCGTTGTGAGAGCCTGAGCTTGAGATGACCCTTTCCGACTTCTCGGGCGGGGCCGAGCAGATCGACACCTCGAGCCAGAAACACGGGGCTCGGATTGCCGATTCCGAAGGGCCCGAAGTAGGACAGAAGGTGTGCCGCCTGCTCCGTGAGCTCAGGAAGCTGCACCTCGAGTTCCGGTCTGAGCGTGGGGTGCGGGACCTCCCCGCCAAGACGCTCTCGGGCTTCCGCGTTGAACGCCTCACGGAAGGAGTCGATTCGGTCCGCCGCGATATCCATTCCTGCAGCCGCGCGGTGTCCGCCAAAACGACCCAGGTGCTCGCGACATGCGGAGACCGCACCGAACAAATCGAAACCAGGGATGGACCTGGCGCTTCCCCTGCCCTTCCCATTCGAAAGCGAGATCAGGACGGTTGGTCGATAGACGCGTTCGACGATCCGGGAAGCCACGATACCGATCACCCCCGGGTGCCAGTCCTCACCATGGAGCACCACCCCGAAGTCACTCTCCGACTCGAAGGTGCCGGCAAGCTTGTCTAGCGCTTGCTCCAGGGTGCGCTGCTCCTCGTCACGGCGTTCGTCGTTGGCGACCTCCAGACGGCCTGCGAGCTCTTGTGCCCGCGCCCGGTCATCGGTCATGAGCAGGTCGAGGGCCGTCATCGCTTCCCCCATTCTCCCAGCGGCGTTGATCCTAGGTGCCAACCGGAACGCCACCTGACCCGCGTCCACACGTCCATCCCCGAGGCCGGCACGTTCGATGAGAGAGCGCAGCCCGAGGATCTTCGTGCGCTCGATCGCCTTGAGCCCGTACCGCACGAGCGTGCGGTTCTCTTGGTTCAGGGGGACCAGGTCTGCGATCGTCGCCATTGCGACGAGGTCTAGCGAAGCGTGAAGCTCCTCCTGCGCGATCCCTCTCCCCCGGGCCAACAGCTCGGACAGCCGGTATGCGACCCCGGTCCCACACAGACCCTTGTTGGGGTAGGGGCAGTCGGCACGGTTCGGGTTCACGACCGCGAGCGCCGGGGGCAGCGTTTTCGCCGGCGTGTGGTGGTCGGTGACGATGACGTCGTAGCCGTCCGCACTAGCTCGCGCCACGACGTCGTGAGCCCTGATTCCCGAATCCACCGTGACAATCAGCGCGGCCCCGGCCTTGCTGGCCGCTTCCAGGCCGGCGAGACCCAGATCGTAGCCATCCGCCACGCGATGCGGCACGAAGGGGACGGCACTGCCCCCCAGGCGGCGAATCCACCTCGTCAGCAAGGCCGTACCTGCCACGCCGTCCACGTCGTAGTCCCCGTGGACGAGGATCGTCTGTCCCTCATCGATCGCCTGATCGATTCGGGCTACCGCCTGTTGGATGCCGGCAAGCAGTTCGGGAGGGTCGAGATCAGAGAGGACCGGTCTCAGAAAGGCCTTGGCTCTCTCCGGATCCTCGTATCCTCTGGCCGCGAGAAGGGCGCAAAGAACGCCTGGAAGAGAAAGCGAGTCCTCGAGGGCGAGAGTGACTTGAGGCGGAACTCGTCCGGGCTCCGCCCATCTCGGAGCGACCACCGGGAGGACAGGGCGAGGCGGGAAGGCCGAAGCTCCCACGTCACCAGTCCTCAAAAGCCTGGCTAGACGCCAGCGTCGTCGTCGGTCACAGGACGGTCCGATGACGAATCGCCCTCGACGACCTCATCGAGCATCGGCGTCGAGTCCTCAGCGGCCTCCGAGCTGGGCGCGGCAATCGTGGCTTCCTCCTCAGCGAGAGCCGCCTCTGGCTCGGACTCGGCGGCTTCTTCGCCGGGAGCGGCTTCTGGCTCCGGCTCGACACCTCCATCGCCGAGCATAGCCGCGAGTCCTGTCTCGACCACCTCCTCGACGACAGCGGCCTCCTCGGCCGCCTCTGCCGCGATGGCTTCGGCAACGACCGCGCGCTCGACGTCCCGCTCCTCCTCGGTAAGTTCCAACGCCTCCATGATCCTCTCGTTCTCTGCCTCGGCGCGGGCTATCCCCTCAGCGGATTCAGGAGTGAGGATCACTCCGCACCCTTCGCAACGAATCATCCCGGTGCCGTGGCGGATTTCATTCTGCACCTGAAGCGGCACGACGCTGAAGCAATTCCCACAAGCTCCGTCCGGCATGAGCTCGGAGACGGCGACTCCCGTGGAACCCGCCATGATACTCTCATAAACGCGGCGCTCACTGGGGTCGATCCCTTCCGCGAACGTCTTCCTTTTCTCCTTGAGCTCCTCGAGACGTTCCTCCGTGCCCAAGCGTTCTTGGGTCAGCTCGACACGGCGCGGTTCTACTTCGGTCAGAGCCTCCTGATAGGCCGCGTCTTGTTCGTCGAGCCGCTCCTCGATGCGGCGAATCTGGTCGAGCAAGCTGAGCGCCTCCTGCTCGTCATTTTCGAGGGCGCGCCGAACCATCTCGAGCTCCGCATGCACAGCGGCTTCCTCACGCACGTTTCGAACCTCCTCCATGCGCCCCTCGAGTTTCTTGGATCGGACCTGGCGCTCCTCGATACTCAGTTCTACGCGCTGCTCGACCAGCTTGACCTCCTGGAGGCGCTTTTGGAGACCCTTCACATCCTGCTCCGAACGGAGAACCGGAGCGTCGACTTCCTCTAGTAGAAGCTCGAGTTCCTGGACGGCAGATCGCACCTGTGCGATGTCCTGATCCAACTGTTGGAGTTCCTTCAATGATGTACGTGTCTGCGGTGTCATGTAGTGCTCTTGGCTAAAGCCTAGTAGTCGCTCATAAGGGTCTTTCGGGCGGCGGCCGACCAGTCGAGACTCAACTCTCGTCTTTCTTTTCCCAACTGAGCCTTCTCAGCAAGGAGCTCTACACAACGCTCCTCGTCCGATGTATTCTCTATGAGTCGGTCCATCCCGTCGAGTCTTTCCTGCATTACTGTGCTGAGGATCCTGCCCAGAGACTCTTCGAAAACCCGGTGCGCCTGTCGGAGTTCCTTAGGATCTGCCAACAATCCCTCTAACACACTAGCGGCCGCAGAAGCCATTTCTGGGGGTGCATGGGTCAGCTCGTGGTCGGCCAACAGGGACTCGAAGGCAGCCGCATATGACAGATCGACGAAGTCATCAGGGGAGAGATGTTCGCCCACCTTCTCGATCCAATCCCGGTCCTTGGTCATTAATAGGAGCAGCTCCCGCTCGGCGCCCATCGGCGGAATCGCGGGCGTGGCCGTACGCCTAACGGACGGACGCCGGGGCGGCGGCGGGCCCGCGCGCTGCGTCTCACTCTTCAGCTCTTCTTCCAGAGTCTCTCTTCTGACTCCCGTGCGCTCTGCCACCTTGGCCACATAGATGTCCCGAAGGGCCGCATCCCGTGTAGCCCGGACCGTGGGCAGGAGTCGATCGATGGCGCTTCGGGTGCCCTCGATGCTGGCGAAGTGGCCTCGCTCGTCGAGGATCTGAAGCTTTCGATCGAGCACGTCGACACCTCGGTCGATGTGGGTGCGAAGCCCCTCCGAACCCTCCTTACGAACGATGGTATCGGGATCCTCCCCCGGTGGAAGAGTCACAACGGAGGGGTGCAGGCCTCCGGCCAGGAGCGTATCCGCCGCGCGGAATGTGGCCTTGAACCCCGCGGTGTCACTGTCGAACAGCAGGCACACCTTCTTCGTATAACGTCTCAGCAAGGCCGCCTGCTCGGGCGTGAGAGCCGTTCCGAGGGGAGCCACGACATTCTCGAATCCGGCGGAAGCGAGCGCCACTACGTCCATATAGCCCTCTACGACCAGGGCAACCTCCTCACGGCGTATCGCGTTCTTCGCCCAGCTTAGTCCATATAGAACTTGACCCTTGTGATAAATCGGTGACTCGGGCGAATTCATATACTTGGGGCTTCCCTCTCTGCCAGAGTCGAGCACCCGGCCTCCGAACCCCAACACCTTCCCCGAAAGACTCTCGATGGAAAAGGTGATCCGCCCACGGAACCGGTCGTACGGCTCCTCGCTCCTCTCGCTCCCGGTGAGGAGGCCCGCCTCCAACAGGGTCTGATCGCCGATCCCGTGATGGGCGGCGGCTTCGCGGAGGGCTCTCCACTCGTCCGGGGCGTAACCGAGAGCAAAGCGCTCCGCCACCGCGCGATCGATGCCACGGCCCTCGAGATACGCCCGGGCCACCTCACCCGAGGCTTGATCCCACAGACAATCCTGAAAGAACGTCTGAGCGAAGGCGTTCGCATCGTAGAGGTGGAGGAACGGATTCTCCTCACCCTTTCCCCTGTTCACCTCACGGATCTCGATGCCGGCATGTTGCGCGACATGCTTGACCGCCTCCACGAAATCCAGACCGAGGCGCTTCATGACGAAGGCGAATACGTCACCCGATTCGCCGCAGCCGAAGCAGTTGTAGAACCCCTTCGCCGGGACTACGTAAAAGCTCGGCGTCTTTTCGTCGTGGAAAGGGCAGCACGCCTTATAATCCTTCCCCGATCTTTTCAGGGATATGACCTCCCCGACGATCGCCACGATGTCGGCGGCCGCACGCACCTCTTCGACTTGGTCGTCCGGAATCATCGGAAACTCGCCACGGTGACCCCTCCGCCCCCTTCCCCGGGCCGTCCGAGTCGGAAATCCAAAACTCGCCCATCTCCTTCGAGCAGTTCCTTCACCCGGGCACGTACGGCCCCCGTCCCTTTGCCGTGGATAATCCTCAACTCGGTGAGATCACTCAGAATAGCCTCGTCGATGGAGCGGAGGAGCGGATCCCCCACTTCGTCCACTCGGAGGCCGCGCAGATCGACTTCGGTACTGATCGGGCCGGAAGGCGCCGACCAGGACGCGGAACCTCGTGGCTTGACGGCACGGCCCTCGGCACTGTCCAAGGGCACGAGATCGGTCAACGGCACTCTCATCCGGATCCCAGACGCGTCGACCACGGCGCGGCGGTCGCGGACCTCCACCACGACCCCCTCGAGGTCCCCGTCGAGCAACCGGACTCGCTCGCCCGACGTCAGGCCGAGAGCGACAGGACGCTGCCTGTCCGGGCGAACGGTCCGCTGACGACGAGCGGCCTCTTCCACCCTACGCCGCGCCGCGTGTGCCGCTTCCTCGAGATCGCCCGGCGATCGGGCGTCCCGCACCGCCCGAATGGCCTCCTCCACTTCCCCACGCGCGGCCATCAAGAATCGCCTCGCTTCCTCACGGGCTTTGCGTTCTGCGTCGCGCTCCTCACGCTTCAGGTCCGACTCACGGGCCTCCACTTCTGCCCTGAGGCGGGTGGCCAGACTCTGCTCTCGTTCGAGCGTGACAACCAACGCCCGAGCCTCCTTTTCACTCTTCTCGAGTCGCTCGAGGAGCTCGTCCACGGAGGCCTCACCCTCAGACACGTGACTTTCTGCTCGGTCGAGCAGAGATCCGGACAGCCCGAGGCGGCGTGCGATCGCGAGACCGAAACTCCGCCCCGGGCGGCCCTTCACGAGCTGGTAGGTGGGCTCCAATCTGTCCAGGTCGAACTGCAGAGAAGCGTTCACAATGCCGCTGTCTTCTGTATCGAGTCGCTTCAGAGTGCTGAGGTGAGATGTGACGATAGCCGTCGCACCTCGCGCCGCCAAATGCTCGAGGAGCGCACGAGCCAACGCCGCCCCTTCTGTCGGATCGGTACCGGTCCCCATCTCGTCCACGAGCACCAGGGATCCTTCGTCGGCGTGCTCCGCGATCTCCTTCCAATTCAGGAGATGGGCGGAGAATGTCGAGAGATTTTCGGCGATGGATTGTTCGTCCCCGATATCGGCAAAAAACGAATCGAATACCGGGAGTTTCGTGCCCTCGTCGACGGGGGGAATCACACCACTTTGGGTCAGAGACGATATCAGTCCGATCGCCTTGAGGAGGACGCTCTTGCCACCTGTGTTCGGTCCGGAAACGACCAGAACATGCTCTTCGGGATCGAGCGTCAGGTCGAACGGCACGACGTCTTCGCCCGCCGTCGACAGCAGAATCGGGTGGCGCCCTCGAACCACGTGCAGGCCGTCATGCGCCTCGGTGAGTGCCGGGCGTGTCGCCCCCCAAGCCGTGGCGGTCCGCGCACGTGCGTACAGGGAATCGAAGTCGACCAGGGCTTGCCGGCCGTCGGTCAGCATGCCGTGGTAGGGTCTCAACGCAGCGGTGATGTCGGTGAGGACCCGGTGCACCTCCCTCGTTTCTTCGCGCTCGAGGCCTCTCAAGTCGTTGTTGAGTGAGATCGCGAGGGGAGGCTCGACGAAGAGGGTGGCCCCCGTGTGGGACTCATCGTGAACCATCCCCCCCACATCCGCCCTTCCTTCTCTCCTGATGGGGACGACGAAGCGACCCTCGCGCACACCGATCGAGGCATCCGAGACGGCGAAGCGCTCCGGCAAGTCCCGAACGAAGGCCTCCAACTTGCCGACGATCTTCTTGTGAGCGCTACGGAGGCGAGACCTGATGCGCCGGAGGTCCCGGCTGGCACTGTCTTTTATGTCCCCCTGAGCGTCCACCGTCTGCTCGATGCGGAGCGTCAACTCCACATCGGTGGACAGGCGCTCCCGCAAAAAATGGAGAGCGGGGAAAGAGCCTTCACCCCCATCCATCGCCTCGACCAGGTCCCCTGCAGAGGCCAACAAGACTCCCAGAGTGTGCACCTGCACACCATCCAGGACAGCCCCATCGACGGCCAACCGAGCCAACGCTTCGTTACTCGCCGGCATCGAGGGAGGCGCCCAAGGAGACACCCCGTCGAGGAAGACCTGGGTTTCGGCGACCCGCGTCAGCTCACGGTCCACCCAATCACGGTCGGTCCGCGGCCGTAAGGAGAGAACTCGGTCGCGCCCCGCCTCAGACGTCGCGCGGCCCGCCACCACCTCGAGCGCCCGTGGGAAATCCAGAACGGCGAGGGCGTGGTCACTCATCCCACGACATCACGGGGAGCGAGCTTTCCATCATCCGAGCTCCTCCTGCACGATGCGCCTCGCCTCCGTGCCATCGAAGCGTCCCCGGATCTGCGGCATGAGTTGCCCCATGACCGCACCCATTTGATCGGCACCGGACGCAACTACGTTCTTGACGATGTCCCGCACGTCGGCTTCAGAGAGCGCGGGCGGAAGATACTCCCGGAGCAGCGCGGCCTCAGCGGATTCTTTGTCCGCGAGCTCGGGTCGGCCACCGGCTCGCATCTGTTCTGCAGCGGCGTGCCGCTGCTTGATCGCCTGGGCCACGACCCCCTGAATTCCTTCGTCGTCCAGGTCGTCGCCGAGCGCGATCTCCCGATTCCGCACGTCCGACAACAGCGTGGTCATGACCACGGTTCTTAGCCGATCACGTGCCTTTCGGGCAGTGACGAGGTCGCTTCGAAGACGCGACTTGAGGTCCGGTGACATGCGGGTGAAGCTATCCGAACCCGGGAGAAGGGTCAACGCGATTTCCGGCTCGAAACGGCGTCCCATTCAGCCATTCACCTGACCACATCGAACCCGTATCTGTTCCTACAGGATGGGACGAATTCGAGAACACAATGCCAGTCGGCTGGCGACCCAATGACGACGACACCTGATCTGGTTGAGAGGATCCTGAATCGCTCGATGGCCTACGCCATGCCCCTCCCCCTTCTGGTGGAGGCGGTGAATCGGGAAATCGGTGGGCCGAGGGTGAGCCCTGAAGACCTGTTGCGTAGCCTCCGGTCACGGTCCGACCCCTTCCGTACGCTCGATCCACTCGTGGGCCCATGGCGACGAATCGCGGCTCTGCGTTGGGTAGATGGCGGCTGGGCTCCGGACCCCTGGGTCATCGGCCTGAGTCCAGCCCGACGGCCACGATCGGCATTCGTGTCCCGGCTCACCGAAAGCCTGCGGTGTCTCGCCAAACAGGTGGATGAACGTTCGACAACGGCGACCGCGCGCTGGTTGATCCACATGGAGCTGGCTTCCAAGACCCTCTCGTCGGGCGGCATCCCCCGCGAGGGTGCTCCATCGAACTCTTGGCCTAGTGTCTAGTGTCGGAAGTTCGCGAGTCTCAGGACGGGGCTTCGAACCATCCGGAACGCCACTCCTCTTCGGCGTCCAGCGCCTGAACAACGAACCCGGCAGCCTCGGCCGACCGAACCACGAGGGGCCACTCGCTCTCAGTGATCCCGCCGAGGATGAGCCAATGTTTCGCAGCCTCGGCGAAGCCCTCCAGCAGTGGAACGAGAACCGCTGTCTGGATATTCGCCACACAGCCATCGAAAGGGCCGCGTTCCCGAAGCCAAGCCGGTGTTACGCTTGCGACCTCGACTCGAACCCGCCCGTCTACCTGATTGCGAGACACGTTCTCGCGGGCCGCTTCACAAGCATACGGATCGAAATCCACACAGAAAACACGCCGGGCGCCGAGGCGCGCAGCAGCGATGGAGAGAATGCCGGAGCCACAGCCCGCGTCCAAGACGACTTGGCCCTCACGGAGTGCCTGATCCAGTAGCCTCAGCACTCCTCGGGTCGTGGCGTGTTCTGCCGTACCGAACGCCATTCCCGGATCGATGACGACTACGGTGACCCCTTCGTCTGCTTCCAGGTCACATCAACTCGGGGTCACGACCAGCCGATCCGTGATCCTGCGCAGCGCCAATCCCTGCCTCCGGCGAAGAGCCCAGTCCTCGTGCTTCTGCCAACTCCAATCCACCGACAGGTGCTCCAGACCGGTTGCGGCGCGAAGGACAGACTCCGTCTCACGCATGAACGTCTCTGGATCTTCCGGCGGGGAGAGGTATGTGACCATGCGGCCATCCAGCTCTTCGACCCCCCGAGCGCCTAGTGCGATCAAGGGATCCACGAGGAGGTCTGCCGCGAGTGGACCCTCCGCACCGACCGACAGAACCAACCACCGATCCGGAACCGCTTCCCTGAAGTCGGGGTCGGGACTCACGCCTGCGTAAACACTTCCTTCACGCGGGACCAGATACTCCTCTGCGACCCCACGTCCAAGCGATCCGGAGCTGACTCCTCGACCTCCTGAAGGGCTCGGAGTGCTTCTTCGTGCTCGTCGCTGAGTCGTTCGGGGGTCCACACGATGACGCGCACGAACTGGTCTCCGGTCCCCTCTCCGTGAAGCTCGGGAAGGCCACGGCCCCGCAACCGGAGAACCTCACCACTTTGGATGCCCGCCGGGACGGTGAGCTTGACCCTGCCGATGATGGTGTCGACCTCGACCTCCGCCCCGAGCGCTGCCTGGGTGAAGGTGACCGGCAATTCGACGCGCACGTGCGCCCCGTCCCTTTGGAAGCGCGGATCTTCTTCCACTTCGAGGAGCACGATGACATCTCCGCGAGGACCGTCCCTCGGTCCGACATTTCCCTCCCCGCGAAGCGTGATGAAGTTCTCCGATGTAACTCCCGGAGGGATCTCCACTTCGATTTCTCGCTCCCCTCTCGAACGGCCATCACCGTGGCAGTTCGTACATGGCTTGTCGATCACGCGCCCTTCGCCTCCGCACGTAGGACACCCGACCACGCTGACGAATTGGCCGAATACCGTGCGCTGCATTTGACGCACCTCACCCGCCCCTCCGCAGGCCGAGCACGGTCGTGGACTCGACCCATCTGCGCTCCCGCTCCCGGAACACTGATCGCAGGAGTCTAGGGTTGCCACGCGGAGCCTCTTCGTCACGCCTGTGACGACTTCTGCGAGCGTGACACGCACCTTGATCTTGGTCGTCTGGCCCTTACGCGGAGCCGTGGCGCCTCCGCTCTGCTGCCCTCCGAAGAGGTCCTCCAGTCCCCCGAATCCGCCAAAATCCCGCATGAAGACTTCGATCGCGTCGGTAAAGCCGAATCCCGAGAATCCGGACGTTCCGCCCATCCCACGCCGGAGACCCTGCTCTCCGTACTGATCGTAGATCGCTCGCTTCTTCGAGTCTCTCAGAACCTCGTAGGCCTCGGTGACCTCCTTGAAGCGGATCTCCGTGTCCTTGGACCCTTGGTTCCGATCCGGATGATACTTGAGCGCGAGCTTGCGGTACGCCTTCTTGATGTCATCGGCGTCGGCGCTCTTACCGATGCCGAGCAGGTCGTAGTAGTCTGCCATTCGCTAGAAACCGAGGACGCTGTTGACCAGCCTAGAGGTATAGTCGACGATCGCGATCACCTTTTCATACGGCATCCTCGTCGGCCCGATCACCCCGATCACGCCCTTGAGCTGCCCTACCCGATATTCGGCCGTGACGAGTGTAAAATCCGACAGAGCCTCGGCCGCATTCTCACCACCGATCGTGATCTGGAGCCCGCCCTTGTGCTCCCTATTGCCGAGAACCCGTGCGAGAAGATCCCTCTGCTCCGTCAACTCGATGAGGCCCTTGAGCTGCTCGCCAGAGTTGAATTCCGGTTGCGCAGCCAGGACGCTCGTCTGTCCCAGCTGGATCTCTCCGGCCTCCGGGGGCGACCAATCGAAGAGCTCCGAGCTCGACTGCATGAAGATGTTGAGGAGTTCATGGGTCCCTTGGCCGTCCATCACGTCGGCGTCCCTCAGGCGCTCGGGGAGCGTGTCCCGAATCTCCCGGAGCGTCAGGCCACTGAGTCGCTCATTCAAGACCTGCGTGACGCTGGTCAGGACATCGGCGCGTACTTCGCCAGGGAGATCGACGTAAATCGTGCGCACGAACCCACTCTTGATGGTCAACACCATCAAGATCTTGTCGGTAGACACCTGGATGAGTTCCAGACGTTCGAAGATCGCCTTGTCCAGTCCGGGAGCGACGGCTACACCCAGCTCCTGTGACAGGAGGCTCAGCGCCCGGATCGCCCGCTTCACGAGGCGATCCACGGCCGAGGATCCATCCAACTCCATTTCCTGGACCAAGCGCTCCTGCTCCAACTCCGTCAACGGCTGCGGCTGCATGATCTGATTCACGTAGAATCGATAGGCGTGATCCGTCGGAATCCGCCCTGCGGACGCGTGGCGATGGAAGAGATAGCCCTTGGATTCGAGGTCACTCATCGTGTTACGCACGGTGGCCGCCGAAACACCTAGGTCGAACCCCTTCGCCAGGGTTCGACTACCTGCCGGCTCAGCGGAGTCCACGTACGTTCGGACCACCGCCTCGAGCACCTGGCGCTCCCGGTCCGAGAGCTCCTGACCCGCTGGATCGGATTTTATATCCATAACCTCAAATATCGCGAAATTTGCCCATTGGCGTAGCGAGGGGCCCAGCGAGTGGCGCAGGAAGATCGGATTTGGATTGGGATCTCGTCAACGCTCCGTGTAAATCTCCGTCCAACTCCACGGTCAAGCGATCCATGACCAGCCACCCTCTGGGCGTCAACCGAAATGTCCCATCCTCCTCGTTTCCTAAACCATCTTCGATCCAGCGTCGGGTTCTCCTCTCGGCGGCGGGAGGAAGTCCCTCTACCGAAAGTCCGCGCCGGGTTCTCAACCCCAACCAAATACGCTCGAGTCGCCTTTGGTCCGAGTCGAGTCTCTCTTCCCCATCGACCGGAGGCGTGGGCCCCCGGACCCCAGCCCGATAGACATCCCAGTCACGAAAGTTCCATCGCCTAACAGGGTGCTTGAAGCTGTGAGCGCCATTGCCGACCCCGAGGTACGGCTCGCCCGACCAATAGATCATGTTGTGCCGTGACAACCGGGACGCTCTGGCGAAATTCGACACTTCGTATGCTTCATACCCCGCCCCGGCGAGGCGGTCCACAGCGAAAAGGTACTCCCACTCATATCGTCGATCACTCGGGGGCGTCTCGCGTCCTGCCTCCACCGCCTGCCCAAGAGGGGTCGTGGGGTCGACGGTGAGTCCGTAAAGACTCACGTGGTCCACACCCAGAGCCAGAGCCTGACCCACATCGTACTCCCAGTCTCTCCCCAGATTCTCGGGCAAACCGAAGATCAGATCAATGCTGACGTTGGTGAGTCCGGCTTCACGCGCAATCCGAACGGCTGATCGGGCCTCGTCGGCTCCGTGCAAACGCCCCATCCACCGCAACGAAGGCTCGTGAAAGCTCTGAATGCCGAGGCTGACCCGTGTGACGCCCGCACGGCGCCAGCCGGCCGCCACCTCTTCGGTGAAGCTCTCCGGGTTCGCCTCGGCCGTCCACTCGAGGTCGCCTCCCTGAAGGCGTTCCGGGCCGACGACGCGGGCCAATCCGTCCATGGCGGCAGGCCCGAGGAGCGAGGGCGTGCCGCCTCCCACGTATATCGTATCCAGCGACGAGGCCAGCGTGAATTCGCCTTCGGTCTCCAACGCACGAAACTCCCACGAGAGGGCCTCCAGCCATTCGTCCGCGTTGGGCGGCGCGACCTTCACCGCGAAATCACAGTAGAAACATCGGCGGGCACAAAAGGGCGCGTGCACATAGAGGGAGCGGATCGCCCCGGCATCCACCGCAGTCTCGGGCTCCGACAACCGCACGGGAACGGACACTAGTGGCCTGTAACAGATGGTTGTTGAGCACCGAGAGCGAGGAGGCGCCGCATCCGGGAAGGCGCAACGACGAGTAATAGCACCGCTATTGCGAGGAGAAGAAACGCAACCGGGGTGGATGCGTCGTCGCTCGAATGCCAATCGTTCATCTGTTACAGGCCACTAAGAGGCCCGGCGGAGACGTGATCAAGTGGGCACCCTGCTGTATCAACGCGTTGCACCCGCGGCTCTGGGGCGCATCGAGCGGACCGGGGACCACATAGACGTCACGCCCAACGTCCAGAGCGTGCTCCACGGTGATGAGCGCCCCGCTCTTGTGGGCGGCCTCCACGACCACCGTCGCACCTGACAGCGCGGCGAGTATCCGGTTGCGACGCGGAAAGTGATGAGCCCGCGCAGGCTCTTCCGGCAGGAACTCGGACATGAGGAGACCCCCCCGGACAATGCGCTCCCCGAGTCTCCGGTGAGAGGCGGGCTGTATCAGGTCCACTCCGGAACCCAGGACCGCGATCGTGTCCCCGTTCGCGGCCAAAGCCCCCCGGTACGCGGCGCCGTCTATGCCCAGGGCCAGCCCACTCACGACGCTGATGCCACGTCCCGCGAGGCGGTCCGCAAGCGTCTCCGCTGTGCGGCGACCATAGCCTGTGCAGTGGCGCGACCCCACGATCGTCACCAGCTGTGAGCGCGTGCGCAGTAGCTCGATCCGGCCTCTGGCGAACAAGATCGGAGGAGGATCGGCGAGGTCTCTCAGCTGGACGGGATAGGCCGCGTCCCGCCACAACAACACTTCGATCTCCATCACACGACATCGATCGAGCGCTCGCCGAACCCGAAGATCCAGCTCCGACGAGAACAGAGCGGTCCCAACATCCGAACCGACGCATGAGTTCAAGTCCGCGACAGAGACTCGGAGCGCCTCCGCACCGGACCCGTACGTCTCGAGGATTCGCCATAACGTGCGCGTGCCAACGCCCGGAAGACAGCCGAGTTTCAAGACCGCATCCACCTCTTGTTCGCGGTCCGGTGAGTCCACCGTCAGGGAGTCCACGGATCGTCCTCGCCGGACCCGCTTTCCTCATGGATCGCCTGCCTGGTTCGCTCCCACAGCCCTTCCAGGAGAGTCGAAAGGCCATCTCGAGAGACCGAGGACACGGCAAAGCTCGCCCACGCATCGGGGGCGTCGATTTCGGGGAGCGATTCATCCGGCCCGAGAACATCGACCTTCGTCAGCACGACACAGTGCGGCCGCCCTCCGAGTTCCTCGGAGTACGAGGTGAGCTCGGCCCTCAGCTCACGATAGACACGCCCCGGGTCCGGGGCGTCGACCGGTATCATGACGGCCAACGTTCGTGTGCGTTCGATGTGCCGGAGAAACTGTAGGCCCAGCCCTTTTCCTTCATGCGCCCCTTCGATGATCCCCGGGATATCGGCTACCGCAAGCGTTCGATAATCCGGAAGCTCCACGATCCCCAGATTCGGTTTCAGCGTCGTGAACGGGTAATCGGCCACCTTCGGCTTGGCCGACGAGACCGTGGCTAGAAAGGTGGATTTGCCCGCGTTGGGCTCTCCGACCAGCCCCACGTCGGCGATCAGCTTGAGCTCCACCTCCACCCGCCGTTCCGCCCCGAGCTCTCCGGGCTCCCATCGCGTCGGCATCTGGTGGGTCGCCGAAGTGAAGTTGGCGTTGCCTCGTCCCCCCCGGCCGCCCTGGGCTATGACCAGGGTGTCTCCGGGCTCGAGCAACTCGCCCAGTACTTCCTCGGTATCGGCGTCCTTGATGACCGAACCGGGAGGCACTCGCATGATCAGGTCTTCGCCGCTCTTCCCCGTCCGGTTGTTGCCTGACCCATGGAGGCCTCTTTCGGCCCGGTGGTGTTGCCGGTATCGCAGATCCAAGAGGGTAGAGAGCTGAGCGTCGGCTACCATCACCACGCTCCCTCCGCAACCCCCGTTTCCGCCCGCGGGACCACCCCGAGGAACCCCTTTCTCTCGGCGGTAGGCCTCCGAGCCTGCGCCCCCCGGACCTCCGTAGACATTGATGACCGCTCGGTCGATGAACATCAGGCTTGGTGGCTTGCTAGAATCTTCTCCCACAGCCTTCGAGAGGCGCGACGTCCCTCTTCATCGACGAAGACCTCCGCTTCGCTCAAGGCAGCGTCCACATCTCCGGACCGGGCACCCACATTGAGAGCTCCGCGCATGTGTGAGTAGAGCTGCTTCAAGGCCCCGGAAACCGTGAGAATGGCGACGATACAAAGCTCTCGGGTCGCGAGGGGTAACCCGGGCCGACCCAGAACCTTGCCATAACCCTCCACCACCATCCACAACTCCAAATCGGGATGCAGGTCCCGGACGTGCTCTCTCAGCTCATCGTATTGTCCTTCATAGACGGCACGGCACACGTCCCGTCCACGGGCCTCCCAACCCTCACAGTCGAGGGCGCTGGCCCGCCCGGGGAGTGTTGTCGACTGGCTTCTCCAAATCGACATCCCCGTCAGCGCCGTTGGGAATCCCAGAAACAGGTAGGATTGAAGGATGACCTCCTCTACCTGCAGAGGATCCGCCACCTGATTCGCCCACCCCAACGCCTTTGTGAGCGCGTCCACATCGCGGGATGCCAAGGCCGCACTGACCCGAATCAGGGCTCTGTCGTTTTCGATCACGCGCGGTCCTCCAGGCGAAAATCCGCCCGAACCGCTCCCACTTCCTCTCCACGGGTGTTCATGATCTTGGGAGCCCGAAAGGCGTCGAGATCCTCGCTGTCGATTCCGTCCAGCACACCGAACTCGTCGAGCGTACGGAGAACAGCCACGGCGCTCGCCCGCTTGCCCCCGTCCTCGACCTTCACGGCGACACCGAACGAACCGTCCGTCGCTCCCACCGCGAAGACGCCCTCGGCTCCGGTCTTGGCGAAGATCCGGTCCCCGGCTGCGTCACCCAGCGCCGTCCCGAATCGGCCGGTGCCGGCCACCATGAACGGATGGGCCGTCATCGCCGACACGACCTGCTTCGCTGGCCCCTCTTCACCCCCCAGCCGGACGAAACTCAACGCCAACCGAGAGAGGGGTGTAGCAAAACACACCACGCCGCATCCATCTCGACCCAAGTCGATCTCATGCTCCGAGAGTCCCGACCACCGCTCGATTTCCGCCAACATCCTTCGTTGCACGGGATGGTCCCGGCCAACGTAGCCCCGGGTCGGCCATCCATTGGCCTTCGCCAACGCCAGCATGCCCGCATGCTTCCCGGAGCAGTTGTTGTGAATGGGCCCCGGCTCTTCCGAAGCTCGCACGAGAGTCTCCTCCGACGCGCGATCGAAAGGCAGATGGGGTCCACACTCCAAGTCGTCCTCGTTCATCCCCGCCTTTTCCAAGATGGAGCGAGCGACAGCCAGGTGTTCCGGCTCACTATTGTGGGAAGCGCAGCATAAGGCCAACTCCTTGGACACCAACCCGAACCGCTCCACTATGCCGTCCTCCACCAATGGAACCGCTTGGAAAGGCTTGGCCGCGGAACGGTAGAAGGTTAGGCGCTCCGGGTCGCCGACGCGGGCAAGCAACCTCCCCTCCCGATCCACCACCGCCACGTGAACTCGATGCACCGACTCGACGACTCCGGCGCGCTCCACGACCACGTGACTCATGAGTGGTGTCCTCTAGCGAGCGTAACGTGGAAGGTGACCACCATCGAGTCTAGCGGTATCGCCAGGGCGCCCCAAGGACCGGTTGGGCCTCCTAGGTACCCGTCAGTTGGCGCCCGTTGCTCCTGGGGACGACGCACCCGTGCCCACGCGTCCTTGCTGAGCACCGTAGTCCTCCGCGATGCGGAAGACCGCCTCGGGAGTGTCGGCGAGCTCGAGCAGCTCGATGGCCCTGGAAAGCTGAGTGTCCGTGCCCTTGGTCTGCTGGAACGCCCCCTCGTCTCCCCACGCCTGAAGGGCGATCTCCCGCTCTAGTTGATAAGTCATGAAGCGAACGGCGCTCCTGAAGTCCTCGCGGGTGAGGGTCACCTCGTTTTCGTCCACCATATATCGGTAGAACACATCGAGGTCGGTCGCCGACAAATCAAATCCCGACTCCAGATCGGGATGATCCTGAACGTACGAAACCGCGTGGTTAAAGAGCGCTGTCGAGAAGGCACCGGCGGACCGAAAGAGTCTCTGGACCGCGTTTTCCTCAGGAGACGACAGCGTATCGGGGAGTACCGTGAGATCCGGTGTAATCCCACCACCCCCAGCAAGCGTTCGCCCCCCCATCGACATCACGGTCGGTCGGTCCTCGAAGTCGTCCTTGACGACGCGCTGGCCCCACAACGCCAGTGTGGAGTTTTCCTGAACCGAAGCCTGGCTCGACTCGCTGTGGTCGATATTGATCGAGCGCCCCATCGGCGTGTACCAACGTGCGGTCGTAAGGCGAAGAACATTGCCCCCACTCAGTCGGAACAGCGTCTGGACAGAGCCCTTCCCAAAGCTTCGACCACCGATCACCAACCCCCGATCATGATCCTGAAGAGCCCCCGCGACGATCTCCGACGCGCTCGCGCTGTTCTCGTTGACCAGAATGACCACGGGAAGCTCGGGTACCAGCTCTCCAGATCTGGCCTCAAAACGTTCATTTTGCCCCGATGCCCGCCCGCGAGTCTCCAAAATCAGAGAACCCGCATCGAGGAAAAGGTCGGCCACGGCGATACCCTCGTCCAACAACCCTCCGGGGTTGTTCCTCAGGTCCAGGACCAGAGACTGCATGCCCTGCCCTCGTAAGGTCTCGATCGCGTCGCGTACCTCGCGACCCGAAGTCTCACTGAAGACCTGGAGCGGGACATACCCGATGTCGTCGTCCAGCATCGTGGCGAAAGGAACGGATAGGAGTTCGATCACGGCCCTGGTGAGTGTAAACGGAATGCGTTCGTCCACTCCGGGGCGCTCGATTGTGATACTCACGTCCGTTCCCGGACGTCCACGAAGTTCGTCGGCGGCCTGATCGGTCCGCCAATCCTGCGCGGACTGACCTTCCACCTCCACGATGCGGTCGCCGGCTCGAATGCCCGCCCGTAACGCGGGGCCTCCGGGCAGCGGCGTGATGACGGTTACCCATCCCTCCCTATTCAAGATCTCGAGCCCCACCCCCCCGTAATCGGCGTCGGCACCGCTCCGAAAGCGGAACCGTTCCCACGTCTCTGCATCGATGAAGGAAGTGTGCGGATCACCCAGATCCTCGAGCACACCCTCAATGGCCGAATCGATGAGCCCATTTCGATCCACCGAATCGACGAACTGTTGAGTGACGTGGTCCACCACCTCCTGGAAGAGCCGCGCCTGCAGATAGACGTTGGCCTCCTGGGCGACCCCACGCTGGAGGAACCATCCACCCGTCACGAGCGCCACCGACAGCACGATCGCGGGTCCGAAGATCGATGTGGAATTCTTCATGAATGGGTTCCGCCTTCGAGTCAGTCCTCTATACTCAAGAAAACTAATCTTCGCAGGCGGCGAAAGCTTCTGGCATCTCACGACGCAAGATTCGCCTTATGCGGTCGTGAACCTCACTGGGCGTCCCGAGGGCATCCACCAAGTGCGCTCGCGCGTCGGTCTCCACGAGTTCATGGTATCCCCTGCGCACAGCTCGTAGAAAGTCCTCCCCAGAACCCTCGAGCCGGTCCTCCTCCTTTCCTTCGGCCCTCTGTCTCGCTCGGCCTTGTTCCACCGGGAGGTCCAAGACCACATATAGGTCCGGAACGAGTCCACCCGTGGCGAATCGATCCAGCCTTCGGACCTCATCCAGGTCGAGTCCTCTCCCGTAACCCTGGTAGGCATAGGTCGACATGGAGAACCGATCTGCGATCAGCAACTCGCCACGCTCCAGTACCGGCAACGCGATCTCCTTCACGAAGGCGCTACGCGCGGCGAGATACAGCAGAAGCTCCGTCTCGTGGGGCACCGCGAGCTCGACCCTCTCTTGGACGACGTTTCGGATCGCCTCTCCCACCTCGGTTCCACCCGGCTCGCGTGCCAGGGTGAAGCTCACTCCGCACGACTTGAGCCACTCGGCCAACAGTCGGCCTTGCGTGGTCTTACCTGCCCCCTCAACCCCCTCGAGCACCAGAAAACATCCGCGATCCGGTCGCGTTGGCCATGTCACGTCGGCAGTCCCCTACTCGTAGTATTCCCGTCCCAGATGGGTGATCTGTTCCTCGCCTGCGAGCCAGCGCAGCGTGTTCTTCAGCTTCCAGTGCTGTATGAAAAGGTCGTGCTCAGGGTATAGCCCCGGAGCGCACTGTGGGCTCTTGAAGTAGAAGGACAGCCACTCCTGGATGCCGCCCAAGTGCGCACGCCCAGCCAGATCCATGAACAGCGCGAGATCCAAGACGATAGGCGCGGCCAGAATGGAATCCTTGCACAGGAAATTGACCTTGATCTGCATCTTGTAGCCGAGCCAGCCGAAGATGTCGATGTTGTCCCAACCCTCTTTGTCGTCACCCCTCGGCGGGTAGTAGTTGATACGGACCTTGTGATAGATGTCGCCGTACAGCTCCGGATAGAGATCGGGCTGTAGAATGTGATCGATCACACCCAGCTTCGACTCTTCCTTCGTCTTGAAGCTCGCGGGATCGTCCAGAACCGCACCGTCGCGGTTGCCGAGAATGTTGGTGCTGAACCAGCCGTTGATCCCCAGCATACGCGCCTTGAAGCCGGGGGCGAGGATCGTCTTCAGGAGGGTCTGGCCCGTCTTGAAGTCTTTGCCTCCGATCGGTATGCCGTTCGCCTTGGAGTAGTCCTCGAAGGCGGGGAAGTCCGCGGACAGGTTCGGCGCTCCGTTCGCGTATGGGATCCCCTCCTGTAGCGCGGCGTATGCGTACAGCATGCTCGGAGCGATGGAGGGGTCGTTGGCCTCCATCGCCTGCTCGAACGACTCCATGGTCTCGTGTGTCGGTCCCGGCCGCAGGAAGATCTCCGTGGAGCCGCACCAGACCATGACCAGCCGGTCGCACCCCTTCTCTTCCTTGAACGAGCGGATGTCCGCCCGAATCTGCTCGGCGATCTCGCGCTTGTTGGCCCCGGTCTTCTTGTTGGGGCCATCGAGGCGCGTCACGTACTGAGTGTCGAAGGCGGCCGCCATCGGCGATATGGCCGACAGCTCATCCTTGATGGGGTCGAGGTGTTTTGCGCTGAGCACACCGGCGTTCACCGCGCTCTCGTACGCGTTGTCCGGAATCGGATCCCATCCTCCGAAGACGAGGTCATCCAAGCCCGCCAACCCGATGAAGTCCTTGATCAGGGGCGTCCGTTCGTCGGTGCGCTGACCGAGTCGAATCGTGTTCAACTGGCTCAAGCTCCCGATGGGTTGTGCCAACCCTTTCCGGGCGAGAAGAACCCCCGCAATGGTCGTCGTGGCCACCGCCCCCATCCCGGGTAGCAGAACGCCCAGCCGTCCTTCAGCCGATCCTATCTCCGGCCGTCCTTCCGCCATCTTGTCGCTCCTTTGCAGCAGCCGCGCCTCACTCGTCGAGCGGGACGCCAGCCGCCTCCTTGTAAACCCAAAGAATCCTACGAATCGCCGTCATGTTGGTGAGCACCGCAAAGATCACGATGATGACGCTTATCACAAAGCCATCCCCGCTCAATCCGAAAATCAAAGATCCAAATCCGAGAAGCACGATTCTCTCGGCCCTCTGCATGAGACCCACAGAGCACTCTAGCCCGAGGGTCTCGGCCTTCGCCCGCGTGTAGCTGATCATGAGAGACCCCGCCATGGCGAGGGCGATCATATAGATCATGCCGACGTTCAGGAGCGACATCTCGTATTGGTTGTACAGTGAGATGAGGCCGATGTAGATCACGACTTCGCTGATGCGATCGAGCACCGAGTCGTAGAAAGCACCGAACTTCGACTGTAACCCCGAGACGCGCGCGACACGCCCGTCGAAGAT
>Ga0310120_10000512_pt1 | contig 30710 bp, 34 predicted proteins | sample CB27_AW_983_MG_FD_203506 | JGI IMG/M metagenome (GOLD analysis project Ga0310120, IMG submission 203506) | Marine microbial communities from Western Arctic Ocean, Canada - CB27_AW_983 | ecosystem: Environmental > Aquatic > Marine > Oceanic | place: Canada: Western Arctic Ocean | collected...
CGGTTCGCCGCAGAACCAGCACGCTGGCGGTACCATAATACGGCCCGACTACGGCTGCCACCCTCCAAAATCAATTGCTCTTTGGCCGTGGCATAGGTTATCGATTGCGACCGAGCAAAAAAAGTTTCCCCTTCCACCGTAGAATTGCCCGTTGCAAAGAGTTCATAGGCCGAACCCTTGCTGTTTTGACGTCTCATGTCAAAGAACGAGAGTCGATTGCAATTCAAGACAAATCCACGAGGGCCGAGTTGTTGAGGAAAATCTGGATCGAGTTCCTGTTCCCAATGATCCACCGGACCATAGACCGTCACGACTTCGTCTTCAAAGTGAATCTGTCGCTGATGAAAGTTTCCTTGCATGGCTTTCTGAAATGCGACGTTGATTAGAACCAGTCCATTCGTATCAGACTCGCGGGTCGGTAATTGCCCCGGAGAACGCGACCAAAGCGCACTCTCGGATTGGCCCGTACGAATTGTCGTGACTTCCCCCGGACCTGTGCCAAAAATCTTACCTGTGCGATGGTCCATCGAGAGAAATCTCAGATCCAACGTGTCAACGGAAACAAGTTGCCTTTCCTTGTATGTGCGATTTTCTACACGCACGTGGCCCGTAAATTCGACCCGCCTTAACAAATCGTCCGTGTCACGTGACACCTCACCAGTAAAGTCAATGCGACGGGACAGTGTAGCCACTAGTAAGTCTGAGGTGATCCACCGATTTGTGGCTCGAACATCGACCTCCCCTTCGAAGTGGATCTGAGCACCGTCAAACTTCATCCGTCCCTGCCACGAAGTACGGATTTTTTCAGGTTGCGCCAGCGGTTGACCGTCCAAATCTCTATCCAATGGTAAGGTCATCCAGCCGGGACCATCTATGCGCATCTGGTTCGTAAATTGATTCAGAAACACCCGGTTTCCGCTCATCGTAAGACCCTGAGACTGGATCGTACACGGCGTACCAGTCACGACAAACTCGGCACGACTTGAGTTCGCATTCCGCATCTCAAGTGTTTTGCCGTTGACTATCAAGCCGCCTTGGCCCGACGGATTTTTTGATTTCTCTGAAAGGTGAGCCTCTCCAGCCACGGCTACATTTTTTATCAGGGGATGGTTCCATCCCGCGTCGGTTTGCAGATCGAGGCGGATCTGATTTCCTTGTAAGCGGTACTGCCGTTGAAACCGGGAGGCTCCTACACTTCTTGAACCTGGTGTTAAATTTGACTCGGCCACCCGTTGTTTTGGCAGCGATTCAGGCATCGGTCTTACGGGTCCGAGAAGCGAGCGAGATGGACCGCTAGTACTCGCACTCAGCGAGACATTTTGAGTGCGCGAGTTGTCCGTGGTACGTTTCCTGCTCGCAGGACGGCTGATGAAGTGCCCGGGAGGTTGCGATTGATTGACACCCGTACGAAGCTCTGAGGAAGTTTCTGTTGAATCCGAATTCCGAGCTTCCAGGAGACTCGGGGTATCATCCGTCTGACTCTTGGTGAGCCAAACAACAAGTTCTGAAGATTGGCCAATCAACTGGGGCGACTCGATGGTAACCCGGTCACGCGCCAACAATCGGCGTGGTTCTATCCGTGTTTGTGTGCTCCCAGTCGGCCATCTCGATTCCGTAGTCTCTTGTTCCATTCCCCGTACGGAACCGGCCTGGTCGTCAACGTGTTCTTGCAGCCAACAATGGATTTCATCAGCTGTGACGCTACCGGTGCCCTGTAGTCGGATCAGTGCGCCACCTAGGAGCGAGAGGACATGCTGCTCGCCTTGGGGTCTCAAGTAAAGGTCTTTTTTCCACGATGCGATGGCGGTCCGTGTTCTCCCATCACCAACTTGACTGCGAAAACTGCCCGGTCCTGCCACCCACAAGCGCCCCAGTTGACCGGCCGGATGCAACTCGTATTCCAGTTCTGTTGTCTCGACCGAGTTCGCAGCGTGTCGAACAGTCATCCCGTCTTTGCCATACAAACGGACGCGTCGATTGCCAATATGGTACTCCAAACGGTCACAACGCGCTTCCATGTCGGACACTGAGGAACGCACCATCATGGGATGTCCCCAAGCCTTGATCGATTCCAACTGTAAATCTGCCGAGGCGTTTAGCTCCACGGGCCCCGTAGACCCACTGCTTCCCTGCTGACGCGCAGATCCATCCGCGAAATGGATTTCAAGGAGGCGGCAACTTAACTGATCTCCAGGCCCATCTGTTCGTAGATGAATCACGTCGACCTGTTCCTCAAAACTTGCTACCAGCCTTTCACAATCGAACTTGAAAGGTCCCTGGCAAGTGATATCCAATTCGGTTCGCTTTGCCGGGTCACTTGTCTCGCGATCATTTTCGCCACCAGTAACAGGTTCCTGGGACGAGGGTTGTTTTACCAAATGAAATCGATCAATTCGTGCCAATTCGACCGACTGGATTCCGGCAACACCAGCGAAAGGTTGGTCGTGTTGATTGTCACCTAATTTTGAAAGGAGATGTATGTTCAGGCCTTGTCCGCTACCGCAACTTTCCCCGTAACGAAATTCGACTCGTCGATCTGTCCAGACTCGTTCAGCGGTAAGAGTGACGTCACTGGTTTTAATGAACAGATGGTCGCTACCGTCGGGAGTCGTTTCCTGTTTGGACAACGTAATCGGTCCTGAAAATTGTCCTCCGATCAGATGCCCCGATTTTGCGTTCCGCAAATCCAGGCCGTGTTCAAATTCAAGAATCGCCCCTTCCGGAGCTTGAAGCACTAACGGTTGTTGCGACTTCACTTCTGATGGCCCTGTAGATTCTTCGGGTTGAATAATGATCGTACAGGGTACCAGTTCTAAGCGTTGATCTTCCAACATCTTATAGTCCCGAAAGAACACCGTCGCGCGTTCACTCACGAGTGACTTCGGTTGCTGCAACTCCCAAGCGTCTTTTTGAAATAGATGAGCGAATCGATTGCTGGGATTTGTATCGGAATTTTCGACCGTCCCATGATGTGGCGAAGACTGCCGGGACGAAATCAGTTTCGTCTGAGGCTCAATCCAAGGGACAACAAACAGAGAGTACGTCCAATAGGCGGTAAGAACGAGTGCCAGGCTGATTGCAGCTCGCTTGAAGCGGAGACGTGACATGGCGGGTCGACATTCTAACCTGTGTAGCGCTGCAGCAAACTTTCCCAACGACGCTGGGCCTTAAGAATCATCTCTACCGTTTCCCGGACGGCCCCCCGACCCCCGCGAGACTGCGTGACGTAGTCAGCACGCTCGCAAATACTGTCTGGGGCATCCGCCACCGCGACGCCCAATCCAGCCAATTGGATGACAGGCAGGTCCGGTAAGTCATCGCCAATGTAGCAAACTTCTTCCAGGCTAAGACCGATTTGTTGGATGATCTCCTTCGCAACCGGCAACTTGTCTTCAAATCCTTGTCGTACAACGTCAACCCCTAGTTCGTCGGCCCGCAACTTGACAATATGTGATGTGCGCCCCGTAAGAATTCCATACCCGTAGCCAGCGCGTCGCCACAAAGAGATTCCCAAACCGTCACGAACAAAAAATCGTTTCGTTTCAATACCCTGGTTGTCAAATACAATACTGCCATCCGTCAGTACTCCATCAACATCTGACAAAATGTATTTGATATTTTGGCAACGAGCGTCTAATTTCATATTTGGTAACCGTTTTCAATAATAAGTACGAACCAACTGCAATGCGCGATCCCAAACGATCAGTTTCTGAAACTGACGCGGACGAACTGAACTTTTTCTCGCGCCGGAAAGTCAGCCATATAAATTGCCCGGGTGGTGAAGACGCTAACGAAGAAAAAGTATCGGCCGGACATCGGCGGCGGGATCCCAGACTTTTGTTTCGTTCTGTTTCCGGGGATACCTTTTCAGAATCATGCGTAATAGTTCAGTCCGTGAAAAATCCGTTCATGAACCTCGTAGGTTAATCACGAATAAAGATGGAGTACCTCATGTCAATGGTTGCCGGGTAACCGGAGTGTTTCGGATGGCAAGGTTGGGTCACGTGGCAAAATACCGACCACGTCGGTGATATCAATAAGTCCTACCGGATGTTGTCTGACATTCACGACCGGTAGTTCGCTGATTTTTTGTCTCGCGATCAATTCCACCGCTTCTGTCACTCTGCTGGCTAATGAAATGGTGGTCGGATTGCTCGTCATGACATGGCGAATGGGCCTGTCCAGTGCCTGGTCACGTTGTCCCTCCATAAGACGCGCCAGATCACTGTCCGTGAAGATACCGCTCAAACAACCCGAGTCATCCATTAATAGAATCGCGCCGCTCCGTCGCCCGGGCTGCTCCGCTGCGATCAAGATCTGGCGCACTGTCTGAGCCTCGTGGGCAACCCGACAGTCCTTCAACGGACGCATAATGTCCTCAACCTTGGCAAGCTTTTTACCAAGATTACCGCCAGGATGAAAACGCGCAAAATCGTCGGCACGAAATTCGAGTATTTGGCTTATGACCAAGGCCAAGGCGTCCCCTAACGCCAACATGGCCGTGGTACTGGTACTGGGGGCCAAGCCCAACGCACCAGCTTCTTCCAAAGGACCAAGATCGAGAACCACGTCCACCTGCCCGGCCAGTGTGCTTTCTGGCCTTCCAGTCACCGCAACCAGTGGAATGCGAGCCTGTTTCCAGAAGGGTAACAACCGAACGACTTCTTCTGTCTCTCCGCTCTGAGACAAAATGAGTACGACATCAGACGAATGGACTCGCCCCAGGTCGCCGTGCACCGCCTCACCCGGATGTAAAAAATGGCTCCGTGTTCCCGTCGATGCCAGCGTAGCAGCAATTTTTTGTCCAACTAGACCCGCCTTACCCATGCCTGAAACAATAACACAACCGTCGCAGGACAAGATCAACTCAATCGCTCGGCAGAATTCCGAGTCAATTCGTTGGGCAAGCGAGAGCAGGGAATTGCCTTCGGTGCTGATGACTTCTCGGGCCAGTCGAATCTGCTCGAAGGGGCTGATGGCCGAAGTTTTACTAGCAAGTTCTACGTTCATCGATTTTGTGGTCCTCACGTTCGCTGGACGACCGGGAGGCGAATTCTAACGATCGGAGTCTATCGAAGCAACGTGAACTCAACCCTGATGACAGCAAGAAATTGGGGGTCTGTCGGAGAAGGTGGTTCCAGCCTGATTTCCCATGCAGAGAACAGACAACTTCATCCACCAAAAACAGAAGTACGATCCTTTATTCCGCTATCAAGCGTTCTTCGCTTGCAGCACGGCCGGGTGCATGCACTCCAACACGCGGCTAAAATTTCTCCTGCGACAGCATTGAAACAAACCGGTCATCCCGTTGTGTTTGGGAAAGACGGATGATAAGCAAGGTGTGCAAGGAATCAAGGGAACGGTCCGGATCGACAAAATACAGCATGCCCAGTCCACGAACGGTCGGAGTGCACCCCAGAAGTACACTTTCACCCGGTGAAAGCACCGCTTCCACCCGCAATTCGTCAAACCGCAAGCGTTTTCGTGAGACATGAAATTGCCACATGCCCGAATCTCCCTTCCAGTCGTTCCGGGGCGGACCATGATGGATTTCAGGCGTCAGTTCCATTCGCACTCGACCGTCCCCCAGCGGGAAAGTTTTCAGTTCGAACAAGCACTGTGCGTTTTCTTTGGTCACACCTTCAACGAGTCCTTCATGACTCGCCAATACGGCGAGTTTCTCGTAAGGTTTTGACATGACCACTTCAGTACGCCACCCCGTACGGATATGTTTTCTGCGCCACGGAAAATGGTGGAAATCCTTCTCGAAGTCCAAGGCTTCTGAATCCGCAGAAGCCTTGGACTGGGTGGCAGTCAGATGCTGACGTATGGCCGTGGGCAACTGAAGGCCCGCTACCGCACAACGGATTCCGTTGGAATGCAAACGCTGTCTCAACTGAGGAGCGAAATGCGTTTCATCCACCTCCTGCCAGAACTCGTGACCAACACCCGTTTCTGTTTGTGGCAATAGTACGAATCCAATTTCAACGGTCACGCTGTCAACAGACATCCTTGAATTTGGAAATTCAAGAGAAGACGGTAGGGTTTCGTTCCAGATACCACACCCACTACAAACACTGAGACAAAGCATTAAAAAAAACCAGCGACGAGACAAAAAGACGCTTCGCTTGGTGTCAGATGCTAGCATGTTGGCGACTGGGGAAAGACGGGCAGAGCGACCGAGTTTTGGAAAGAGTAAAGATCCGGAATGATCGGGTCAATGTCTACTTCGAGAGCATTGTTCTGCCTCGGGAAATGGATCAATCACCCTTGCTCACATGTCAACTCTGTCTGCTTTTCTGTTCCTGCTCACCATGGCGCACTTCAACAAACACTGAGCGAGCGGACACTGAGAATCTTATCGTTTCATTGCTCGTTGGAAGCATCAAGCGGAATCAACTTGGGATGTTGAATCTTGGTACCGCAAATCGATCCGTATTGACGTTCCAACTGTCCGAAATTCATGTGTAAGAATTCGTACAGATGTGCCGGTGGGGACAGTGCCAGCCATCGGTGCATCAACATTTCCATATGAGCATCATACTGCCGTTGAGAGTGAGAATGCACGTAGCAACGGCCTGGATGACGTCGAATGTCACCATCAAACTGCGGACTCACATGCCAAAGTTCGTGAAGAATCGTTGTGAGTTTCTCTTCGAAGGCCAGATTTAAGAATCGTGGCAAATAGAAACTGAGAATATAGAGGAACTCCTGACCTTGTTCATCATACAATCTCTGGCAAGTAAAACGTCGACCATAGCGAGTCGTCACAAGATCTCCGGACTCAAAACGCATGGGAGTCAACGCAGCATACAATCCATACAGGCCACCTTTGCGAGTCTGGCAAAATGAGACGGCCACACGACGCATGTCGATGTGATGCAGCGAAATGATCCGCGAAGTCATGTCCGCGCAGAGAGCCCGCATTTTAGCGCTGAAATTGAATTCGGCACTCAACTGCCCAGACATCCGTCCAGACTCCGCAGGAAGCACATGATCCTTCATGATGCCACGGCGTCGGTCAGCGTTCGACTCCTGACGCCACTAATCCTTCTGTGGCTCACTCTGTTCGTCACCGTCAGTCTCTTCCGATTCTGCCACCCCTGAAGAGACGTCGGCTACATCTTCGGCAGATATTTCGTCCTGGGCAGTTTGTTCCAGATCTTCCTCATCAGAGAACACTGGTTTTTCACTTGTCTTGACCACGCGATCGTGGGTCCCGACAAACTCCAGAATAGCCCGCGTACCCGCATCTCCCAAACGAGGCTGAGCTAGACGCAGGACTCGAGTGTAACCACCATCACGATCCGCAAATCGCGGAGCAATTTCAGCGAACAACACCCGGACCGCCTGTTTGTCGCCAATCAACTGCAGGACACGACGACGAGCCGCCACGACGGGGGCTCGAGCCTGAACCCACTTCTTCCAATTTTCGCCCGTTCGCCATTCGCGCCAGTCTTCGCTTTGACGATCATTCGATTTAGCAGCGTACTGAGTTGCCTCTTCTTCCGATTGCAATGATCTACGGGCAATCGTCACACATTTTTCGACGAGTGGACGTACTTCCTTGGCCTTTTGCAGTGTGGTAACAATCCTCCCCTTGACCTTTGGAGAATTGGAATCGAACTCGGCGTCCCGCTCCGTCAAAAACAAGCTACTCGCCAGATTCCGCAGAAGTGCCTTCCTATGACTAGGAGATCGTCCCAGAACCCGGCCTTTTTTACGGTGTCGCATAATGCTTTCACATGTTGAATGGAGTAGTCAATTGTATTGAATCTTGAGCCACGGAAGCTATTGATGCAGAGTCGGTGCGGGGGGGAAAACGCATCCCCAGGTGCAAACTCAACTCATTCAGTCTCTCGCGAACCTCGGTGAGCGTCGTGTCTCCGAAGTTTCTAACTTCCATGAGAGAGTCCTCGGAACAGGTCACCAAATCGCGGACCGAGAGGATATTTTCCGACTCCAGGCAATTCGTGGCTCGCACCGACAGTTTCAACTCGGCCAAGGGCATGTTGAGTTTTGATTCGAGTACCGGATCGATACCCTGAGGACCACCCTTAGCCGGCACATTCACCCTTCCTCCCAATTCCGTGTACTGGACGAAAGGATTGAGGTGCTTCCGCAGAATCTTAGCCGCTTCGACCAGCGCCATTTCGGGCGAGATCGATCCATTGGTCCAGATTTCCATCGTTAACTTATCGTAGTTCGTCTTTTGCCCCACACGCGTTTCTTCAATTTCATAGCGGACTCGTGTCACAGGGCTGTAAATTGCATCAACGGGAATGATGCCGATTTCGTGATCGACGGTACTGTGCTCACTTGCGGGAATATAGCCTCGGCCATTTTCAACCACCATCTCCATGAAAAACTCGACGTCTTCCGTTAAAGTAGCAATGGTATGGTCTCGATTGATGACTTCCACGTCAGAATCAACCTGGACATCGGCACCTGTTACCGGACCTGCCGTATTCTTCTCCACGGTGATGACTTTCGTCGTCTCACTATGATTTTTCGCCACCAGCGACTTGACATTCAGAACAAGATCCGTGATATCCTCCAAAACACCCGGAAGTGTTGTGAATTCGTGTTGGGCGCCATGAATTTTAATTTGAGTGATAGCACTTCCTTCAAGACTGGAAAGCATGATGCGGCGCAAACTATTGCCCACGGTCGTACCGAAACCGCGTTCAAATGGCTCCGCGACAAACTCGCCAAAAGTCTCCGTTAAACTGTCGGCATCACAATTGATAACGCTGGGTAATTCCAACCCTCGCCATCGAATATGCATTGCAAAACTCCTCGAAAATTATTTGGGGAAACAATTGAATGTTGGGGTACAACCAGCGGAGTAGCCACCTCACTCTGAACCAATCCGACCTTGCATCAAGTCACTGTTGAAACAACCTTCGGTTGTATCAGCGACCGGACGCGCTGACCGCTGCGAGGCATGCACTCTCCCCGGAATCTTTGGCATCAGACTCGACGCTTTTTCTTCGGCCGACACCCGTTGTGTGGTATGGGTGTGGTATCTTCAATCAACTTTACTTTCAGACCTGCTGCCTCCAGCGCCGTGATGGCGCTTTCCCGTCCCGACCCAGGCCCATTCACCCGAACCTCCACATCTTTTACACCAAACTTCGCTGCTTTTTCAGCCGCCTGTTGAGCAGCGCATTGCCCTGCAAACGGCGTACTCTTACGACTTCCCTTGAAACCACACGTACCGGCACTGGCCCAACAAAGCGTGTCACCCCGTGTGTCCGTGATGGTCACTGTGGTATTGTTAAAAGTTGCCCTGATGTGGGCGATTCCGGCACTAACATTACGCCGGACTTTTCTTTTCTTTCCCTTGGCCACTTGGTTTTATCTCCTGAATGTTTCGCCGTCGGTCGTCACAGATGTCTTATTGCTCGACTACCTCTGGCGGTTATCGCATGTCCTTCACACCCTTCTTACCTGCAACCGTTTTGCGCGGGCCTTTTCTCGTACGGGCATTCGTCCGAGTTTGCTGACCTCGTACCGGGAGACCGCGACGATGACGCACTCCACGATAACAGCCGACGTCCCGTAAACGGGCCAAATTTTGAGCAATTTGCCGTCGAAGCGGCCCCTCGACTATGTAGTCCCGTCCCAGCAGGGCAGCCAGACGACCGATCTCGTCCTCTTCTAAATCACTCGATTTCTTGTTGGGCTCAACGCCTGCTTTTTGGCAAAGTTCCCTAGACGTTCTGTTACCGACTCCGTAAAGATACGTCAGTGCAATCACCGTGGAACGGTCGTTCGGGATGTCCACTCCCAATAAACGTGGCATGATTCTGTCTCTCCGCTGGCTCCGGCCGTGTTAACCTTGCCGCTGTTTATGTCGTGGATTACTGCAAACAATAAAGACCGTGCCGCGTCGCCGGACGACCTTACAATTTTCACAAATACGCTTTACACTCGACCGAACCTTCATGGCAGCTTCGCCTGCATTCCCGAGATTGTTGCAAAGTCCTCTAATATATGATTTCAAGGGCGGGCACAGCAAGCCCCATCCTGTCGCTTTACCCAAGATTTCCAAGAACAACCAGTCCCAGCCCATAATAATCGGAACCAGGATTCTACCGGCACCTTCCTGCCGCAGGCCTTGCGGCCTGAGTTGGGGAGTAATTTCGTGGGTTGATAGGCTCTGGGAGTTTCACCCCACTGGCTGTGTCTGGTGGGCCCAGATGCAGCCAGTGAGGACCAATTCGCCGGTTCGCCGGTTCGCTAGTCCTCCGGAGGACCCGTCAGGATGCGGGGACCAGCGGAGGTCAGGGCAACCGTGTGTTCAAAATGGGCACTCCAGCTGCCATCGACAGTAGCCTGTGTCCAATGATCGGGGAGTCGGTTTACCTCCCGACCACCCGCATTGACCATCGGTTCAATCGCCAAAACCAAACCAGTTCGCAATTCAAAATCTCCCTCCCGCCGGAATTCTTCGCTGTAGTAGTTGGGTACCTCCGGTGCTTCATGCATTTCCCGGCCAATTCCGTGCCCGACGAAGTCGGTCACCACGGAAAATCCGGTGGTTTCTACAAGTTGCTGCATCTGGCGAGCGACCTCGCTCCAGTATTCGCACGAATTGAGCAGTTCAATCGCCAATTCGAGTGCGGCCTCGGTGACCTCCAGCAACTTGTCGGCTGTAGTGTCAACCTGTCCCACGCGGTAAGTCCAGGCAGAATCCCCGCACCATCCATTGACCTTGCATCCTGTATCGACACTTAAAACATCTCCTGCTCGCAGCACTCGCGGACCAGGAATGCCATGCACCACTTCATCGTTGATCGACATACACGTTACGGCAGGGAAGGGCACCTTGCCGGCCACACCCTGGAATAAAGGAACTGCTGCGTGACGCCGAAAGAGTTCCTCCACTTCAGCATCGATCTCTCCCGTCGTGATACCGGGCCGGATCATTTTACGGACGAGTTGATGAGCTTCCCAAACCAAGCCCCCAGCCTTACTCATCAGCCGTATTTCACGAGGCGATCGCAGGTTGAGCGGTCCGCTAGACATTCCGAAATTGATCGACGACCGCTTTAATTTTCGTGAACACTTCGTCCGGACTCCCCATTCCATCGATGGAATACAGTAGCCCCTTCTCCTGATAGTAACTGATCAACGGTTCGGTCGTTGTTTGATAGACGTTAAATCTCTTGGCGAAGGTAGCAGGGGTGTCGTCCGATCTTCCTTCTTTGCGACTTCGTTCGAGCATACGCCGCTCAAGTTCTTCCTGAGGAACGCTGAGCGAGAGCACCAAATCCAGCTTCGTTTCTTGAGCACTTAGTTGCTGATCCAAGGCTTGGGCCTGATCAACTGATCGGGGAAATCCATCCAGCAAGCAACCAACCTGACAGTCGGGCCCTGACAACCTTGCAGCCACCAGGTCGATCACGAGCGGACTAGGTACCAACTGCCCCTTCTCTATGTAGGCAGCCGCCTTTTGTCCCAGGTCTGTCGCGTCCTTGATCGCCTGACGGAGAATTTCGCCAGTCGAAATGTGAACCGTCCCCAAATAGACCGCCAGTTTGGCCGATTGTGTGCCTTTTCCCGATCCGGGTGGACCCAAAAGAACGAGCACCATCATGATTCAAGCAGGCCCCGATAATTTCGCATTACCAAATGGCTGTCAATTTTCTGCACCAAATCGAAAGCGACGCTGACCGCGATCAGCAAAGCCGTTCCGCCATAAAAACTCGCTATCAGAAAATCCACATTCATCAGTCCCGAAATAACGGTTGGAATAATGGCCACAACTGCGAGAAACGCTGCTCCTACGTAGGTGATACGCACCATCACTCTTTCGAGATAGTCGGCGGTGCGCTTTCCGGGTCGGTAACCTGGAATGAACGTACCAAAGTTTTTAAGATTTTCCGCCATATCCTTCGGATTGAAAGTGATCGCCGTCCAGAAATAACAAAAGAAGTAGATGAGCGCCATGTAAAGCAAGTTGTAGATAAAGGAGGTGGGGCTTCTCAGCGTTTCCGCGATTGTGGAGGCAAATGGCCAATAGGCTGCCAATCCGCCAAACAACATCCCGGGAAACATCAGCAAGCTGCTGGAAAAAATGATGGGCATCACACCGGCCTGATTGATTCGCAGAGGCAGGGTGGACCGAGCACCCCCGAAAACTCTTCGCCCACGCACATGCTTGGCGCTTTGCGTCGGAATCTGCCGTTTTCCCAAGGTAATGAAGGTGACACCGAAGACAACAAACACGAACAACAGGGCCAATACAATAAAAGTCTCCACACCCGTGTCCGCACTTCCTAATCCAACCAGTTCGAGCTTGGCATTGGCCAGTAAACTGCGACCGGCACCTGGCATGCGAGCCAAAATACCTGCCATGATCAACAAGCTGATGCCATTCCCAATGCCAAATTCGTCAATTTGTTCGCCCAACCACATGAGGAAGATCGTGCCGCATGTCATCGTCATGACAGCCACCAGCATCCAACCCCAGTAAATACCTTGAGACTTGTCCAGCGCATCTGCCAGAAACGCCGTGTTGATGATACGAGGGTCAGTAGATAAGAACCAACGCAAGTACATCCAGCTTTGAAAGAGACAGAGTAAAACGGTCAAATAACGAGTGTACTCATTGATCTTCTTACGACCTGTTTCGCCTTCCTTCTGCAACTCTTCCAGCGGCTTCCAGACACTTCCTAATAACTGGAAGATGATGGACGCTGAAATGTAGGGCATAATCCCCAAACCAAAAATCGTAATTTGATTAAGGTTACTGGCGCTGAATACAGCCACCTGATTGAGGAGACGATCAAGCCCATCGTTGCCATCCTGCTCCGTCATAATTTGGGTTTGATCGATAAAGGGCATGGGAATTTGCCATCCGATGCGGTAGATTCCCAGCAGCAAGAGCGTCAGTAATATCTTGTTCCGTAATTCGGGGATCGTAAAGACGACACGCATTTTCTCCCACATAATTCACTCCGTCGCATTAACATGGGAATTGAATTTTGGAGATCGAACCAACCCTAGAGCCATCGATTTCAAGCTCATCTTTTCACCAAATCCACTGGCAGCTTCGAAACATCAAGTTGGGAGGGTGTCCGGAGAAAGGCCGTGCGACAATCCGCCATAACCAAGTTCCATTCGTTGTGTTCTAACCCGCTTGTTTCTTCTTTTCTGCTACCGTCGTTTTTCTAGGTAAAATAACGACTTCTCCTCCAGCTTGGCGGATTTTTTCTGCTGCCACTTTACTAAACCGGTGAGCCGTCACCGTCAACTTTTTGGTCAGATCACCATTACCCAAAACTTTTAACTGATCATAACGGCCTTTGGCCAGAGAACGAGTTCGTAAAACCTCTGGATTCACTTCATCCCCGCTATGAAATGTCCGTTCCAAGTCGCAGACGTTAACGACCATCACGTGGTCGCCAAACTTATTGTGGAACCCTCGCTTGGGTACCCGACGAACCATCGGCATGGCCCCACCCTGGAAGGTCGGTTTACGAGAAGCACCAGCACGCGACTGCTGCCCCTTGTGTCCTCTGCCACAGGTCTTGCCATGTCCGGAACCGGGACCTCTCCCCAAACGTTTACGGGACTTGTGTTTCTTGATGCCACGATGAACGTCATTGAGATTCATGACAAGGAAACCCCCCGCAAGAGTTCAACTTCCTGCTGCGTCCGCAACTGTTCCAATGCTTGAAACGTTGCCTTGACAATGGAAATAGGATTATTGGTTCCGAAGGACTTGGTCAGAATGTTGTGAATACCGACAACCTCACACACCGCCCGCACCGCGGCCCCTGCAATTATACCAGTACCCGGACCAGCGGGCAGGAGAATCACGTGGCCGGCGCCGTAGTGACCCTGAATGGTATGCGGAATCGTACCATCAACCAGTGGAATCTGGACCAGGCTACGAGTTGCCTGCTTCATAGCCTTTTCGACACTGGGAGGAACCTCATTGGCTTTGCCATAGCCCCAACCAACTTTACCATGAGTGTCACCAACCACCACCATGGCAGCAAAACTGAAACGACGACCGCCCTTGACCACCGCGGCACAACGACGAATCTTGACGACTTTGTCGATCAATTCTCCACGAGTTTTTGTCGATTCTTTTGCCACGATCAAATGACTCCCACTTTTTTTATTCGCCCTTGAACGGACTCCCGGGCTCTCTTCGTCCCCGCGGAACATCGTCCATCACTTATTGCAACTCCAATGAGTCACCCTGAACAATTTCGGTCCAATCTAGAGGCTGATTCCTACTTCGCGAACTGCATCGGCCAGTGCCGCAATGCGCCCATGATACCTGTAACTTCCGCGGTCAAACTTAACCTGCTTAATGCCCGCCTCCAAAGCCTTTTCTGCCACCCGCTTGCCCACGCTCAGTGCGGCGTCACAATTGCCCCCATACGTGACGCCATGATCTTTGTCGCGGCTACTCGCCGACGCCAACGTTTTTTTCGTCGTGTCGTCAATAATCTGGCAATAAATATGCTTGTGGCTGCGGAACACTGACAGACGAGGACAATCCGTTGTACCCCGGACATTACGTCGTACGCGATACCGACGGCGTTGGCGTTGCTTTTGAATCGCTCGTTCCGTGTTCACAACAATCTCCCGCTCGACTAGGTGGCAGTCTTGCCTGGCTTGATTTTCACGTATTCGTCTTGATAGCGTATGCCCTTGCCCTTGTACGGTTCGGGCTTGCGGACGGCACGGACTTCAGCGGCGAACTGGCCAACCTGTTGCTTGCTACAACCGCTGACGACAATATGCGTTTGATCCGGACAGGCTACTTTCAGGTTCTCAGGAATTTTTTTGTGGATTTCATTTGCAAAACCAACTCGTAGTTGCAGGACATCGTCCTCGATTGCAGCCAAATACCCCACCCCCACAATTGCCAATCTCTTTTCAAACCCTTTAGTAACTCCCAAAAACATGTTATTGATCAGCGCCCGCGTAAGTCCGTGATAGGCGCGCGACTGTCGTTCGTCATCGTGTCGAGTCACGACCACTTGTTTTTGTTCATCATCAATCGAGATGCTAACTTCGGGACGGTGATCGTAAGTCAACTTGCCCAACGGGCCTTCAACTTCGACCGTCCTCTCTTGGACGGCTATTTTTGTCCCGTCCGGGATTGCAACAGGTTTTTTTCCAATTCGTGACATCTTACCACAACTCACATAAGACTTCGCCACCCAAGTTCCGCTGCCGTGCCTCTCGGTCGCTAATGACCCCACGACTGGTACTGATGACGGCAATTCCCAATCCGTTGAGTATGGGGCGCAGACTTTTCGACCCCGTATACACACGCTTGCTAGGTTTACTAATTCGCTTGATGCGACGGATCACTCGCTCACCATTCGGCCCGTATTTCAATTCCAAGCGCAGCTTTTTGGCGGGCTGGGCTTCTACTTCGCTCCAATCCCAGATATAGCCTTCGCGCTTTAATACGTCCGCTAATCCGCATTTTACTTTTGACAACGGCATATCCACATGAGGCCGCTCGATGCGCACTGCATTGCGAATGCGAGTGAGCATGTCAGCGATCGGGTCGGTCATCATAGTGTTTCTGATCCCTTTACCAACTCGCCTTTTTTACACCTGGAATGAGTCCCTGATCTGCCAACTTGCGAAAACAAATACGACAGATTCCGAACTTACGGTACACCGCCCGTGGACGGCCACATAACTGACAACGCCTTTCACTTCGCGAGGAAAACTTCGGTTCTCGCCCGGCCTTCGCTATTTTCGATTTACTCGCCACAGCTCACTCCGAATTTTTTACCAAATCAATTTCTTTTCTTCGACAGCTCACACATGAGCCACTCAATACGTCATGCGGCGCCCGGCGAGTTTTCATCCTCGTCGCGCTGAAATGGCATGCCCATCATTTGCAACAATTTTCGAGCTTCATCATCGTTATCCGTGCTGGTACTAATCGAAATATTCATACCTTGCACACGAGCAAACTTATCCGGATTCAACTCTGGAAAGACAAGCTGCTCCACCAATCCCAAACTGTAATTTCCATGGCCGTCAAAGGCCTTGGACTTGACGCCGCGAAAGTCACGAACGCGCGGAATTGCCAGAGCGATCAAGCGATCCAGGAATTCGTACATCCGCTGTCGTCGGAGCGTTACCTTACAACCAATCGGCATGCCCTCGCGTAAGTGAAAGCCGGCGATCGAATTGCGGGCCCGCGTAATAACTGGTTTTTGACCCGTGATTTGCGACAACGCCTCAACTGCGGACTCCATATGTTTCTTGTCAGCGACGGCGCTTCCCACACCCATACTGACCGTGACTTTCAGAATGCGGGGCAGAGACAACCTATTCTCGCGACCCAAGGATTCCTTCAAGCCGGGCAGGACTTCGGTCTTGTATTTTTCAAGCAGACGTGGTGTTGCTATTGCCGTTGACATATGGTGTTCACTTTTTCTTCGCGTAGGCAGCAGATGGAGGAGCAAGCTGCCCGATTCCCTTTTTACATTTTCTGCAAAATCTTTCCTTGCTCCCGTCGTCCAGGTAGCGAACTCCCACCCGCGCAGGCTGCTGGCATTCGCTGCAAACAAGCTTTACATTGGACATCGAAATCGGCATCTCACGTGAGAGGCGACCACCTTGAGGGTTCTTCTGACTGCGTGCCACGTGTTTGTAAGACCGATTGACGCCTTCCACGACGACCTTGCAGCTGGCATGATCCACACGCAAAACCCTGCCGCGCACTTCGCGATCGTCACCTGAAATTATTTCAACGGTATCGTTAACTTTGAGACGCATCACAAGACCTCGTTGGCGAGGCTGACAATCTTCATAAAGTTTCGTTCACGCAATTCTCTGGCAACCGCACCAAAAATTCGTGTGCCGCGAGGATTGCGATCGGTATCAATGATCACAACGGCATTACTGTCAAACCGAATGTAGCTGCCATCGGGACGACGGGTCGAATGCCTGCAGCGAACAATCACCGCCCGCACAATCGTTTTCTTCTTGATATCGCTTCCGGGAATCACATTCTTCACGCTACAAACGATCACGTCTCCCAAACCGGCAAATCTCCGGCGGGTTCCCCCCAATACCTTAATGCACATGACTTCCTTGGCACCGGTATTGTCCGCGACACTCAATCTTGTTTCCTGTTGAATCATCGTTTATCAATCCAGATGGATTTTACTTTCCACGCTGTGACTTCTGGCTGCCCGTTTTCACACCGATCACAATTCACTCCCCTTTTTCCGCCGATCGCAAAACAGCCAAATCGACCGCCTTACTCTTCTGTACTACACGGAGCAAACTCCAGCGTTTCGTCTTGGAAAGCGGGCGACATTCGGTGATTTCGACGGTATCACCGTTACTTGACTCGTTGTTTTCGTCGTGCACATAACAAACCGTCTTGCGATGAATGAATTTGCCATAGGCGCGGTGCTTCACCAGACGTGGTATTTCAACGCGCCGCGTCTGCGCGGTTTTGTCATTTGTCACAACACCTGTGGCAATTTTTTTCGGCATGAATGATCTTTCTTTCCCGCTGCCGGTTTCTCAGGCTTCAGGTTTCTTCTGCTGATTCCTCTTGCATTGCTGCTGACTAGTCACTGCTGTTCTTGCTGGCCAATTCTCTCTCACGCTGGAGCGTCTTAATACGAGCAATCGTGCGGCGAAACCGACGCAGTTCACTAGGAGCATCCAACCGCTCCGTCTGGGCCTGAAGACGCAGACGAAACAACGATTCGGCCGCCTCTTTCAAGGACAGCGCCAGTTGCTCGTCACTCATCTCACGTAATTCCAATACGTCGGTCATGTTACTCCGGTCGTTCCCTTGGCGTGCTCAGGCACTCCGACGTTTCAGCAAGCGACAACGCACAGGCATTTTATGCGCCAGCCGGGCAAAACAAATTCGTGCAGCCTCTTCGCTCACACCTCCAACCTCATACAAAACGGTACCAGGCTTCACCACGGCTGCCCAGTAATCCGGCTCGCCTTTCCCTTTGCCCATACGCGTCTCCAACGGAGTGGAGGAAACCGACTTGTGAGGAAAGATCCGGATGTACAAACGGCCTTCTCCGCGCACGTACTGTTGGGCGGCAATACGACCAGCTTCAATCGTTTGCGCACTGATCCAACCACCCTCCAACGTTTGCAGGCCAAAGTCCCCAAAGGAAACTCGATTACCACGAGTGGCTTTACCTTTTATACGTCCTCTTTGGAACTTTCGGTGCTTGACCCGCTTCGGCATCAAGGCCATCACTGTCTCCCTGGTACATACCCTGATTAATCCACACCTGAACTCCGATGTTCCCTTGTGCGGTTCTTGCTTCAGTAAATCCGTAGTCGATCTTTGCCCGCAACGTACTCAATGGAATCGATCCGGCAATTTGCTTTTCACGACGAGCCATCTCTGCACCACCCAACCGGCCAGACAATTGTATCTTGATTCCCTTGGCACCCGCTTCCATCGTTTGCTCAAGCGTCCGTTTCATCGTTCTGCGGAAACTGGCTCTTTTTGACAACTGCGCTGCGACCTCTTCAGCGACAAGCTGAGCCATCACTTCAGGACGCGAGATCTCTTCGACTTTTAAATTGACCCGACGACCGATTAGATTCTGCAGTTCGTTTTGCAGGATGTCAATTTCCTGCCCCCTCTTGCCAATGATCAGTCCCGGTCGGGCAACATATAGCACAACCTTGACTTCATCCCTTGTCCTTTCAATCTCAATGCGATCTACACCCGCTTGACGGTACTGCGTCTTCTGGGGGTTGTTTTTGATGAAATCACGAAGCTTGTAATCTTCCAATAACAGGCCGGCAAAGTCCCGCTTCGAGGCATACCACCGACTTTTCCAGTCCCGCATGACCCCCGTACGAAATCCAATCGGATTGACTTTTTGACCCATCTGACGTCTTCCTCTAACTTGGAGTGTATTCCAGCCTCAAACCTTAAATCGAATCGAGTTCTTCCAATTCAACGTGAATGTGCGCCATTCGCTTCTTGATGACAAACGCCATGCCACGAGCCCGTGGCCTGATGCGTTTAAACATAGGTCCAGAGTCAACCCGAGCGTCAGTGACCACCAACTTGCCAACATCAATCGAACGGTCCTTGGCCTGCTCAACATCCTGGGCATTTCCCAGAGCACTCCTGATGACTTTCTCCAACAACCTCGCACCACGCTGGGGCTGAAAACGCAGGATTGAAAGCGCCTCATCGGCAAACTTTCCACGTACCATGTTCGCTAAAGGGCGAACCTTGGTAGCACTGATGCGAGCATGCCGATGCGTTGCCTTGAAACCCATTTTGCGATCCGCGACAACGGATCCCTTTTTCAATGGCCTGCTCATGAAAAACTCAACTCCCAGCTTGGACAATCACTGACAATATGTGTCAACCTAATGTATATAAATGTCGCCGCCACAAGACCGGTTCCAACAAACCAAGCCGAAATCGGTCGCGTACTTCCCGCGACAGGTCAATCCTACCGCTTCTGCCTTCCACCGTGACCCCGGAAGGTCCGCGTGGGGGCGAACTCCCCGAGCTTATGTCCTACCATCTCCTCAGTTACAAAAACCTTCATGTGCTGTCTGCCGTTGTGTACCATGAACGTATGACCCACAAACTCCGGAACAATAGTACACGCACGCGCCCAGGTCTTGATCGGATCCTTGCTGCGAGTGGAATCCATTTTCTGCACCTTGCCGTACAGCTTCACGTCGACAAAGGGTCCCTTTTTCAATGACCTGCTCATGAAAATCTCAACTTCCAGCTTGGACAATCACTGACAATGTGTGTCAACCTATTTCTAATCCAACCAAAAATACTCTTTGATCCGGAGACTCTGTATTATTTGACTAACTGGCCGTAACGCCTGGAACGCCGGCGACGAATAATCGCGGCGTTCGACGGCTTCCTTTTCTGCCTGGTCGAGCCACCCTTGGCCGAATTGCCCTGCGGACTGACCGGATGCCTGCCTCCCTTGGTACGACCTTCCCCACCTCCATGCGGGTGGTCGACGGGATTCATGGCCGTCCCCCGTACGTGGGGACGCCGACCCAACCAACGCTTTCTACCAGCCTTTCCCAACACAATTCCCATATGATCCGAGTTTCCGACGCTTCCGATCGTGGCCTTACACCGGGACGGAACACGCCGGATCTCACCACTAGGCAGCGTGATTTGCGCCCAATCCGCCTCCCGGGCAACCAACGTAGCGCTGGTCCCCGCGCTGCGACACATGACCGCGCCCCGACCAGGCTGCATCTCAACACCGTGAATCGCTGTACCAAGAGGGATTTTCATCATGGGCAGGGAATTCCCCACGGTTGGCGGAGCCTCCGCACCACTCTCTATCATCCTTCCCACCTCAAGGCCGTCCGGAGCCAATATGTAACGCTTGTCCCCATCCACATAATGCAACAACGCAATCCTTGCACTGCGGTTCGGGTCGTATTGAATGGATGCTACTTTCGCCGGAATTCCATCTTTATTTCGCCGGAAGTCGATCACACGATACTGCCGCTTGTGCCCGCCGCCACGATGTCGACTCGTGATCTTTCCCTGGTTGTTGCGGCCTCCCGTTTTGCGCAACGGCCTCACAAGCTTCTTCTCCGGCTTGCTCTTGGGCGTCAAGTCTGCAAAGTCACTGACGGTTGCGCCGCGACGGCCAGCTGTTATCGGTTTGTATCGGCGGATACCCATGGTCGGTAAAAATCCGTGTCCTGTTGCTTATTTCCTGCGGTAAATTATTCGATCGTTCGTTAATGCGGTACGTGCAAACCCTTAAAAGAAGTCAATCCGATGCTCCCCATCCAGAGTGACAATAGCCTTTTTCCAGGCCTTGGTGTTACCGTGTCGAAACCGGTAGCGGCGGGATTTCCCCTTGCGGGTCTGTGTGCGCACCTTTGTCACCTTGACCTCAAACAGATCTTCCACCGCGCGGCGGATATCAAATTTGGTGGCCAAACGGTTCACCTCAAACGCATATTGGTTGTCGCGTTCCGATCGATGCATGCCCTTTTCCGTCACCAACGGGCGCAGGATGATCTGATAAGGTTCCAATACCATTTTGGTCTTGGAACCCAACTTCGTTACATCCTTGGAGATATGTGACATGCGAACAACCTGTACCGAAAACTACTCGGACTTTTGTGACTTAGCCTCTTCTGCCTTTTGCTGAATAGCGTCCAAGGCGGCCTTGGTAACCAACATCTTCTGTGGCGCTAGCACGAGCAGGGCATTCAAATCACCAACGGGCGAAATCGTTATCTGACTAATGTTCCTACCGCTGAGGTAAACATGGTTGTCATGCTTTTCCGTAGCCACCAATGTGCTCGTCCCACTCAACCCCAGGGCCTTCAGAATGAAGGACATCTCCTGCGTATGCGGCTTATCCAGAGCAAAGTCGTCAATGACGACGATCTCGTCGTCCCGAATCCTAGATGCAATCGCCATACGAGTCGCCAACTGCAGCGCCTTGCGAGGCAAACGATAACTGTAATCGCGCGGCCGAATGGCATGGATGTGGCCACCACCTCGGCGCACCCCACTCCGACGCGACCCCGCCCGGGCATTTCCGGTGCCCTTCTGGCGATAAACCTTCTTGGTCGAACCCGCGACTTCACTACGAGTCTTTGTCTTGGCTGACCCCAGCCTCTGATTGGCCTGATACATAACAACTGCGTCATGCAGCAATTGCTTGTTGATCCGAGGCGCAACGTCAGCGGGGTCGATCTGGTAACTACCAACATCCTCGCCACTACGGTTATAAACAGTCAATTTGGCCATGATCGCCACCACTCAGACTTTGTTCGTCTCTCGCACAATCACATAACCGCCAACCGGGCCCGGTATCGCGCCATAAAGCAACAGCAAGTTGTTGTCCGAATCCACCTTGACCACCTTGAGATTCTTCGTGGTCACCCTTGAATTGCCATACTGGCCCGGCATCCGACGGCCCTTAAACAATCGACTCGGCGAAGCACTGCATCCAGTACCACCCGCGTGCCGATGAACTTTCTTAACGCCGTGAGAAGCACGCTGTCCAGAAAAATTGTGTCGCTTCATGACCCCCGAAAAGCCACGGCCCTTGCTCGTTCCGACCACGTCAACCGCTTTGATGTCGGCCAACTCGTCGACCTTGATTTCCTGGCCAACCTCGTAGCCCTCTACGGAACCACGCAATTCCTTGACGAAACGCTTGGGTTCGCAGTCAGCCTTGGAAGTCACTTCACTTTCCGTCAACGACTTCGCTCTCGACCGCTTACTGGAGAGTTTGGCAACGTGCCCACGTTCACTTCGTTTGGCACGATGGCGCGGGCGGTCGCCGAATCCCAATTGCACAGCCTCATAGCCATCGCGCTGAGGCGTCCGGAGTTGAAGCACATGACATGGCCCTGCCTCGATTACAGTGACCGGGACCGCATTGCCCCTCTCGTCATATATCTGTGTCATCCCGACCTTGCGGCCGAGTATCCCCTTAGCCATCGAATCTATCCTGTGGGCTGTTGCCTGGCGGGAGGCTGAAACCTCAAAGAAAAATCTGTCTCAGGTTACCCGCTCGGCGTCCAATTGCATAAAAATTACCGTTTATCGATTTCCAAACTGAAACCAGTCCTAAACTGACGTCCGCTACTGCCTGCCTCAACCTTGTCCAAACACATTACGACCCGACCACCAAAGGCCCGATCTCACCTGATTATTTAGTCGACGCCTTGATTTTGATATCCACTCCGGCCGGAAGACTGAGTTTGTTTAAGGCTTCGATCGTCTTCGCCGTTGCCTGTACAATATCGATCAAACGTTTGTGTGTACGAATTTCAAATTGCTGACGAGCTTTTTTGTCAATCGTGGGTCCAGAAAGCACCGTGTAACGCTCGATACGTGTCGGCAAGGGAATCGGTCCGTGAACTTCTGAATGAGTTCTTTTGGCCGTGTCCACAATATCCAACGCACTCTGATCCAAGATCGAGTGATCATAGGCCTCCATTCGTATCCGAATCACTTCAGCCGACAAACTAACTCTCCTATCCCCGCCTCGCCCTTCAAGACGCACCTAACTAGGGGAAATCGCTCAATTTATGTCTGTTTTCCAAATACGTCAACCGCTAATTCGGCGAATTGCAAAAAAACACACGGATCGCAAGGCTGGACAAGGGGGTCTAGCCGTCACGGTCAACCTGGCCACCTTATTCGGTACTCAGCAAGACCTGATATTTCAAATCTTGGACTGCGTCCCGGGGGTTCCCCGGAGTCCTGCCATAGTAATCAATCAGCGGGCCATAGTCTCGGCATCAGGAAAACTCTGCGCTCGTATCACTGGGGGCCGGAGCAAATCGCAGAGGCTCCATGGAGTGAACCGCACGGCCCTGGCTGATGCTGCGCATGGCACTGGAATAGCCGACTAACTCCGCCAGGGGTGCATGTGCTTCGATGACCGCCAAATTGCTGCGATTGTCCGTGCGGGCAATGATCGACCGTCGCTGCTGTAGATCACTGACAAAGTCCCCCAAATACTCTTGGGGGGTAGTAATGTCCAGTCGCATGATAGGCTCCAGGAGCACTGATCCGGCTTTTCGCAAACCACTTTCAAAAGCGTCTCCCGCTGCAATCCGAAAGGCAACCTCCGTGGAACCGGGGATCTGCACTTCCCCACCCAACACGGTCACTCGCAACTTGGTGAGAGGAAAGCCGCCAATCAATCCACCACTATGGCCCCGTGCTTCAAGTTCCTCCAAGGCGGCCGAAAGTAGCGGTTGCGGGATAGTCTCATGCGGGCATCGATTGATGACTTGTACGGTACCCGCTTTTTCTTCCGGCTCCATCAGCACATTCAGGCGGGCATAGTGTTGCTGCCCCGCCATCTGACGATTGCACTCACCTGTAATTTCCACCGACCGTTCCACGGTTTCTCGGTAGTTGACGCGTGGCTTGTGGACCTTCACATTGAGATCGAAATCTCGCAATAACTTGTGCTTGATCACCTCGAGGTGCAGTTCACCCATGCCGCTGATCAAGGTTTGCCCAGTCTCTTCATTTTCAACTGCCCGAAAAGTAGGATCCTGGCGCTTTAGCAATTCGAGCGCTTCGGCCAGCTTCTTACGGGCGGTGGTCGTTTCAGGCTCGATCGCCATTGAAATCACCGTCTCAGGAAAACTGATGCTTTCCAGGAGAATCTGTTCCTTGGAATCGCAAATCGTGTCGCCGGTCACTGAGTGACGCATGCCGATGACACCTACAATGTCGCCACACTCGACCGCGTCGACTTGTTCTTCCTTTTTGCTGGAATGGATATGCCACAATTGAGAAACGTTTTCCTTTTTGTCCTGACCTGGGTTGTAGACCCTGGTATTCGCCTTGAGGCGCCCTGAGTAAATTCGGACCCAGTAAAAGTCTCCCGTCTTGGCCGGTAAAATCTTGAACACCAAACCACAAAGGGGTTCGTCCGCAGTCGCCTGACGGCAAGCAGTTGGTCCGGGATTTTTCGGGTTCACTCCCTCGACAGGTGGCATGTCCGCCGGATTTGGCAAGTAATACGCTATACCATCCAGTAAGGGCTGAACGCCAATTCCGTGCAGGGCGGATCCGCAGAGCACCGGTTGCATTTGCTGGGCAAGCGTTGCATTGCGGATGACTTGCCGAACCAAACTGTCCGGAATGGCTTCTTCCTGTAAAGCCAATTCCATCAGCTGGTCACTGTGTTCATACAGGCTTTCCAGCATCGACTCTCGCCAAACTTCAGCCGCCTCTCGAAATTCATCCGGAATGTCGTGCTGGACAATTTGTCGCGACTTTTCCTCTTGTGGAAATTCGAGCATCTTCATCGCGATGAGATCGATGACACCGCGAAATGGGTCATTCATGTGGGCCGGTCCCTGCCCGACGGGAATCTGCAGCGGCACCGGGTTGGCCTCTAGTCGTGTCTTGATATCCGCCAAAGTCCCCTCGAAGTCGGCACCCTCCCGGTCCAGCTTATTAATGAACGCCAAGCGGGGCACACCATACTTGTCTGCCTGCCGCCAGACGGTTTCACTTTGAGCTTCAACACCCTCCCGCGCACTAAACACAACCACTCCCCCGTCCAGGACACGTAAACTTCTCTCCACTTCAGCAGTGAAATCGACATGTCCCGGGGTATCGATCAGATTGATGATGACGTCTTGCCAGGGAAAGGTGACGCAGGCTGAGTAGATCGTGATGCCCCGTTCCTGTTCCTCCGGGTCGACATCCGTAGTGGTGGTTCCCTTGTCTACTTCTCCCACGCGGTGCTTGGCCCCACTATAAAAAAGCATCCGCTCAGTGACCGTCGTCTTCCCAGCGTCGATATGAGCTATGACACCTATGTTGCGAATTGTTTCCAGCTTGCGTGACATAATCTTCTTGGTGTTGGAAAGTGGCAATCTATTGAAACTCGGGGCATCTAGAATCATGGGATCAGCAAGCGGTAACTTCGTGTGCCTGGCAACGGTCGTCCAAAACCCCTTGCCACTGCATACCCTGACCACGAATTCCGCCCAGCTTTTCCTGAACCATTTGTGGCGCCAATTGACTTGCACCGGTTAAAATCCTGAAAAAACCGTCGCAACCACACGATTGGTGATGCAAGGAAAATAGCTGGGATTCTTCAAAGACCGGGTCAACACGTGAGACGTCAAACAAATGACCGAATCGATCACTAAAGTTCGTCTCATCGTCGCACCGAAAGCTTACCTGCCGAACTCCAGAAGTTGACTCCCCCGGGCGTTCATGTCGCGCTAAGGCTACCAGGCAAAATGTGCAAAAGCCTTGTTGGCATCGGCCATCCGATGGACGTTTTCACGCCGCGTCATTGCCGAACCTTCTTTTTTGTAGGCAGCGACGAGTTCCTCAGCCAGCTTCAAAGCGGTGGGACGGCCCTTCTTTTCACGGACTGCCAAGAGTATCCAACGGATGGCAAGGGCCAGTTGCCTCTGTCGATTGACTTGCATGGGTACTTGATAAGCAGCACCCCCGACACGACGACTGCGAACCTCGATTTGCGGCTTGACGTTTTCAATAGCTTGGACAAACACGTCAATCGGTTCTTCGTTGGAAACCTGCTTCTTGACTTCAGCAAAAGCGTCGTAGAGCAAACGCTGCGAAGTGGTCTTTTTCCCATCCCACATCAGGCAGTTAATAAATTTACTCGCCAGAATCGAATCGTAACGGGGATCCGGCTTGAGTTGACTTCGGCTGGCAGTAATTCGTCCCATACTATTGTTATCTCAGAAAATGTCTGGAGGCTGCTGATTGCGACGGTGAACGGTATTCAATTTCCGACATTGCGACACGGCATCTCGACTTCCAGTCGCCAATGAGAACAACAAGAATCGTTACTTCTTGGCTCCATATCGGCTGCGAGACTGCTTGCGACCGTCCACGCCAAGTGCATCCAATGCACCTCGCACGACCTGGTAACGTACGCCAGGCAGGTCACGCACCCGACCCCCACGTACTAACACGATCGAGTGTTCTTGCAGGCTGTGTCCTTCTCCCGGGATGTAGACCGTGACTTCCTTCCCGTTGGAAAGACGCACCCGAGTGATTTTTCGAAGAGCCGAATTAGGCTTCTTCGGCGTCATGGTACGAACCTGTAAGCAAACACCCCGTTTCTGCGGGCAGCGATCCAAAACGGGTGCCTTGCTAAAGGTTCGTTTGGGTTTACGGCGTTTTTTTACTAATTGATTGATGGTCGGCATGTTGCTACTTCATTCACTCCAATTTTAAGCGTAACTGTTTCAGGTTAGCTGATCGACATGGGGTGTCAAGCCGAAACTGGCGCCTTATCAAATCGTCGGCCGGTCGTCGGACCCCGAATCCGTGGCGGAAACTTCGTCCGTACCACCTCCCAACAACGTTTCCAGATCCGGAGCTTCCCGTTCTGGAGCAGGTGTTTCTTCCGTCGCGCCCAGGATTGGTATCGATTCAGGACTGGACGGGACGACCTCAGCCTCAACAACATCAGGCCCGGCAGTCGTCGAACCATTCCCCTCGTCTGCCGATTCCAGCAGCGGGAAGGAGGTCACCAAGGTTCGTTCCTTCATCAATGCCAGTTCTTCCAACGCTTCGGGGCGAATCCGAATTTCCGACTGCTGGAAGGTGTGGAAACCAGTTCCAGCTGGAATCAAGTGCCCCAAAATAACATTTTCCTTCAATCCTTCCAGGTTGTCTATCTTTCCAGCCAGTGCTGCTTCGGTGAGCACCTTGGTAGTCTCCTGGAAACTGGCGGCCGAGATGAAACTGGAACTTTGAACGGAAGCTTTGGTGATGCCCAACAACTGGGTACTGGCGGAGGCGGGTTTCGGTCGCGTACCTTTGGCCAATTCGCCACCCAAGGCCTCGATTTGAGCATTCACCTGCTCCAAGGCATCCTTGGGAACAACTGTGCCTGATTCAAAATCACTGTCACCTTTCTCCGATATCTTGACACACTTCTGCAACGTCTCGTTGGAGGAACGAAATTCAAACCGATCCAGTACGATACCAGGTAACAATTTTGTGTCTCCTGGATTTTCGATGCGAACCTTACGGAGCATCCTCGCCACGATAATTTCGATGTGCTTGTCGTTAATTTCGACACGCTGGCTGCGATAGACATTTTGAATTTCGTGCACCAGATATTGCTGTACGGCTTCCTCTCCAGAAATTCGCAAAATGTCGTGTGGCACGAGCGGTCCATCGACGAGCGATTGCCCGGCTTTCACGTGGTCTCCACCGTGGACCAGGAACCGTTTTCCATGCGGCACCAGATGCTCACGTTCAATACCACTTTCACTCTTGACGACAATGGTTCTCTTCCCGCGTTTCTTTTCACTCAATATCTCGACTACACCATCGACCTCCGCAATGACCGCCGGATCCTTCGGTTTGCGAGCTTCAAAAATTTCTGTGACGCGGGGCAACCCGCCAGTAATGTCCTTTACACCGCCTGCTTCCCGAGGAGTTTTGGCCACCACGGTGCCTGGTAGAATCTGCGATCCTTCCTCAACTTCGATGTGGGCCTTTTCCGGCAGGTAATAAACATCCAAGGTATGGCCATCGTTGTCCTCAATGACAATGTGAGGATGGAGTTCGCCTTTATGGTCGATGATCAGGCGACGCGTGGTGCCACCCGCGTCCTTTTCAACTCGCATTGTTTCGTCTTCGACCACATCTTGATAGCGAATTTTCCCTCCCACCTCTGCCAAAATCGGAATGCTGTGCGGATCCCACTGACAAATCGCTACTCCCGCTTTAACTTCCTTATTTTCCTCAACCATCAACTGGGCGCCGGTGGGAACTTCATGCTTTTCTAGCTCGCGTCCCTTGGAATCGAGAATTGAAACCTCACTGTTCCGTGTGAGCACAATTTTTTCGCCTGCGTCGTTCGCCACGACACGCATGCGAGTGAATTTAACGATGCCATCCTTCTTAGCTTTCGTTTCATGCTCTTCAACAGATCGCGTGTCAACTCCACCAATGTGGAACGTACGCATGGTCAACTGCGTTCCCGGCTCACCAATGCTCTGGGCACCTATGATCCCCACGGCCATCCCTTCTTCGACCATCGATCCGGTTGCAAGATCCATTCCATAGCAAAGTCGGCAAACACCCAGAGGAGCGTCACATGTCAGAGCACTACGAACCTGGATTTTTTCCAGTCCCAACTCTTCGATCCGGCGAGCAATTGCGGGTGTGATGAGTTCGTTTTCCTGAACGATGATTTCATCCGTAATGGGATTGACGATGTTTTGACGACTGACACGACCGCGTACATTGTCAAACAAACGCACTTCCACGCGCTCGCCACGGTAGACGACTCCCTTGGTAATCCCCTGGATGGTGCCGCAATCGTTCAAGGTTACAACGACGTTTTGCGCGACATCCGCCAGCTTGCGAGTCAGATAGCCCGAATCGGCGGTCTTAAGAGCCGTGTCAGCCAGGCCCTTACGGGCACCATGCGTCGAACTGAAGTACTCTAACACCGACAGGCCTTCCCGGAAGTTAGCCTTGATAGGCGTTTCTATAATTTGACCGGATGGCTTGGCCATTAACCCACGCATGCCGGCCAACTGCCGGATCTGTTCTTTTCCACCCCGAGCACCCGAGTGCGCCATGAGGAACACCGGATTGATGTAACCTCCTTCTCGCTCGTCATGCTCCATTGCCGTCATCATCTCAGCCGTAATACGCTCGCGAGCATGTGTCCATGCATCCAGGACTTGATTGTACCGCTCGACGTCCGTAATGATCCCTCGTTCATAAAGCTTACGGAACTTGAGAACCGTCTTTTCCGCTTCGGATAAAATTCGTTTTTTGTCGTCTGGAGTTACCAAGTCATCGGTTGCGAAAGAAAGACCGCTGCTCGTGCTCTCCCGGAAGCCTAATTGGTTCATATCGTCCAGCAGCTTGATCGTGGGTCGTCGACCCAACCTCTGATAACAGTCGGAAATGACCGTTGCCAACTCACCCGTACGCAAAGGCATGTTGTAGAAGTCCATGCCCTTGGGCAGCATCATGTTAAACAAGACACGTCCCGTGGTGGTTTCGACCAACTCACCCGCTGTTCCCAAGTCACCGTGCGTAGTAGCTTGCTGGTTCGCCGGCAACTTCACCTTGATTTCCGAATGCAGATCCACCACTTCCAGCGCGTAAGCCAAATCAGCCTCCTCCAAAGAAGCAAAGGTCATGCCCTTGCCTTTCTGAGTCGGACCGAGCATCGTCATGTAGTAACAGCCCATCACCACGTCCTGCGACGGGCTCATGATTGGAGCACCATTGGCCGGACTGAAGATGTTGTTGGTGGCCAGCAGTAATGTATGGGCCTCGACCTGTGCTTCGATCGAAAGAGGCAGGTGAACCGCCATTTGGTCGCCATCAAAATCTGCGTTAAAGCCCTTACAGACCAGGGGATGTAAATGGATGGCGTTCCCTTCCACGAGCACCGGTTCGAACCCCTGGATTCCCATGCGGTGGAGCGTGGGCGCCCGGTTGAGTAGCACTGGATGATTCTGGATAACGGATTCCAGGATATCCCAGACTTCTTCGTCCTTGCGCTCCAGCATCTTCTTCGCACTTTTGATGGTGTCAACATGCCCCAGTTCTTTCAACTTTCGAATAATGAAAGGCTGAAACAATTCCAGCGCAATTTTTTTCGGGAGTCCACACTGATGCAGTTTCAGTGAAGGCCCCACGACAATTACGCTTCGCGCAGAGTAGTCAACTCGTTTGCCAAGCAGATTCTCGCGAAACCGCCCCTGCTTACCCTTGATCATGTCGGTTAGTGACTTCAGAGGACGATTGCTGCTTCCCAGGACCGGGCGCTTGCAGCGGTTGTTGTCGAATAATGCGTCCACTGATTGTTGCAACATCCGTTTTTCATTACGAATGATTACTTCCGGCGCATTAAGATCAACGAGCTTTCTCAAGCGGTTATTGCGATTAATGATGCGTCGATAAAGATCGTTCAAGTCACTCGTTGCAAAATTTCCCGAATCGAGCAAAACCAACGGACGTAAATCTGGCGGAATGACGGGGATTACATCCATCACCATCCAGCTCGGCTTGTTATCACTGTCACGAATCGATTCGACAATCTTCAGTCGATTTGTGAAATCCTTCGCCTTTTGCTTGGACCCCGTTTCCGCTAATTCCTGACGCAATTCGTCAGACAAGCGTACCAAGTCGAGATTCATTAGCAGCTTACGTATGGCTTCGGCCCCCATTT
>Ga0310120_10000518_pt1 | contig 30575 bp, 21 predicted proteins | sample CB27_AW_983_MG_FD_203506 | JGI IMG/M metagenome (GOLD analysis project Ga0310120, IMG submission 203506) | Marine microbial communities from Western Arctic Ocean, Canada - CB27_AW_983 | ecosystem: Environmental > Aquatic > Marine > Oceanic | place: Canada: Western Arctic Ocean | collected...
TTGATTTGATCGAGCGGACTGTAGCTCTTCCGGTCATACCCCATGCTCGCCGTAAGGACGTTGTCGGTCTCGTTCGCGTCGTTGATCAGCTCTTCCGTCGTTTGGGCTAGCCCCGCACCCGGCCATGTACTCAGTATCATCGCGATGATCGCCAGTAGCCAAAGGTTCTTCATATTCAGCCTCCGAGATTAGTTTTGTACTGGGCTCCAACCATCGCGACAACCACGGGCAAGTTACTATCGGGACAGTAGTCATTAACGCATGAAACTTGACTTTTCTTAGAGAAACCGACTTTAGCAGACCTTGATGGTAATTGTGGCTAATTTTGCGAAGGCACGCTCAGAGTTTGGCACTGGTCTCTCGTCGTCTACCGCCCTATCTTCATCTTCTTTCCATAACCGATGTGCAGTGGTCATAAAGGACCGTAATTGTCTGACAGAACAGGCATTGCTGTCGCTCCTGCGAGTGCGTTACGCTCTGCAGGTCAAGCCTCGTTGAGACCGGCCACGCAGCTGTATACACACATCGCGTAGGAAGATTCGCGAGGGGGACAGATTATGAAGCCAACCAGTAGTACGAAGTTGTCCGGCCTCGCTCTCGCTCTCGTCATAGCGGCCGTATCCGCCACCGCCCAGAAGACAGCCCCTGGCCCCCTGGTTATCGCGCGCCAGGGGTATTTATTTGCCGGAGGCACGTACTCGACCGTCGACGGACGGCAGGTGATGAGCGGGCAGCTTTATGCCGAGTTTCAGATTCCGGCCGATCGACGGCATCGATGGCCGGTCGTCATGGTTCATGGTGGCTCACAGTCAGGGACCAATTTCACCGGCACACCGGATGGTCGTGAGGGCTGGGCACAATTCTTCTTGCGAGAAGGCTACGCGGTGTATGTGGTGGATCAGCCGGGGCGTGGCCGAGCCGCGTATCAGGCTGACCTTTATCCGCCGTTGGGTCGCGTCGGCCTCGATGGTACTCAAGAGCGATTTGTCGCACCGGCGCGTTACAACCAGTGGCCGCAGGCGCGTCTCCATACGCAGTGGCCGGGCGAGGGTAAGCCTGGCGACCCGATCTTCGACCAGTTCTACGCCTCGCAGATGCCGTCGATTCGAGAGTTCACGTTTCAGCAGAGAGTGAACCGCGACGCTATCCTGGAGCTGCTGGAACAGATTGGTCCGGCGATTCTGCTCACTCACTCACAATCCGGCGCCTTCGGTTGGCCCGTTGCAGACGCGCGGCCGGATCTTGTCAAGGCAATCGTGGCCGTTGAGCCGAATGGGCCGCCGTTTTTCCAGGATGTCGCGGTCGACACGAGGGCGCGGCCGTGGGGACCCACCAGCGTGCCACTCACCTATTCCCCACCCGCCGTGGATGCCTCGGAGCTGGCGATAGTTCGGCAGGAGACACCAGATGGCCCAGACCTTGTTCGATGCTGGGCTCAGAAAGAACCGGCGCGGACGCTACCAAATCTGCAAAAGGTTCCGATTGTGGTCTTGACGGGCGAGGCCTCATATCATGCGCAGTACGATCACTGTACCGTGCAGCTACTGGAGCAGGCCGGTGTCCAGACTACATTTATCGAGCTGGCTGATATAGGACTCCGTGGCAACGGGCACATGATGATGCTCGAAAAGAACAACCTTGAGATCGCCGCCGTCATGACCGGGTGGCTGGACAAGGTGCTACCGGAAGGTAAGGAGTAGGCGGGTAGGGTTCACTTAGGCACTCGCCCCCACTCCTGATACAGGAATCATATAATCCTCCCAGCTTCATCCAGGAGCCCATGGCTCTCAACGGCCATAGCAGGAGACGAAATGGCAAGACTGAACGGGACAATCAAGCGAGTGATGAGTGACAAAGGTTTCGGATTCGTGGCGTCGGAAGCGGGCAACGAGTACTTTTTCCACCAGTCCGCCTGTAATGGCGTGCAGTTCTACGAACTCCGGGAAGGTCAGGCCGTGACTTTTGATGAGAGCGAGGGGCCGAAAGGTCCGCGCGCGGAAAACGTCTCTCTAGCCTGAGAGAGTGTCTCTGTAAGCTGATTGTTTTCCCTCACTCTCGGGACCACGATCGCCGACCATTCCGCTGGCACCAAGACTGGCGAAGTGTCGTTTACAGATCGCTGCCTGGCGGCTAGGGTTCTGGTGTCCAGATGTCGGTCTCGGAGACGTAACCCGCCAGCCGAGCGAGCAGGCTGAATGAGCTGCCACGCGTTCCATCTTTCGCCGTTTACCGAGGTGCTCTTGATGACTTAAGAGCCGGCCGGACACGGTGTGGACCCCGGTGACGTGATTCGGTTCCGACCGATCTGTGAGTCCCAGAGTGTGAGAATGTCTATTCTGGCGAAAACGCCAAGAGGACATTCCCGGGGAGGATCGCCCCGTGATGCGAGTAGCCGGAATTTACAAACAACATCCCATCGACGACGACCGGTCCACCGTTGCTCATTGATCCACCGTTGGCCCTGATTCCGTTGATGGTTGTGAACTCTTTCGCCGTGTCGTACTCCCAGATGACCACACCAGTACTCGTCGAATAAGCCCGCAGTCGCCCGTCTATGGTTCCGGAGAACACCACTCCGGGGAGAACCGTGACGGCGGCCTTCTGTGACGGATGGCACGGAGACTTATCGATACAGCCCGCCCCTGGCACCTGCCACACTATGCGGCCGGTGGTAAGTTCTACCGCAGTTAATCCTCCTGACGCACCGGGGTCGGAGGCCTCGTAATAGGCGTCTGCACCGTATATGTTTGTGCCATCGACGGCCGCCCCCCAGAAGACACCACCACCCAACCCCCCTTTCGCGACTCGCTGTTTCCACAGCATGGCTCCCCCGCGGTCGGGATCAAGAGCGTAGATCATGCCGTCCTTGTTCCCTGCGGCGATGAGTTGGCGCCCGTCAGCAAGGTCAACGAAAATTGGAGACCCAGGAAAATCAAGATCTGGCGCGTCTGCGTCAGGGCAGACGGCAGGATCACGGTCGGGTCGTCTGCAGTTGGCGTTCCAGATGTCGTTAGCCGTAATTTGGTGAATCCAACGGATTCCACCTGTCGTCAGGTCGATCGCCACAATGGCATCCGACGCATCGGTCGCCGGCGGAGAAAAATTATTGCCCGTTCCTACGTACAGCGTGTTGCGGTCACTGTCTATCGTTGGTGTGTTCCACACCGCTGCTCCCGATGGGCCGAAGAGCTGAGTGCCGATACTATTCTTCACCGTGGGTTTAGCCGGTCGGTCGATCATGTAGGTCTTCCACACTTGCTGCCCAGTCTCTCGATCCAGCGCCACGATGCTTCCGCGGAACTGACAGCATGGGTACCGAAGATCACCAACCTGTGACTCTTCGCGCGACGACACCGGTACATACAACCGTTCTCCGTAGAGCTGCGGTGCCCCGGTAATCGCGGCGTGTGGATACTCGTCGACCTCGACCTTCCAGCGAATCGTTCCGGACTCCGCATCAAGGGCATACACGTGTGCTGATTGATCACCAAAGTAGACGGTTTGTCCGCCATCGTCTCGTTGCTCCATGGTCAGAGCTGTCCGAATGCCGGCCTCGGCTTCCATGGTCCAGTGCACGCACCCTGTTTTGGCGTCGAGCACGTAGATGTCACCCTCAGCCGTTGCAATGTAGACACGCCCTTTGCTCACCGTCGGTTGCGTTCCAGCCGAACTTGCTCTCGGTAGCCCGAAGGCCCACTTTAGTGTGAGACGCGGCACATCGGCCGCCGACATTCCAGACGACTCGGCCGATTGGAAACGTCGGTTGGTGACTGCGTTGCCCCACCCGCTCCATGCTGAACGAGACGCCGGAGCCGACCTGTCGGTGGCGCCGTCGCAAAACGCCGATGTAGGCATGACGTCGACAGTTCTGGTTGGCAGTGCCCGCCCCGTTAGATACTCGGCAATGGAGCGACGTTGGGCGTGGCTTCGCTCTGCCGCCTGTCTCCGCATCGCACCCGTTTCGAGTGCCTGGAGGATCTGTTCGGGCCGCATCTGGCCTAAAACGTCGCGGGTCGGCGCGCCTGGATCGGCTGGATCGTGGCAGGTGGAACAGTAGGTCTTGAACAGCGCCGCGCCATCCTGGGCGGATGAGAGACCGGGTATGGTCAATACAACCAACGCGAGAAAAGAAAGAACGGCCGCGAGGCGCCGGGTGGTCAGGTGTGTGACTGACACCATATCAATCTCCAATGTGTGAGCAGGGAAGTAAAATAGCCACCCTCCGAGTCCGTGTCCGAAGAAGATCTTAGATGAATTGCCCATACCTTTCGTCACTGAGTAGTCTTGGAGTTGTGGTTGCGGTGCTGCTGTTGATGCCGTCCGGTGTCGGGAGGGTCGACGCCTGCCCGTGCAGTTTGGGGCACCCCTACCTCCAGGTGGATTTAGACCAGCTTATCCGAGACGTTCCAGTAGACCGTGCCGGCGTCTGACGGGTCTATCTCCGGCGATCACGTGCTTCGGCTCGGAGACGCGAAATCGAGTCCGACGGCATGCATCAAGGCCAGTGCATTGCCATGCGTCGCTTTGCCCTGCCTCAACCTATAGTCAAACGACAGCTTACTTTCCACTAGTTGGTCTTCGAAGTGAACATTGGTGCCCCGATCTCCTAGACGTTCGCCGATCGCCGCCAGCGCTAGGTCGTGGGTTGTGACAATGCCCACCGCGCCGCAATCCACCAGGAATTCGAGGACTCCATGCGCACCCTCAACCCGGTCGTGAGAGTTAGTGCCATGAAAGAGTTCATCCATGAGAAAGAGCAACGGGACCGATCCTTGAGCGATTTCGACCAGATGCTTGATTCGTAAAATCTCTGCGTAAAACTTGGAGAGTCCGGAGAGCAAGGAGTCCTGGACATGGAGTGTCCCCCCGATGGCGACCGGTGAAAGCCGGAGGGATCTGGCGCGCACGGGTGCGCCCGCGAGGGCAAGCACTCCGTTGACCCCAACCGTGCGTAGCAAGGTCGTCTTGCCCGACATGTTTGAGCCGCTCACCACTATGAGCTGAGGGGTCGCACCTAAACGTACATCGTTGGGGACCGCCGCTTCTTGTGGAAGTAACGGGTGAGCTAGCTGCTCGGCGTCATACACCGGCCGGTCAGTCTGATCGACTAGCTCGGGAAACGGGTGATCGGGATGTTCGAAACGGTACATCGCGAAAGCCGCTAGCGCTTCGTACTCTCCGACAACGTTCAACCAGCATTCGATCGAAGGACCGTGGTGTCGACGCCAGGCTTCGACGCCTGCTGCACACTGAACACCCCACAGGACAGCGGCGGCGACAGGTGCGAAGAAGATGTTGTGCTGCCAGTCGTGCATCTGGAGGAGCCAGTCGAGGCGCCGGACCGCGACAGGCGGCTTGGCATGCTCCGCATCGAGAACGGACTGAAGCTTCCGCAGTCGGTGGGCGTCGTACGATTCGGAATGAAGCCGTTCAAGAATAGCTGCCAGCATCCCCAGCTCGCGTGAGGGCTCGGCGCTACCGTGCAAGACGCGGCTGACCGACCGGTGTAGTACCAGCGCCAGTGTCGCGTTGATCAGCAGTACAGCGAACGGGATGAAGCCGGGCAGGAAGCCGAAGCCCCACGCCGCGACAGTAAGGACGAAACCGGTGGCGAGGCCCGATGCTACGATTCTGAGCCAGCCGCCGTTGAGGAGGCTAGGCGCGGTCGCCCATTGCACTAATGACGTCGAATTGATACTGCGCCGCGTATCGGCTCCGAGGGTATAGAGATCCTCCAGGAGGTGGGGTCGACCGGCGAGGTCATCGACGGCAGCCTGACGGGTGCGAATGGTAAGTGGTTCGGCCGCGTGCAGAAGCCACGCGGCAAGAGTTTCCTCACCGGTGGTTGTCTGAGCCGTGCTGAGGAGCTGAAACAGAGACCCGTCGCCAAAGAGATCGAGGTCATTGGAGTATTGATGGGTATCGTTGATGAAACGCTCACCGGTTTCACCTGAGCCCGCCCAGCGGTCTTCGAGACGGGCCAAGCCGCGTTCGTACCACTCGACGGCCCGAGACGCAGCTTCGTGAGACCTGATTGCGTCGTCGTGGATCCGGATAAGGATTACGAAGGTCACTGAGGGAACCAGCAACCACCAGCCGCTGATGGAACCTTGCCAGAAGGCTGTCCAAGCCACCGCGATGAAGACGACGACGAGAAGCAGTCGCCCGTAACTCAGCCGCCGATCCGTCTTGTCAAGTTGCGCTTCGGTGATCTTGCGGTTCGCGAGCGTCGTCGTGTGATGCTGATGCGGGTCGCGACGCTGCACACACTCAGCCTACCTGATCCCAGGGGCCAGGGTTTCGCTTCTGGGCGATTGGCAAGCTTGAGTCGTGTAGGTAAGACGAAGTGGCTATGGGGCTAACTTGATCGTTGAGACTTCGATGACCAGTTGGCCACCGTTGTCACTCGTTTCTCCGGTGGCTTCGACCTGCTCGGCCATCAGTTCAGCGAGCTTCTCACCATTGTGCGCGATCCAATCGCCGGTGATGGTATAGAGGCCATCGTCGGTAAGAATGCCAACTGGGTCGCCGTTCCGCGCGCACCGCACCATGCAGGCAACGTGTTCGTCACTTGGACTGGTGTTGCCGAGGTGGGAACCACAACCGGCTTCGACAAGTAGGCCAGAGACGGTGGTTTCAGCCGCCGCACCGGGCATGCCTAGCGCGGCCACGCAGCCTACCACGGTCAACAAAATCAGAAGTGTTCGCATCTGTTACGTATATGTTGCCGCGGCCGCGGCTGTCAAGTAGCGAAGCGAGGCAACCGACCGATACGATCAGGACTCGCATGATGGGCGCGTACTGGACGATCTAAGGTCGGCCTCGCCAGATCGCACCAGGGCGAATCTGGCGCTGACAGGCCCAACCATTTCGAAGATCGCAACTGCTCCAAGCACGACTGTCGAGACGATCGGTGCGAACGCCTCAAATCGTTGGTTGATTGCGATCGTAAGCCCCACCGCGAGCCCAGCCTGGGCCATCAGGCTGAATCCGAGAAACTTCTGAACGGTTGCTCCGAGTCGCAGCCATCGCGCTGCCACCACCGCCCCAACGAACTTACCAATGGCTCGGCCACTGACATAGACGAGGCCCACTACGCCCATGGTGGGGATGAGGCTAAGGTCCAGGTCGGCTCCGGCGATGACAAAGAAGATGGCATAAAACGGCGGGTCTGTTCCCGAGAGCGTTTCGAACAGCCGCCGGCTGCGTTCGGCCAGATTCGCCATCGTTGCACCGACAGCTAAGCTGGCTACGAGAGGGGAGAGGTCGAGGAGACGTGCGACGCCGACACAGAGCAGGATCGAGCCAGCAAGCAGGATCAGCAACTCTCCGGTCTCTGTCACCCGGCTCGACCACCCGGCCAGCATCAGACCAACGAGGTAACCCAGTGCGGCAGACCCGGCCAGCTGCCAGACGAGGGGGTATGCCGCGCGATACACAGCATCGAACAGCGACGTCCCCCCGAGACCTGAGGCGAGGTCGATTGTTGCGGCGACGAGCGCGTACGCTGTGATACAGAACAGGTTGTTAACCGCAATGATGCCAAGTATGTTCTCAGTGAGTGGGCCTGCACTATCGCATTCCCGAATCACCATCAAGGTTGAAGCCGGCGCAGTGGCGATCGCGACCGCGCCAAGCAGCAGGGCGACCTGCCAAGGTTCTCCCAGCGCGAAAATCCCGACCGTCACCAGCAGCGATGCCAAAATGGACTCGCTCAGGGTCAGGTACAACACCTGCCGACCCGCATGGCGGAACCGCGAGAACTCGAATACGGATCCGATCGAGAAGAGAATCAGGCCGAGTGCAACCTCACTGAGAATCTCCAACGCTGACAGATTCTCGGCCGATACCCACCCGAGAACGGAAGGACCGAGTGCGATTCCCGCGAGAATGTAGCCGGTGACCTCCGGCACCTTGACGACCTTGACAAGGTGTCCGGCGAGTAACGCCAGCAGAAGGATCAACCCAAGCGAGGTCAGTTCGTCCATGAGGACATTTCGCTACGCGGGCGCTATGGTAGCAACACGCCCCACCGTCGACCCGTACGGTCGACCTCGAGGAATACCGCGTTCTCGCGTTCGGGAGATAAGACGTCCAGCACCTGGGTGAAATCGCTTAGCTCCTGTCCGTCGATCCGGACGAGACGGTCGCCGGAGCGGATACCGGCCATGTCCGCTGGACCGTCGGCCACAACGGCGTTGATCCGATAACCGACCGCAGGGCGCTCCCAAACGATCCCGGACAGAGTTTCGTGCCCGTAGGTTTCGTCGCGAATCGTTCGCTGCGTGGGAAGAACCAGGGCGACCATCGTCTCAGCCCGTGTGACCGCCACGTCAAGTCTCTCCAGGTCGACGGTGTTTCCGAGTGGTTGGAGTTGGTCCAGCGTTCCAATCGGCTCGGCGTTAATTGCCAGAAGGATGTCACCGGGGCGTAGTCCCGCCTCATCGGCGAGTGTTCCGGCCCAGACTTCCCGAACAATAACAGCTGGGCCTTTCCCGAAGTGCTCCTGTTCAGCCTCGTCCAGGAATCCGAAACGCACACCATAGCGGCCCAGCACGCGCCCTTCGACCGACCGGCCGTCGCGCAGCATAGTTTCCACGCTTCCCGTGCCGATGGCCGCGAACCGATCTCCGCACGGTAATATTGCTGCCAGCAAGCTCCCGTCGAGATCGAAGAGACCGCCGCCGGCCATGTCGCGGGTCCAGGCCACATTCGCGAGGAGTTCCTCAACTAGCCGCTCGCCGCAGCGAATCTGGGCAGTACCGAGCAAGTGTGCCGGTACAAACTTCGTTGTGCGTGCCTGCCGCCACACGGCCAGGGTCCAGGCGCCCGTCTCAACCGTCGCCGCGGACCGTCGTCGTGGCACAGCGAAGCCCTGGATATCGGACATGCGGACCGTTGCAATTGGGATGTGTGGTCCAACCACCACACCGGCTACGCCGACGTCTCCTTCCGGCGTTGCCAGGATCGTTGCCACCGGGAAGCGCAATTCGGTTCTTGCCGTCAGGATGACACCCGGCTCCCACACCAGGCCGCTTCGCTCGAGATTGGGAAGCGCAACTACGGCCGATTGGACATTACCGGCCACTGTTGCGAAATACTGAGTCATGTCGTCAAGCGAGCGCCGCTGTGTGATGCGGGCGAGACGACTCAGCTCTATCTCCGACGGAGCCCGGACCGGCTCGTCGTTGGCCGGTTGGCTCGGCCGGAGCCAGTACCCTACGACGAGGATACCGGCGGCGATCACCGCCAGGGTCGTAATGTATGTGCGCTCGGTTCGATTCACGTTGGTTCCTGGCCTGGCGGACAAGCCGACGCCGCGCCATGATCCGTACCTGTGACGTGGTCAGCCGATCTTTTGCTCTACCCGCGGGTCCTCACTACGGTCTATGGCAACCAGTCGGAGACGATACCGGTCGTGCGGCGCGGTCAAGCTGCGGGTTTCTTAGAAGCCACTGGCGCGACTGGCACCGGCAGGCCCGGCATCGGTGGGGCCGCAAACATCTTCTGCAGGAGCGAGAAGCCGAGTCCTCCGAGCTTGGTAGCGCGGGACGCGCGGGCGCTGTCGGTCGACAGACCTGTGTTGCCGAACGCCTGGAGCATGACCTTCGATGCCACGACGAACGCGACGCGGTTTCTGAAACTCTTCAAGATATTAGATCGTTTCCAGGACGCCTTGAGGCTATAGAAGTCGTTCCAGACGTTCTGCGTTCCTTGCCGGATTTGCTCGCCCGACATCACCGGGTGCGGTGTCAGCAACTTCGGCCGCTTCACCTGCGGAATTAGCCAGTGGCGCGATACTGGGATGCCGTCGACAGACTCCATGTTATCGCCTTGCTCGCGCTCCCATTGTTCAAAGTCCAGGGTGCCTGGGAACGGTGTTAATGTCACGAATTGCGCGAAGGAAATGTCGGCCCGCTTGGCCAGATCAGCCGTCGCAGTGAAGGTGTCTGGACGGTCACTGGGTAGACCGAAAATGAACGAACCGAGAATGTAGACACCGTGTTTCCTGAACGTCTGCAGACGCTCCACGAGCTCTTCCCCCGCGAGGTTAAAGTCTTTGTAGACGTCTTTTAATCCTTCTGGGGTAACCGCCTCGATACCGACGAGGGCGCCTCTGATGCCTGCCTTTCTCATCGCGTCGAGGAACTCAGGATCCTCGGCGGACTCCATGGTGATCTGCGTGAAGAAGTTTAGATCGCTGGGGAGCTGTGCCATCAGCGCCATCAGCTCGAACCGCTCGTCGCGAAGCGCTTTGAGTTCGTTGTACCTGGTCTTGTCCTCGCGACGAGCGGCCATTTTAAGGTCATCAAGGGTGACCGGGTAGAAGTTGTCGTCGGCCAGGGCGATAAATTTGAAGCCCATCCGCCGTAGTTCGACAATCTCTTCAATAACCGGATTCACCGACCGCTGCCGAGGCTCCTGGCCGTCCGTGCGCCATACAGAGCAGAACGAGCAGTGTTTGGGGCATCCGCGCACCGTCTGCACCGACGCCCAGGCATAGTTCTTTCGCCGTATGAGGTCCCAACGGGCTTTTCGGAATCTGTCGGCGTCAACTCGCCCACCATTGTAGATTTGCTTCGGCGTACCGCTGACGCAATCCTCGATCGCCTGACCCCACGCGACATCACCGTCACCCTTCACCACGGCATGCGCACCGCCTTGCTCATGCGCCTCTTCCGGGAAGAGCGTGGGGTGGCTACCACCATAGACCACCCACGCCCCGCGGGCCCGGGCACGTAGTCCCAACTCGTAGCCGACCAGGGCGTTGCCGGTGTGGAGACCGATACCGACTACGTCCCCCTTCTCGAGGCGGTCAACGTCAAACGGCTCGAGCGATTCGTCGTTCAGGATGGGGTCGCCCCACTTGGCGGGTGTGGCTGCTGCGAGCACGAACATCCAGCGCGGAGTGATGAAACCGGTCCCAAAGGAAAAATGACTCGGATTGACGATGTGTACTCGCACGAAATATCTCTCCTCAATAGGACGAGCCTAACAGTGTAACCATAACCTCAGCAGCAGCCTATAGAAATGCGGATAACAGAGGATTCCAGGGTGTGTCGAAGATCACGGTGGTTACGGCATCAGCATACGACGCACCGACACCGAGTCACAAGCCACGCTAAGACTGTGCCTCTTATAGGTTGTCGTCCAGTTTTTGGCGCAGCCTGGCGAGCTCTTTTGCGTCGACGTCGTTATGCTCTATGAGATTGAGAACCAGTCAATCTGGAGAATCGTCGAAGAGCTGATTGACGAGCCGCCGGATCACCGACCGGCCTGCCTGTTCCCTGGTAAGGACGGGGGTGTAAACGAACGCCCGGCCCTGTTTCTCGAGGAAACGCGTGGCTGTCAGCTAAAGAATTCGAGGTCGCTTGCTATAGTGCCGCGATGCCCAATGCTGGATTGACGCTTGCTGTCGCCCTGGCAGCTGGGGTACTGGCCCAGTCGCTGTCGCGCCAAGCGCGGCTGCCCGGTATCGTGCTTCTGCTTCTCACCGGTGTGTTTCTTGGGCCAGAATTCCTCGGCTGGATCGAGCCAAGCACACTCGGGCGCGGCCTTTTGGACATCGTCGATTTCGGCATCGCGATCGTCCTATTTGAAGGCGGACTCAATCTCCAGTGGTCGCGTCTAAGACGCCAGGAGGCGGTAATCCGTAGCCTCATCACGATCGGCGCGCTGGTGACACTGGCCGGTGCCACGCTGTCCGCCGGTCTGGTGCTCGGGTGGCGTTGGGACCTATCGCTCCTCTTTGGCAGCCTGGTCATCGTAACCGGTCCGACCGTAGTGATTCCGCTGCTCCGAGACATGCGTTTAAAGCCTCGACTCAGGACGATTCTGGAAGCGGAAGGTGTTTTTATCGATCCCTTTGGGGCACTGCTGGCCGTCGCTATGCTCCAGGTCGTTCTGACTCCTGCGCCTGAGACGCTCGCGGCGGAGGCTCAGCTCATCGCAGCCAGCCTAAGCTTTGGTCTGGCGGGGGGCGTCGCCGCGGGACTGGTACTCGTCGCGACGCTGAGATACGGACTGGCCGCCAGTGGGTATGAGCACATTTTCACGCTAGCCGCTGTCGTGCTTCTGTTTGAGGCTTGCGGTGCGGTGGTTCCAGAGAGCGGTCTCATGGCGGTGACGGTTGCGGGTGTAGTCGTGGGTAACTTGAAAACCGGAGTGGGGCAAGAACTTCGCGAGTTCAAAGACCGACTTACCGTAATGCTCGTTGGTCTTCTCTTCGTGCTGCTGGCAGCGGACGTCTCTGTCGCAGACCTTCATGCCCTGGGCCGCCCGGGCTTGATCGTGGTTGCCGGTCTCATTATTGTCGTAAGGCCTCTCGGTGTCTGGTTTGCGACCATCGGTTCGAAGCTGAGCGGTCGTGAGCGGACATTCATCGCCACTGTGGCCCCCCGCGGTATCGTGGCGGCCGCAGTCGCGTCGATCACAGCTGCGACTCTTGAAAGCCAAGGCATCGATGGCGGTCAGCAACTGAAAGCTCTCGTGTTTCTTGTGATCGGTGCGACGGTCATCCAATCGGGTCTGGCTGCCCGCCCGCTTGCTTGGTTGCTTGGGGTCCGACTACCAAGACGCGATCGAGTGGCTATTCTTGGCGCGCGCGGCCTCGCTCTTCCGCTGGCCGCTCAGCTGCGCAAGGCAGGCGTTCCTCTTGTTTTTCTGGAGTTCGATCCCAAGCGCTCACGGATGGCTGAGGAGGCGGGGCACGCTGTTGTATTCGGTGACCCACTGGAGGAACGGACGTTTTTACGCGCCAGACCGGAGCTAGTTGGCCAGGCTGTTGGGGCGACGTCCAACGAGCATTTCAACAGTCTCTTTGTTCGCCAGGCGCTCGACGCGTTTAACGTGCCGCATGGACTGATCGCCGTTGAGTCACTGTTCGGAGAGCGGAGTCCGAGCCTACTCCCGCCCGAGGACGCGGACGTACTGTTTGACGGTCCGCATGATCACGAGCGATGGGATGTTCGGTGGCGACAGCAACAGGTTGTGGTCGAGGAATTCGAGTACAACCCAGTAGATGGCGCGGACCAGTCGAGCCCGGCCGCGACCCGTTCAAGGGAGTTGTTTTCCATCCTGACCTTGACTCGGAATCGTCGCGTGTCACCGATGCGAGTGGGCTACGTGTTGCGTGCCGGTGACGTCGCGGCTGTGGCGATTCACGTGCCTGACCACACCGAAGCTGTCGAGACACTGAAACTTCTGGGTTGGTGCCAGGTCTCGAAGGTTTAAAGGAGAGCCTACCGTCCTTCCCATTGTTCTCTCATCCAGTCACCAGCCTGTCGCAGCGCACCGACGTAGGCCCCCATGCTGTAGTGTCCCACCCCGGACAGCTCAATGAGTTTCACCGGGTGGCCTCGCGCCTCAAGATTCGCTGCCGCCTCTGCAGCTGGTCCATACGGAACCACTTCGTCGTCACGACTGTGCACGATGTAAACTGGCATGGAGCCGAGGCCGTCCAGTGCAACCTCGCGGATTGCTCCCGCCATCGGGATGGCGCCGGTGAACAGGTCGGCGTGACGTGTGGCAAAAAACCAAGTTCCGGCTCCACCCAGACTGAATCCCGTCACGAGGACGCGATCCCGGTCGACGGCATATCGCGTGGCGACCTGCTCCACGAGCGCGAGCACCGCTCCCTCAGACACGTCGGTGGCCCACGAGCGGGTTGGTGCGTCCGGAGCGATGATAACCGCGTTCCAATCGCGGAGAGCCGGTTCGACGATGCTACGCATGAAGCTGCTCCCGTAGTATGCCGTCCGGGCACCACCCGGGTGCAGAGCCAGAATCAGGGGAATGGAGTCACCGCTACTGCTGTCCTTCCCTGCGTCACGAGCATTGTCTGGGACGGAGATGCCATACGTCATCTCGCCACCGTCAGGCAGTGAGAGGACGGCGTTGGTGATACGCGCCGCGGACGATGACTGCCCACTCGCAGACAGAGCAGGAGCCGAAACACTCAATACCGCAGCCGCCAGCATAATCCATCTCATGAGCGCTATTGTCCCCGATAGTGCTCCAGAATGGTTCATAATTCCCGATTGTCCCGTTGTAAACGAATCTGTTCATGACTGTCCGTACACGCTTTGCCCCGAGCCCGACCGGCTATCTTCACATCGGCGGAGTTCGTACCGCCCTGTTTAACTGGTTGTTTTCGAAACATCACGACGGGCAGTTCATCCTCAGGGTCGACGATACTGACCGACGACGCCACGTCCAGGCTGCGCTTCAGCCGATTCTTGAGGGATTCCGGTGGCTCGGTCTTGATTGGGATGAGGGCCCGGAAGTCGGAGGGACCTGCGGTCCCTACTTCCAGTCCGAGCGTCAAGAGCAATACCAGGCTGCGGTCGAGCGATTACTGGCGAAGGGTGCCGCCTATCGAGATTTCGCGACGTCAGAAGAAATCCAGACCGAGCGTGAGCAGGCGCAACGAGAACAACGACGGTTTATTTACAGCCGCCAGTGGATGGCTGAAACGGACGAGCAAGCCGAGCGCCTGCGGTCGCAGGGCCGATCCTCAGTCGTCCGCCTTAAGATGCCACGCGACGGACGCTGTGAATTCGACGACCTTGTTCGCGGATCGGTCACAGTCGACTGGGTATTAGAGCAAGATCATGTCGTGCAGCGTGCCGATGGCAGCTACCTCTATCATCTCGCCAGCACGGTCGACGACCATGAGTTTCGTATTTCACATGTCATCCGCGCGGTGGAACACCTCTCGAACACGCCGCGCCAGATGTTTATCGCGCGCGCGCTCGGATACGACCTGCCCCAGTATGCACACCTGCCCTACGTGGCGGCCCCCGGTAGTGGCGAGAAGCTGAGCAAGCGAAAACTCGACACTTACTTCAAGAGACAGGAGTTCAAGCAAATCTACGATCACGGCGCGACCGTGATGCGCCGGCTCGGCGTGTCGCTGTCCCCCGATACGTTGAATCCGGTGATGGTCGATTTCTATCGAGAGGTGGGTTACCTCCCAGAGGCCCTGATCAATTATCTCCTTCTGCTGGGATGGTCGCTCGATGACAAGACCGAAACGTTTTCACGCAGCGAGATGGTTCGCCACTTTTCCTTGGCACGAGTCACCAGGTCGCCCGCCAGCTTTGATCCACAGAAGCTGCTCGCGTTCCAGGAGCGCCAGATGCTGGCTCTATCGACTGGAGAGACGGCGGCGATGGTGTTGCCGTTTCTGGAGCGGGCGGGCTTGGTCTCTGTCCCGCCCACTGCTGCCGAATCTCGGCGCATCGCCGCAGTAGTTGCGGCGGCCGGGGATCGCCTTAAAGTCGCCGGTGACATTTTGAACTACCCGGAGTTCTTTGAGGCAGACGATAGGTTACCGTACGATCAGAAGGCGTTTCAGAAGCGGTTACGGGTCGACGGAGCGGCCGACCGCCTGCGTGGATTTCGAGCCGAGCTAGCCACAGCCGAGCCGTTCGACGCTCAGACGCTCGACGCCGTTCTTCACAGATTTGCGGAGAGAGAAGGCATCTCGGTCGGTCAGATTATTCATCCTTTACGGGTTGCGGTGACCGGGAAGACTGTTGGTTTTGGTCTGTTCGAGGGGCTTGCGATTCTCGGCCGTCAGGCGTGTCTCAACCGAGTCGACCGAGCGTTGGCGATGACAGAAACAGCAGCGTAGCGTGAAGAGTGATGAACGGTAATAACCTCGCAGGCGGTGATTTCATCCGTCAAATCGTGGCCGACGATTTGCGTGCAAACCGCCGCCGTGGTCGAGTGCACACGCGTTTTCCGCCCGAACCGAACGGGTATTTGCACATCGGCCATGCCAAAGCTATTTACCTCAATTTCGGGATCGCTAAAGAGTATGGCGGCATCTGTAACCTCCGGATGGACGATACCAATCCGGAGACAGAGGACGAGACGTTCACCCGAGCGATCGAGGAGGATGTTCGCTGGCTCGGCGTTGACTGGGACGACCGGTATTACTACGCGTCGGACTATTTCGATCGCCTCTATGAGTGCGCGGTGCGGCTCGTCAAGGCCGGTCGGGCCTACGTCGATGACCTCACGGGCGACGAGGTCGGGCAACATCGAGGCCGATGGAATGAGCCGGGCCGTAACAGTCCCTACCGCGACCGGTCTGTTGACGAGAACCTCGATCTTTTTGACCGAATGCGGCGCGGCGAGTTTGAAGACGGTGCCCGCACCCTACGCGCGAAGATTGACATGGCCGCCTCCAACATGAACATGCGGGACCCGACGATCTATCGGATCCGTCAGTCGCCGCACTATCGCCAGGGTGACACGTGGTGCATCTATCCCACGTACGACTTTACCCATCCGCTTTCTGACGCGTTCGAGGGCGTGACACATTCGCTCTGTACGCTGGAGTTTGAGGACCATCGTCCACTCTACGACTGGTATCTGGCACAGCTGGAGTTTAAGGACCCTCCACGACAGATCGAGTTTGCACGTCTCAACCTGACGCATACGGTGTTGAGTAAGCGTCGGCTCCGAGCGCTGGTTGAGGATGGTCATGTAGATGGGTGGGATGATCCCAGGATGCCAACGTTGAGTGGTCTCCGGCGCCGGGGGTATACGCCGGCGGCGATCCGTGAGTTCTGTGACCGTATCGGAGTCGCCAAGGCCAGCAGTGTCGTTCAGCTGGCCCAACTTGAAGATGCGGTGCGGCATGATCTTAATCTGCACTCTCCACGTGTGATGGCTGTGCTCCGACCCCTCAAGGTCGTGATCGAGAACTACCCCGAGGACCAGGTGGAAGAACTCGACGCCGTCAACAATCCGGAGGACGCTGCGGCCGGCACGCGAAAGGTTCCGTTCTCTCGGGTGCTGTTTATCGAGCAGGACGACTTTTGTGAAGATCCCCCCCGCAAGTACTATCGACTCGCTCCAGGCCGCGAAGTCCGCTTGCGCTACGCCTACTTCATTACCTGCGTCGATGTGGTCAAAGATCCGGTCACGGGCGCCGTGGTTGAGCTCAGATGTACCTACGACCCCGAAACCCGTGGTGGCTATGCCCCCGACGGCCGAAAGGTTCGCGGTGCGATTCACTGGGTGTCATCGGCCCATGCGGTTAATGCCGAGGTTCGCTTGTACGGCCACTTCTTTTCTAAGGAATTTCCTGAGCATGTCAGTGATGGTGAGGACCACAAGGATGCTTTTGACGAGAACTCACTCGAGGTCCTGACTGGGTGCTATGTCGAGCGGAGTGTGGCCGCAGCCCTGGTGGCTGCACGGTACCAGTTCGAGCGTCAGGGTTATTTCTGCGTTGACCCGGACTCGTCCGACATGAGGCTGGTGTTCAATCGCACGGTTACCCTCCGTGACACCTGGGACAAGATTAAGAAAAGGGACGGCCCACAAGGATGACGCGACTCGCTGTGATGAGTGTGTTGGCGATGGCGGTGTGGGTCACACCGGCGCAGGCGCAGGCGCAGGAGCAGGATATATCGGGCACCTGGCAGTTCACGGTTCAACTCGACGTCGGCGGCGGTCGACCGACCTTTGTATTTGCCCAGGACGGCGAAAGGCTGTCTGGGACATACCAGGGCACGTTCGACGCAGCCGAGGTCAGCGGGACGATCCAGGGCGACCGGGTCGAATTCTGGTTCGAGGTACAAGGAAGCAAGGCCACCTACACCGGCACGGTTGGCGACAACACAATGAGCGGGACGTGCGACTATGTCGACGTCGGATCTGGTATCTGGGAAGGGGAGAAGGCGGAGACAGGCTGATACGTTCCGCCTTCTGTCTCTGCTTCTTAGGCTCCCGTCGCCGAGCCGAGCCCCATCGCGCGCCGCCAGGCAGCGATCTGTCCCAAGTGGTCCATTTCGTGGGCGGTCATCATGAACGTGATCATGTCGCCGACTGTCGGGAAGTACGTCCGCATCTTCTCGTCTGGGTGGGATTGTGCCCACGACTCAGGCTCAGCGTTCTTCAACGCGTCCGTGTTGCGGGAGTGCTGCTCCTTGAGCGCGCTAAGGATTTCGTCTTTCGCCGGATACGCTGACACGTCTGACGTCGGTGTCCCACCGGTGGCAAACGTCTTGTCCCACCCCTCAGGCAGGCTCGATTTCAGTCCAAGCATGGATCCGAGGTGGTTGGCCGAGACGACGAGGTGACCGAGAGACCACGCTGGGTGGTTGATCACACCGCTCGGCTGTTCGACCATCTGATCGGCTGACAGACCCTTGACCAGGGTCTCCGCGTACGCGAGGTTGAATCCATACACGAAAGCTACGTAGTCGCGCATTCAAGTCTCCTAATGGGTTTACGGCTTGCGAGTGCAAGTGTGATTATACTGGTGTTCCGCAAATAGGCCGTTTGTCAGAAAGGGCTCCCCTTACAGAGGACACTTATTTTCCGAGCCGCTTATGGCCACCGTTTCACACACGCGTAAGTTCCCAGATTCGCTCGTCCTTCTTTTCGCACTCATTGTGTTGGCGCAGGTGGCAACTTACTTGTTGCCTGCTGGCGAGTTCGAGCGTGAAGGCCACCAGGTGATTCCTGGTACCTACCATGAAGTCGACGCGGACCCCTTGCCGCTTCAGACTTTTTTGACTGCCATTCCCACGGGTCTTGCCGCCGCACAGGACGTCATCTTCTTTGTTTTTGTCGTGGGTGGTGTCATCGCTGTTGTGCGTGCCACCGGAGCGATCGATGCACTGATCGGTGGGGCGATTCGGTATATGAGCCATGGCCCTGCGGTGCTTATATTTGGGATGGTGGCACTTTTCGCGGTGGGGTCGTCAACGGTCGGGATGGCCGAAGAGTACATGCCGTTCGTACCGATCCTTGTGACGATGTGTCTGGTGATGCGGATGGACGCCGTCGTGGCTGTCGGAATCATTTATGTCGGTGCCGGTGTTGGCTACGCGTGCGCCGCGATCAATCCCTTCACCGTGCTGGTCGCGCAGCAAATTGCCGGGGTCGAGTTGATGTCAGGACAAGGCTTCAGGTGGGGGCTGCTGCTTGTCTGCACCACGATTGGCGCCGACCATATCTTGAGATATGTGCGCCGCGTGCAAAGTGACCCAGCCGTAAGTCTGGTGGCCGATGTCGACTATTCGACAGGCTTCCGTATGCCTGAGGACGTCGAGTTCACACCCCGACGCGTCACCGTCCTTCTGGTCTTTGTCGCGTCGGTCGTCAGCTTCGTGTATGGCGTAGGGGTGTGGGACTGGTATTTGACGGAGCTGGTCGCGGTCTTCATGGTGCTCGGTCTCGCTGCGGCGCTGGTTGGCGGGCTCGGCCCCGATCGAGTGGCGGCAGAGTTCTGCCAAGGCGCGGCGGAGCTCACCAAGACGGCACTCCTCATTGGGTTCGCTCGGACTATCGAGGTAGTCCTGACAGAAGGACAGGTGATCGATACTGTGATCAACGGCCTTGCGCAACCGCTCGATGGGCTGCCACGTGAGCTGTCAGCCATTGGGATGCTCGGGGTCCAGACGGTCTGCAACTTCTTTATTCCTTCCGGGTCGGGACAGGCGTACGTCACCATGCCCATCATGGCTCCTTTGTCCGACCTAACCGCACTAAGTCGACAGACTGCTGTCCTCGCCTACCAGTTTGGTGATGGGTTCACCAATATGATCGTGCCGACTAACGCGTTACTGATGGGTATTCTGGCGCTGGCGAAGATCCCGTATCAGCGCTGGGTTAGATTTGTATGGCCGTTGCTCGTCAAGTTGTACATCGTGGCCATCCTGGCACTTCTGGCTGCGGTTTGGATCGGATACTGAAGGCGATTCCTGATTGTTAGGCGAGCTGATGCGCACCGGCCCGTAGTTAAGCCGTCTCCGCGAGCTTGGCTGCGAGTCCGGTCAGGGGTTCTCCTTACTCCCGAGCGGTGCCCTCGGGAAACAGCTAGAGTCCTCGTCGGAACCAGCTTCGCACACTGATTTCGACTCGTGGGATGGCCGGCCCTCTGGCGGTGTTTTCTACCCAGAGGAGCAATGTAGAATGACGAGAGCAATTCGACGTTCGCACAAGAGAAAGCAGTGGGTGATGAACTATCGTATCTTCGGCGTGGTGCTGGGCGCGCTTACGGTGTTGGCCTGTGGTCCACCTGCTGAAAAGGCCTCGGTCGCCGTCGGCACATCGCAGCCTGTGTTTGATCTGCCTGTCGCTGACATGACTCTCCAGTTTGTGCGGGATCCGGTACACATCGACGAGCTGGTGATGCAGGACCTCGATGGTGAGACCTTTTCGATGGCTGACCTCCGGGGTAAGGTCACTTTGATCAACTACTGGGCGACCTGGTGCGGGCCGTGTCGTCTTGAGATCCCGCAACTAATGGAACTTCAGGATCGTTACGGTGATCAATTACAGGTGATCGGCGTCTCGACGGACGAGGGTGATCCGGCGAACGTCGTGGCGTTCGCGGAAGAGTTTCAGATGAATTACCCCGTGGTGATGGCCACACCAGAGATCAACCGTCAATTTCCAGGGGTCTTTGCCCTGCCGACATCGTTTATGGTCGATACCGAGGGTCGCATCGTGCAGACCCACGTCGGTCTCATCAATCCCGCGGTGTTAGAGCAGGAGACTCGGTATCTCGCCGGTTTACCCACCGATGTCACTGTCGAGCTGATTGAGAGCACCCAGCAGACTCGCTTGGCTAATGCGGCTCATGCCACCGAGATTCCGGGCCTTGATCTCTCGCGCTTGACCCCCGAGCAGAAGGAAACTGCATTGCAGCGTCTAAATGAGGACGGCTGTGTGTGCGGTTGTGAGCTAACCTTGGCTCAGTGCCGGATTAACGATGCCTCGTGTGGTGTGAGCTTGCCGCTTGCGGAGCAGGTCGTCGAGGAAATCGTCGGAGTAAACTAGCACCTACGCTTGTTCGTCGTCTGCCTCTCCCTCGGCGCATCGCGCCCTCAGGTGCCGGCTGAATGTCACGGGATATCGAATTCAGGACGCTAGAGCGCTGCATGCCCGGCCGTATCGTCTTGACGTAACCCGTCGAATGCTGGGGCCTCGGCACCTGAAGGAGGAACATCGTCCACGGCGTGGCCTCTGAAGAGACGACGCATCCCTCGGCTGAAATCATCCAGTATCAAATACTCGATCGGCACGAGTATCAATGTGATGAAGGTGGCAAAGAGGACGCCAAAGGCCAGTGACACGGCCATCGGAAGGAGAAACTCGGCATCGAAGCTTCGTTCGAGCATCAGCGGTGTAAGCCCGATGAAGGTTGTCAGAGACGTCAGCAAAATCGGTCGAAACCGTGACACGCCCGCCTCGCGGATCGCCGTGTGAAGGTCGACGTGTTTCCCTTGTCTCCGGTTGATGTACGACACCATGACCAGGCTGTCGTTGACGACGACGCCTGACAATGCAATCAGGCCAAACATCGACATCATGCTGAGCGTGACATCCATTAGCATGTGTCCCCATACCGCACCCACTAATCCGAATGGAATGGCGCTCATGATGATGAGAGGTTGTACGTAAGACCCGAGTGGAATGGCGAGCAGCGCGAAGATGGCCAGCAGGGCGATCATGAATCCTATCTGGAGACCGGCGATGCCCTCCGCCTGCTCGGCTTGCATACCCTGAAAGGACCAGTAGACCCCAGGGTGGCTCTCGAGCACGGTCGGCAGAATCCAAGCTTCAAGGTCGCTGTTGACCTCGGCCGCCGACGTAACGGTTGAATCGACCGAAGCGGTCACGTTGACCGCGCGGTTTCGATCCACCCGTTTGATGGAGGCGAACCCCCGACCCGGTTCAACCTCGGCCACTTGACTGAATGGCACCTCTCCGCCGGTCGGGGTGCGGATCCTCATATTCTCGAGGTTCCCGAGCGACCGACGCTGGTCGGCTGGATACCTCACCATCACGCGGATGTCATCTCGACCGCGCTGTATCCGCTGTGCTTCCTCACCATAGAAAGCCTGCCGGACTTGTCGTCCCAGGTCCTGCAGACTCAGTCCGAGTGTCTCGGCAGCCGGTTTGATACCAAGCTTCATCTCTTCCTTGCCTTCAAGAAACGAGTCGCTGAGTCCATGGACGCCAGTGTAGTTTCGCAGCGCGTTCTTCACCGCGTCGGCAGCCGATCGAATCTCGTCGACGTCGCCGCCCGTGAGCATGACGTTGACGTCTTCGCCAGGGGACATGGCTGACGCGTTGAAGCCGACCTCGACCGCCTCCGGAATCGGCCCGGTCAGATCGCGCCACCGATTGCCGAGTGTTTCGCTTGTGTACTGGCGGTCTTGCGACGGGATAAGCTCGATCGTGACTTCTCCGAGGTGTGACGCGCTTCTTCCACCCATCTGTATCGGGCCTTCCCGTGAACTCATTGGTTGATCACCGACCGAGCCGAACATGTGCACGAAGTAGTCCGTATCGGTCTCGTCGTTCAGCTCGCGTCTAAGCTTCTCCGCGCCTACTTGGAGCCGCTCCACGGCGTCAGCGGTCAAGGAGGCCGGCGAGCCCAGCGGCATCGTGACTGATGCCGACATGAACGGGGCTTCAATGGGCGGGAAGAACTGAAACTTTGTCCATCCCCCGAGCACCATCCCCAGAGTGATGATCAGGGTCGACATGAAGAGAGCGGTGGTGAGGTATCTCCACCGCAGGGCAAGTTCAAGGATCGGTTGGTAAACCTTCTGGATGAATCGTTTGAGCCCGTTCGCAAAGAGGAGCTGAAATCGGCGCCAAGGTCCTGGTGTTCGCTGCTTGAGATGCGCGAGGTGAGCCGGCAAGATGCAGAGCGACTCGATCAGAGAGAAGACCAGGCAGGGGATGACGATGAGGGGGATCACGACGAAGAATTTTCCCAGGATCCCCGGAACGAACATCAGCGGGGTGAAGGCGGCCACCGTGGTGAGCACGGCAAAGACGACCGGGGTAGCGATCTCCTTCGCGCCCTCAATCGCCCCGTGGACGCCGTCGTCATGTTGCTCCATGTGGGAATGGATGTTCTCTCCCACGATGATGGCGTCGTCCACGACGATTCCGAGCACCAGGATGAAAGCGAACAATGAGAGAACGTTGACCGTGACGTCGAGGCCGGGCATCAGCAGAATCGCGCCCAAGAACGAGATCGGGATTCCGATGCTGACCCAGAAGGCAAGACGGAGCTCGAGAAACAATGCCAGCAGCACGAACACAAGCACAAACCCAGTGAGGCCGTTACGGAACAGGGTGCTAAGGCGGTTGCTGAGCACCACTGACTGGTCCTGCCAGATAGATGCGGAGATTCCCTCCGGAAGAAACCCCTGTTTTCCCTCGACGTACTTGTGCACCAAGGCGGCGATCTCCAATGCACCCTGGTCACCGGTCCGGAACACGGAGAGTAAGATCGTCGGCTCGTTGTTGAACCGTGCAGATTGATCGGTTTCTGCGAAGCCGTCGACGACGTTGGCGACGTCGCGGAGGTGCAGCCGTGTACCGTCTGCGGCGGTCAGGAGGATGAGTTCCTCGTAATCTGATCCTTGATAGGCTTGCCCGATCGTCCGCAGCAGGATCTCGCCGCTCTCGGCCCGGACCGACCCGCCTGGCATGTCGAGCGACGACCGACGCACCGCCAATGCCACATCATCGAACGTCAAGCCGTGACGCCGCAGTGCAACCTCTGAGATTTCGATTGAGATTTCGTAGGGACGGGCGCCCGTGATCTCAACCTGTGAGATCCCCTGGACCGCTGACAGCTCATCACGGATCTGCTCGGCGAGCACGGTTAAGGTGAACTCGTCCACCCTGCCAGATACCGCGACGTCCACGACCTGGTTTCGCGCGACCAGCTCGGTGATGATCGGCTTCTCTGTCTCTACCGGAAACGTATCGATGGCGTCGACTCGGCTCTTGATCTCGTCGACCACTCTTCGCGCATCGGCACCCAGTTCAAGCTCGACCAGCACCGTCCCCCCGCCTTCGGACGCCGTCGACGTGATCTCCTTGATGCCATCAAGGCCTTGGATCGCTTCTTCGACCCGTATCGAAACCGCCTCCTCGACCTCCTCAGGTGCAGCACCCAGATAGGGAACCTGGATGCTGATCATGTCGAGCTCAAACTCCGGAAACACTTCCGAGTTGACACTGAGCATCGAGATGGCCCCGCTGACGACGATGAAGACCATTAATAGATTGGCGGCGACCGGATTTTTCGCAAACCAGGAGATCATTCCATTCACGACGTTGCCTCTCGCACACTGTCACTAAGTTCGGCAGCGACTTCGTCCTGAAGGCGACTGAGTTGATCGATCGGCCCGTCGACCTTGACGGCATGAACCACGGCACCTGACCGTCTGTCGAGGAGATTCGCCGTGATTCGGATAGTGTTTCCGATTCGCTGGATAGCCCCGCTGACGATCCACAAAGCGCTACGCTCCTCGGTTGCGACGGCAACCGAGGACAGCATGCTGAGCTGATTTGTGACGGCGGTTGTGATGGCCTCGGCGAGAGCGACATCCCCTGGCCTTCGGCTCACGTTCGCGAACGGTAGCACCGAAATGGGATTCGCAGTCACACGGTCCATCCTCTCCGCGGGTTCGGTGGTATCGAGCGCGTCGACGATGCTGTCGCCGATGGCGGCGGCCAGCTCGGCGCGAAATCGCGGCAGGTCGCTGACGGGGCCATCGATCTTCACAGAGTTGACGACCTCGCCACCCTGGTCCACGACTCGAGCTGTGACGCGGACCACGTCGCCGACTTGCTGCACGCCGCCCCTCACCACCAGATTGGCCTCGCTCGGGAATGTCACGACTGAGAGCGATTCCATCGCTTTCAGTCGCGTGGTCACTGCTCGGGTGAGATCTACGCCCAAGTCGGCATCGCGATCCTCCAGGTTGATCTCTTCGAACGGAAGAACGGCAACGACAGCACGTGTGGGGAGTGGAGCTGACTCTGGCAGCATCGCCGCCGGAGGCGCTTGCGGTACGGGTTCCGGCCTGGGATGGGGTAGCGGGTCGTCGAGCAACTCACGCAGCCACTGTGGCCGTTCAGGCTCTCTAGTCAGGGCGGTGGCGGTCGACTCGACCGCCACCGCCTCCGTGTTGCCTTCAGGTGAGGTCCGTTCCGGCGGTGTCGTCGCCTCCGCTATCCGATCGACGTCGATGACCTGAACCAACATATTTTCGGTCGGGCTGTTGAGGGCGGAGACGGCGACCAACTCGCCGGCCGAGAGCCCACCTTTGAGAAACACCGACTCCGCAGTCGCGCGGAGGATCTCGACATCACGGAAGTGCACGCGGTTGTCGGGGTCAATCACAAGAACCTGATTGCGACCGCGCAGGGCCGCCCGCGGAACGACTGCGATGTCGGCGAACGCTCGGCCCTCGATCTCGGCTTCCACATACATACCCACTGCCAGCGGCGGCCGCTGTGGGTCGGAACCAGACGCGTAAGGGTTCTGCACCTCGGCAACCATCTGCACCATCCGGCTCACGGGATCAATCTCGCTCTCGGTTCGCACCACTCGGCCATTCCACTCATACCTGGTTCCTGCGAACGTCGTCCTCAGGGTGACCCTGGGGCCACGGAGATTCGAACTGCCTCGATAATCCAGCGGGAGGTCGAGATAGGCGAGCTCTTCATCTGGGAGCGCAAGTCCGACCTCGGCCACATCGACCGCATAGACCGTGGCGATTGGACCGCCGACTGTGACGAACTGACCGACGTCCACGTTCTTGGCCCGCACGCGACCAGCATACGGAGCGAGCACATCCGCTCGCTCGAGGTCTCGCGCGGCCCGTTCCACGGTGGATTCGGCCGCGGCGACGGACGCGCGCGCATCCTCGAGTTGGGGTTTTCGCAACGTCAACTCGCGTGGGTCGCCTCGACCAAGAGCGTTCCATTCTCGCTGCGCGACCTCCGCTTCTGCTTCTTCCTGCGCGAGCCGAAGACGAGCTTGCGCCAGCTGCGATCTTGCACTGACGACGGCCTGCTCGTAGTCGAAGCGGTCGAGCTTGAGGAGCACGTCGCCATTTTCGAAGAAGCCACCCGGGACAAACGATGGCGCGACCCACGTCACTCGGCCCGAAATTTCTGGCACGAGCTGGGTTTCGGTTCGAGGGCGAACGGTGCCCTGGCTGGCTATCGACATCCGAACGGTCTCCAGGGTCACCACTGTTGCGCGTACACCAGGCGGCGCGACCGTCGGCACCTGTGTGTCGACCTCTGGACGGTTGCGAACGATAGTCACAGCCACGAAACCAGCCACACCAAGGACGATCAAGGGGGACAGAATTTTCACAAGACGAATTATCGTACCCATGAGTTACTGACCATCCAAGTCTAAAAGCTGGACAGGAGCTTCGAGTTTTTCAAAGCCCCCACCCAACGCGAGATACAGGTCGACACGGTTCTCCAGTCGAATTCGTCGAGCGGCAATTAACTCCGCCTCTGCGCTAACGGCCGAGCGCTGAGAGTCGAGAACGGTGATGTACGTCTCGAGTCCGGCTCGGTATCTCTCCTCGGCCAGACGCTCCGCAGCCCGAGCCTGCAGGGTCGATTCGGCGAGGTGAAGTTCCCGCTCGACAAAAAACTCTTCGGCGGCAAGGGCGGTCTCAACCTCCGAATATGCTGTCAGTGCGGCGTTGGCGTAGCTGGCGAGCGCCTCGGCTCCCCTGGCCTCAGCTCGGTCTACCTGGGCGCGCAAGCGTCCGCCTTGCCAGAGTGGAGCCACGATATTTCCGAGCAAGCTCCAGACACCGAAGTTGCCGTCGATGAGCGACCTCAGTCCGTCTGTTGCCGTACCCGTCGCACCGGTAATGCTGAGTCGCGGGAGTAGGTCGGCTCTCGCTACGTCGGTCCTGACAAAGAACGCTGTGAGTTCCCGTTCGGCGGCTACCAGGTCGGGTCGTCGAGCGACTAGGTCGGCGGGCATACCGGCCGGGACAGAGGGCGTAATTTGTGGGAGCCTGGCTGGCGTGTCGAAGATGCCATCGGGGTACTGGCCGAGCAGTAATTCGAGCTGTCGGGTGGCCCCGTCGAGTTGCTGCCGGCGTTGCTGTAGCTGAGCTTCCGCATTGGAAAGGTTGAGCAAGGCAAGTCGCAGATCGAGCGCTGGACGGATGCCTGCTTCGAAACGGTCTTGCACCTGTTCTGCTACCGACCGAAAGCTCCGGACGGTTTTGAGCGACAGGTCGATCTGTTGCTGAGCCTCCGCGACTGCGAACCAAGCCTTCGTAGTCTGCCCCGCAATCGATAGCTGTGCGCCGCGGAGGTCCGCAGCCGAGGCCTGGAGGTCGGCGAGGGCGGCTCGTGCCGTGTTGCGGAGTCGACCCCAGAGGTCAATCTCCCACGACACATCGAGCGAAACGCCGTAGTTCGTCGACACCGTGCTCAGCACACGACCCTGGCTACCGGGAATCGGGAACCCGACGAAGTTCTGCTTCCGGCGTCCGCCGTTGAAGGTTCCCTGTACGGTTGGTCGAAGGTCTCCTTCGGCGGCTCGAGCATCCGCCGCCGCTTGCTCAAGTCTCGCCGCCGCAGCACGAAGGTCGTAGTTCCGGGACAGCGCAACGTTAACCGCCTCCGCCAGGCCCCCGTCACCGAAATCCTCCCACCACATAACCTCAAGCTGGTCGTCTGGCAGTTCTCGAGCGGTCCAATTTTGCGGCAAGGTAATATCGAGCGTCGGGTGCTCGACGGGTAGGGCAGACGCGCATCCTCCTGCGAGTATTGCGACCGCCGCAAGAGCGCGGACGTTCATCGTCTTCCTCCGGTGTGTGCGGGTACAGCGACGGATTGCGGCGACGGTGCCTCCAAGCCGGCGGTACCAAACTGTATTAGCGACGCCAACATGTCACTCGGGTCTGGGCCACGTTTAGCCTGAGATAGAAACGACTCACACCACATCATCGTGTGTGCCATTGAGCCCACCAAGAAGTGAATCCTCCACGCGACCTCATCTGCGTCCAGGTGAGGCAGCGCACGCTGCAACGCCGCTGTGAAACGAGAGATAATCGGCTGGAACAGTGTGACGAACACAGCGCGAACGTCGTCGGTTTCCGAATGAATCCGTCCGACGAGGCGCAGGAATGTCCGACCGTCTTCGGTGCCGCCTGGATGCATCTCAAACGGTGGAGAGAGGAAGGCTTGAACGAGGTCCAACACGTCCACTGCACCATCGGTGGAATTCTCGAGTTCGTCGAGTAGCTCGAGACGTCGACGGTTGACTGGTGCGAACCTGCGGTTCAGGAGGGCGGCTAGCAGCGCATCCTTTGAGCCGAAGTGGTAATTGACTGATGCGAGATTGACACCAGCTTCGCTCGTAATGTCGCGCAGGGATGTCGCCTTGTATCCAAAATCTGCGAACAACCGCTCCGCCACGTCGAGGATACGCTCTTTAGTTTCCGCTGCCACCGCTTTATCCCTTCTCTTTTTTCTTCCCTGAAAGTGAGACCGAACTCAATATATTCAAACAATCGTTTTAATCATACGTATGATTTTAGTGTGTTACAAGCCGGTCTGAATTTCTTCCGACTCGGTCCTTTGACAATTTCGCGACCCACGCCTCGCGGCCGATAAATAGAGATACGGCGCGGCTCTCTAGGCGACGGGAGGTAGCGAAGTACTGTTGGGAGAATGGACTCACTAGAAAACGGAGCTTGACGGTTGAAAATTCATGATAAACTGCGACCTTTACAGGCCAATGTACCGCCCTATATGTTCTGCGTCTGAGTGATTTTGTCAGGCGCGTCGAGGAGGTCGTCTCATGGGAGACGTGGAACAGATTCAGCAGGAGCAGCAGGAAACATTCCCTGACGGGTTTTCGCGGCGCACGTTTATCAAAGGGGTGATTGCGACGGGCGCGAGCGTGTCGGCGTCGAGCTACGTGTTTCGGGATGGCACGGTGGCGCGGGCGCAGGCGGCGGGGTCGGTGGAGCGGCTGGTGACGTTGACAGTCAACGGGCAGCAGCGGCGGGTAGATGTGTTGCCGCAGGAGACGCTGGCGACGACACTGCGGTACAAGCTGGGGTTAACGGGAACGAAGATTGGGTGTGACCGGTCGGAGTGTGGGGCGTGCACGGTGCTGGTGGACGGGGTACCGCACTACTCGTGCTCGATGCTGACGCATCAGGTACGGGGGCGGGCGGTACAGACTATTGAGGGGCTGGAGGCGGCGGATGGGACGTTACATCCGGTGCAGCAGGCGGTGGTGGAGGAGCAAGGGTTCCAGTGTGCGTTCTGCATGCCGGGGTTTGTGATGAATATGGTGGCGCTGGTGGAGGCGCAGCCGACGGCAACCCGGGCGGAGGCGGCGCAGTATCTATCGGGGAATCTGTGCCGGTGTGCGGACTACAACAAGATCTTGAATGTCGCGGAGCGTGCCGCGGAATTGTCACGGAGGAGCTGACGTGGCCGACTACAAGTTAATCGGGAAAGACTATTCGACGCCGGACCTAATAGCGAAGGTGACGGGGCGGGCGAAGTATGCCGAAGACTTTCGGGCGGAAGGCATGCTGTTTACGAAGCTGCTGCTGAGTCCGATGCCGCATGGGCGGGTCCTGAATCTGGATACGCGGGCAGCACTGGCGATGCCGGGTGTGGAGGCTATCCTCACGGCGGACGATCTACCGGTGGTAGAGGCGCCTGGTGAGCAGATGCTGACCAACGAGCCGCTGTATGAGGGGGAGCCAATTCTGGCGGTTGCGGCGGTGACCGAGGAAGTGGCGGCCGATGCGATTGAGCAGGTGCGAATCGACCTTGAACCGCTGCCGTTTTCGCTCGACCCACTCGACAGTCTGCGACCTGGTGGGGCGAACGCGCGTCTCGAAGGGAACACACTGGACGGTCGGGAACTGAAAGACGTGACGTGGACCAACGTGGATTGGTCCGAGGTTGACCGCGGCACCCTGCCGACCGATGGTGAGGTGACCGATGAGTGGGAGGTCGGCGATGTTGAAGCTGGGTTTGCGGCCGCCGACCACATCATCGATGAGACGGTCTTCCAGCAGTCGACGGGGCATCAGCCGCTCGAGACGCGGACCGCGATGGCGTACTGGCAGAACGGTAAATGCTATCTGCATGTGTCGACGCAGAGTACCGCGCGAACGCATCCCGCCGCTGCTCGCTGGATAGGCGTCGAACCTGACGACATCGTGCTCGTCGCCGAGTATTGTGGCGGTGGGTTTGGGAGCAAGATCAACGGATCAATCCAAAGCGGGATTCCCGCGCTGCTGTCGAAGAAGGCTGGCAAACCGGTCATGATGCGGATTAACCGGCAGGAGGAAAACTTCATCGGGCGGTCGCGGCCAGGAATGGTTACCAGAGTTCGAATCGGTCTGCGTAACGATGGTCGAATGACGGCATTTGATTGGTTCGCGGTTCAGGATGGTGGGCCCTACGGACGCTCGGGTGATTTCCTGTCGGCAGCCGATCAAGGTTCACTGTTGTACACCCCGGAGAACATCAGGGTTCGGGGTTTGTCGATTTATACGAACACGCCACCACGGTCCGCACAACGCGCGCCGGGTGGTGTCCAGGTCGTCGCGACAGTCGAGCCGTTAATGCATCGAGCGGCCAAGGAGCTTGGGATTGACCGGCTCGATCTGATGAAAATTAACGCACCCTCAGGGCAGCAAATCTTTGGTCGACCGCGTGAGGGTTCGCAAAGCAACGTATCGAGTGCATTCGTGCGGGAGGCG
>Ga0310120_10000520_pt1 | contig 30527 bp, 26 predicted proteins | sample CB27_AW_983_MG_FD_203506 | JGI IMG/M metagenome (GOLD analysis project Ga0310120, IMG submission 203506) | Marine microbial communities from Western Arctic Ocean, Canada - CB27_AW_983 | ecosystem: Environmental > Aquatic > Marine > Oceanic | place: Canada: Western Arctic Ocean | collected...
GATCGACGTTCTGCAACTCATGGCCAATCGCGCCAGCGTCGTTCGCCGCCAACTCGTGGACGAGCGACGAATGCCCGCCGAAATCGACCCCGACGTCTTTGCCCAGGCGCTGATCGGCATGTGGGCGCGTGTTGTGGCTTGGTGGGCCGAAGACACTTCACGCGCACCCCGGGAGGTCGTGATCGAAACCCTGACCCAGATCCAATTGCACGGCACCCACCCCGAGCCTCTCAAGCCCCGCTAACCCCAGGAGATATCCCATGGCAGACCGCACCATCAACTACGATCCCGTCTACAACACGGTGGACCGCGACAATTTCGAAGCACTCGTGGACGTGGACCGGTACGCGGATCGAAGTGACGCCTTTGACTCGATCATCTCCGCCACCGAGGAGCACTTCTGGGATCCCCAGGACCCGCGCTACGTGGACTTCAAGGCCGAGCCCTTCAACCTTGCCGAGGAGACCATCATGCCCCGGGAGTTCTGCATTGAACTCCACACCGAGGTAGCGGACAAGTTGGACGAATCTCAGAAGATCCGATTGGCCAACCAGAACACGCGGTTCGTGCTTTCGAGCATCCTCCACGGCGAGCAGGGAGCCCTCTCACTCTCGGCCAGCCTGACCACGATCCTGCGTGATCCCGGGGCCCAGGAGTATGCGGCCAACCAGACTCGAGAAGAGGCCCGACACGTGACCGGATTTTCCAACTACATCGGCAGCCGCTGGGGGACCCCCCTGGCCTCAGGACCCACCCTGCGATCCCTTCTTGGCCAGATCGTCCGCTCCGACGCGGTCTACAAGAAACTCGTGGGCATGCAAATGCTCATCGAAGGACTGGCCATGGGAGCCTTCGCCACCTTTCAAAAAGACACCCGGGATCCCGTCCTGCGCCAATTGATTCGCTTCACCATGGCCGACGAAGCCGCGCATCACAAGTTCGGGAAGATCTGGGCCGACCGAACCATTCCCCTGTTGACCGAGGAAGAGCACGAACACGTCGAAACCTGGGCAGCCGAATGCTTTGAGGTTCTTCTCTTCAATCTGGTCAACTCCGAACAGAAGCAGGAGATCTATCAGGAATTCGGTTTGGATTGGCAGTGGGTCCGCGGAGCCGTGCTCGAAGCGTTCAGCGATCAAGACCGGCGCCAGGACATGACGAACGGAACCAATGTGTTCCGTGTTTTGATCAAAACGCTCCTTAAAGCCGGAATCATTACCGAGCGCACCCGCCCGATCTACGCGCAGTGGGTGGACATGGCCGAACTCAGCGCCGAGGACGATGAAGTCGCGGGAGCGGACATCGCCGCCGATGCCACAGAAACCCTCAAGGGCATCAACGCCGAGCGGGTCAAGCACGGCGCGCACTACCGAGTGAATTAGGAATAATCATGGAGAGCCCCAGTCCAGAGAGCAACAGCGGGAAAAATGCCGAAGGCCTCCCGAGCCTCCTGACGTTTCCCTGTGCCTACCCCCTACGGGTCATGGGAGTCGCCGGGAGCGAGTTCCAGGCTAGGGCGATCGAAATAGTCCGGCACCACGTCCCCGACATCGACGGATCAACGATCGAAACCCGGCCGAGTCGAGAGGGGCGCTATGTCTCCTATACCTTCCGCTTCACCGCGACCAGTCGCGACCAACTCGACCAGCTCTATACCGAGTTGAACCAGTGCGAACTCGTCAAAGCGATCCTGTGAACCGCGACGACGCCTCGACGCCCAGCCAAGGGATCAGTTTCAAAAGCGCCGATGGGCTGACCCTGCGTGCCGACGCCTGGGGGAATCCGCAAGCGGCCCCAGTTCTGCTCCTGCACGGAGGGGGGCAGACCCGCCATGCCTGGGCGGGGACCGCCGCCGCCCTGGCAGCAGAGGGCTGGTACGCGGTTTCCCTGGATGCGCGGGGGCACGGCGACAGCGACTGGTGCCCGAGGGGCGACTACAACCACGAGGCCTTCGCAGCCGATCTCACCGCGGTGTGCGAGGCCTTCGAACGGGCGCCCGTTCTGGTCGGCGCTTCCCTGGGCGGAATGTCATCACTCTTCGCCCTCGGCCGAGCTCAGAGAGAGAACCGCCCGACGCCCGCCTCGGCCCTGGTACTCGTGGATATCGCCACGCGGATGGAGATCGATGGCGCCCGGCGCATTCTCGAGTTCATGAGCCAAAAGCCCCAGGGATTTTCCAGCCTGGAAGAAGCCGCCGAAGCCATCGCGACCTACAACCCCCATCGGCCTCGCTCTCGGGATCTCGAAGGACTCAAGAAAAACCTTCGTCTCAAGGAAGACGGTCGCTACCAGTGGCACTGGGATCCGGCCTTCGTCAACGGACGGCTCACTCCAAGCTCCATGAAGATCCTTGACTCCCTCGACGATGCGGCTCGGGGACTCTCGATTCCGACGCTCCTGGTGCGTGGCCGCATGAGCGACCTGCTCTCCCAGGAGGGCGCCGACGAATTCCTCGCCCAGGTTCCCCATGCACAGTTCGTCGACATTTCCGGCGCCGGCCATATGGTGGCGGGTGACCGCAACGACCACTTCACCCGAGCGGTCCTGGATTTCCTCGCGCGCGAGGTCGCAAACATCCCGCCCGCCTAAGCGCGCCTTGCCACTCCGAGCCCCGACAAAGTCCACACAAACCTTCACTAGACTTGATCCTCCGCGTTTACGAGCCTTTTGCCCTCTGCCCTCTGCCCAAAGGAGATTTCTCGTGTCCGACCGCGTGACCATCGATCTTAAGGCCGGCGTCGCCGATGTCCGCCTCAACCGACCCGACAAAATGAACGCCATCGATCCGGCCATGTTTGAGGCCCTGACCGAAGCCGGGCAGCAACTCGCCAAGGAGCCGAGCGTACGCGCTGTAGTACTCACCGGCGAAGGCCGAGGCTTCTGCGCCGGCCTGGACATGGCGAGTTTCGCCGGCATGGCTTCGGGGGAACGCAAGCCTCGCCGAGATGAAACCAAATCGTCGGGCAACGACGGCGGGCTCCTGGCAAAGTCGGATGAAAGCCCCGCCACCGTGGCCCAGAACGCGGCTTGGGTCTGGCGGACCCTTCCGGTGCCGGTCATCGCCGGGCTTCACGGTGTCGCCTACGGGGCCGGACTGCAGATCGCTCTGGCCGCCGACATGCGCATCGTGTCCCCGGACGCCCGGCTCTCCGTCATGGAGATCAAATGGGGGCTGGTTCCGGATATGACCGGGACTCAGACCCTACGTCATCTAGTGCGCGACGACGTCGCCCGGGAACTCACCTACACCGGCCGAATCATCTCAGGATTGGAGGCTCGGGAATTGGGTCTGGCCACCCAGGTGGACGAAAATCCGCAACAGGCCGCCTACGAAATCGCCATGGAAATCGCTTCGAAATCCCCTAGCGCTATCCGTGCCGACAAGGAACTGCTCAACGCCGCCTCCCTGATCAGCCTTGAGGAAGGACTGCGTCTGGAAGCTCGGCTCCAAGGCGGTTTGATAGGCAAGCCCAATCAAATCGAAGCCGTCCGGGCCAACATGGAAAAACGCGCACCGAAATTCGACGACCCCGAGTAAGCCAGAAAGTCTACTCCGGGCTCCGGGACTTCCGGCAGGCAAGCCCGCGAAGGCACTTGCGCTTTGGACCTTGACGAAGGCACTTGCGCTTTGGACCCTACAGAAGAAGGTGCCCGGGATGAGCCAGAACCGTGGCCAGGCGTGTCGTGAAACGCGCCGCAGCTGCGCCGTCGATTACCCGGTGATCGTAGGAAAGGGATAACGGCAGGACCGCGCGGCCTTCGAACTCCCCTGGAGACCGGGGATCGTTTCCTCCGGACCAGCGCGGCTGTACCCGGAGCTTGGACAGCCCGAGAATTGCCACCTCGGGCACGTTCACAATGGGGGTAAACGCCGTTCCCCCGATTCCGCCCAGGCTTGAGAGACTGAAACAGGCCCCCTGCAGATCGGAAGGGCCGAGTTTTCGAGTGCGCGCGCGCTCGGCGAGATCCGACAATTCCGTGGCGAGTTCATAGATGCCTTTGCTCTCCACGTCCCGGATCACCGGCACCATGAGGCCGTTTTCCGTATCCACCGCCACGCCCAGATGAAAGTAGTCCTTGACGATGAGGGCCTCGCCGCCGGGCGCCAACGACGACCTGAAATCGGGAAATTCCGCCAGCACCCTGGCCACCGCTTTCAGGACGAAGTGAAGGGGGGAAAGTCTCAAACCACGCTCGGCGGCTTCCGCCTTGCACGTGCGGCGAAACGCCTCGAGTTCGGTGATGTCGGCTTCGTCGTGTTGAGTGACATGGGGCGCATTCAGCCAACTGCGAGAGAGGTTCCGGGCAGAGACCCGGCGAATTTTTGCCAACGGCTCCTGTCGAACCGGCCCGAAACGCGAAAAATCCACCTCGGGCACCGGCGGCACACCGCCTCCGCCCGGGGATGCACCGCCGGTCATTGCTGCGCGCACGTGGTCGGTGACATCGGTCTCAAGAACCCGGCCCAGGGGACCGCTGCCCGAAGTACGTGCCAGGTCAACACCGAGTTGGCGCGCATACCGGCGCACCCCGGGGCCGGCGTGAACCGCCGCACCGCCCGACTCCGCCGAGCCGGAAGGCGATCCCGACGGAGCACCGAGAGCGCCGGTGCCGGAGGCCGGAGACGCCCCGGTGTCGGGGGCGGAGCGCATGGATGCTCCGGCCTGGGGAGGCGTGGGCGGCGCAAGCGTCGGCCGCGAAGGTTCGGACGACAAAGGTTCGGGCGACGAAGGTTCGGACGACAAAGGTTCGGACGGCGAAGGTTCGGACGGCGAAGGTTCGGACGGCGAAGCGGGGGGCGCTGAAGCAGCCGCGGGCTCGGGGGCAACCTCCGCCTGCTCGGGCTCCTCGGGCTTCGGCAACGCCTCGGCCATGAGCACCGCAAGAACGCTGCCCTCGGAAACCGCGTCGCCCAAGGCGACGCGAAGTTCGTGCACGCGCCCCGCTACGGGCGAGGGAATCTCCATGGTGGCCTTGTCGCTCTCGATACTGACCAAGGGGTCTTCGACTTGAACGACGTCGCCCGGGGCCACCAGGATCTCCACGACCTCGACGGCTTCGAAGTCGCCGATATCCGGCACCCGAATCAGGATCTCTTGAGCCAACCGCTCCTCCACACCGATCCGCAAATCATGAGATTCGCGGATCGGGCTTCTCTGCATCCAGCCCGTAGCGGCCAATCGCTTCGGCAACCTGACCCGCGTCGATCTCGCCGGCATCGGCCAAGGCCTTGAGACTTGCAATCACCACCGAGTGCCGGTCCACTTCGAAAAATTCGCGCAGCCTTTCCCGGGTATCACTCCGGCCCCAGCCATCTGTGCCCAGAACCGTATACCGTCGGTCTAAGTGAGCCCGAATCTGGTCGGGAAACGCACGAATATAATCGCTCGCTGCAATCACAGGGCCCGGATGCCCCTCCAACTGCTGCTGGAGATAGCTGCTGCGCGGCGACGCCTCGGGGTGCAAGCGATTCCAGCGCTCGACCTCGATGCCCTCCCGGGCCAACTCGGTGTAACTGGTCGCGCTCCAAACATCGGCCGGAACGGAAAACTCCGCTTCGAGTATTTCCGCTGCGGCCAGCACTTCGCGCAAAATGGCACCGCTCCCGAAAAGCTGGACCCGGGCCGACGAAGCCTTTGCCTCGCGCACCGGGTAGATCCCTCGCAGAATGCCCTCAGCCGCGCCCTCGGGCATAGTGGGCTGGGCGTACTTCTCGTTCATCAGCGTGATGTAATAGAAGACGTTCTCCTGCTCGACGAACATCCGCCGCAGGCCTTCCTGAACGATCACCGCCACTTCGTACGCGTAGGCGGGATCGTAGGCCACGCAGTTCGGGATCAAGGCCGCCTGCACGTGACTGTGCCCGTCCTGGTGCTGAAGGCCCTCTCCGTTGAGAGTCGTCCGCCCTGAAGTGCCCCCGAGCAAAAAGCCTCGTGCACCGGCGTCCCCGGCCAGCCAGGCCAGGTCGCCGATCCGCTGAAAACCGAACATCGAGTAGTAAATATAGAAGGGGATCATGTTGACCCCATAGTTCGCGTAGGCGGTCCCCGCCGCGAGCCAGGACGAGAATGCGCCTGCCTCGGTAATCCCCTCCTGGAGAATCTGGCCGTTCTTTTCCTCGCGGTAATAGGAAACCTGATCCGAATCCACGGGCTCGTAGAGTTGCCCCACCGACGAATAAATCGCCAAGCGACGAAACATGGCCTCCATCCCGAAAGTACGCGATTCGTCCGGCACGATGGGCACGATGTTCTTGCCGATTTTTTTGTCTCGGCTGAGCAACTGCAGGAGTCGAACCGCCGCCATGGTGGTGGAGACCTCTCGCTCTCCCGTACCCTCAATCAGGCTCTGAAAATCCTCGAGCCCGGGGACTTCCAAGGGTTCGGCTGAGGTTTGGCGCGCGGGCAGGTAGCCCCCCAGCGCCTCCCGGCGCTCGCGCATGTAGCGAATTTCCGGGCTGTCCTCGGCGGGCTTGTAGAAAGGCGCCTCGGCAATGTCCTCGTCGGAAACCGGGATATTGAAACGGTCGCGAAAAGCTTTCAGCGCCGCGACATGAAGATCGTGGATTTGATGGGTCACGTTCTGCCCCTCGCCCGCTTCCCCCGTCCCGTAGCCCTTGACCGTTTTGGCGAGAATCACCACGGGTTGCCCCTCGTGGGCAACGGCCTCGGCGTAGGCGGCGTAAACCTTCGCAGGATCGTGGCCGCCCCGATTGAGACGCCAGATATCCGCGTCGCTCATGTTCGCAACCATCTCGCGCAGTTCGGGATATTTCCCGAAAAAATGCTCCCGGGTATAGGCGCCGCCGCGCACCTGATAGGCCTGATACTCCCCATCGACGACTTCTTCCATGCGCTTGCGCAGCACGCCGTCCTTGTCCTTGGCGAGTAGCGGGTCCCAATAGCTGCCCCACACAAGCTTAATGACGCGCCAGCCCGCACCCCGAAAGCTCGCTTCGAGTTCTTGAATGATTTTTCCATTGCCCCGCACGGGACCGTCGAGCCGCTGCAAGTTGCAATTGACCACGAAGATCAGGTTGTCTAGACGCTCCCGGCCCGCCAGGGAAATCGCACCCAGGCTTTCGGGTTCGTCGGTTTCACCGTCGCCTAGGAACGCCCAAACCTTGCGGTTTCCGTTCCCGGCAATCCCGCGATCCTCGAGGTATTTCATGAAGCGCGCCTGATAGATGGCCGTCAAGGGGCCAAGCCCCATGGAAACCGTGGGGAACTGCCAGAAATCGGGCATCAGGCGCGGGTGCGGGTAGGAGGACAGGCCCTTGCCGTCCACCTCCCGGCGAAAATGGAGCAGTTGTTCCTCGCTGATGCGCCCCTCGAGAAAAGCCCGGGCGTAGATGCCCGGAGCCGAGTGCCCCTGGATATAGAGAAGGTCGCCGCCGTGATTGGCGCTGGGCGCGCGAAAAAAATGGTTGAAACCCACGTCATACAGGGTGGCCGCGGAAGCAAAGCTAGAAATATGGCCGCCCAGGGATGGATCGATCCGGTTCGCCTGAACCACCATCGCCATGGCGTTCCACCGAACAATCGATCGCACCCGGTGCTCGAGGCCCGGGTCCCCGGGCCTGGGCTTCTGACTCGACTCGTGAATCGAGTTGATATACGCGGTGTTGGCGCTGTAGGGCAGGTAGGCCCCCCGGCGCCGAGCGCGGCGAACCAGTCGACCGACGAGGTAGTGAGCGCGCTCAATACCGCCGCGCGAGAGAACCGAATCCAGCGCATCCAGCCACTCGGCTGTTTCGGTGGGGTCCTCGTCCCGCTCGAGGTATTCCGCCCCGGGTCGCGCCGGGGTTGCCTGGTCTTCACCCATGTCGCGGCACCGATCTCCCTCGGCGATGGTCTGCGCCTCGCACGTAAACACGTCGAGCACCAAGAGAACAGGGCTCGGTCTTGTGCCCCCTCAACTCACGCCCCCTCGCTCAAAAAAATCGGTCATCGACGCTTGGACTCTCAGAACCTAGGCCCACTTTAGCCTATTCTCTCTCCCGTCATAGGTATTTTGAGCCAGCCCTCGGAAGGGAGCCGCTCGCTAACGTGTAGGTCCTCCATGGAGAACCCGTGAATGCACAGAGCAAGTCACCGAACCCTGATCGACATCGCCTACATCACGATGGCCTACATCACGATGGCCTGCATCACGATGGCCTGCATCGCGCTCACACTCGGTTCGCCAGCGGCGGGGGCTGAGCTTCTCGCCGCACCCCCCGACTCCGATGCACGCGAGATCGCACGCCGAGCCGAGGACAGCCTCCGGAGCGAGCGCACAGTAATCGACGCGGCGATGACCGTGGTGTCGCCCCGACTCTCCGCGCCCCGCATCGTCCGTTTCCAGTCCTGGGAAGAACGCGACACCAAACGCTCCATGGTCCGCATCCAGAGCCCGGCCAAGGACGCGGGAACCGGGTTCCTCAAGCTCCACCCGAACCTCTGGATGTTTATCCCGCGCGTCGAGCGCACCATCCGCATTCCCCCTTCGATGATGCTCCAGTCCTGGATGGGCAGCGACATGACGAATGACGATCTCGTCAAGGAATCGAGCACTCTGGACGACTACACCCATCGCCTCCTGGGCATTGACCCCGCACCCGAAGGCAACCCGGATCTCGCCGCCTACGTGGTGGAATACATTCCCAACGAGGATGCTCCGGTGGTCTGGGGCAAGATCGTCACGTGGATCGAGCAAGAACACGGGACCCCCCTCCGGCAGGATTTCTATGATGAAGACGGAGAACTGCTTCGACAGATGCGTTTTTCGGACATCCGAGCGGTTGGCGAGCGAAAAGTGCCCCATCTCTGGTCCATGGTTCCCCTGAACAAAGAAGGGCACAGCACCACGATCAAAATTCAAACCATCGTCTTTGACGCAGAGATCGACCCGTCGGTCTTTACCAAGCGAAATCTCCGGCAGGCCCGTCGCTGATGCGCCTGGAATGGCGACTGGCTTGGCGGAACGTGTGGCGCAATCCTCGGCGGACGGGGCTCACCGTGGCGGCCACGGTCTTTGCCGTCGCCCTGCTCGTCATGGCCTCTGCCCTCTCCACCGGGATGTGGGACAAGATCATCGACGACACCGTCGGCATGGCTTCGGGCCATGTGACCCTGACCGGGCCGAATTATCTCGAGGACCGTACCCTTGAGCAGTTCACCTATCTCGATGCGACGCTCCAAGCGCGTCTCGAGGAAAACCCGGCTGTCGCGGGTTTTGCGCCCCGGGTGAACGCCTTTGGTTTGCTCTCCCAAGGCGATGTCACGCGGGGGGTCATGGTGATGGGACTGGACCCGCAACGCGAGAGCACGGTCTCCACTCTGCCCGGCCGAGTCCGCTCAGGGCGATTCCTTGAGGCCAAGGGTTCCAATGAAATCGTCCTCGGCGAGCGTCTCGCACAAATTCTGAGCGTTGGGGTCGGCGACGAATTGCTCCTCTACTCCGTCGCCTATTCCCTGGAGAGCGCGTACGACCTCTTCCGGGTGGTGGGCCTGATGCGCTTGCCCAACCCTGACCTGGACCGGGGACTGGCGCTGATTTCCCTCGCCGACGCCCAGGCGTTCTTCGTCTACGGCGACCGCCTGAGTGAAATCGCCATCCGGGCCCAAGATGCCGGCGCCTCGTCGAGCCTGGCCGAGGAACTCGGGCTTTCCCTCGACCCCAAGCGGGTAGAGGCGCATCCCTGGCAGGAGGTCATGCCCGATCTCGCACAGTCCGTCATTCTCGACAAGGCCGGAATGTACGGGATGATTGGCATCCTGGTAGTGGTGGTGTCGTTTGGGATCTTCAACACGATTCTCATGGCGGTGCTCGAGCGCAAGCGCGAGTTCGGCGTGGTGCTGGCCCTGGGACTGCGACCCGGGGCGATCTTTCGCATCGTCTACATCGAGTCCATCCTGCTTGCCGGTGTGGGCCTTGTCCTAGGATTGCTCGTCGCCATCCCCCTGGCTCTCTACCTCCAGACCCACCCGATTTCCCTTGCCAACAACGAAGAAATGGTGGCTGCCTTCGAAATAGTGGGCGCGGAGCCCTTGCTTTCCGCAAAGCTCGTGGCCAGCAACCCCCTGTTCTCCGGGCTGACCATTCTCGTGGTCGCACTGGTGGCCGCCCTATACCCGGCCCTTCGGGCAAGCCGGGGCAAACCCGTGGATGTCCTCCGCAGTATTTGAAAGGAGCCCCCCCATGCTGAGCACGCTTCGCCTGGCCTGGCGCAACGTGGGCCGAAATCCGCGTCGGACGGGTATCGTAATTGCCGCGGTCGCCGTGGGCATCGCGGGAACCCTGATCTCCATGGCGATCTTTTACGGCATGATGTTCCAAATGGTCGACAATGCGATCCGAACCGACCTCGGACATCTTCAGATCCACCCCCCGGGTTACGACGAGGATCCCGCAATCGGCCTGCTTCTCCCAGCCGGCGGACAAACGGAAATCCGCGCCATTACCCAGGATCCCGTCACCGCCGGCTATGCGCCGCGCATCCGCGGGGAAGGTCTCGTCACCTCGCCCACGGCGAGCGTGGGCATCCGGGTCATCGGCATCGACCCCGTCCTTGAGCGCGACGTCTCGGATGTCGCCGATTCAATGGTGGAGGGCGACTATCTCGCCCGGCCGCGAACAGCGGTCCTGGGCCGAGGTCTCGTGCGGCGCCTGGGTGTCGAGGTCGGCGACAAAATCGTGCTCTCGGTTCAAGATCTGAACGGGGACATGACGGGTGAGGCCCTCCGAGTCGGAGGTATTTTCCAGAGCCCCCTGGCCGCACTCGACCGCAGCACCCTCTTCCTCGCCCAGAAAGAAGCCGACCACCTCTTCGGCCTCGGCGGGGGCATCAGCGAGATCGTCGTAGTGGCCCATTCACGGGATCAGGCCGGCGGGCTCCAGGAACGCCTTTCCAGCGCACTGGCCGGGCGAGAAATTCGCCGCTGGGACGAATTGCAACCCCTCCTCGCCTCCATTTTGAGTGTGATGGACCAGATGGCCTGGGGCCTCTATGTAACTATCTTCATCGCCATGGCCTTCGGGATCGCCAACGTACTCCTGATGGCAATTTTTGAGCGTATCCGCGAGATTGGCATTTTGCTCGCCGTGGGGCTCTCGCGCTCACGTCTGGTCGCGATGGTGGTCGCCGAGTCGCTTTTTGTCACATTTCTCGGACTGATCATCGGTTTCGGCTTAGCCGGACTCTTTCTCTTCCTGCTCTCGGACGGCATCGACCTCAGCGCCTGGGCCGAGGGAATGAACGCCTACGGGATGGGGACGCGAATCGTCCCGGTCCTGGGCCTTGAGGACTTCACAATTCCAACAGGAGTCGCCCTGCTGACGGCCTTGCTCGCCAGCGCCTGGCCTGCCATTCGCGCTGCACGCTTGCGACCCGCAGAGGCGGTGAGACATGACTGAGAAACCGGCAATCCTCGAGGCAAGCCAACTGGGCAAGGTCTACGAAACCCGCGGCATCGAAACCTGTGCACTCGCCAATATCGACCTCTGCATCGGCGAAGGCGAATTCACCGCCCTCGCCGGACCGAGCGGATCGGGAAAAACGACCCTGCTGAATCTGATGGGCGCCCTCGACGCCCCCACCCAGGGCGAGGTCCGCCTGGACGGCGAACGGCTTGCGGATCTCGGACCCGCCGCACTCTCCCGGCTTCGCCTTCACAAACTGGGCTTCGTCTTCCAAGCCTACAACCTGATCCCTGTCTTTTCGGCGGCGGAGAACATCGAATTCGTCATGGAACTCCAGGGCATCCCGGGCGCCGAACGACGCAGCCGGGCCCTTGAGCTGCTCGAACAGGTCGAACTCGGCGGGCTTGGAGATAAACGCCCCCTCGAGATGAGCGGTGGCCAGCAGCAGAGGGTGGCGGTGGCCCGGGCGCTCGCGAGTCGGCCACGGATTATTCTTGCCGACGAGCCCACGGCCAACCTCGACTCCAAGACCGCCATTCGGCTCCTCGATTTGATGCTCGACTTGAACCAGAGCCAGACAACGACCTTCCTCTTCTCGAGCCACGATCCCCTGGTGCTCGAGCGGGCCCGACGCCGGGTCTGGCTGCGCGACGGCGGCATCGACCGAATCGAGGAGGGAGCCACGGCGTGATGGGCTTCCTCCCCCGGGCCTGTACGTTGGCCCTGGCAGGACTCGGCTTGGCCACAGGTCTCGCCACAAGTCTCGCCAATGCAGGGGAAATCTGGCGCTCGGGCGAGGCCTACATCGATCTCGGCGGAACCGTCCGGGAGATCGCGCTCGTCAGCCGGGGCACTTCTCCCGAAGCCTTTGATACCGGACTGGGCCAGTGCTTTCCGCCGGCCGTACCCGCCGTTCCGGGCCCGGCCGAGTTCGCGAACTGTCCCGCCTTCGGCGCCGTGGGAGACAAGCGAGTGGCCACCTCCACCACCCGCCTGCGGCTCAGGCTGGAGGCCCGGGCCAATCGCCACTGGTCGGCGGTGATCAGCTTCGACAACGAGTTCCTGGCCGGGACCCTGGACACCTTCGAAGCCAGCATTGGCGCCGCTCTCGCCGGCCGAGATTTTTTCGATGCCTCGGGCCAAATTGGCGAAGATCCCGTGGCGTACCGGTACTCCCTCTACCGCGGGTATCTCAACTTCGAATCCAAATACCTGGAAGCCGCCGTGGGTCGCCAGCGAATTCCGTGGGGCGTGGGAAGGCTCTGGAACCCCATCGACCGCTTCAACGCCATTCGCCCCCTGGCCCTGCAGCCCGGCGAATCGCCCGGGGTGGACGCGATCAATGCGCGGATTCTATTTTCGGATTTCAGCCAACTCCAATTGGTCTTTGCGCCGGGCCCCGACGCACACGACCACAAGTATGCCGCGCGCCTCCAGGGCATGGCTCAGAACATCGACTACGGGCTGGTCGCCGGCGTCTTCAACGGCGCAATGACCCTCGGCGCCGATTTCTCTGGCAACCTCGGGGAAGCCGCCGGCCGCGCCGAGATCGTCTACACCCGACCGGCCACCGGAGCGGACCGCACCGTATGGCCGGTGGGGGCGCCGGGCCCTGCCCCTCTGGACGATTTCTGGCAACTGGTGGTTTCCATCGATTACAACATCGATTGGGGGAGCGGGGTCTACGTACTGGCCGAGCACCTCTACAATGGCAACGCCCTGGGCTTCGGCTTTGGCCTCGCCGGTCCGCTGCTCGGCTTCTTCGAGCAGACCGCGAATATTCCCAATTACGCACCCACCTCCGCCGACCGTTTCGGGGGCAGCCAGGTCATTACGCGGTCGTCCCAACTGACAGGCCTCCAGGTCGGCTACGAATTGACTCCGGAACTCCGCCTCAGCGCCCTGGTGATCTACGACTGGGAGGGCGAAAGCGCAGTCTTTTTCCCCTCCGTCGCCTACAGTCCCCTGGCTTGGCTGGATCTTACACTGGGCCTTCAAACCACCGCCGGCGGCCGCTATTCGGAGTTTGGAGATGCGCCCACCACCGGCTACCTACTCGCCGACTTCTACTTCTAGTCCGCCACAAAAGAGACAGAGGATCCCGCGCCCCTATTCCTTCACTGATTCGTCGCCCAATTGAAATGCCAATCGCATCGCTCCGTCACATGATCCACCCAAACATTTCAAGGAGAACATCAATGCACATTTATCGACGCCTCTTTCGCATTTTCGCCATCGCCCTGGCTGCCCTCGGCTTCGCGTTTCTCCCGGGCACAAGACCGGCCGCCGCTGCAGACTCCTCGGACACCGCGGGTTGGAAAACCACTTGGAAAAACGGCCTCTCATGGAAGAGCGCAGATGGCCAGTTCTCCACTGAATTCGGTGGCCGGATCCTGCTGGATTTCGCCGCAATCGGCGAGAACGACGCCCTCAAGGCAACCCTCGGAGGCAATGGCACCGGGGTGGAATTTCGCGCTGCGCGCCTTAAAACCAAGGGCACGGCGTACGGCCGACTCGCCTGGAAGGCCGAGTACGATTTTGCCTCGGATAAGATCAAGGACGTCTGGATCGCTTTTAAGAAGGTTCCGGTGGTCGGGAACATCAAGGTCGGGCATTTCAAGGAACCCTTCTCCCTTGAGGAACTCACCAGCCTGCGTTTCACCACCTTCATGGAACGCAGCTTGGCGATCACCTTCAGCCCGTCCCGGAACACCGGCATCCAGATCAACGACCAGGCTTTCGACCAACGAGCCACCTGGGCGGTCGGATTTTTCCGCGAAATGGGTGACGAGTTCGGTAACACGGAAGGCTTTTCCGACACCTCGGCGTACCAGCTCACGGGCCGCTTGACGGGCGTCCCCATCTACAACGAGGGCGGCAGTCAGGTTCTCCATCTGGGCGTTTCCTACAGCCACAAGTACCGGGACATCGGTGGCGGTGCCGATCTTAAGTGGAAAGCTCGGCCCGAATCCCATCTCGCCAAGACAGTGGCCGACAGCGGCGCGCTCGACAGCGACGGCGCCGACCTGCTGAACGTCGAGCTCGCCGGAGTCGCCGGCCCTCTTTCACTCCAGGCCGAGTACACCAATGCCTGGACGAACCTGGGCGCAGCGGGCACCTCGCGCTCCTGGGGAGCCTATTTCGAGGCCAGTTATTTCCTGACCGGTGAACACCGAAACTACAACCGCAAGAAGGGTGCTTTCGCCCGTAACCGCATCCTCAAGCCCCTGGGTGAAGGTTGGGGCGCTTGGCAGATTGCCGCACGCTTCTCGCGACTCGAACTCATGAATAGCGTCGGCGTGAGCGCGGGCAACATCCGGGATATCACCCTGGGCCTGAACTGGTACGTGTTTTCAAATTTCCGAATGATGGCCAACTACATCTACTCCGACGTCGAGAACACGGCCGACGGTTTCGACGGGAACGCCAACATCTTCCAAATGCGGGCCCAGATCGATTTCTAGCGCGTCCCCCGAACCGATTGGAGAGAAGGAGGTCCAGCTTGGACTTGGGAATCGAAGGCAAGCGAGCCGCCGTGGCAGCAGGCTCGGCAGGCCTCGGACTGGGAACGGCCCGAGCCCTGGTGGAAGCGGGCGTGGAGGTCGCGATTTGCGGTCGCGACCCCGAGCGCCTGGCCCAGGCGGCTGAGTCCCTGGGACAAGCCGCCCATCCCCTGGTCGCCGACGTCTCCACAGTGGAGGGCGCCACGCGCTTCGTCGAAGAAGCCCGGGAGAGCCTGGGCGGGCTGGACATTCTGGTCACCAATGCCGGTGGACCGCCGCCCGGCGATTTCGCCTCCACCGACCTGAGCGCATATCCACAAGCGCTTGCCCTGAACCTGCTTTCGGTGGTCGCCATGTGCACGGCCGGCCTGCCCAGCATGCAGGCTCAAGGTTGGGGCCGTATCCTGGCCATCACCTCCATCACCGTCCGCCAACCCTTAGACAACCTGATTCTTTCGAACACCGCCCGAGCCGGGGCGACGGGTTTTCTTAAGACCCTGGCCAATCAGGTGGCCCAAGATGGCATCACGGTTAACTCGATTCAGCCGGGCCTTCACCGCACGGCGCGCCTGGGCGCCCTAGACACCGGAGCGCTCGACGCGCTCGCAGCCAGCATTCCCACCCGGTCCCTCGGCGAGGCCGAGCATTTCGGTCAGGTGGCGGCCTTCCTCTGTTCGGATCCCGCGCGCTTCATCAACGGCGCGGCAATTCCGGTGGACGGTGGCGCCTACCCGGGCCTGCTCTAGGCCCGCACCTCACCCCCCGGTCCGGACCTGCTTCCCCAGACCCTCGACATCGATGAATCCATCCCGCGAGTAGCCACAGGCACGCTCGGGAAACTCGATCAGCACCTCGGCATGCAGCTTGTCGCGTTGGTCGGTGCTGAGGAAATTGTCCAATCCCCGGGTCGCCCGAAGGACTTGCTTGCCCTCGGAAATTCGATCGGAATCGCCTCGATCCAACCCCAGGCAGAGCAAACTCGCCCCGAGTTCCACCCGGTAGTCGATTCGTACCGGGGCGAGGCCGACCGCGTTGCGCGCGTAGTCCAGGGATTTTGGTTTGTCGCCGCGGACACCGACCAGCCATTTGAGCCACCACCACTCGGGAACCACGCGGTAAAAGACCGAAGCCGCGTAATAGAGATTCCCCATGGTCATGTTTCCATCGTTGTCCCGATGGCTCGGCGCCAATTGAATCCCGCGACGCAGCAGTTCGTCCATCTCGCGCACATCGCCCGCGGCGGTCAGCAGGCCACGAGTGGTTGCCTGCCTTCCCATGGAAACAAATTTCCAGAGCATGCAGGCCGCGCAATCCGAATCCACCTCGAGCCCGCGCCCTGCCCACTCCTCGGACAGATCGAAATAGCGGCCTCGCTCCACCTTGAGATCGAGGGGAAGGTTTTCCCCAAGGCGCCAATAATTTCGCGCAAGGCGCCAATACGTATAGGCTTCCTCGGGGATTGAAAGCGCGATCAATTCGTAACGCCGCGCCGACTCCTGCAGATGGCCTCGACGTTCAAGATTCAATCCCTCTCGCCAAAGAGAGCGAAGGGACGGGTTGGAGAGCCGACCGGGCAGGCCAGCGTAATCGAAATTCTCCACCGCTTGGTGAGAGCCTCCCCCCCAACGGCCCGGCTCGGTACTCACTGCGGCCTCACTCGAAACATCCGACGGGAGGCGGGGCGCGAGATTCAAACTTTCAGGAGTTCCAGGGATTCCCCCAGACCCATCCGCCGGACCGGTGGAAGCCGGAGCCCTTGATCCCCGAGCCCCCGCCTCCGAGTCGGTAACTTCTTGCCCCCGGGCATTGCCGACGCCCAGAATGAAGCCCGTCCCCACAAGCAGCACGAACACGCCAGGCCACCCGGGCGCCCACTTATTTCCAGGCTTCACCAGTCGCCCTGAGTCTCTTTGGATGAACACAGCCCCACCCTACCTGCCCCTGCCTATACCGCAGTCCACGCGGCCGGCTCGGGCCCTTTCCTGGGAAGTGGTCCGAGCGATACCCGTGTGGTGAGATCACGCAAAGAAAATTGATTCAACTTGGAGAAAGACGCCCTAAGTTCCTCTAAATAATTGCTTTTCTGGCCAGAACAGACCCTTTCCCGACCGCCGGTCTGACTGCCTACCGGATGCCTTCGATTTTCCGATGGACGAAGGACCGCGACGCGCCGGGCCCTCTCGCCTCTTCGCGCTTCGCACGCTGCTCGGCGTAGAAGTCCCAGGCACCCGTGCAGAATTCCACGCGCCCGTCTCCTTCGAACCCAATGATGTGGGTGGCCACACGATCCAGGAAATAGCGATCATGCGTAATCACGATCGCGCAACCGGGAAACTCCGAGAGAGCTTCTTCGAGTACGCGAAGGGTCATGAGATCCAAGTCGTTGGTCGGTTCGTCCAGAATGATGAAATTGGACGGAACCCGCAGGCTCTTCGCAAGCTGCACCCGATTGCGCTCCCCTCCGGAGAGCTGACCGACTGGCGTCTGCTGGATCGCTCCCGTAAAAAGGAAGCGGGCCAGATAGTGACGAATGGAAAGTTCCTTGTCCCCATAAGCGATCACCTCTGAACCTTCTGCGACTTCTTCGTAGACGGTCTTCTCATCATTCAGGGATTGGCGCGTCTGGTCCACGTAGCAGAAAGAAGTGTTCTGCCCGACATCCAACACGCCTGCGTCGGGCTCCTCCCGGCCGGTGATGATGTTGACCAGAGTAGTCTTGCCGAGTCCGTTGGCCCCGGTGATTCCCACGATGGCGCCGGGAGGCATATCCCAGTCGATATTTTCGAAAAGCGTCTTTCCATCGTATCCCTTCGCCAATCCGCGCAGAGTCAGAACCTTGCTGCCCAATCTCGGGCCAAAGGGAATTCGTAAATCCAACTCATCGGCAGGAATGATCTGTTCCGCCTTCTCGACCATATCCTCGTACGCCGCAATACGGGCCTTGGATTTCGTGCGACGGGCCTGAGGGGTCGAGCGGATCCACTCGAGTTCTCGTGCCACTGCCTTCAAGAGATTCGCGTCGGTACGACTCTCCACCTCGCCCTGTTTTTCCTTGGCCTCAAGAAAGTCCGAGTAGTTTCCCTCGTAGGTCTTTAGCTTGCCGTTGTTCAGCTCGAGCATTCGAGTCGCCACACGATCGAGGAAATATCGATCGTGAGTCACCAGCATGTAGGTGCCGGAGTAGTTGGCCAGGTAATTCTCGAGCCAGGTGATGGTGTCGGCATCGAGATGATTCGTGGGCTCATCGAGGATCAGCAGATCGGGCTGAGCCAGCAGGACCGTGCAAAGGGAGACGCGCCGCTTCTCCCCCCCGGAGAGCACCCCTGCGTTTTTTTCGCCCGGGGGCAGGCGCAGGGCCTCCATGGCCTGATCGATCTTCGCATCCAGGCGGGCGGGGTCCATCGCGTCGCGATGCTCCAGGATTTCCTGTACCTCACCCTGCTCGGCCAGCAGCGAATTCGTCTTTTCTTCGCTCTCCAGCACCTCTGGATCTTCCCAGAGCTTCAGGATCGCTTCGTAGCGCGCGATATAGCCTCGAGTTTCGGCCACCGCCTCCTCTACGTTTTCACGCACAGTTTTCGAGTGATCCAACTCCGGTTCCTGGGAGACATATCCCACCGAGGCGCCCCCGGCGATCATCATTCGGCCTTCGAATTCGGTATCCCGCCCGGCCACGATCTTCATCAGGGAGGATTTTCCCGTTCCGTTGACACCGAGAACTCCGACCCGGTCACCGGGCTGCAGACTGAAACTCACGTCGTTGAGGATTACCCGATCGCCGAATTTGCGCCGAATATGGCTGGCGTTGAGAACTGGCTGACCCGGGTTCAGGCCCTTCATGGCTGCTCCTGTTGGTTCCGCCCTGTTGGACGGGTTTGCTCATTCTTCGGATGCATCCGCGCCGGTCCGAGATGACCGGAAAAGAACTCCGCCCGGGTGCGATCTACGGCGCCTCGTTCCCCACGCCCGAAGCAGGGTGCGTATTGGTAGCGCGCCGGGGACCCTGCGGCGAAAAGCGACAAATCAGTCGGGAAGGGTCTCTTCCACAGCGGCCCTGATTTCCGCCGAACAGGGTTCCAGCTGGGGAGCGAAACGGTGGCGGACCTGTCCGTCCGGACCCACCAAAAATTTTTCGAAGTTCCACTCCACGTCCTCGGCCCTCTCGGAACGGGGATCCGACCCCGCACCCACCAACCAGGCGTAAAGGGGAGCCCGATCCGCACCATTCACCTCGATTTTTTCAAAGAGAGGAAATGTGACTCCAAATTGAATCCGGGCGAAGTCGCGAATCTCGGAGTGAGTGCCCGACTCCTGCTCCATGAACTGGTTGCAGGGAAAGCCGAGTACCTCGAAACCCTGGCGCCGGTAATCATCGTAGAGACGTTGCAACCCCTCGTACTGCGGAGTCAACCCGCAACGGGAGGCGACGTTGACGACGAGGACGGCCTTTCCCTCGAAGTCTGCGAGAGACTTCATCTCGCCATCGATGTCCATCATCTCGTAAGCAAAAAGTCCGGTCATCCATTCCCTCCTCAGCGTTCATCCACGGGGCGTGGCCCGGGGCCATACCGCTATCAATCCGCCTGCTATCAATCCGCCAAGGCGCGGGTCACAATTTCGAACACATCCTTGGAAAGTCCGGGCTGGGCCTCGATCCGTTCAATCTCCCGCTTCAGCAGGGCCTGGCGGTGGAGATCAAATCGGCGCCACGGATTGAAGATCGACACCATTCGCGCAGCCACCTGGGGGTTGGCCGGGTCCAATTCAATCACCTTGTCCGCCAAAAAGCGGTACCCGGCACCGTCCGAGCGATTGAAGTGAACCGGATTGCCGGAGCAAAAGGTCCCCACCAACGAACGCATACGATTTGGATTCTTCAGACTGAAAGCCGGGTGTTGGGCGAGTTCCAGAACCTGATCAAAAGTATCCGGACGCCGGGAACCCGCCTGGATCGCAAACCATTTGTCCACGAGCAGCGGATCATCGGCCCAGCGCGCGTAACAGTCGGCCAGGCCTTGGTCCCTGGCCTCGGAGACCGTATCGGCGAGCACCACAAGCGCCGCCTCGGTATCGGTCATGTTGTCGGCGGTTTCGAGTTGGCCAGCCGCTGCCTTTGTGGCCTCTCCGTCGCCCAGGGTCATCCAGTAGCCAAGCGCACAATTCTTGAGCCTTCGCCGATGGATCGACTCTTTGTCATTGGAGTAGGAACCCGACGCGGCTCCTGCCGTGTAGATCGCCCGGAGGGCTTCGCCGTGAACCTGGGCGAGGGCCCGGCGCATGAATTCCCGGGCGGCGAACACCGCATCTGGATCGATGACCTCCATTTCCTGGCCCAGAACTTTTTCGGACGGGAGCGTCAGGGCCAAGGCCTTGAGGGAACCGTCAAGACCCGAGTCGCCCAGAATTCGCCCGAAGGCCTCGGCATACAGTGGGTCCAAAGAGAGGACCTCGCCCCGGGCGGATGCCCCGGCGAGTTCCAAGAGCAGATCTGTCGCCAACTGCTGGCCAGCGTCCCAGCGGCTGAACGGGTCCGAATCCCGGCCCATCAGGAAGGCCAATTCCTCCCGGGTGCGCGCCACTCGCAAGCGCACCGGAGCGGAGAATCCCCGAAGCAGGGAAGGAATGGGCTCTTGCTTCAGCCCGGTAAAATGGAAAGTCTCCTCGGACTGGGTGAGTTCGAGCACCCGTGTCGCCTCGCCCCCGGGAGACGGTTCGCCTTCGAGTTGCAGCGCCAGAGCATTCCCCGACGCATCCAGAAGGCCCATGGCCATGGGGATATGCAGTGGCTCTCGAGGGATATCCCGCATGGCGGATCGGTCGGGCTCGGGATAGGACTGGGTGAGGGTCAATGAATAGCGACCCGCCTCGGCGTCGAAAGAACCCGTCGCTTCCACCAGAGGCGTGCCGGCCTGGCTGTACCAACGTCCGAATTGCTCAAGGTCCAGCCCTCCCGCCGACGCCATGGCATCCCGGAAGTCATCACAGGTCACCGCCTCGCCGTCGTGTCGCTCGAAGTACAGATCCATCCCGCGCCGAAAGCCCTGGGGGCCCAGCAGGGTGTGATACATGCGGATGACCTCGGCCCCCTTGTTATAGACCGTGGATGTATAGAAATTGTCCATCGAGATATAGGAATCTGGGCGGATGGGGTGAGACATAGGCCCAGAATCTTCGGGAAATTGGGCCGCGCGAAGAATTTTGACATCTTCGATTCGGGTCACCGCCTCCGATGTCATATCGGCCCCGAATTGCTGGTCTCTAAAAACCGTGAGCCCTTCTTTCAGGGTCAGCTGAAACCAATCGCGACAGGTCACGCGGTTCCCCGTCCAGTTGTGGAAATACTCGTGCCCGATGACACGCTCGACGCCTTCATAGTCGGTGTCCGTCGCGGTATTGGGCAGCGCCAGCACGTATTTCGAGTTGAATACGTTGAGGCCCTTGTTCTCCATCGCCCCCATATTGAAATCGTTGACGGCCACAATCATGTAGATATCAAGGTCGTATTCGAGGCCGAAGACCTCTTCGTCCCACGCCATGGCGCGCTGGAGGGAAGACAGAGCGTGCTCACACTTCTCGACATTCTGGGGCTCGACCCAAATTTCCAGGAGCACCTCACGGCCACCTCGGGTGGTAAAGGAGCCCCGATGCGCGCGCAGATCCCCCGCCACTAGGGCAAAGAGATAACTGGGTTTCGGAAAGGGATCGTCCCAGCGCACCCGGTGACGGCCTTCGCCGAGATCAACCTCCTCGACCCGGTTTCCGTTGGACAGCATCACGGGGCAACTCGCCTTGTCCGCCGTAATGGTGGTGGTGAACCGAGACATCACGTCGGGTCGGTCGAGGAAGTAGGTGATGCGACGAAAACCCATGGCTTCGCACTGGGTGCAGAAGTTTCCGCTGGTCCGGTAGAGACCCGAGAGCGCCGTGTTGTTCTGAGGCCGAATACGCACCAAAGTTTCGAGCTGAAAACGGGCGGGAGGCGCATCGATTCTAAGTCCTTCGTCACCCACGTGATATCGGTTGGTCGGGAGAACCTCGCCATCCAACCACACACCCAGACACTCGAGTTCCTCGCCAACGAGAATCAGCGGCGGCAAATCCCCCGAAAGGTCTTCCCTGCGGCGGACCTCCAAACGACTCCGAACTTGGGTTTCCTCTTCACCGAGATCGAAGCTGAGATCGACCCGGTCGATCCAATAGTCGGGGGGGCAATAGTCCTCGCGGAGAACCGCCTGAGGCTTTTCCGTACTCATCGAATGGGCTTCCTTGCTCGGACTTCGGGGTTGCGGGCGCAGCAGCGACGTTACGAAGCAGCGTCACGCAATGCAAGCAAGGCTGGGAAAGTTCACAGCCCTGGGCCATCGGTGGCCCGGAGCAATCCCGAGCCATTCGACGGCGCATCGATGGCCTCGGCTCCCTTGTCCCCCGCGCTTTCCGGGCTCAGGGAGCGGCGCGAACCATGGCTCGACCGATGGCATCCTTCAGTTCTTGGCGGGTGAAGGGCTTGCCAAGAAAACCGGTCCTCGGGGTATCGGTGAACTCCGGTCCCACGGCGTCCGGCCCGTTTCCGCTACACGCCACCACGGGGAGGTCCGGGCGAATCCGGCGAATACTCTCAAAGGACTCTTCGAAAGAGAGCCCGGGCATTCTCATGTCCAAAACCACGCAATCCAGTTCCTGGCCCGGGTGCTCCTCGAGTACCCTGCAGGCCTCGGCCCCGCTTTCGGCCACCAGGATTTCACTTTCTTCCAGCATGCGCGAGGAAACACGGCGAACCATTTCGTCGTCGTCGACGATCAGGACGCGCCAAGCACTCGAACTACGACTCTCGCTGACCCCGAGCGGGGTCGCAGGATTCGGGACAGGGCTATCTCTCTTAGTCTCTCGAATCATTGTTCTCTCTTTCTGGAGGTTGAAGTTAACGGGCAAGAGACGAATTCGCCCCATCGGGCCGAGGGTTTCAATTTCGAAATCCGGCTTCGGTCGTCATGCTGGGGGCGTGTCCGATGGGTATTGCGGTCTCTTTCCACTCCGTCGGGTAGATAGCCAAAACTCCCCGAGCGCTGAGCAGCGTATCGCGATTGTCGCCGTGTGCGGAATGGGCTCGGAAGAGTTGGGTCGCAACGGGGAGCATCATGAGTTCCGGCTCTTGGTGGGCGCATCGGTCTCCCACGAAGGCGCGGTCGGCGATTCGGTAGGAGACGGCCTCATTGAGTCGCCCGACCCGGCCCAAAACCTCGACCGCCATGCCACCAATGCAGAAGCTGTCCCCGTGGCCCACCCCCATCAGATCCGGCCCCTGGACCCAATCACAGGGGACGATCCTTCGCGTTCTCCAACGGCGAGCGATCGCCTCGGATCCCCGGCTGGAAGTCGAAACGGACCCGGTCTCCAGGATGAAGACCCGGTCGCGCCCCACCCGTCCCAAGCTTGCCGAGTAGTCGTCAATACAATCCTCGGTGGGATCGATCAGAATCTTGCCTCGCACCCCCGGCATGCCCAGTAAGTAGCTATAGGTTCCGGTGGCGCTATAGAATTCTTCCTGGCTGACCTTCATTGTTTTCACCCTCCCCTTCCCCCAGGGATAGCCCTCAAGCTGTCCCCGGTTCGGCTTGTTTGTCTCGAAGAGCCCGATAGGGTTCTCGGTTCCTTCTGACTGCCTCTGGCGCCCACTTCAATCGCACGGAGAATCCGAGCGCCGACCCGGCAGCTCAATATCTTGCAAAGTGCATGCCGGAGGTCGACGTCGCCTCAAACGCCCGACACGCCTACGAGAGCGTCAATTTCGAACTCGACTGTCGCGTTTCGAACACTTTTCGCCTGACTGCGTTGCATATGGAACGGCCAGATCCCCCCGGCCGAGACCGAGGACCCGCTGATCCTTCCGCGCTTTGTCAGCCAGGAGAATTACGCCTTTGCCGTACGCTCGGACGACCGGCGAATGGCCTAGGAACTGGCTCCCATCCGCGCGTCGGCGGCCTGTACGGCGTTCGAACTCACCCGGACAATGCGGGTGTCGCCAAAGGGCGTCCCCATCCCCGAGTTGAGCACGAGGGCTACAGCTAGGCCGCGCTGGGGATCCGCCCATGCCCCGGAGCCCCCAATCCCAAAATGTCCGAACGCGTCGGGCGCCTTGGCTCGAACCACGGGGATCCGGTGATAACCCAGTCGCCAGTCCATGGGCATGGGAATCACACGACCGGGCCGACGACTCTGCACCCGAGTCGCCTCGATCAGGGTCTTCTCAGAGAGCAGTCGAACCCCATCGAGCTGCCCCCCACACGCGAGGACCGAATAGATTCGCGCCAGGGACCGTGCACTGAAATAACCGCTGAGCGCGGGAATTCTCGCCGAGCGCAATGCCTCGGAGTTCCAATCGAGGCTTTCGAAACCCGTAGGTAGCAAGGCCGCTTCGAGCTCGCTGAGATCGCAGGTTTGAGCCTCGCCGCGCGCGGCCTGGCCACGACTGTGGCGAAGGAAGGGCTCGAGCAAGGCATCGCGCGGGCCCGGGAGAACCTGGCCGGGAAAGGCTCGCCGGCCCCCGGCCCCCAGAACATCGGCACAACGCGAACGTGCGTGATCGGGGAGTCCCAGGTAGAGCCCATCGAGCCCGAGCGGTTCGGCGAGTTCCCTCGCCAGCAACCCAGAGAGTTCGACCCCCGAAATCCGTTGGATCAATTCACCCACGAGCCAACCGTAGGTCAGCCCGTGGTACCCGTGGGCCTCACCCGGAGCATGGATCGGACGTGCGCGCTCCAGGGCACCGACCATACGATTCCAATCGAACATTTCCCGGGCATCCCGAACCATGTCCCGGATACGATAGAGCCCTGATTCGTGGCACAGAACCTGTCGAATCGTGATCTTCGACTTTCCCGCCTGGGCAAATTCGGGCCAGTAGCGGGCGACCGGTGCGTCATAATCGGCTAGGCCGCGATCGACCAGAACGTGAAGCAGGGTCGACAGGACACCTTTGGTTGTGGACCAGGAAAGGGCAATCGTGTCCTCGTTCCAGGGGCGCCCCTGGTCATCCCGGGTTCCGCCCCACATGTCCACCACGCACTCTCCATGATGGTAAACGCAGAGCGCCGCGCCGCCCTCGCCGTCCTGAGGGAGCAGCCGGCTCAGGCTCCGTGCCATGGGCAGGAACTCCGAATGAACATGACCCGACAACATGGTTTATCTCTTCCTCGGCCTTGACCGGCTAGCGAACGCCTCGTGAAAAACAATGTTCAACGAGCACCCAGTCCACCCCAAGTGAACCGTCGTGGCGCCGCGTGCACCCCTCGAGACGCTTGGATTCCATCGCCATCGAATCCGCGCTGGCGCGTTGAAAAACCGGTTCGAGTTTCCGAAAGGACTCCTGGGCGTATCGCTGGCAGCCTTCGAAGGCCACGGCGTGTTGACCGAATTTCGCCTGGCAGTAGGAATTCTCCCCAGCCAGCGGGAGGGAAATCTCGCCCATCGCCACCGCCACGGGCCAATCGAATTCTGCCCCCGGTTTCGCTCCGCCCCCGGCCGACCCCGCTGGTGAGTCGGCGGCGGGCACATCCCACAACGAGGAGGGCGTGGTTGAGGAGGGCGTCGTCGAAGAGGGCGTGGTTGAAGAGGGCGTGGTTGAAGAGGACATCGTTGAAAGCCCCGGGCGGGGCATCTCCAGGGAATCCCGTGGACCGGACGCGAGCCCACACGCCATCAACCCGGCCCCCAAAAAGAGAACCCCGCTCAAACCGAGAAAACCCTGTCCCATGCCCCTCCCCCGGGACGCCGGCGCCCAACGGACACTGTCGTCCTGGGGGGAACATCGGCACAGGGGAAAGTTCGCTTGAGGTCCGACGGATTTATGCGGGCTCAGGCCCCCGAGAGCAATTCGACGAAAAAGGCTGTCATCGCTTTGACCTGGTCGATTTCAACGAATTCACGCGCGGTATGGGCCTGAAGGATCGAACCGGGGCCCAGGACAACGCCGGGCAGCCCCGCCGCCTCGAAGACGCCCGCATCGGTCCCAAAGGCCACGCCCGACCGCTCTCCGGGTTGTCCAGTCGCGGCCAGGGCCCGGGTGCAACCCACCACCGCGGGGTGGTTCTCAGGCGTGGAGAGAGTCGGCTTTTCAAGGCTGCAGGAGACCACCTCGACGGCGTCGGAGACCCCTGCCGCCACCAGGGCCTCTTCGAACTCGGCCCGAACACCCTCCAAGGTTTCACCGGGCAGCACTCGGCGGTCCGCCACGAGATGCGCATGATCCGGGACGATATTGGGCGCGTGGCCTCCGCTCAAGATTCCCACGGAGAGTGTCGCCGGGCCCAACTCGGGATGCCTTCGTCCGGACAACTCCTGGGCCAAAGCATCCAAAGCCAGGGCCGCTCGGGAAAGCAGGATGATGGCGTTCTTACCCTCATCGGGGTTCGAAGCATGACAGGCGCGCCCCCGGGCTTCCATACGAACGTGCACGACGCCTTTGTGGGCGTTCACAACCCGCAAGTCCGTGGGCTCGGTGGCCAGCACCCAGTCCGGGCGCCGACCCGCCAAGTTCGCGAGCACATCGTAAACCCCCTGGCTTCCCAGTTCCTCGTCGGCTTCTCCTACCAGGATCAAGTTGCGACGCAGAACGCCGCGGTTAAGCACCTTCTCCAGGGCCGCCACGAGCGCCGCCATGCCTGCCTTGGTATCGCAGGAACCGCGCCCATACAGTTTCCCGCCCTCGACCTGCGGATCAAAGGGCGGAATCGCCATCCCATCCACGGGAACGGTATCCAGATGTGAAGCCACCAGAACCGTATCGCCGCCACCCTGCTGAGCTTGCACCTCCGCCACCACGCTCGGTCGTTCGGGGCTCCCCACCTGAACCGCATCCACCGACAGACTCCGGAGTTGTTCGAGGAGATGCGACGCATACGCCGCTTCGCCGACGATCTCGGCAGGCAGATCACTCCGGCCCATGGGGTTGACCGAGGGAATCGCGACGTAGTCGCGCAAGTAATCGATTGCAGGGTCGGTCATTGTCGGCACTCCTTTTCGAGAAACGATTCTAGCCGGTGGCCGGCTTGCCATCTCCCCCTATCCCGAGGGAAACAAGCCTGCTAAGCGTGGGGGAAAGAATGAAGACGACCGCCCTGGGAACCCTTTTCAATACGGGGCCCGACATCGAACCGGAACCACTCAAACTCGAACCACTACAACTGGAACCGCTACAACTGGAACCGCTCAAACTGGAACCCGACGAATGAGCCCCGCGCCGCGCAACCCACTCGAGGCCGACCGTATCACGCCCTACCTCGCGTCCCTCTTCGCACTGCTCTCTACGGCGACTCTCTTCGACGGTTTTGATTCCGCGATGCTCAGCTTCGCCGCACCGGATGTTCGCGATACCCTGGGCATCACGCGTGAGGAGTGGGGGTTCGTTTCAGGTCTGACCCGCATGGGGGTCATGGTCTCCTTCCTCTTCCTCCTCTCGGCGGATCGCTTTGGGCGCCGAACGGTCATGATGATCACCATCATCGGTTTCGCGGTGGCCAATGGCATGACGGCCTTCGTGACCACCAAGGAAGGCTTCATCGTCGCCCAGTTCTTCGCGAGAATTTTCCTCACTGCCGAGTACGCACTGGCGGTGATCATGATTGGCGAAGAGTACCCGGCCCGTTTTCGTGGCCGCGCCATCGCAATCCTAACCAGTCTGGCCACCGTGGGCGTCATGGTCATGGCAAAGATTCAGCCCCACGTTCTCATCGCCGAAGGCGAGACCGGTGGCTGGCTCCATGCTTTGGGTCTTCAGATCGTTCTCTTTGGCCAGGACCTCATGGGCCTTTCCCCGGCCACAGAAGGCTGGCGCTCGCTCTACGCCCTGGGCGCTCTCCCCCTAGTCCTCGTCATCGTCCTGCGTTTCACGGTGCGCGAGACTCGGCGCTTTGAAGCCAGTAGCCGCGAGCGAACCGTTCACAGCCCGGATCAATCATCCTGGCGGCAGCATTGGCGGGATGCAATGCTGCCCTGGACCCCCCAGTACCGAGGACGCACCGCCATTGTCGCCCTACTCTGGAATTGCGCCCACATCGTAACCGCACCCTCGGTGGTCTACTGGGTCATCTTCGCTCGGGAGGACCTGGGCCTGAGCACAGCACAGGTCGGGGACATCGTTTTCTGGGGTTATGGCGGCGGGGTCGCTGGGCATTTCGTCGCCGGTTGGCTCATCGACGTGATCGGGCGAAAGCGCACATGCGCGGGGTTCTACGTGGCCGCCGCGATTTCAATCTTCTGGCTCTACCACCACCCAACCGTCTTCGGTCAATACATCTGGATGATTGCCACGGTTTTCTCCTTTGGCGCAGCGATGACAGCCACCCACGTATACGCCTCGGAACTCTTTCCCACCGAGATACGAGCCACCGGTTATGGCTGGACCACCAACTTCCTGGGACGCATCACCGAGGTCATCACGCCCATGCTCATCGGCGCTCTCCTCGTGCCCCTCCACAACGACATCCCGGCGGCCATCGCGATTGTCGCGGTCGGGCCCATTCTCGGCGCGATCGCCGTACTCCGGTACGCCCCGGAAACCCTAGGGCTCACCTTGGAGGAGGTTCAGGCGAAGTTTACCCAGGCCGAACCCGGCACGGGAGAGAGCTAGGAAATCGCGCTGGCCAAACCCACCGTCGCCGGACCGTGCAGCCCACGGCAAGTTGCCAATCGCGACTATTTCGCCCCCGCCGACTGAGCCCGCTGCTTCCGCATCGCCTGCATCATCTCCCGGCGCTGCTCCTGGCGCATGGCCGCGTATTCCTTCTGCTGGTCTTGATCCAGGAGTGGCTCGATGAGAACCGCCATTTTCTTCATGTTCATCTGGATCTGGACGCCCAGGGCCATCGCGGTCAGTTCTCCGGAATTGAAACGCGCACTCAGTTTCTCGAGTTCGGCGACCCCTTGGGTCACGACCTCGCGGACATCTTTTTCCTGCTCGGCGGACAAGCTGAGACGCCCGTCGAGTTGGGACAAAATCTGGTTGACCCCCTCTTCACCCGAGGGCATTTCCGCCAGGCGTCCCTTGATTTGGGACTCCAGCGAAGTTTTCGTTACGGCCCCTTCTCCCTCGGCATCTGCCTGCATGGGAAAGGCCCCTACCCCCAAAGCAAAAACCAATGCGATCGCCGCCCCACTCCACCTCACGGCGGATGCCCGCTGCAGCCACCGGCCCTTGGGTCCTCGCGGATCAAGTGGCGGGGCGGAAAAGACGGGGGCGTCGGTGTGGGGGACGCGGGCATCGGGGACGGACATGATGTTTTCTCTCCTCGGGAATCTTGAAAAATGATCAGGCCGCATTAAGGCTACTCAAGCGTACGGCAAAAGCGAGTGCGATTTCTTTCCAGACGCACTGCGCGTCCACCACCCGGCCCAGCCCAATCCCGAGGGACCTAGAGCCGAGCGTGACGCAATTCGGTCTCGAGGATCGCCACGCAACCCAGCGCTTCAAGAGCGTCGACAACGCGCTGGATCTGGTTTTTTTCCACCATGACCTTGACGCCGAACCAACCGGGATCGTGGAGAGGCTGGACCGTCGGCGAGGAAAAGCCCGGGGAAATCGACCGGGCTTCATCGATCCGCGCCACCGGGCAGTTGTACTCCAACAGGGAGTACCGATCCGCCGCCAGAACCCCATCGATGCGCCGGATCAAGCGCCGGCAGGCCTCGGGTTCACGGGGCGCCGGCTGACCAATGAGCACGGCTTCCGCCGAAAGAACCTGATCAATTTCCACCAGGTCGTTTTCCACCAGGCTGCTGCCGGTCTCGACGATTTCGACGATGGCGTCGACCAACCCGAGCAGAACCATGCCCTCAACAGCGCCCTGGATCTCGAGCACGTGGACGTCCGCCACGTTGTTGCGGACAAAATAAGCTCGGGCGAGTTCGACAAATTTTGCACCCACCACCCTTCCGCTCAGATCACTCGGCACCCGGTAGGGCGCGTCCTTGTGGACGGCCACCGCCAGGCGGCAGCGGCCGAAACCCAGGCGGCGATGAATCTCGACGGGACGTCCCTTCTCCTCGACCTGATCGCTTCCGGTGATGCCAAGGTCCACAACACCCTCGGCGACTAGCACGGGAATATCGGCCACGTTGCAAAAGAGAATGCGAGCCCCGGTCTCGGGACAATCGGAAAAAAGTCGGCGGCCCGAAATCCGAAAACGGAGGCCCGCCCGCTCGAGCACGCTAATTGCCCCCTCCCGCAGGCGTCCCTTGGAAGGTGCGGCGATCAGCAGACCCGGTTCGAGCGCTTCATCCGGCATCGGTCCCTCCCCGGGCGGCTTTCTCTTCCAATCCTCCCCGGCCAAAGCGTTGATCGAGAACCCCGTAAACATCGTCGGGCTTCAGACCGGTGGAGGCCAGCAGAACCCAGACATGAAAGAGCAGATCCGCGACCTCCCGGGCGGTGTGTTCCCCATCTCCGGAAGCCGCCGCCTCGAGGGTCTCCTCCGCCTCCTCCCGGATCTTGGCCGCGATGACGTCGAGACCGCCCTCGAGAAGTTCCGTCACGTAGCTGCCCGCTGGACGCTCGCGGTGCCTCGCCTCGATGACACGAAACAACCGATCCAGAATCGCAGCCTCGCCCATCTTCCCTTCCCCCCGTGC
>Ga0310120_10000522_pt1 | contig 30430 bp, 25 predicted proteins | sample CB27_AW_983_MG_FD_203506 | JGI IMG/M metagenome (GOLD analysis project Ga0310120, IMG submission 203506) | Marine microbial communities from Western Arctic Ocean, Canada - CB27_AW_983 | ecosystem: Environmental > Aquatic > Marine > Oceanic | place: Canada: Western Arctic Ocean | collected...
TGGGAACACCTTCTGCGCCGGAATGGACCTGACCGAAATTCCAAAACTCCGCACCGGTCAACCCGAAAACGAATTCATGGAACGGGTCATGAAGGAACCAGCGCTGATTTATGGTGCTTGGCTCAAGACCAATCGACCCGGCAAGCCCGTGATCTTGGCTGCGGAGGGCTTTGCTCGGGCCGGCGGAACCGAAATTCTTCAGGGCACGGACATTCGCGTAGCGGGCGAGAGCGCGGTTTTCGGCATCACCGAAGTTCAGCGAGGACTTTTTCCCATGGCGGGATCCGCTGTGCGTCTGCGCCGCCAGATCGGCTATGCAGTCGCCGCCGAAATGCTTCTGGCTGGCGAGGATCTTCCAGCCGGGCGCGCCCTCGAACTCGGGCTGATCAACCACGTGGTCCCGGATGGCACGGCCCTGAGCCGAGCGCACGAAATTGCCGAGCGAATTGCGACCAACGGTCCCCTAGCCGTGCGCGGCATTCTCGCCACTCTACGCGAGACCGAAACCCTCGCCGAAGAGGAAGCATTCGTGATCGAACAGCGACACGGCCTGAAGGTCATGGCGTCCGAGGACGCCGTCGAGGGTCCCCGTGCATTTTTCGAGAAAAGGGCTCCCGAATTCAGAGGCCGCTAGCCCCCAACGCGAAGCGAGGGAGTCGCAAGGGAGCCCTAGCTCTCCCGCTCCCCCATCACGCGTTCCACGGTGTCCACAATGGCCACCGTGCGCGGATCGAGTTCGATGTTCAACCGGCCACCCAGTCGCTTTTGTCCGAGCCGGGTGAGGCGCAAGGTCTCCGGAATCAAATGTACAGCGAAGGACCCGTCAGCCGTCGCATCGCAGACTGTGAGACTCGAGCCATCGACGGCAATGAACCCCTTATTGAGGACGTACTTCATCCACGAAGGCGGAACCCTTATACCCAGCACGCAAACGTGCCCCTCTTTGCGGGCGAGTACGACTTCGCCTTGGCCGATGACGTGACCCGAAACATCGTGCCCCCCCACCTCGTCGCCCACACGCACGCTGCGCTCCACGGCGACTTGGTCGCCCGCCTGCAACGCACCCAGGGTGGTCCGGTCCAGGGTCTCTCGAATTGCGTCAAAGGACACCCGGTGCCCTTCAATGGAAACCACTGTCTGACAAACACCGTCGATGGAAACGCTCGCACCGACTTCGAGGCCGTCCACCCCCTCGGCGTCGAGATCCACGGCATAGGTCAAAAGATCGAGCTCGCGGTGAACCGAAGTCACCCCGTATGTGCCTTGAATGATCCCGGTAAACATTTGGCCCTTTCTCCACCCAAAGACAGCCCGGAGCGGCCTCTCCGGACACGGATTTCAACTCTGAATGTCGCTGCCCGCCCGCTTCTGCGCAAGCACACAGGATGTCGGCTAGGGTCGATCGGTGCCTGTTCACGACACCGATACCCTCGTCGCCCGTCTGGACGAGTTTCCCCGGGAGAGGCTCGCCCACCTCCCCACGCCCCTGCAATTCCTGCCCCGCCTCACCGAAGCCCTGGGCGGACCACCCCTCTGGATCAAACGAGACGACTGCACGGGATTGGCCATGGGTGGAAACAAGGCGCGCAAGCTCGAATACCTGATGGGAGCAGCTCGTGCCGAGGGCGTCGACGGCGTGGTCACCTTTGGGGCAGTCCAATCCAACCATGCGCGGCAAACCGCAGCAGCAGCGGCGGCCTTGGGATTGACTTGCGATCTCATCCTCGTCACCGATGTCGACTACCGGGAACCCGCCTGGGAAGTCTCGGGGAATCGACTCCTCGATGAACTTCTCGGAGCAAAAATCCATCTTGAGAACGATGTGGCTGCGGCTGGCCAACGGCTGAACCTCCTTCTCGAAGCAGCCCAAAGCAACGGCCGGCGACTCTCCGTCGTCCCCATCGGCGGATCCAGTGCCACGGGTGCCCTGGGCTATGTGGGCTGCGCGGCAGAGTTGATGACGCAGATCGCAGATTGGAGTACCGCCCCCAGCAGCCTTGTCCACGCCACTTCGAGCCTCGGCACCCAGACCGGGTTGCTGATCGGCCTGCAGGCGGTGGGCAGCCCGATCTCCCTGCGAAGTGTCAACGTATCCGCCCCCGAGGATCGACCAAGCTCCGCCGAACTGCGAACTCTGTGCGATGCCACGGCATCGCTCTTTGGGCTTGAGCCACCGGCCGAGGACCGCCTATGCATCGAAGGAGGGTTTCTCGGAGCAGGCTACGGGGTGCCCACCCAGGCGATGCAAGAGGCCGTCGAATCCCTCGCTCGACTCGAGGGGATCCTGCTCGATCCGGTCTATACGGGGAAGGCCATGGCCTGGCTCTTCCATGCCATCCGCCAGGGGCGTCTAGACAACAAGCGCCCAGTAATTTTCCTTCATACCGGGGGCAGCCCCGGGCTTTTTGCCTACCAACAATTCCTGGCGGCGCGCCCAGCCCACTGATCCAGCGCCACGGCGAGCGCCGGTGCTCCAGGCGGGTAGACAGTTCCATCCCCCAGAATCTGCCCACCCCGGTCAGAGCAAAGGATACGGGTGTCGTGACGCCGGGTCCGAGGTGTCTACACTCGCCCAGACAGGCCGGGTCGGATAGCTTCGCTCCCCATGCCCTCTCCGAATCGACCGATCCATGTGGTAGAAGATATCCGCTTTCAAGCCCACCAGTCGCCCTCCGGGCACCCCGAACGACCCGAACGCTTGGTCGCTGTCTCCCGAGCCCTGGCTCGCCACTCGGCCCACCTCCAAGCAATGACGCCGCGCTCGGGCACCCCGGATGAAATCCTGCGTATCCATAGCCAGGATCACTACAACCAGATCGAGCGGGCCGCCGCTCGGGCACCCGGGCACCTGGATGCCGACACCTTCGTCTCCAAGCGCAGCCTCGAAATCGCGCGCTTGGCGGCGGGGAGCACGGTCGACCTCGCTCTGCGCGTCGCCCGCCGGGAGGCAAAGTACGGGATTGCCGCAGTGCGGCCCCCGGGCCACCACGCTGAGGCCGGCCAACCCATGGGCTTCTGTCTTTTCAACAACGTCGCCATCGCGGCCCGGGCCCTCCAGGCAGAACTCGGCATGGACAAAATCCTGATCCTCGATTGGGACGTCCACCACGGCAACGGGACCCAACACTCCTTTGAGAGCGACCCCTCGATCCTCTACGCATCGCTGCACCAGTACCCCCACTACCCGGGCACGGGCGCCTTCGACGAGGCGGGGCACGGCGCCGGCCTAGGGGCCACGCTGAACCTGGCACTGCCGCCGGGTTGTGGTGATCTGGAATACGTGGGTTTGGCACATCGAGTTCTAGTCCCGGTCATTCGGCGCTTCGCGCCCGAAATGATCCTGGTTTCCTGTGGCTTCGATGCGCACCGAGACGATCCCCTAGCCTCGATGAATCTCAGCGGGGAGGGCTACCGGGAAATGACCCGGGTGGTGGCCGCGCTTGCCGACGAACTCTGCGGCGGGCGACTCGCATTCGTTTTGGAGGGCGGCTACGCGGCTTCGGGACTCGAAGAGGGTACCGAGGCCGTGGTCGAAGCTCTGCTCGATCCAACATCCCCGGGCCCGGCCGTCCCCGAGGCGCCAGCAGGAAGTCGTTTGCATGGGTTGGTGGAGGCCGCCGCAGCGGTCCACGGCCACCGGCACCGGGATATCGGAGCGCCCTGACATCGAGGGCCACAGCGAGGCCACATACCGAGCCGTCGCCGAGCCTTCGACCCACCCCGCCATGGGAACTCATCCCACCACTGCTTGAACCCGGAGCGCCAGGGGATAAACCTTCTTTAAACCGGAATCCCTATCCCGGCCCAAGGAGGTAGTTTTGCCTTTTGATCGCCCAACAGGCGCAGCAAAGGAGAAAACAAGGGGAAAGTCGTGGCCGAGATGCCTAGACCGACCGGAAAGACAGAGGAAGAATCGAACTCACGACGAATAAAACCCACGACAAGCCATGATTTTGCTTCCCAAGCCAAGGCGGGTGGGGTATAAAAAAGGTGTTGTGGGATGAAGTGGGATCAAGTGGGTCAAAGACCTTCGAAACGGACTCCCGACAACCAAAAGAGCGAGACCCACTGGGGCAAGCAAAGAGACCGCTTGGCGGGGATAAAGGCAGAATTGGTGGGAAAAGCATTCTCCTACACGACGATCGCAATCGTTTCCCACTCGGGGCCAATCCCCGAACCGAGCTTCCAGCACCCCGTTGAATCCCGAACTCATTTCGCGCCACCGGCCACGGAAAACGGAGCAACCAGAGCATGTTTCGAGGCCGCTTCTTACACACCATGGATACTAAGGGACGCGTGAGCATCCCGTCAGGTTTCAGAGTGGAAATTCAACGTCGTAGCCAAAATGATGCAATCCTGGCCAGCCAAGGATCCCATCTCGCCCTCTTCCCCGCCGACGAGTGGGAGAAGAAAGAGGAGACCCTGCTGGGACTCTCGGAATTCGACACCGACGCCCAGGACCTGCAAAGGCTCATGGTCGGAGAGGCCAGCGACAGCCCCCTGGACGCCCAGGGAAGGATTCTTGTTCCGACTCTGATGCGCAAAGAGACGGAACTCGCGAGCAAGGTTTTGGTCATCGGCGTACTCAACCGAATCGAACTCTGGAATCCGGAGAGGTACGAAGAGAAGAAACGAATGACTTCCCTGCGTTACGAAGAGATCAACAGAAACGTCGATCCCAATCGTCAACAGCCGGGAGACTAAACGTTTTTGGGGGGGAAGTTGGAGCGTGTGCTCCAACAGAGAGGTTGGGGTGTCCTCGAAACACTGATAAAGGCGGCAACGTGCTTACTGGGGGGTACGCGTTGTCGTCAAAGTGGTTCGAGGCACCCCATTCTTTTCTCTGCCCCCGAGTAGCCCTATCCCGGGGCGAGTTCGGGGGATACCCCACCTCGTGAGCGCTGACTTTCACCACGTGCCCGTGCTGCTCGAAGAGAGCGCCGACTACCTCCATCTCAAACCCGGTGGGATCATTCTGGACGGCACCTTGGGCGGCGGCGGTCACGCCGAGGCAATCCTGGAACGGACCAGCCCGGATGGCATTCTGGTGGGCTTGGATCTCGATCAGCAGGCGCTCTTGGCCAGCACATCGCGCTTGGCGCGGTTCGGCGATCGAATTCGCACGGTCCAATCGTCGTTTCGGCATCTGGACACGGCCCTGGGCAAACTGGGCATCGAAGGGGTTGACGGGGTTCTGCTGGACTTGGGCGTCTCCTCATACCAACTGGACGCGCCGGATCGAGGCTTTCGTTTCGGCGATTCCGCCGCCTCCAGTACCCCCTTGGACATGCGGATGGATCCGTCCCAAGGCGTCAGCGCAGCCGATCTCCTCCAGCGGGCCTCCGCCGAGGAGCTGCAGGGTTGGTTCCAGCGCTACGGCGAACTCCCCGGATCCCGGCGTCTGGCCCGAGCCATCACCCAGCGCCGAGTCCGGCAGCCGCTTCGAACCACGGCCGACCTGCTTCAGGTCATCGACGAGGCGGGCGTGGGCGGTGGACGGCGGCACAATCCGGCCACGCTGGTCTTTCAAGCCCTGCGAATCGCGGTGAACGACGAACTCGGCGCCCTTGAGGATGGGCTCGGCGCCGCGGTCTCTATTCTTCGGCCCGGCGGTCGCCTGGTCGTCATCAGTTACCACTCGCTTGAGGACCGCATCGTCAAACACAGCTTCCGCTCTGCGGCCCGGGGATGCATTTGCCCGCCCAAGCAGCCGATCTGCAATTGCGGACGATCGCCTTCCCTCGAAGTGCTGACCCGACGCCCTCTTCGCCCGGACAGCACAGAAACCGACCGGAACCCCCGGGCCCGGTCGGCAAGGCTGCGTGCGGCCAAGCGAATCCCGGAGGCGGCCTGATGCCTCGGTCCAGAGACTCCCGGCGACGGGCCACTCGGAACCGCTCGGCGAACCGACCGGCCATGCTGACCCGGCTTGGCTTCCGGAGAGCCGACTCGCGCAACGGCTCCGGCCGCAGTAAACCGGGCAAAACCAAGGCGGCCCACTCCATCTGGGCCCGACTCAGATCCTATAATCCGCTCAACTGGCGGTTCGTCTTCCCCTCCGGACAAATGCTGCCCGCTCTAGTCGTCGCCGTGCTAGTGGCGCTGGCCATGGCAGCGCTCCGGGTCGACCTGATTCGCGGCCGCTACGAGATCGGCATGGGATACCACCAGGAAGAACAACTCAACCGACGAATCGCTCGGCTCACCGCGAGCATGCGCGAACTCCGAGATCCGGCCCGGTTGGGTAAATTCGCTAGTGATATGGGCTTCGTGCCCCCCGAGCGGCTGATCGATCTACCAGCGGACTTGAAGGCGAGGCCCTCGGGCAAGGGGTCGACGGCGATTCAATTCGCCCGGCACGGCCTCAACGGATCGGACCTGCCATGAGGTCCCAGGCGCTGAAGTCCGCCGCCCTTCGCGTTCGAATCCTGCAAGGCCTGCTGATGGTGGGCTTCCTCGGCCTCGCTGGCCGCGCGGGCTATCTCACCATCATCGAAACCAAGGGTGGCGACCTGGGCAATCGACAAGGCTCCCGGGATCTGGAGCTCCGCGGACCCAGGGGACTCATTCTCGATCGCGACCATCGCGAACTCGCCATCAGCATCGAAGCGCCTTCGGTTTACGTGCTCCCCCAGAAATTGACCGACCGAAAAGCCACCATCTCCGCCCTGGCCCGCATCCTCGACGTGCCCGTGCCCTCACTGACCAAGCGAATCGGGGACAGAAAAAACTTCGTGTACATCGCCCGCTGGGTTACCCAGGGCCAAGCCGACCAAATCCAAGCCTTGGATCTGTCGGGCGTGGGCCTCAAGAGCGAGCCACGCCGAACCTATCCGGCCGGCCCCCTGGCCGCTTCGGTTCTGGGCTTCGTCGACATCGACGGAATCGGCATCCGAGGCATCGAGCAGATGATGGACGCTTGGCTCCAAGACAATCCCCGTCGTATCGAGATCCAGGTCAATGCCTCGGGAGATCAGCTCGTGCGCAAAGGAATCGATTCCCGGGAAATGGCGGGCGGGGATATCGCGCTGACCCTCGACGCGGCTCTGCAGGCTCAAGCCGAAAATGCCTTGGCCCAGAGCATGGCGACCAGCGGGGCCCGCCGCGGCCTCGTCGTCGTGGTGGAACCGAAGACCGGCGACATCCTGACCCTTGCCGAAGCGCCCGCGTTCGACCCGAACTCATTCAGAAAACTCAAATACCACGGTACCCGGAGTCGTGCCTTTAGCGATGCCGTCGAACCAGGATCCACCTTCAAGGCCTTTCTGGTGGGCGCCGCACTCCAAGCGGGGGTTCTGGATCAGCAGACCGTCATCGATACCGGCGAAGGAAGGCTCCGTCTTCCCGGGAAGGTCATCGAGGACAAGCGAAAGATCGGGGCAACAGATGCGGCGGGCGTATTGCGTCACTCGAGCAATGTCGGCGCCGTTCTGATCGCCTCGGAACTCGGAGGGGAGCTCTACCAGGAATCACTGGAACGCTTTGGCTTCGGCTCGACAACGAAGAGCGGATTCCCTGCCGAGTCCGCTGGCTTAATGCGAGACTGGCAAAACTGGAAGCCCGTGGACCAGGCCAACATCGCGTTTGGCCAGGGGATCAACGTCACGGCGATTCAACTGGCCATGGCTGCAGCGGCCCTCGCCAACGACGGGGAACGTATGCGCCCGCGACTCATCCTCGCGAAAAGGACGCCCGTGGGTCATTGGCAGACGCTTCCGCCGGTCAGCGCGGGCCAGGCCATTAGCCCCGAGGCCGCTCAGACCGTCCTAGAAATGCTCGAGACCGTTGTCAGTGCCAGCGGAACCGGACGCCAAGCGGCCCTCGCCGGCGTGCGCGTCGCCGGCAAGACCGGCACTGCCCAGTTGCTCGACCCGAGCGGGTCCTACTCAAGAACCCGACACACCGCGTGGTTCATCGGGTTCGCACCCGCCGAGGATCCGAAGGTGGCCATCGTCGTGGGCTTGGAAGAGCCCAATAGTGGCGGAGGTGGGACGGTGGCCGCACCGCTTTTTGCCAAAGTGGCCGCCGCCCAACTTGCGCGCCACGGAATTCTCACCTTTCCAGAACCAATCGCCGCCGTCGCGATTCCAAGAGAACCCATGCACCCCGCACCCGGGCACCCAATCGCCCAAGGTCTCCATGAAGGCCGGCGCGGAATACGTCCCGTCGCTGGACTCAAACTGGCGGGTGCTGAACCCGCGCCCCGCACTCCCGCAAAGTTCTCCGCCGGGTGGCCCGCCCCAAAACGGCCGACGGATTCCCGGCACTCGGTTCTCGTGCCAAACTTTCAGGGAATCAGCCTGAATTCGGCCCGGAGCCTCGCCTCGGATGAATTCCTCGAACTGCGTTTTAGGGGCCCGGGTCGAGGTCAAGTCATCCGTCAGGACCCCGCACCGGGCACGATCCTGGGCGGCAGCCAGCGCACGGTGGTGGTGAGTTTCTCCGCTGACCAGGGGGAGGGCTGAATGCGGTTGTCCACCCTGATCGAAACCCTCCCCCCGGAATTGTCCGCAACCGCCTGGCATCGCACAAAGGCACTGAACGACCCACTGATTCGCGGCATCTGCTACGACTCGCGGCAAGTTTCGCCTGGGGACCTCTTCGTCGCGTTGACGGGCTCAGTGAGTGATGGCCACGGCTATATCCATCGTGCCCTGGAACTCGGTGCAGCGGCGGTGCTCCTGGAATACATCCCCGAAGAGATCGATTTCGGGGAGTGCCCGGCGGTGATCGTCCCCGACAGTCGCCGCGCCCTGGCACCGCTTGCGACGCAGTTTTTCGGCGAGCCCTCGCGAGAACTCACACTGGTGGGGATCACCGGAACCAATGGGAAAACGAGTACCGGCTATCTCGCCGAATCAATTCTATCCGCGGCTGGCGTGCCCGTCGGTCTAATCGGCACTGTCGAGATCCGCTACGCGGATGAGAAAGTTCCCGCAGTCAATACAACGCCCGAAAGCGTGGACCTGCAGCGCACCCTGCGAGCCATGCGAACCCAAAATATCGAGGCCGTTGTCATGGAAGTTTCCTCCCATGGCTTGGAACTCGGCCGAGTGCGGGGGTGCCAATTCAAAGTCGCGGCCTTTACCAATCTGACCCAGGATCATCTGGACTTTCACGCCGACATGGATGCCTACCTGGCATCGAAGTCCCGGCTCTTTCGCGACCACCTGGGAGACTCCAGCGTGGCCGTGGTCAACCTCGATGACCCGGCGGCGGAGACTATCCTGGCCACGGCCCGGGAGGCCGGTGCCGCCGTGCTCCGTTGCAGTCGCCAACCCCAGTCGGACGCCGAAATCAGACTCCTGAGCTCCGAGGTTCGCTTGTCGGGAACCCTGGCCCGGGTCGACCTCAACGGCAAAACTGTCGACCTGAAAGTGCCATTGCTGGGGGACTTCAACCTCGAGAACCTCCTGGTGGCCTGCGGAATCGCTGAGGCGCTCCAGATCGACCCCAAGCACCTCATCGCCGGGGTCAGTGCCTGCCCTCAGGTCCCCGGGCGCATGGAGGTCGTCCACGATAACGCCAAGACCAGTCCCACAGTCATCGTCGACTACGCCCACACCCCCGACGCCGTGGAAAAACTTCTCGCAGCCGTTCGGCCCCTTTGCCAGGGACGGCTCATCACGGTCTTTGGCTGCGGGGGGGATCGCGATCGCGGCAAACGCCCGCTGATGGCCGAAGCCGTCGCTCGGGCCAGCGACTTCGCCGTGGCGACCAGTGACAATCCCCGGACCGAAGATCCCCACCAGATCTTGCGCGATGTAGAGACGGGCCTGGCTTCCCTCGAGCGGTGCGACCCCGATGAACTCGAAGCCCGCGACCGCGGCTACACGGTGATCGAGAATCGGCGCAGCGCCATCGAGTGCGCCCTAGCGGTCGCCCGGTCGGAGGACACGGTTGTCATCGCGGGCAAAGGCCACGAGGACTATCAGATCGTTGGGCGGGAAAAACTCCCCTTCGACGACCGAGACGAGGCCCGCAAGGCCCTCGCCCGTCGGAGCCCGGCATGACGGTTGCTTTCAGCCCTGAGGACGCATTGAATTGGGCAAGGGGCCGCTGGGTCTCGGGCTCCGAAAAAAGCCCGTTCCTCGGAGTCGGGATCGATGCCCGAAGCATTGCCCCGGGACAACTCTTCCTGGCCATACGGGGCGAGCGCCACGATGCGCACAAATTCATCGGTGATGCCCTGGCGCGGGGGGCAACCGGATTGGTCGTCGAGGAGTCCTGGCTTTCGGAGAATTCGCCGCCCGATGGGCCCTGTACGCTGGCGGTGCCCGATTCGACTCGGGCGCTCGGTGCCCTGGCCAAAGGCCACCGGGGCCGCTTCTCCGGACCCGTCGTCGCGGTGACCGGGAGCAACGGGAAAACGACCACCAAAGAATTGATTCACAGCATCCTCTCGGTTTCCGGCCCCTGCCTGAAGAATCACGGAAACCTGAACAACGAATTCGGTTTGCCTCTGACCCTGCTCGCCCGACAAGAGGAAGACCTCAAGGCGGTGGTCGAGTTGGGCATGAACCACCGGGGCGAGATTGCACGACTCGCCGCTATTGCGAGACCCGACGTTGGCGTCATCACCAATATCGGTTCCGCCCATATCGAGTTCCTGGGAAGCCGAGAAGAGATCGCGAACGAGAAGGGCGACCTGATCCCTGGCCTGGCCAACGAGGGCGTCGCCGTCCTCAACCACGACGACCCCGGTGTCATGTCCCAAGCCCACCGGGTCACCGGGCGGTTGCGGACTTTCGGCCTGGAGGCCGGAGCCGACGTCCGGGCCGAAGATGTTCGGACCGAGCCCGGCGGATACTACGCTTTCCGATTGGTCGCACCCGAGGGCAGCGTACTGATCCGGGTTCCCGGCTTGGCGGATACCACCGTGATCAACGCGCTGGCGGCCTCAGCCGCATCTCTGGCCGCAGGCGCCGACCTCGACGAAATCGCACGCGGGCTGGCGCGTTTCGGTGGGGTCCCGGGACGAATGGTGGGCCGCAAAATGGCGGGCGGCGGTCATCTCGTGGACGACACCTACAACGCCAACCCCCAGTCCATGCGGAGTGCAATGGAGAATCTGGTGCGGCTCGGGGTCGACGGACGCTGCATCGCGATCCTTGGCGACATGGGTGAACTCGGCGATGCCAGCGAGGAATCCCACCGCGCACTCGGCCGACTCGCCGCGCAGCTCGGTATCGACCAACTCTTCCTTCTCGGTGAAAACGCGCGCTGGGTCGCTGAAGAGGCCCTGGCTGGAGGCATGTCCCAGAGCGCGATCCAAATCGACATGGAACGAACGACCTTGACCCAATCGGTGCTGGAAGTTGTTCAACCCGGTGACTGGGTACTCGTCAAGGGTTCACGCGCCATGCACATGGAGCGACTGGTGGACATTCTGACCGCCGAGGAGAGAAACTAATGCTCTACCACCTGCTCTATCCCCTGGAGAGTACGTTCGGTGGCTTCAACGTAATTCGGTACATCACCTTCCGAACCGCCGCTGCGACATTGACCGCCCTCTTCATCGCGTTCGTGGTCGGCCCCTGGCTGATCAGGAAACTCGCGGCCCTTCGAATCGGTCAGCCCATCCGCGAGATCGGCCCCGACCACCAAGCGAAAGCTGGCACCCCCACCATGGGTGGACTGCTGATCCTTCTCTCTCTGGCGGTCTCGGTGTTGCTCTGGGCGGACCTGACCAATCACTTCGTATGGATTGTGTTGGGGCTCACCGCGGGGTACGGGGTGCTGGGATTCATCGACGACTACCAGAAGGTCAAGCTGGGCAATAGCGATGGGGTGTCGGCGCGAACGAAGCTCTTCTGGCAAACCCTCCTCGCCCTGGGCGTCGCCTTCGCAATCTACACGAGCCCCGCGTTCGATCAGGAACTCGCCGTACCCTTCTTCAAAAACTTTACGCCGAACCTCGGGTGGCTCTATATCCCACTCGCCACCTTCGTGATCGTCGCTTTCAGTAATGGTGTCAACCTGACCGACGGGCTCGACGGACTGGCCATCGGCCCGGTCATGATTGCTGCGGGAACCTTTGCGGGCCTCTCCTACGCGGCCGGCCATGCCAACATCGCCGATTACCTGGCCATCAAGCACGTACCCGGGGCCGGGCAACTCGCCATCTTCTGTGGCGCACTGGTGGGAGGCAGTCTGGGTTTCCTCTGGTTCAACGCCTCCCCCGCCGAACTCTTCATGGGCGATGTGGGTGCCCTCGCAATCGGTGGCGCCCTGGGCACGGTCGCGGTCCTGATCCGCCAGGAGGTCCTACTCGCGGTCGTCGGCGGGATTTTCGTACTGGAAGCCGCATCGGTGGTGATCCAAGTGGGCTGGTTCAAGATGACCGGACGACGGGTCTTTTTAATGGCACCCATTCACCACCATTTCGAAAAACTTGGCTGGGCCGAGCAGAAGATCGTCGTTCGCTTCTGGATCATTTCGATCATTCTCGGACTGATCGCGTTCTCCTCGCTCAAATTGCGCTGACACATCGAAGGAAAGCAGGTTGAAAGAATCACGATCCATGGATCTTGAGGGCATGGAAATTCTCGTGCTCGGACTGGGCATGTCCGGGCGCAGCGCGGCGCGTTTCTGTGCGGAACGCGGCGCCCGGGTCACCGCGGCCGATGAGGGACGAACCGACGAACTCTCGGCCATGGAGAACCTCGACGACCTGGGTCCCGGCGTGCGCGTCCTGTGCGGACAGCCCTTCCCCAACCCGGCCAACTTCGACTTGACCGTCCCCAGTCCCGGCATTCCTCCTCACCGATACCGGGCATCGGCCCAGCGAGTCTGGGGGGACATTGAAATCGCGGGACGCTTTCTTTCCATCCCCATCGTTGCCGTGACCGGCACCAACGGAAAGTCCACCACGGTGCGGATGATCGAGGCGATGCTCAAAGCCGCGGGGCTCCGCGCCGAAGCAGGGGGCAACGTGGGCACTCCCGCGCTGTCCCTGGCGGGCAAGCCTCTGGATGTGGCGGTGCTCGAGGTCTCCTCGTTCCAACTCGAAACCATCGAGGCGTTCCGTCCCCGGGTCGCGGTGATTCTCAACATCACCCCGGACCATCTCGATCGCCATGGCGATATCGAGGGCTACGCCCGGGCCAAGCGTCGCATCTTCGAGAACCAGCAGAGCGGAGACGCCGCGGTCCTTGATTTCGACAACGCGATCGTTCGCGCCATGGCGGGTGACGCGCCCTCCGAGGTCATCCCCTTCAGCCGTCGCGGTCCGCCGGCCCTCGCCGATCAACATCGCTCGGCATGGCTGGACGCCGGGTCCGCCGTGTTCGCCGACCCCAAGGGCCTCGCCCGCGTGCCCCTGGATTCGGTCCCGGGCCTCTCCTCCCCCGACCGAGACAACGCCCTGGCAGCCCTGGCGGCAGTCTGGGCCCTGGGCGTCGACCCATTGGAAGCCTCCGAAGCACTGGTGAATTTCCGCCCCCTTCCGCATCGATGTGAAGTGGTGCCCACCGAAGATGGAGTGACATGGGTCAACGACTCCAAGGCCACGAACCCTGGGGCCGCCCAGCGGTCCATCGAGGGAACCGACGGGCCCACCATCTGGATCGCCGGAGGACGGGACAAGGGCCTGTCCTACTCGGGCCTCGCCGAAGTTGCCCAGCAATCCGTCAAGACGGCCCTGCTCATCGGCGAAGCCGCTGGCCTGATCGAGCAGGCACTGGGCGGGCAGATCCCCTGCGAGAGAGCGGATGATCTCGATGCCGCCGTGAAGACTGCGGCTTCTCTTAGCGGGCCCGGAGATGTCGTTCTGCTGGCGCCGGCCTGCGCGAGCTTCGACCAGTTCATGAGTTTCGAAGATCGCGGCGAGTGCTTTCGGGCCGCCGTTCAGCGCTACGCAAAGGGAAAAATCCAATGACCCAAAAGAGCTCTCGAAAAACCCGAGCGGCCACCCGCCGACCACCGGGCGGGGAAGCCCGCCTCGCCCGAACGCCGGACTCGGGTGTCGTCTTGTCAGTGCTCCTGCTCGCCTCCATTGGAACGGTCATGAGCTACAGCGCCACCGCCACCCTCGCCCTCGATCATTCGCTGCCTCCGCTTTTCCTGGCCCACATCGGAGCGCTCGGAATCGGCCTCGTGCTCACGACGGCCATCACGTGGACACCCATAGACCGCTGGCGCCAGGCCGCTCTTCCGCTCTGGGTTCTTTCCCTCGTCCTGCTGGCACTGGTCGAATTTTTTGGTGTCCGCGTGAATGGTGCCCAACGCTGGCTCGAGTTACCGGGCCTGGGCTTTCGCTTTCAGCCCGTTGAACTCTGCAAGCTGACTACCCTGCTTTTGGTCGCTGCGGTGATCGCCCGACGCGACGGCCACGACGAACTCTCGGGAACTCGCAGCCTCGTTGCCGCGGGCCTGACCCTACCGCCAATCGGCCTGCTGCTCCTGCAACCCGACCTGGGCAACGCCGTCCTCCTGGCCTGCTTGGTTGCGCTCTTGCTAATCGTCGCCGGAACCCGACTCGCCCTAATGGTCGCACCAGCCTTGATTGGCATCCTGGGAGTGGGGCTCTATGTCACCCAGAACGCCTACGCGCTTCGTCGAATTACCGGGTTCATGAATCCCTGGGCCACCTTTCAGAGCGATGGCTGGCAGCTCGTTCAGTCCTACGTGGCCTTTGGCCTCGGCGGGATTTTCGGAGTCGGCCTAGGCAACGGCCAACAAAAACTCGCCTACCTGCCCGAAGCGCACACGGACTTCGTGCTTTCCGTGGTGGCCGAAGAACTCGGGCTGATCGGGGTGCTCGCTGTTTTGGCCGGCTTCGTGGGCCTCCTCCTCGCCGGTTCCCGCATCGCCGCCGGAGCGCGGGACCGTTTCACCCTGCTGGTGGCCTTCGGGATGACCACCCTACTCACGGTGCCCGCAATCATCAATGCCGCGGTGGTCATGGGCATGATTCCCACCAAGGGCCTCACCCTCCCCTTTCTCTCCTACGGGCGCACATCCCTGGTGACGTGTTGCATCGCCCTGGGCCTGCTCCTCAGCGCCGCTCGGCAATCCCCAAGCCCGCGAGTCCGTTCCCGGAGCGCCCGATGACGCTGAACTGGGTTATCGCCGGCGGAGGGACCGGGGGCCATGTAACCCCCGCGCTCGCCCTCGGAGAAATCATTGCCGAACGCCAGGAACCCATTCTCTTCATCGGCTCAAACCAGGGGCTTGAGGCCCGACTGGTTCCCGAGGCCGGCTTCGAGTTGCTCGCTTTACCAAGCCAACAGGTGATGGGAAGGCGGCTAGTCGGACGCTTGAAAGGACTTTGGGGCACCCTCCGCCAAGTCGGGCGCGCGCGCTCCGCGCTGCGTGCGCATCAGACCGATATCGTCATCTCCGTAGGGGGGTTCGCCGCGATCCCCGCCGCCCTGGCCGCCCTTAGCCTGGGCCGCCCGTTGGTCCTGCTAGAACCCAATGCCATCCCCGGGCGCGCCAATCGCCTGACCGCGCGCTTCGCCCGCCGGGTCTTCGTCGGCTTTGCATCAACGGCCAAGCACCTGCACACACGAAACCCTGTGAGCCATTTTGGAATCCCCCTGCGCGGCGCATTGCTCAGAGCCTTCGACGAGGCGGGCCCGCGCACCACCGCGCATTCGCCCCTGCGCCTGCTCGTCTTTGGCGGTAGCCAGGGTGCTCGCCAGATCAATGAAACCATGATGGAAATCGCTCCGCAGCTCGAGGGTCAGCCTCTCGAAATCTTCCACCAAGCGGGCTCCGCGGACCGGCAGCGCGTGCGGGCTGCCTACGCGGAGGCCGGAATCCAGGCCGAGGTAGTGGAGTTCGAGCCCTCCATGCCCACCCGCTATCGCTGGGCAGACCTCGCCCTGTGTCGCGCGGGTGCACTGACCGTGGCCGAACTCGCCCTGGCAGGCCTTCCCGCCCTGCTCGTCCCCTACCCCTTCGCAGCCGACGACCATCAGGCGGCCAACGCCGATGCCCTCGCCGCAGCCGGGGCGGGCATTCGCCTGGATTCGCGGCCTCTGGATTCCGCCGCATTGGCGACCCAACTCAAGGCTCTGATCCGCGACCCGAGCCCCCTGGCCCCCATGAGCGCGGCCGCGAGTGCTTTTGCTCAACCCGACGCCGCCCGGCGCATCGTGGAAACTTGCGCCTCCCTGGTCGAAGCGAAGGAGGGCCCGGCATGAGACGCAGGATCCGTAGCGTTCACTTCGTGGGCATCGGGGGTGTGGGCATGTCGGGCCTGGCCGAACTCCTGCACCGCCAGGGCTACACGGTCCGCGGTTCAGATCTGAAGAGCAACGCCACCACTGCGCGACTTGAAAAGCTTGGCATCGAGGTCTGCCTGGGGCATGCCCAAGGGAATCTCGGCGATGCCCAATGCGTGGTGGTCTCGTCCGCCATCCCCTCGGACAACCCGGAACTCCGGAAGGCTCGGGCGCGCAATCTTATGGTGATTCACCGGGGCGAAATGCTCGCAGAGATCATGCGGAACAAGGAAGGAATCGCCGTCGGGGGCAGCCACGGCAAGACCACCACGACCTCGCTCATCGGCCAGATTCTCGTCACCGCAGGGCTCGACCCGACCACAGTGATCGGGGGGCGAGTCATGGGCGACGACTCGACTCCCAGCGGAACGCGCTTGGGTCAGGGGCCCTTCCTGGTCGCCGAAGCGGACGAGAGCGACGGTTCCTTTCTCCGGCTTCGACCGGTAATCGCGGTGATTACAAATATCGACCCTGAACACATGGATCACTACGGAGACCTCGCCACACTGGAAAGCGCGTTTGTTGATTTTGCCAACGGCGTTCCCTTCTGGGGCCTGGCCGTACTCTGCATCGACCACCCGGGAGTTCAGGCCATCCTCCCCCGGCTGAAAGGGCGTTTCACCCGCTACGGATTCTCTTCCGAAGCGGACCTGGTGGCCCGCCAACTTCGCCCGGAGGCGGGGGGCATCCGGTTCTCGGTGCACCAGCACGGACGCAACCTGGGAGAAATCAGCCTTTCCCTGCCCGGCGATCACAATGTCCTGAACGCCCTCGCCGCGGTGGCCGTGGCTCTTGAGCTCGACGTCCCCTTCGATCAAATCGCCCGGGGACTGGCCGCCTTCGGCGGCGTCGAACGGCGCTACCAGGCCCTGGGAGTTCAAGCCGGAGTCCAGGTCGTCGACGACTACGCCCATCACCCTGCGGAATTGCGGGCGACTCTGGCCGCCGCCCGGAGCATCCACCCGGGCCGGATCGTGAGTGTCTTTCAACCCCATCGCTATACCCGAACCCGGGATTGCATGGAGGCCTTCGCCCAGGCTTTCGGCGACAGCGACGTCGTCATCATCAGCGACATCTATCCCGCAGGCGATTCTCCCATCCCCGGGATCTCGGGCAGCGTCCTTGCCGAAAAGATCGCGGCCCAAGGCCACCCGGATGTGCGCTTCATCGCCAAGCTGGAAGCCATCGACCACGAACTTCCGGACCATCTCAAACCCGGCGACCTTGTCCTCACCTTGGGCGCCGGGGACATCTCAAATCTCGGCGACCGGATTCTCAAACGACTCTCCGCCAGGCCCTCGGTCCCCGTGGAGGCTGACCCATGATCGACGAAACGGCCCGAAAGGATCTGGTGAAGGCCCTGGGCGAGCGCGTTCAATTCGACGCGCCCATGTCCCGGCACACCTCCCTGCGAATCGGCGGACCCGCTGACGCCTTGGCCACACCGGCGGATCGCCAAGAACTCGCTGGGCTCCTTGAGATCTGCCGGCGGCGGGGACTGCGCCGTACAATTATCGGCGCCGGGTTCAACTGCCTGGTCTCGGATCAGGGCATCGACGGCGTCGTCATCACCCTGCGGAAATTTCGAGGACTCGAGGAGCGGCCCGGGCCGACGGTATACGCCGAGGCGGGAGTTTCGCACTCGGCCGTCACGCGCTTCTGCGTGGAACGGGGCTTGTCTGGGATGGAATTTGCCGCGGGAATCCCCGGCACCGTGGGCGGGTGGATCATGATGAATGCAGGCATAGGGGTGCGCGAGCAGAAAGACGTGGCCCTGGAGTTGGGCTTCGTCACCTCGGAAAATACCGAGGAAGAGATCCGCAAGGCCTCTACGCTGGACTTCGGCTACCGCGAACTCCGGGGCCTGCCCGAAGATGCCGTCGTCGTCTCCGCCCTCTTCGCCCTGGAGCTTTCCTCCCGGGAAGAAGTCAAGGCCGAGGTCGACCGCCTGCTTTCCCACCGCAGCGCGACCCAGCCCCTGGACGTGCCCTCCTGCGGTTCGGTCTTCCGCAATCCAGAGGGCGATTTTGCCGGGCGCTTGATCGAAGCGGCCGGGCTCTGCGGCGAGCGCGTGGGCGGCGCCGAGATTTCGGCGGTGCATGCCAATTTCATCGCCAATCTGGGGGGAGCCCGGGCTGCAGATGTTTTGGACCTGATCGAACGAGCTCGCACGAAAGTCCTGGATGCCTGTGGTGTCGAGTTACAGACAGAGGTCCATCTGGTCGGGAGGTCGGAATGAGAGAATCGCGAACCCAACGCAGGAAATCCGGCCGGCGCCAGACAATCCGAGGCAGTCGCTCGGTGGGCCGCCGGGGTGGGGCGGGAGCGGGCCGCAAGACGAACCGGTTGGCCCTCGGGACCGGTCGCCTTTCGGCGCTGAACAGTCCCACTCGCCTGCGCTTCTTGCTTCTCTTCGCACTCTCCGTGGTGGCGGGCATCGCTCTGGCAAGGCCCGTGGAACAGCAGATCGCCCCATGGACAGACAACGACTTGGGCCTACTGGAAACCATGGCGATCCAAGGCAATAGTCGCCTTTCCTTTGGTGAGATTGCGGCCCTGACCGGTATTCAGCGAGGCGCGCCTCTGGCCTCCGTCGACACCTCGGCGGTGGCCCAGAGGCTCAACCGACAGGCCTGGATTCGCGAAGCCGATGTACTCCGCCTCCCGCCCTCAACCCTGCTCATTCGGGTGCAGGAACGCAGGCCCAAGGCCGTGCTGCTCCCTCGCGACCCGACCCCCGAGCCCGCCAACCCACGGCTGGTCGATGCCGACGGACACCTCTTCAGCGCGTCGTTTCCCAGCCAATCGCTCCCCCACCTGATCGGTGGAGAAGCGCTCACGAGCAATGAAAGCCATGCCGTTCTGCTGACCGCCATGACGCTTTTTGAACATCTCGAAGCGCCCGAACTCGCGGACCTCTGGAGCCAGGGTCACGGCCTGGAAGTTCATCTTCCGCTCCAAGCCGCTTCCGAGGGATGGGCTCTTCGAGGGACCGTGGACGTTCTGCTCGGCCGACGTGATTTGATCGCCCGCATCCAACAACTCGCCCAACTGATCCGCCGGGACGAAATTCTCGGCGCAATGGCGGGGGAACGAATTCTCATCGATCTGCGTTTCGCCGATCAAGCGGTTTTGCGCAGGGCAAAAAAGCTTGAACTCAACGGGGAACTGAAGTCCTGAGCCCCGATCCATCAACCCAGAAGGAAGGAGGAAAAACCGGAAGCCACCCGAACGGTGCAAAGACCAATCCATTCTGCTTCGGCTAGAGGCAGAAGACAAGCGGCGGGACGATGCGGATGCATTGCCCGTCCAAACCCAGTCGGCCGAGGACTCGGCTGACTGAACCTTGGGGGGAACAACAATGGCGCGTAACAATGAGCTCATCGTAGGGCTCGATATCGGCACCACGAAGATCTGTGCCATCGTGGCCGAAGAGACAGAAACCGGAATTGATGTGGTGGGAATCGGCACCCATCCGTCCACTGGACTCAGAAAGGGCGTGGTCATCGATATCGATGCCACGGTGGCTTCCATCAAGCACGCGGTGGAAGAAGCCGAGTTGATGGCCGACTGCGAGATCACTTCGGTCTACGCGGGAATCGCCGGTGGCCACATTCGGGCTTTCAACAGCCACGGGGTGGTGGCCGTCAAGGACCGGGAAGTCCACGAGATCGACGTGAAACGCGTCATCGATGCCGCCAAGGCCGTGGCCATTCCCATGGACAGGGAGGTCATCCATGTGATCCCCCAGGAATTCATAATCGACGACCAGGATGGCATCCGGGAACCGCTGGGCATGAGCGGTGTGCGGTTGGAAGCCAAGATCCACATCGTCACGGCGGCGGTCACCAGCGCCCAGAATATCGTCAAGTGCTGCAACAAGGCTGGTTTGAACGTCATCGACATCGTTCTCGAGCCCCTGGCTTCGGCAGAAGCGGTGCTTTCCAGCGACGAGCGCGACCTCGGGGTCTGCATGGTGGATATTGGGGGGGGCACCACGGATATCGCAGTCTTCTCCGACGGATCCATCAAGCAGACCTCGGTTCTTGGCTTGGGGGGCTACCACCTTTCCAACGACATCGCGGTGGGACTCCGAACTCCCTTCGATGAAGCCGAGCGGATCAAGAAAAAGTTCGGTATCGCGGCGGCCCGGTATCTCCCAGGTGATGACATCATCACGGTGCCTAGCGTGGGCGGCCGACGCCCTCGGGAGGTCTCGCGAAAGATTCTCTGCGAGATTATCGAGCCGCGGGTGGAAGAGGTACTCACCCTCGCCCACCAGGAACTCGTCCGTTCGGGCCTCGAGAATCGCATTCCATCGGGGATCGTGCTCACCGGGGGGGCGTCCGCACTGGCGGGACTGCCGGAACTCGCGGAAGAGATATTCGAGGCACCGGTCCGACTAGGCCTGCCCTCGCATATCGGCGGCCTGCAGGATGTCGTGCGCAGTCCCATGTATTCGACGGGGGTCGGGCTGGTGCTCTATGGCCTCTCCCAGGCCCGCGCCCATAACCAAAGCCGCTTTCGGATCCGGGACGAATCGATTTTTGGTCGGGTGAAGCAGCGAATGCGGGATTGGTTCTACTCCGAATTCGCCTAGCGGCGAAGACTCCGACCGAAGTCGCTGTAGGGGAAGTGCTTTTCGTCGGGATCAGCGATTCGATCTGTACAAAAACTGAAGCATCGTGTTACATTCAAAGTGTCTGCCCAAAGCAGGCACACCTTGGGGGGTGAAACGCATGGCCAAGACTGGCAGGAACAACGGGGGTCCGACTGGCGGCCGCCGGGATCAGAAAAACAAGCCCGAGTCCATCGACTTGCTCGAAATCGGACCCGACGACGGAAACCAACTGCTCGAGTTCGAAGGTTCTTCCGGGCAAAAAGCGCGAATCAAGGTCATCGGAGTGGGGGGCGGCGGCGGCAACGCGCTGAACACCATGATCCGATCGGGTCTCTCGGGGGTCGAGTTCATCGCGGCCAACACCGACGCTCAGGCCCTCGAGCACAACATGGCCATGGTCAAGGTCCAGCTTGGGGCGGAAGTCACCCGGGGCCTCGGATGTGGCGCCAACCCCGATCGCGGACGCGCGTCCGCCCTTGAAGCCCGGGAACGTCTCCGGGAAATCCTCGAGGGTTCGGACATGGTGTTCGTCACCGCGGGAATGGGCGGCGGGACCGGAACCGGCGCGGCTCCCATTGTCGCCGAGGTCGCCCGGGAAGTGGGCGCCCTCACTGTGGGCGTCGTGACCAAGCCGTTCCCCTTCGAGGGCAAGGTCCGGATGCGGCACGGCGAAAGCGGCCTGAAGCAACTGCACGGGGTGGTGGACACCCTGATCACCATTCCCAATCAGCGTCTTCTTGCCCTGGCGGGCAAGAAGACCGGGATGCAGGACGCCTTCAAGCTCGCCGACGACGTACTGTTGAACGCGGTTCGCGGCATTTCGGACCTGATCACAGTGCACGGCCTGATCAATCTCGATTTCGCCGATGTGCGCACCGTGATGAACGAGGCGGGCGTAGCGATGATGGGCACAGGCATCGGCCGGGGGGACAACCGAGCCGTCGATGCCTCACAGCTTGCCATCTCGAGCCCACTGCTGGGAGACGTCTCCATCGATGGCGCCCGGGGCGTGCTGATCAACATCACGGGTGGAAGCGACATGACGCTCTTTGAGGTGAATGAAGCGTCCATGCTGGTTCAGGAATCGGCCCACGAGGATGCCAACATCATCTTCGGTGCGGTCATCGACGACGAAGTGCCCGAGGGCGAATTGCGGGTGACCGTGATCGCCACCGGCCTCGAGGGTGAGGGCGGACGCAAGCGAACGGAACCCGCCCATACGGACCTGACTTCGCAGCCTCTGGAGATCCACCACGTAGCCACAGTCACCGATGTTCCCGCGACAGACCTGGAGCGTGTCACCAGCTTGGAGCAGATCGTGCCGCTGGAAAATCCGAAAAGCAAGGAAGGCCAGTTCGCATCGCCCTACGTCGAAGATGTCGATACCCCGGCATTCCTGCGCCGGGCCCAGGACTAGAGGACTCAAAAAAAGGGGCCGGGAAGCGTGACCATCCGGGCAAGACCGGGCGCCGGCCCCGGAGAGTGCAGCGGGCGAGGGGCCAGTCCCCCCGCCCGCTTTTCCGTTGGGGCACCCGAATTCCGCTCACGAATCGGGACCGGGGCAGCCAGTTCGGCTATATCAGGCTCTCCAACCCCGACGCGCCCGGCGGTCGATGCCCGGCCCGCATGCCAGCAGGAGTTCCTCGACCCCATGCCCGCCCAGCAAGACAAGATTCTCGAAGCACGAGACGCCGATGTCGTCACCCTCCGCTTTCACGATCCCGAGCGACGCAATGCCATGACGTTCGCCATGGGGGAGGCCTTCGCGTCCCGCATCGCCGAACTCGCCGGTGACGCCTCGATTCGGGCCGTGGTGATCACGGGAAGCGGGCGCGCCTTTTCAGCCGGGGGCGATCTCGAGATGCTCCAGGAACGCGCCCAGCAGGGACGAGCCCATCCCGGCGTTGCCCGTTACCCCATTCGCGATGCCATGCGGGGGTTCTACAAGCTCTTTCTCTCGGTGCGCGATCTGCCCTGCCCCACCATCGCGGCGATCAATGGCCACGCCATCGGGGCCGGGCTCTGCGTGGCCCTGGGGTGCGACATTCGCCTGGTGGCCCACGAGGCCAAACTCGGTCTGAATTTCACCAAGCTGGGCCTGCACCCGGGCATGGCCGCAACCTGGTCGCTGCCCCGATTGGTCGGCCCGGCCATAGCGGCCGAACTTCTCTACACCAGCCGGCTCTTCTCCGGCGAAGAGGCCGCACGCATGGGCTTGGCCAACCGGGCCCTGCCGGCCGAGCAAGTGCTCGAGGCCGGCCAGGCCCTGGCGGCGGAAATCGCCGGCTGCGCGCCCCTGGCGGTCCGCGGGGTCAAGCGTGCCCTGGCTCGGAGCGCCGATTCGGGCATCGAGGACCAGCTCAGCTTCGAGGCCCACGAGCAGGCCATCTGCTTTGAGAGCCAGGACGTGGGCGAAGGCATTTCAGCCGCCCAGGACCGGCGCGAGCCGGCTTTCAAGGGCCAATAAGGGGCGATCAAGGGCCAACAAGGGCCAACAAGGGCCAACCACCCGCCGGCCTGGGCCCGAGTACGAGGCGGATCCCCCCGGCGAGTGTCGGTCGGACACGGCTCGGACGCCTATCGGGCACCTATAAAAGCGAAAGCGCCGAGCGGGTATACAGATTCCCGGAGCGCGGCCGATGAGATAATGAAGCCGGCTGCATCCATCCTGCCCATGGCGCTTGAAGCCTCGATGGGGATAGGCGATGGATCCAGCACCCGGCGAACCCCACCCCTCAAACCCCCGGAGAAATCCATGATTCGCGCACTTCGAAGCAACCAGTTCTGGCTCACCGCCGCCTACCTGGGCAGCCTACTCCTGATGGCTCGCGGATACGCGTAGGGCCATCGTGTCCCGGGCATCCCCGGGTCCCACGAAGCACCCTCCACCCTCCACCCTCCACTATCCACTAACTACTCCGCTCTATCTCAGCTGGTCCATCCACGCCGGTCCATCCACGCCGGTCCATCCACGCCGGTCCATCCACCCGGGTCCATCCCCACGCCGGTCCATCCACCCGGGTCCATCCACGCCGGAGAGAGAGCCACCGGTGCTCGAGGCCGGAGCCTCTTCTGTGCGAACCACCGGGTCCCATCGTTTCGTCGTTCCCGCAAAACGAACAGCGGCCAGGGATCTCTCAGGGCAGTGCTTCCACCAGAGCCTGGATCTCGCTGGCGTTGAACCAGTACGAGATCTCGAGCTTTGCGGTCTCGGGCGCGTCGGAGCCGTGCACCGCGTTGCGCTCGATGTCGGTGCCGAAATCGCCGCGCAGTGTACCGGCCGGCGCTTCGGTGGAATTCGTCGGCCCCATCAGGTCGCGCCAGCGCGCGATGGCGTTGTCGCCCTCGAGCACCATGGCGACCACCGGCCCCGACGTCATGAACTTGACCAGGTCACCGAAGAAGGGGCGTTCCTTGTGGACGGCGTAGAAGCCCTGGGCCATGGCGTCGTCGAGCTGTAGGCGCTTGAGCGCGATGATGTCGAGACCCGACTCTTCGATGCGCGCGATGATTTGGCCGGCCGACTTGTTCGCTACGGCGTCGGGCTTGATGATCGCAAAGGTTCGTTGGACTTCCGCCATGGGGAATTTCCTTTTCTATTTTCTCTGAACTCTTGGAGTTCATTCTGTGGCTGGTGTGGCCGGTAGACCTGCTGGGCCTGTGTAGCCGATCGGGCCGGTGTAGCCGATCGGGCCCGGGTGCCCGAGAGCGCGGCGTGCCGGATCCGGAGGCGGCGTAACTTAGCGGATCGTTCGCCGATCGCTGCACTGGCCGGGCGGCTCAGTCCACCCGGAGCAGGATCTTCCCGAAATGCTCGCTGGCCTTCATTCGGCGGTGCCCTTCGGCGGCCTCGGCCAGGGGCAGCACGGCGTCGACGATGGGGCGAATCGCGCCGCTCCCCAGGGCCGCTCCAAATCGGGCCAGAAAGGCCTGGGCCAATTCGGCCTTCTCGGATTCGGGCCGGGCGCGCAGGGTTGAGCCCATCACCTGGAGCCTTTTCATCAACAGGGTGCCCAGGGGAATCTCGGCCTTGGCCCCGCCCATCAGGCCGATCAAAACCAAGCGCCCGCCCACGGCGAGGCTGGCCAGGTTCCGTTCCAGGTAGGGACCCCCTATGGAATCAAGGATCACATCGACCCCGGCGCCGCCGGTGGCCTCGGCAACGGCCTCGGCGAAATCCGCCTCTCGGTAGTTGACGGCCACATCGGCGCCGAGTTCCCGGCAGCGCGCGCATTTTTCGTCACTGCCCGCGGTGACCACCACCCGGGCTCCGGCTTCCCGGGCCATCTGAATCGCCGCGGTTCCGATACCGCTGCCGCCGCCGTGCACCAGCAGCCAACCCCCGGCCTCGAGGCCGCCCAATTGAAAGACATTGAGAAATACCGTCAGGCATACCTCGGGCAAGCCTGCCGCCTCCACCAGATCGAGATCCGCGGGCACGGGCATGCAGCTCCCGGCGTCCACCACCACTTGCTCCGCGTAGCCGCCGCCCGCAAGCAGGGCCATTGCCCGATCCCCAACCTTCCAGCCGCTGACGCCTTCGCCCAACTCGGCGATCACCCCCGAGCACTCGAGCCCGAGAATCGGTGAGGCGCCGGGCGGGGGCGGGTACATGCCCTGGCGCTGGAGGAGATCGGCGCGGTTGAGCGCCGAGGCCGTTACCGCGATCCGCACCTGGCCGGGACCGAGCACGGGGTCCGGGGCTGTGCCGATTTGAAGGACGCTCTCATCGCCGGGTTCTTCGATTACGATTGCCTGCATTGGAGCACCCTAGCAAGCCGAGAAAACCCGGGCGAGCACGCGCCCACCCGGGTTCGTTTGGGGTCGCTTGCCGGGAACGGCCGCCTTGGGCCCTTCCCTGCGAGCGGTTACTTGAGATCTGCCCGGGTGTAGTCGAGCAGGCCGCGGGCGATGATCAGGCGCTGGATTTCCCCGGTGCCCTCGTAGATATCGGTGATGCGGCAATCCCGGGTCCACTTCTCGAGCAGGTGCTCCCGGCTGATCCCCATGGAGCCGAGAATCTCGATGCAGCCCTGGGTGATGGTGCGCACGGACGAACCCGCGTGGGCCTTGCAGACAGATGACTCCATGTTGTTCGGTTTGCCCTCCCCCGCCAGCCAACAGGCGTGGAGGGTGGTGAGCTTCGAGGCGTCGAAAATGGCTTCCAGGCGGATAAACTTCTCGGCCGCCGCGGTCTGGCTGCTGAGACCCGCCATGTAGTCGATCTCCACGCCGGCTTCGGCGAGCTGCTCCCGGGTGAAATCCAGGGCCGCCTCGGCGAGCCCGAGCCCCATGGCTGCGGTCATGGGCCGAGTCATGTTGAAGGTCTTCATGACGCCGCGAAAGCCGCCCGAGGTTTTCTTCGAAATGCTCTCGTCGCCGCCCAGCAGGTTGGCCCGGGGAATCCGGCAATCGGTGAACACGTACGCGGCAGTATCGTCGGCGCGAATGCCCAGTTTCTTTTCCTTGTGGGGCACGTCGAAACCCGGCGTTCCCTTTTCCACCAAGAAGGACTTGATACCCGCCCGGCCGGCGGACTTGTCCAGGGTTGCCCAAATCACCGCCGCGTCGGCGCGGATCCCGGTGGTAACGAAGATCTTCTCGCCGTTGATCACCCACTCGTCGGTGGCTTCGTCGAGCACCGCGCTCGTGGAAACCCGGGACGGATCCGAACCGCAACCGGGCTCGGTGATCGCCATGGAAAGAACCAGACCGCTCCATTTTTTCTGCTGCTCGGGGGTGCCCGCCGCCGACAGGGCCGCGTTGCCTAGGCCACCGCCGGTTCGTTTCAAGCGAATCGTGTAGTCCCCCCAGTGGGAGATCATCGAGTACAGGGCCATCATCACCGGAGGCGAGGTGTCCTCCGCCCCGCCCCGGGGAGGCACGGGCGTTTCGGCGTAGAAGGCCTCGGCCTCGGGCAGAACCTCCGGAGCCATTTCGTGCTCGTTCTCGTCGTAATAGCGGGCGTACTTGCGGCAGATCAGCGCCTCGGCCCGGTGGTAGTCGACGATCGCCTGGTCGGTCTCGGTCAAGGTAAAATCAATCATTCGGGTCATTCCTTTGATCGCTGGGGCCCGCGTCAGGTTGCGGGCAAAAGTCATGAAGGGCCGGTCGCACTGAGCGAAGGCTCAGAGGCCGGCAGTCCCCTCGAGAACGCTCAGGGTGCGCGCGTGGCGAAACCACATCTCCACCGGGTGCTCGCGGATAAAGCCGTGACCACCGAGCACTTGGATTCCGTTATCCGCGATCCAAAGCGATTTTTCGTTGACGTAGGTGCGGGCGTAGCGGGCCTGGGCGTCGGCATTCTGCCCCTGCTCGAGATAGCTCGCCGCCTGCCAGATCAGGTTTCGCATGGCTTCGCATTCGATGTGCATTTCTGCCAGCCGAAAGGCAATGGACTGTTTTTTGGAGATCGGCTCGTCGAAGGCCACGCGATCCTTGGTATACGGCACGCAGTAGTCGAGCACCGCCCGGGACAGACCCAGCAGAACCGAACACAGGGCCACCCGGCTGTTGTTCACCAGTTCCGCGATGTCGCAGCCGCCCTCGCCCCCCAGGCGATCTGCGGCGCTCACCTCGATACGTTCGAGTTCGAGGCCCACGGTGGTGAGCCCCCTCAGCCCCATGTTGAGTTCGGGTTCTGAGATAGTCAGGCCCTCGGCATCCCGGGCCACGATAAAGGCATCTACCCGATCCTGATTGCGGGCGAAGATCAGGAAGTGGCTGGCCTGATCGCCGAGAACCACGAAAGACTTCTGACCCGAGAGCACCCAGCCGTCGCCCTTGGGCTCCGCCAGGGTTCGAGGACGCATGGGTTCGGCCACCGGGCCGGGCTCGAGCAACCCCAGGGAGGCCATATGAAATTTTTCACCGCAGAAAAGCGGGAGGTACTGCTTCTTTTGCTCATCGGTGCCGTGGTCCAGAATGGCATTGGCGAACTGGGAAGGCGCCGCAAGCGCAAGAGCCACGGCGGCGTCCCCGTAGCCCAGTTCCTCGAGCACAATGGAATTGGTCACCAGGGCCCGGGCCTCGCCCCCGCCTCCGTACTCGGCGGGAATCTGGGTGCTGGTGAGCCCCAACTCCCAAGCCGCTTGGAGGACATCCTCGGGGATCGACGAAGTCTCGTCGCACTCCCGGCCAATGGGACGCAGGGCATCAGCGGCAAACTCGCGCAGCGTGTCCCGGATCAGTTCCTGTTCTTCCGACATACCAAATGAAATCATTCTCGCGTGCTCCTCTTAAAGAGGGTCGGCTATTCGCCGGACCCGGTCGTTGTGTCACTCGATCCCTCGTCGCTCACGTCTGCGCCCAGCAATGCAGCGGCATCGACCCCGCGACTCGAAATCTGGTAGAAGTAGTGGTCCATGGCCTGGCTGGCCCCGTCCTTGGTCATCAGTCCGCGCTTCACCGCGTCTCGGCCATCGAGCAACCCGAGGGCAACCGCACACCAAGTTCGGGCTTCGGCGGTGTAACGAACGTCGGCCCGGTCGGCGAAACCCGTTCGAACTTCGCATTGGCCGTCGTGAATTTCCACCGCCCAAACGCCGCCACCCTCCCCCGTCAGACGAATTTCGAAGGTGACCGCCGTCCCGGCGGCCCTCTCCTCACGCAACAGGAAAGGCAGCGCCTCCACGACGGATTGCGCCGAGGTCTCGGTAAACCGCCCGGTGTCGATCTCAAGATCCTCGATGCCGTGATGGACCCACCAGCGCGCAGTGGCCGCGATGATCGGCTCCAGCGATCGTCCGCGAAGCGAAACCGCATAGATGGACCGTGCGCCCTGGCTCCGGGTTTCGACGAAACCGTCCGCCACGAGCCGCTTGAGGCGCAGAGACAGCACCCGGGGTGCAATCCCCGTCCGGACGCGCAATTCCTGGAAACCCTTCGGGCCCCCGAGTAGTTGGCGCACGAGGACCAGAGTCCAGCGATCCCCGATCACCTCAAGCCCCCGGGCCACCGGATCGAAAATTTCTCCGGGCCGGGGAATACTCGGGCGCTGACTTGCTCGGGACGATTTGACTGGGGATTCTGAGTCGATCACAGGTTAAGTATCTAATTGATACTCAAATGAGTGTCAACCCTATAGCCAATGGCCGTCTATCCCCGGAAATCTCAGATACCCGGATTGCTATAAATCCCTTTTCGCATCGGGGTGTTTGGGCTCCGCCGAGCAGATCCGCTAGCTTCGCGAGTTGCCGGTCGGAGGTGGACGGAAGATCGCCGGCGGACGCTCATTGTCCGCGGGAGGAAAGTCCGGGCTCCATAGGGCAGGGAAGTCGGTAACACCGACCCGGGGCGACCCGAGGGAAAGCGCAACAGAAATCACACCGCCGAAGAGCGGCGCCCTGCCCCGCAAGGGACGAGGCGGCGTGGCGGGCGCCTGGCGTCCGCCCGGTAAGGTTGAAATCGTGGGGTAAGAGCCCACGCGCGACAGCCGGGTGACCGGCGGCGAGGCAAGCCCTTCCCGGAGCAAGCTTGAATAGGGGCACTGTCGAGGACGGCTCGTCCGATTGCACGCTCTTCGGAGTTTGCAGAGTGCCCGGGTTAGAGTGCTTGAGCGCCGTGGCAACACGGCGCCTAGAGGAATGATCTTCACCGGATCGGCGGCAACGCCGGATCGGGACAGAACCCGGCTTACAGTCCACTCGGCTCCGTTATCGGAGTCGCCATCCAAGGGAAGAAGCTTCGGCCACGCCCCGGATGCTCCGACCGGCATCCCGCGCCCACCCGCAGGCCCGGGTCCTTGCCTAATCAAGGCCCAGTCCAGGGCTGATCAAGGCCCAGTCCAGGCCCAGTCCAGGCCTAGTCGAGCGCCCGCACGAGACAGCGAACTTGGTCCCGGCGCTCGGGGGGATAATCCGTCCACTTCGATTCAGGAATATCCGCCTGGGCCACGCTCTCGAAACCCTGGCGAAGAAAGAAGCGCTCGACCCGAGAAGACGTCGTACAGGCGAAGACCTGGGCGTACCCGGCCGCGCGCCCGAGTTCCAACGCAAAGCTCACCAAGTGCCCACCGACGCCCTCTCCCGCAAAGCGCGTCACCGCGTACAGGCTGACGATTTCAGCCACTCGCTCGGTCTCGTAGCCAATCAGCGCCCCGATTCCAGCCAAATATCGCCCTTCGACGAAAACACCAAACGCGCGACCCAGCGCGGCTTCGACCTCGGCCTCGCTGCGCGGAGCCAAAAAACCCTCGTCGACTCCCCGAGCGATCAGGTCCGTGGCCGCATCAAAGTCGTCCACTCCCAGCGGCCGAACATCGAGATAACGATTTTGGGTCAGCAGCGTTCCCGAACCCGCGTAGGTAAAGAGTTCGTCTGCCAATCCCGCCTGGGAACAGATGTTGACCGACGCAATCCCGCCCTCGAGGAGGCAACGAAATTCCTCCACCAGCGCCCGGTCTATCTGGGAATCAAGCGCGGGAGACCGGCCCTCCCCGGAGAGGTCGGACAGGTCCGAAAGGTCCGAAAGGTCGAGCAGCGAAATCCGCTGGCCGGCGGCGTCCCGGAGCGAACCCCGGCCATCGACCCAGACCAACTTGGCGAGCCTCAACGCGAGGACCGCTGCACGGCAGTGT
>Ga0310120_10000523_pt1 | contig 30406 bp, 30 predicted proteins | sample CB27_AW_983_MG_FD_203506 | JGI IMG/M metagenome (GOLD analysis project Ga0310120, IMG submission 203506) | Marine microbial communities from Western Arctic Ocean, Canada - CB27_AW_983 | ecosystem: Environmental > Aquatic > Marine > Oceanic | place: Canada: Western Arctic Ocean | collected...
GAATGCCGAGAATGCCGCTGCCGGGTCAGGGATCACAAAAGCGATTTATCGGGAACTGATTGATGCGGGTGTGGATTGTGTCACGCTGGGGGATCACATCTATCGCCGTTCGGAGATCATCCACGTCCTCCAGAAGGAGGACAATATTTTAAAACCTGCGAACTATCCGGAATCCTCACCGGGAAAAGGCTGGACGGTTATTAACACTCCAGGAGGCCGGAAGGTCGCGGTGGTCAGTCTGTTGGGACGCGTCTTCATGAAGCCTGTCGACTGCCCCTGGCAGGCGATCGACCGCATACTTGGAGAATTACCGACCGAAATCAAGGTGATTCTGGTTGATTTTCACGCCGAAGCAACCAGTGATAAGCAATTGATGGGACGTTATCTGGATGGACGAGTGACGGCCGTGTTAGGGACTCACACGCATGTGCCGACAGCAGATGAGTGCGTGTTCTCGGGGGGAACAGCGTTCCAGTGTGATCTGGGAATGACAGGGCCTTATGACAGTATCTTGGGCCGCAAGATTGAACGAGTCTTAGAGACAACTCGCACTTTTTGTCCCACCACCTTTGACGTGGCTTCCGGAGATGTGCGCTTAAGTGGAGCGGTGCTGGAAGTCGACCCGTCGACGGGAAAAGCGACCGACATTCGACGTTTGGTCATTCGGCAGGACGAAGTCGACGAGTGGCTGAAATGATGTTGCCCCCAACATGCCCAAGCGTTATTCTTCCGCCCCAGCGGCGATCGTGAGTCCCAAGCAGGTAGGCCAACCAAATCTCATCTGCTGTTAATAGCTTGGCCTTTTGGGACTAGTGCTCCTGCTGCTGGCATTGCTGGTGAAGCAGGCTGTTTGAATACCGGTCCCCATGAGCGGGGGGCCCACCAGCGATGAAGACTTGCCTCCGTGTACGCTTCAGATCTTGTCAGGGTTTTCTGTCTGCTGTATGGGTTGGCCCTGTTTTGTGTAGCGAATGGATTCATTGTCGACGTTGGATTCCCGAATGACGGCTTTATGGGAAGATGTGACGGCGTCCGCAACTGTCGAAATCTAAGGCTTTCCTATGAGAGGTAGTGCGATGGAACGCATCTTGCATCGAATCATTCGATTGACTCTTCTGTGGGTCGTTTTGCTGGTACCTTCTTCGGGTTGTGTGGGAATGGCTTCTTTCCTCCTCTATGCTTGGAAAGGGAATACAGTCCCGGCAAAATTCGAGGGACTCGTTGAAAAGAAAGTAGCAGTGGTCTGTGTATCGGACACCAATATCTACACGTCCGAGTTAGCGACGGGAGTTTCAGTGATTTTGCAACAGAAGGTCCTTGATATCGAAGTAATTCCTCAATCGAAAATTCACGAATGGCAGGATTCAAATGAGTGGGAGGAGTTAGAGTATCAAACGTTAGGTGAAGGTGTCGGGGCAGATGTGATTTTGGCGATCGAGTTAGACTCGTTTCGCCTGTATGAAGGCCAGACAATGTACAAAGGGCGTGCCCACGTTTCTCTGGCGGTTTATGATGTGGCCCAGGATGAAAAAGTTGTGTTTTCATCACTGCCAACAGAGCACATTTTTCCTGTCAATGCGGCCTACGCAACTACGGATATGTCCGAAGACAGATTTCGCAAACAATTTATCCGGAGTCTGGCCCAGGAAATCAGCAGAAACTTTTACGCTTTCGACGTGCAGGAACAGTTTGCAGCGGATCGGACACTGGTGGCACCATAAGTGGGCCGTGCCACTGGTGCTGTTTTCGCAGATCTGCACAGCGTTGGACTTCAAGCTTGTCGTCTCTTGCGACGGTCGTCCAGGGAGTGATTACAACGGAGGCGGTGACCGCCTCGGTTTGGGGGGTGGCAGCATTCGTCGTTGATCGTCACGAGGAGGCCTCGGCACCCCGTTGCCATTGTCGCTTGGGCGGGGCTGATTGACTCCGGTGTAACGTTCATTCCATTTCCAACCCATAGGCTCGCGTAGTTCACGCTGGGCAAGTAGTTCCCATGGCGTTCCGGGGTGTTCTTGGATCACTCGGTTAAGATACATGCGAGCGGAGTTGGCCTGTTTCTTCAGTTGGCTTCCCACGGAGATTTCTTGTGAGGCCTGGAGAATCCAAGTATCACTTTTGGGGTCCTTGAATTTCATGCTTTGTTTGGCTTGGGCCAGCATTGCGTTGTAAGTCTCTGTACGGACCTTCACGGCCAGCAAACGTCCAATGGCCAGATCGTAGCCGGCACACCATCGGAGGCTCTCCTCCTGTTCCCGGGATTTTTCACCCAATTTCAAAGTCTGATAAAGCATGTTGACCTTTGGTTCCAACTTGGCCGCTTGTTTCTGGGATTCTTTCAGTTGATTGGCAAGGTCCGCTTCACTGCGTTTGGGAAAAATTAAGCGGGGACGCTCCAGCGGCTCAATCCAACTCATCCGGGCCGATTTGATCAAGGCGGTTCGTGAGGCGCTTGATGCGACCCGCTGCTGGTACTCGTCGTACGAGACGTAATCGGGGCGATACTTTCGCATCACCACGGGATCAAAGAAATATTTCAGATGTGCTGAAGAAACTGAAGTTTCGTCAAGAGTCACGCTCCGTTGCGAAGTCCGGTTAGGGTGCACGGCAAAATAGATTCCACCCGTCTCGTGACACAGTCGGGTGAGGGTAAATGGTCCGAATCCCGAATCGATGGGCGTTGTTTCTTCATTGGACCCGGAAAAATGAAGTTTAATCCGCTCAGCAAAGAGTGATTCAGGTCCCTGTGTCACGCGGCCCAACTGGGGTGTTTGATCATATTGGGGATCGGGGTCGACCCACTTAATGAGTGTGTGTTTGCGGCCGAACGGAGCGGGAACTCCGACCACATACACTGGAATGGCATATCGGCGGCAAAGTGTGATTGACGGTTCCAATAAGTGAGAATCGTCTCCCACCTCGTCCGTGAAAACCACAAACAATATGTTGCGCATCGGTTCCCCGGTCCTGGAATCACGTCGTCGATAGATCTTGTATTCGTTGGCCGCCATATGGACTGCAGAAAAAACGCGTTCGATACCGGAATCATCGCCCTGGATATCGGCGATCTTCGTTTTTAATAGCTCCAGGTCATCCGTCGGTTCTTCGGTTAGCAATTCAACCTGTTCTCCAAAAGAGATAACGGAAGTCAAAAGCGGCTTGTTTCTATATTGTCGTATGGCGCGATTTTTGCTGGTAGCGATCACTCCCAGTTCTTCGTACACGCGATCGAAGCGGGCAGTAATTTCAGCACGTTGTTGCTGGAGACTCCAGGATCGGTCGAACATCCACACCACCAGTACCTTTCGCTCCTGCAGAGCCAATAGGATCTCGTGGGTAATATGATCGATAGCTCCCATGGTACCCGTCGTTCCCACTCCCGAAGCACCAGGCATGTTCAGATTGTCGTTGAGATGTTTACCGGCGGCGAATTCGACCTCGTTTGTTAATGAAACGATACTCACTTCGGATTCGACTAACAGATCAGGTTGAGGAACGAGCGACTCGTCCGCGATCTCGGGAGATTCACTCCGGGCCTCTTCGTTCCCGCGCAGATTGCCAGCGCCAATCTCGTCCGGAAGTTTCTGTTCGTATTTGAAATGTTGCGCTTCTTCGAGCAGTTCGGGTTCCTCGTCCAATGGGACCAGCATTGTCAAAGTGGTCGAATCGACTTGCGCGGGAATGGCGATGAGTGTAACGATCACCAAGATCAACAAATGAAAGATCAGACTGATGAGCCAGGAAGAAATTTCTCGCTTCCAGCCCAGGTCGTTAGCGGGGGCTCTTTCGTCAGACGAGACGGTCGAAGAACTCATGGCCAGCGACTCGCTTCTTTTGTTCCAGTCGATGTGAATGAAAGTGTTGACGGCGAAGTGAACTGGCGAAGACCTCACGTCGTTACCTGCACGAGGATCTATTCATTAGACCCAGTAGTATCGATTCGGCAAGTGTCGAATCGTGAGGATAGCTCTAGAAAGAGTACCAGTCCAATCGCTATTCTCGAGGGTTTTTGCTGGCAATGCAAGCGATTCACCTGGAATCATTTCCCACCGCCTTTCGTTGACCTGTTCGAGAAGGACATTTAGGATAGATTTAGAAGGATTTTGTGTTGGGGCGAAGTAACACTTGTTTGGTCGAGATAGAGCGGGATCCTGCAATCGCAAGTTTTGTCCGCTTTCGCAGAGTCTTCCTGCTTTCCATCGGTTGGCTGAACTAACCGGTTTGTTTGCCAGTAGGGAATCACGCACGCCATTTTTTGTGGCGTCCAGAACGGCGGAGGGTTGAAGAGATGTTCAAACGCACTGACTTGAAATTCCAGCCTGTTGTCTTCGCTTGCAGTCTGGTCATCATGTTGAGTCTGGTACCTGCTGCTGCAGGAGATGAGGATCAGGATCTCCCGGGGCCCGAAAAACAAAGGTTGAAGACGAACGACGGCGTTGTCCTCGTGTGCGATTATTATCCTGGATCCAACGGAAAGGAAACGGTGCCCATCCTGATGGTTCATGGTTGGGAGGGTGTGCGCGGAGAATTTGAAAAGTTGGCGAGAACGCTGCAAAGAGACTTCGGACACGCAGTCATTGTCCCGGACTTACGGGGACATGGAGACAGTGTTCGCTATCGAAAACCCAATGGTGAGGAAGGAGTCATCAATCCCAAACGAATGAACCCTAAGGCACTGCTGGAGGGAATGTATCAATTCGATTTGGAAAGAGTGAAGAAATTTCTGGTCCGAAAAAACAATGAAGAAGAACTCAACATCGATCTGCTCTGCATTGTAGGAGTGCAGATGGGAGCGATTGTGGGAATGAATTGGGCTGTCCTTGATTGGAGTTGGCCTGCCTTGACAGGAATTAAACAGGGACAGGATGTGAAAGCTTTCGTGTTGGTGTCGCCGATTCAGGCTTTTAAGGGGATTAAAATGCAACCCGCGCTCATGCATCCAAATGTACGTAAGCTGTCGACCATGATCCTGGTAGGCAACAAAGACCGGAAGGGGTTGAAACAGGCACGTCAATTGAATTCATCTCTGAAGCGTTTTCATCTTTCCGTCCCCGGTGACTCGGAGGAAAAATCCGGTACCAAAAGCTTGTTTCTCGTTGACTTTCGTACCAGTCTGAAGGGTACGAAGCTGCTGGATGCCCCGGTGTCCAAAAAGAAATTTGGTCCGCATGATTGGATTGCGAGTTTCATTCAACTGCGTTTGCAAAATAAGCAGGATGAGTATCCCTGGCGCGAACGAGGGTGACCGAACGCCCCGGATGCACTTGACGCCTCTTTTGCCACAGTTGTCGTCGGGACGCTTGGAGCGGTGTTGTTCGTCAGACGGCTGTGCCCGCATCAAAGTGTAATCGCGATCCGCAGTCGTGTTCTAAAAAGGTGGCTTGTCGCCCTGCCCGATTTACTGCACCGTGGAATCGGGAGGGATGGCAATCTCAGTCCCCACGGGTAACAGGTCGGGATGCTTCAGGAGTTGTCGGTTGGCGTCAAAGATTTCATTGGCGCGATCCGGATTTCCAAAATATTCCCGGGCAATGGTGTCCAACGTATCTCCGTCGCGTATGCGGTGAAAGCGTTGTGTCGGCTCGTCAGCGACCGGCCTGTTTGCAGGCTCTGAAAGGGCCTCGTTCTGCAAGTTCCCGTCAGTAAAGTGAGGTTGATAGTGGGCTGCCAGATCCGGGACCGTTAATGTTCGGTCCAGGTGGTTGGAACTGGATGGTGTTGACCCCGGTTTCGCACGGATCTCGGCATGGTTTTCCAGTTTTCCGGTCGGCCGTTTTTGTGAACTCCATTGCAGTTCTGCCGCGGGTGAGACCTCCGTGATTGGAGAAACCTGTAACGGCACGGGCGCATGCAACTTGAAAATGGAAGGCGAATCCTGTGGCTTAAACGGAGCGTTTCTGCCAGTCTGTTTTCGGAATGGCCAGGAGGCTAAAAGGCCTACTACCAGAATCGATACGAAGAAAATTGCCTTCTTTTTCTGCATGTTGATGACCAAAGCGTTGGAGATGAAGAAGGCTCCGCTGACCAATGCGTTTCTGAGCCTGGCACAGTCTCTGGAAGACAACAACATCGGCCGAAAGCCGCAGGTTTAAGAAAAATGGCTCGAGACCACACCAAAGTCTTTTTCGGCACACAAGCCAACCGAGATCAAACAGAGACCCTCAATAACATGGTATTTCTGGTTAGGTAAAACGTGCCGAGCAAAAAACCAGAAGGTCCGCCACGTCGCCCCTTCGGTCATGGCAAAGGGTTTAAAAGAGACCAATTGAAGTTTGAAACAAATCCTAGGCCCCGGGGCCATAGGGAGGAAGGAGCATGCGAATCAATCGCCTGAGACGCGGAAAAAGCACTGGTCGATGGTAAGGTCGGCCGTAGGGAGGTTTGCGGTACAACACGGTAACCCCGGATCATCTGTGCTGTACCCTGTCCGTAAGAATTCCCGTAATTCGAGCAATGTCCATCACTATAACACTGGGCCGACATGCTGTCGGAGTAAGCGGCGATTAAAACGACAACTGAGAGGTACGTGGAATAAACGACTCATGTTCGTCTCCTTTTTCTCGCCGGAAGATAGCATCCGGCAATCGAGTATAGGGTGATGGTTCTGGCCGACGAAGTTGTTTTCACCGCACCTGCCGTGCCACGCCGGATGGTGGGATTCCGAAGTTTGGAATTGGAAAGAGGTTCGATCGGGAATGGAGGCGGTTTTACAAGTTGGTTGCCGTCATCGTTTTGACAACATGTGTGATCAGTTGGACGGGAATGACAATCGCCATCCGTTCGCTAACAGCGTGTGATGTGCCACTTGCACGTTGCCCGAGCGTAGCGGCTGCGGTTTAGATTCTGGTTTCTACCGGTGAATGCGGATTCTTGCGGGAGTGTCCTGGTTGGTAATGCAGGTTGGTTAACGCGGAATTCCAGCCAGCCCGCAACAGTCATCCGGCACCTGCATCAACGCCGGATTTTGCGCTATAATGTCACGACAACCTGAGGCGGGCGCGAACTGGTGGGTTGGCCGTGTGCGGGGTTACACACCTTACATGTTTTCTGAGTTTGAAAGGCCGAAAAGATGACAACAGACACTGCCTTCCAGATGGCGGCATCGAACATTCGCGTAGGACAGGGCGTCACTGCCGAAGTGGGGATGGACCTTCTCGAATTCGAAGCGCGGCGAACCCTTGTTCTGATGGATCCGGCGCTCGTAGATCTTCCTGTTGGTGATTCGGTAACAACCGCGCTGAGTCAGGCAGGCGTTGATTTTGTTGTCTTTGATGAAATTCACGTTGAACCAACCGATGAGAGTTTTCAGCACGCCATACAAGTGGCCACAGAGGGGCAATTTGATACACTGGTCGCCGTAGGTGGGGGGAGCACCATCGACACCGCCAAGGCTGCCAATCTGTATTCCACCTATCCCGCCGATTTCTTTGAATACGTCAATGCACCCATCGGCCAAGGCAAGCCTGTCCCAGGGCCACTGAAGCCATTGATCGCCATTCCCACAACGGCGGGAACTGGAAGTGAAACGACGGGTGTGGCCATCTTTGACTTTCACGAGATGCGATCCAAAACGGGTATTGCCCACCGGTACATGAAGCCAACCCTGGGGATCGTCGATGCGGACAATACACGGACCCTACCAGCCGAAGTTGCCGCCTCTGCGGGGTTGGATGTTCTGAGTCACGCACTGGAGTCCTACACGGCTCTTCCCTTCGATCAGCGACCCAAGCCGGTTCGTCCCCTCGAACGTCCGGCCTATCAAGGCTCCAATCCAATCAGTGACATCTGGTCGTTGCGTGCCTTGGAAATCGTCAGCGAATTCCTGCCACGCGCCGTGGCAGATCCGACGGATGATGAAGCACGGGGGCAGATGTTGTTGGCAGCGGCGATGGCAGGCATCGGTTTTGGCAATGCCGGAGTTCATTTGCCGCACGGTATGTCGTATCCGGTGGCGAGCATGGTGCGCGAATTTCATCCGGCCGGTTATCACGTTGATCATGCGTTGGTTCCTCATGGCATTGCGGTGATCCTGCACACTCCTGCCGTGGTTCGCTTTACGGCGGGTGCCTGTCCCGAGCGGCATTTGCGGGCCGCGCAGGCCTTGGGCGTGGATACGACCGACGCGTCTCTAGAGGACGCCGGCGAGATTTTGGCGCAGCGAGTGATTGGATTTTTGAGAGAATTAAATATTCCCAACGGCTTGTCAGCCGTTGGATATAACGCGGGGGACATACCCGCTCTGGTTCAGGGGACTCTTCCGCAACATCGAGTGACAAAACTCTCGCCCATCCCGGCCGGCGAAGGAGAACTAACGAATCTCTTTCAGGCCTCTCTGAAAATCTGGTAACTGGAGGTAAAGCCTGGCTGCCCAGTTTTTTCTGCTTGCTCAGGCACGCTGTGATGACCAGAAATGTTGCCGAGACCGGCGGCACTCGCCCACGCGGGCTGCCAGATGTGTCAGCTCGTTTGCAACCGGATGAACAGCTTCTGGGAGTGTTGGAAAGAGTCAGGGAAGTCCGGAGATTGCAGCTGGCGAGGAAGATTCTGACCGGATGGGAGCGCTCTTCCAGGGCAAGCAAGAAAACGAGGCCGTTTCGCCCCACGAGTTGTATCCGATCCGAACTTCAGAGGACTTTGCTCGCATCCGTTTTGACGCACCAACCGAAGCAGGTAGATCCAGGTTAGTCACGCGACCCCGGCGTGATCTCCATTTCTACGCGTTCACCTTTTCGCGTAACAGAAATTTTGACTGTTTCACCAACCTTGAGTGCTTCGATCGCGTACGTGTAGTCGTAGATATTCTCAATCTTTTTCCCCGCGAGTTCGACGATCACATCACCTCCTAGAAGTCCTGATTTGGAAGCCGGGCCGCCTTTGGCAACGCCAGACAATTTCACTCCCCTCACCTCTTCCGAGTAGTCCGGGATAGTCCCCAGGTAGGCCCTTAAATTAGCACGCCGCTGTTCTTGTTCCGGACCTGCCTGGGAAATGTAATCGGGTGCCTGATCACGTAAAGCCAGACTGCGTGTGACCAATCCCATAAATCTTGCGATTCGAGCTGCGCCTTCGTAATTCAGTTTTTCAGGAGTATCTCGCGGAGTGTGGTAGTCCTCGTGCGAACCGGTAAATGCGGAGAGGATGGGGACGCCCCGCATGAAGAAAACGCTGGCATCGGTGGGAATGTAGCTATCACTTTGAGCCGAAATCGAAAGTCCAATCGGAGCGTTACGTCGCTCGATTTCTTTAGGCCAGATGCTCGAAGACCCGACTCCATGCAGTACCAGATTGTTCTGGAGGCGACCCACCATGTCCATATTGATGCAGGCGGCGATACCAGGATAAATCGAAGTATCGGGTCCGTGATCTGAAGCAGCATGAACTGAGGTTGGACCTTCCGGATCATGGGATCCCGGATTCGCACCCGGTAGCAGGGACTTGACGAAATGACTCGAACCGAGCAGCCCCAGTTCTTCGCCTGACCAAGCGGCAAACAGCACGTCCCGCTTCAAGTTGAGTTTGCCACGGGCCCTCTGGTCGGACAAATACTCTGCTACTTCCAACAAGGCGGCTACCCCGGATGCATTGTCATCGGCACCGTAGTGGATCATCTCTTGCTCATTTTCCCGGGCCAATGAAGAACCTCCGGGGCCTTTTCCCAGGTGATCGATGTGGGCGCCCACCACCACGACCTGATCGGAGGGCTGGTCACCCGCGTGTAAACGACCCAAAACATTCCGCCCTTCCATTTTGATCTGTTGAATGTCGATGGATGCCGCCAACTCAACGTCCGTCAGGGGAAACCCCATCATGGGCTCACCCGTGTCCAGGCGATCCTGAAGTTTTTGCAATGTCCTGCCGCTGGAGGCCAAAAGTTTCTCTGCCACCTCGTCGGAGACACTGATTACGGGCAAGCTGGAACCAGAGAGGGTTCCATCGATTTGCAATTGGACAAGTTGATGTTTGAATTCACTATTGGGACCGCTGACGACAATCAACCCCCTGGCCCCCTGGTCTCGTGCCACCATGGTCTTGAAACGCAAGCTGGAATAACGCGCCCATTGCTGACGTTGTTCAGGAGTGATTTGTCCCGGCAGGTAACGAAAAACGAGGATCCACTTGTCTTTCACGTCGAGGTGCACGAACGAGTCGTACTCCGCTTGTCCTTCGGTTGCGGGTGCCACGATACCGTATCCGGCAAATACAACCGGTGCAGGAGAAAAGGTGCCGGATTCCGAGAAAGAGACCGGTCGCCAAGTGTCGTCAACTGGAAAATTTTCTGCTGCCAGTGTCAGCCGGTTGTTCGGTCCCAGAGCGACTCCTGAAGTGAATTCAAAGTTCTGGAAGTATCCATCACAACCTGCCGGTACAAGACCGAAACGGTCGAAGTACGCGGCCACATAGGCAGTCGCCAGCGCCTCGCCCCGGGTTCCGGTCAATCGGCCACTGAGTTCGTCCCGGCAAAGGTAGTCAACGTGCCGCATCATGTCGGTGGGGGAAAAGTCGGGACTGCTGCTGGTCTGGGAAAGGGTTGCTGCTTGATCTGCCGCATCGATGGCAATCTCGTTGGAAGCTAAGCCAAGCCGCCGCAGGGCCTGGGTGTGATTCCAATCGGCAATGAAGAGATGAGACCGCTTTGAGTCAGTTCGGGCGCTGGTCCAGGCCAGTTGGTTTCCATCCGGAGTGAAGACCGCCAGACCATCGAATCGATCGGTGTGCGTGACACGTACCGGGTTCGACTTACCCTCGGTATCAACCAGATAGAGTTCGAAGTTAGAGAAGCCGTGCCGGTTGGTTGCGAAAATCAAGTACTTTCCTGACGGGTGATAGAACGGCGCCCAGGACATGAAACCTAAACGAGTCAGTTGACGCTTGTCACTTCCGTCGATGTTCATCGTCATGACCTCGGCGATCGCACCGTTCTCGGAAAAACGTCGCCAACAGATCCGTTTTCCGTCCGGTGAGAAGAACGGCCCCCCGTCGTAGCCCAAGGTGTTCGTCAACTGCTGTATGTGTGATCCATCGGCGTGCATCACGTAAATTTCCATCATCGCAGACGGATCGTGTTCGAAGAGTTCACGTTGGTATTCGGTCATTTCATCTGAATAGGCGCGACGATTCGAGGCAAAGGCAATCAGTTTTCCGTCAGGCGAGTAGGAGCCTTCGGCGTCGTACCCTCGGGCTGACGTAATCCTTTGGTAACCCCTGTCATCCAAACTGTAAGCGAACAGGTCGAAGTGTTCGTCGTAGTCCCATGAGTAGCGTTTTTCCTTTTCTTCCTGGCGAGCTCTGATTTCCTGGGCCTGTTTGGCTCGGGCGGCAGCATCTTCATGAGTCGAAGCAAACAAGACCCGCTTCCCGTCGGGATGAATCCAGGCACAAGTTGTTTTACCGTGGCCCGGTGAAACTTGTTCCGTATCACCGGTTTCCAGGTCCATGACGTAGATCTGAAAGAAAGGATTGCCCGGTTCCCGTTCACTTTGGAAAACCAGTTGTTTTCCGTCGCGACTGAAATAACCTTCTCCAGCCCGGCGGCCTTCGAAAGTCAATTGCCTGGTTTTTGTTAAGAATTCAGCCTCTTGCGTTGCGGAATTGGCTGTTTCCGTTTTGATATCATCCTGGAACCATTCAGCACGAACCTGGCCAACAGTTATTATTCCCCAAGCGAAAACGAGCAAGAAGTTGAAGCTCAATCGTCGCCGAGCGCTGACGCGAGTGGAGGAATCCATGGAATTTGCTTTCTTATTAAACGGTCGAAAGTGTCGGCAGGGACTCTGGATCAGACGCTACCTCTCGAAGAGTCAATCAGTCACTCACTCCAAGCGTTCCAACGGATTGATGAGCGCTAACTTCCATGGCTGATTTGCACCTCTATACGTTGACCGCCACGGCATGTTACGTCAAGTTGATTTTTGCAGATGCCGTCTTTTGAAGGGTGGTAATTTATCACGCCATGATGCAGGGTAAGGGCAGTCAAGTAATAGGAAGTGATCCGCGCAGGACTGCCGTTAGGCAGTCAATGATGTTCATGGTGGTGCTCCTCTACATCCCCTGGGGCATGAGGATGGTGAGTTGGGTGGGAGTGCTCATGAAGATGGCCAGGTTCTATCAATCCAATTCCATACGCCAGGCACACACCTAACAGAAGTGCTGCAGAAAGTTTGAGTCGGTCATGCCGGTGAAAGTGGAGTTCGGGCAACAGATCGGAAAGAGAAATACAAAGAAATGTTCCAGCTGAAAATCCCAGCGCACAGCCAATCCAGTTGTGACTATTTGCACTCGAATTGTCAAATCCCATGAAAACCAAAGCTGCTCCCAACGGGCACATTGCGGCGAATCCCAGGTTGACCAATTGACGACTTGTCGCGGACCAACTGCCGACGGACATCAAGGATGTGATGGACATGGCATCCAGCGGTTTGTGCAGGAAAATAGCCAGAAAAATCGCAAAGCCGTAAAAGGGTTGTTGTCCAGCATGACTCGCATCCACGACCACCGCAGCTCCTAATGCCACTCCGTCAATCAACGTGTGAAGTGATAGTCCCAGCGCAACGCCAATCCAGCTCATTGAGTGTTTGGACTCGTGACTGTGCTTATGCTGCGGATGATGGGAGTGTGTTGAATCAGTGTTTTTTCCTTCTCCCGTGGCTACCGTATGCTGGTGAAAGTCAAAGACGCGAATCAGAAAAAACATGACCAACAGACCTGCCATTGTCCAAAGTATGACGAGGTCCACGTTGCCGGCTTCCGCAATGCCGTGAGGAAGCAAGTGGAACAGACCAACCCCCAGCATCAGCCCTCCCACAAAGCTGAGCAATAGCTGCATCCGTGTGTGAGTCAAACGCAACCAGCCAGGAAGACATCCTCCGGCGAGCGAACCGAGGACAATGGCCAGGCAGTAGAAGAACGTCAGTAGGATGGGCCAGCTCATGGTGGTCCAGCGATTTGAGCGAAAGTGTTTGAACTTGCGAGCCGACCAGATTGTGTCAACTTGCGCTGATTGCTGTTGATCTTCGTCCTGAACTTATGGGCCCGCAACCCTTGCATTTGGACTGACAGGGTCACAGGTTGGCCTTGTTGTTTTTTTTGAGACAAAGCCTAAGTTCGCTGAGCCATTCTCAACTGTGCTCGGGCTTGTGATACGGCGCGGTCACGAATCTCCATCATTTCGGCAGTGCTTGCCGGCTCTGACCGTGCTGTTTCGAGTTGTTCGGCAATCACTTCGGCATCCAGGTCCGCAGCGGCCAAGATCCGATTGGTGAGGATCGAGACCACGTCATCCGCCACCTGCACGAAACCCCCATCAACGTAGTAGCGTTGTGCACCGCCACCTGTTCCCAGACGCATTTCTCCAAAGCCAAGCCGGCCGATCAAGGGGCTGTGCTGGGGAGCGATACCGATTTCACCGTCGTCAAGCGGTAGCGTGACGAAATCGGTTTCTTCTTCAATCGCCGTTTCTTCGGGGGTAACAACAATACAGTGCAGGTTGGCCATAGTGCGGGGGGGCTCGTGAATCGTGGCTAATCAACTACTTCATTGCAGACGTGGGCCGATTGTTATTTTTGCATCTTTTTCGCCTGTTCCTCGGCCTGTTCCACGGCGCCCACATACATGAACGCTTGCTCGGGCAGGTGATCCCACTTGCCGTCGGATATTTCCTCGAAACTGCGAATTGTATCTTCAAGCGAAGTGATTTCCCCGGGCTTGCCCGTGAAGACTTCGGCGACCAGGAAGGGTTGCGACAGGAACCGTTCCAGGCGTCGGGCACGATGTACCACCATCTTGTCTTCTTCACTCAGTTCATCTACTCCCAAAATGGCGATGATGTCCTGCAATTCCCGGTAACGCTGCAAGGTGGTTTGGACTCGTCGAGCGATGGTGTAATGTCGGTCACCCACATACTGGGGATCAAGGATTCGACTGTTCGAGGCCAAAGGATCCATGGCTGGATAAATCCCTTTTTCCGTAATGGACCGTTCTAAATAGATGAACGCATCTAACTGACCGAAAGCAGTTGCCGGAGCCGGATCGGTGGGATCGTCTGCCGGTACATAGACGGCTTGCACCGAAGTGATGGCGCCTTTGCTCGTCGAAGCAATGCGTTCCTGCAGTTCACCCATTTCAGTACCCAGGGTAGGCTGGTAGCCCACGGCCGAGGGCATACGACCAAGCAGGGCAGAGACCTCGCTGCCTGCCTGGGAGAAACGGAAGATGTTATCAATAAAAAGCAGGGTGTCGGTGCCTGTTGTGTCACGGAAATACTCGGCCATGGTCAGGCCGGTCAACGCCACGCGGAGTCGAGCACCTGGCGGTTCATTCATCTGGCCGAAGACCATACAGGTTTGTTCGATCACGCTTCGCCCCGTATCACCGATCTTGGCTTCCTGCATTTCCAGCCACAAGTCGGTGCCTTCACGTGTCCGTTCGCCAACTCCGGCAAAGACCGAGTTACCACCGTGTGCGCTGGCGATACGAGCGATTAACTCGGTGAGAATGACGGTTTTTCCGAGGCCCGCACCACCAAACAAACCGGCTTTTCCGCCACGGACGAAGGGGGTCAGTAAGTCGACAACCTTAATGCCCGTCTCGAACAGCTCAGTTTTTGTTGACAGATCGTTCAGAGCCGGGGCTTCACGGTGAATGGGCCATTTCTCGGCAGATTCCACAGGTCCCCGGCCGTCAATCGGCTCGCCCAAAAGATTGAACACGCGGCCCAGGGTGTTTTCACCCACGGGTACTGAAACGGGAGCGCCCGTATCGACACAGTCCAGACCACGAATCATCCCATCGGTACTGCCCAGCGCCACGCAGCGGACACGACCACCACCCAGGTGCTGTTGAACTTCGCCCGTTAAATCGATCTTCACTCCCTTTTGATCGCTGGAGACCTTCACAGCGTTGTAGATGTTCGGAAGCTGATCCTCGGGAAACTTGGCGTCAAATGTTGAGCCGATCACCTGTGTGATTTTACCGACATTATGGGCCGTTACGGTTGCCATCGATACGATTCCTTATTCTCTAGTTTTACACGTCACTGATTTACCAAGTCGGGCTTTTTCTTAAGCCTTCGATCGCGCCCCTGCACCCTCGATCAGTTTATCACCCATCTATCCATCCAACGCTTCTACTCCTCCCATCAATTCCAATAGCTCGCCGGTAATCTGACCCTGGCGTGCTCGGTTGTATTGCATGGAAAGATCCTTGATCATTTGATCCGCATTTTCCGTAGCGGACTTCATCGCGACCATTCGTGAAATCTGCTCGCTGACAGCGGCGTCCAGAAAACACTTGAACAGTTTGACTTTGAAACTGGTCGGTACGACTTCCTGCATGATGCTTTCGGCCGATGGCAGGAAGTCGTACATGGATTCCCTTGCAGTGTCATCGGAATCCCCGTCGTCGTTGGCGCCTCCCAGAGAATCCAGGGGAAGCAGGGTTTCAGCGACTGCCTGCTGACGAGCCGTACTGATGAATTGGGTATGAACAACGTCCAGACGGTCGATTTGGCCGGTGACGTATGCGTTCATGTAGCGGTTGGCAAGCAACTCGACTTCGTCAAAGCGGGGCTGGTCATCAAAATGGGTGAAGGCTTCGGCGATCTCAATGTTTCGAAATCTAAACCCGTTGATGCCACGTTTTCCGGAGACGTCCAATTGCAGTGACTCCGAGAGTTCCAAAAGTTCCTGTCGTTTTTCGGTGGCGAGGCGAAGTGCGGCCGAATTGTAACCACCACATAGCCCGCGATTGGCAGTCAACACCAGCAGAACCGAACGTTCGGTTTGCTCGCGGCCTTCGAGTAAGGGGTGGCTCACTTCCAATCCCGTTGTCGCCAGGTCTTTGACCAACTGGGTGATACGAGCAGTGTAGGCAGTTGCCGCGGTCGCGCGGTCCATTGCCTTTTTGAAACGCGCCGTAGCGATCAGTTCCATCGTACGCGTGATCTTGCGGATGTTTCTGACAGACTTGCGACGTTTATCGAGTGCTCGAGCTTTGGCCATCTTATTTCATGAAATGAATCGGTGGAGGGTGTCAGTCCCAATTTTTTTTTTGACGCCTTGTGGTATTGTCGGGCAGAAAGGAAAAACTTAAACAGTTGCCGTTGCGGCTTCCTCTGTTTCTGAACTCGAGTACTGCTGCTGAAATTCTTTGATACAAGCTTCGATTTCCTGGGCGACTTCGTCGCCAACTTTCTGCAATTGTGGCACGCGTGCAAGTACTTCGGGTTTCTGGTCGTGCATGAATTGAATAAAGCCGGTTTCCCACTTCGAGACTTCGTTGAGAGGAACTTTGTCCAGATGACCTTGCGTCCCCGCGTAAATACTCAAGATTTGGTCGATGACGTTCATCGGTTGATACTGGCCTTGTTTGAGTAACTCGACCATCCGATATCCGCGGTCCAACTGGGACTGGGTTGCAGCGTCCAGGTCTGTTCCAAGTTGGGCAAAGGCTTCCAATTCACGGAAAGCAGCCAGGTCCAATCGCAAGCCACCGGCGACACTTTTCATGGCTTTGACCTGGGCAGCACCTCCGACACGAGATACCGAAATACCCACATTCATCGCCGGGCGTTGACCGGCGAAAAAGAGGTCAGGTTGCAAATAAATCTGGCCATCGGTGATCGAAATCACATTGGTTGGTATGTAAGCCGAAACTTCACCTTCGAGTGTTTCCACGATTGGCAAGGACGTCAAGGAACCACCACCTAATTCATCCGATAATTTGACAGACCGTTCGAGTAAGCGGCTGTGACAATAGAACACGTCGCCCGGATAGGCTTCACGCCCGGGGGGCCGCCGCATCAACAAAGAGAGCTGTCGATACGCTTGGGCTTGTCTCGAGAGATCATCGTAGACGATCAGTGCATGTCCACCGTTGTAGGTGAAAAATTCGGCCATCGCTGTGCCCGAATAAGGTGCGATGTATTGCAGCGGAGCGGGCGTACTGGCACCCGAGACGACGACGGTGGTGTAATCCATGGCTCCATGTTGACGCAGGGTTTCCACCACGTTGGCCACCGATGAATCCTTTTGTCCCACCGCCACATAGAAGCATTTGACCCCCGAACCTTTCTGACTCAGGATCGCGTCGATCGCAACCGCGGTCTTGCCGGTCTTTCGGTCACCGATGATCAGCTCGCGCTGGCCCCGGCCGATGGGGGTCATGGCGTCCACGGCTTTGATACCCGTCTGCAGTGGCTCGGTAACAGGTTGTCTGCCGGCTACGCCGGGAGCCATGAACTCGACCGGACGACGCTCCGTGGTTTCCACCGAGCCCTTGCCATCCAGCGGGTTACCGAGCGGATCGAGCACTCGGCCGACCACGGCATCTCCTACGGGTACCGACAGCAAACGTCCCACACTACGGACTTCGTCGTTTTCCTGGATCTTCAGATAACTACCCAGAATGATGATACCGACGCTGTTTTCTTCCAGATTGAAGGCCAACCCCATCACGCCACCCGGGAACTCGACCATTTCACCGGCCATCACGCCCGAAAGGCCGTAGACGCGCGCGATGCCATCGCCGACTTCAAGTACTGTTCCGACTTCGCGGACGTCGATCTCTGTCTTATAGGTTTCAATTTCCTTCTGGATGACCGAAGCGATTTCGTCAGCTCTGAATTTCATGTTGGAACTACCTGTTGATCAATAAAAACAAAGTGTTTATTTTCCTGTACGATGGCCTTTCCAGGCCGTCGAACCCTTTAGAACGTTTCGCCACCTCCTCACATGGTGGCGGTTCAGCGAATGGAGGATACCTCCTGGTGTCGATTTTTTAGTGGTTTGCTTGGCGGGCGATTTTATGCCGATGTGTTTTCCTCTATGAACTTGTCCAGAACTCCGACGGTTGCCCGGAACGATTGCTCCAGAGCCTGGCTTCGAAGTCTTTCCAGTTGATTGATGACGCTGCCGTCGAACACGGTGTCGCCCGCTCGAATGACCAATCCGCCGATCAATTTGGGGTCGATGGTGTAAACCAAGGAGATTTCGGACCGCAGGACACCTCGCAAAACGTTTTCAATCAGGCCGGTCAGAGATTCGTCAATGGGAGTGGCACTGGTGACATGGACCTGAATCACACCGAGCATTTCGTTAAACTGCTTGCGGGCTTCACGAGATATCTCGCGCAGGCAATCCAAGCGATCACGTCGGCAGACGACTTTCAGGAAGGTGAGTAGATCCTCCGAAAGCCGTGATTCCAGAACGCTGTCAAGTATCCGAATTTTCTCTTCTGTCGGTACACGTGGAGATGTGAGCAACCGCTCGAAGTCGGGTAACTGGGCCAGGATGTCGCTGACCAGCGAATCCAATTCATCGATCACCCGGGCCGTCGTGCCGGAACTGGTCGTGGCGTCCAGCAGGGCCTTGCCGTAGACCGAGCCAATGCGTTCCTGATCCACGTCCAATCCAGATGTGTTTTCTGTTGTATTGCTCATCTCGCGGTACCCCTTGGCCTTAATTCAAGGAGTCAGTTTTGGGGGAAGTTCTGCAAAGCATTTTTGATCAGATTCTGGTGGTCATCCACCTGGATTTCCTTGTGGATGAACTGTCCCGCCAGATCAATGGCCAGATTGACACCCTTATTAGACAATTCATGCAACGCTTCGTACTTAGCCAACTCAATTTCACGCAACGCTCGGTCCTGTTCGGCCTTGGCAGCTTCGTGAGCTTCAGCAATGACTCGTTGTTTGGTCGAATCCGCGTCGCGACGGGCTTCCTCCAGCATCTCACGGACTTCGTCGGCCGCCGCCGCCAGCTTGGCTTCGTACTGCTGGGTTATCTTTTTGGCGTTCTCGTTGACGCGCTGAGCCTCTTCGATGTTATTCGCAATTGATTGTTCGCGGGCGTCGAGTCCCGCGATGATCGGCTGCCAGGCAAACTTGCCCAGTACCAGCAACAGCAGTATGAAAATGATCGCCGTGACAATCGACAAGTCGGGATTGATGGTCAGCGGGTTGGGGTCTACGGGTGTGTGACCGTGCGCTGCAGCATGGTCTTCAGCATGACCCGCGTGGGAGGCTGCGTGTTCGTGAGCATGTGTACCGTCCGCCTTGACAGTCGTAGCAGCGTCATCAGCCGCTTGACACGTCGCAAGCAACGAAAAAACGAACAGTCCCATGAACAGCAGTGCGATGGGTTGAGATTTCAGCATGATCATCGTCATCCTCAGCCAAGACAGGTGTGTGCATCCCGACTAGTGGGGATGCACCGCCATTCCAATAAACAGAGCCGATAGGAAAGTAAAAATATACGCTTGCAAAAAGGCCACAAACAGTTCCAACAAGCTCAGTGCCGTGGCACCAAAAATACTGGCGAGCGAAACTCCGACGAAGAGGGGGTGGTAGTACTGGTGTACCGCGCCACCCACGGCTCCGATGAAGGCAATCAGCACGACCAGCACAATGTGCCCCGCGAACATGTTGGCCAGAAGTCGAACGGCCAATACAAAATGTTTAATTAACAGGCCCATGATTTCGATACAAAAAATCATCGGCTTGAGCAGTATGGAGAGTGCCAATGGCAATTCCATGTGAGGTACTTGGCCGATCCAGAACCCAATGGGCCCCATTTTTGCCATCCCCGCACCAATGACTGTCAAGAAAGTCGCCAGGGCTAAGACGCCTGTCACCGCGAGAGACCCCGAGGGTGCGCCCAACCACGGCACCATACCCATTAAATTGCAGCCCAGTATGAAAAAAAACATTGTCCACAAAAAGGGCAGGAACTTGTCGGCATCATGCCCGATCGCCGGTCGTGCCACTTCGTTGCGAATGAACAACAGGAATGTTTCCAACAGATTCCACCACCGCCCCCGTGGACGACCACCGTTGGCAATTTTCCCCGCCAAGCGGATGAAAATCACGGCTGCCAGAATGGCGATTGCCACCTCCAGCACCATGAATTTTGTGAGTTTAAGATCGACTGGTTCGACCATGTTGTTCACCGCTTCCATCCCGGGGATTTTGACCAGTGCGATCGGTTCCTCCAGCCGAAGCGGTTGAGGCAGATAAAGATGACCGTTGTCATCGCCCACCGGGAAGGCCCGGGGGAAGTGAAAGTAGTCTGCGTCTTTCACGTGGCCGAAAATGTGTTCTGAGGAGAGTGCAGAGTCTGCCATTAACCTGTTGTCCTCTGTACTTCATGAGAAGCTGCAATGGATGGCAATATGATGGCGATGTCGGCGAACAACATGATCAAATAGTACAACAGTAAGTAGTAGATCATGCCGTTGTCCAGAAGCGGACGATGCCACAGGACCAGGAAGACCGAAGCTAATGGCAGGAACATGCGTACGCCAACACCAAGTAACAGCCCGGAAAAAACGTCGATCTTATGTAGACACATTTGGCTGATCACAAAGCCGGCAATGCCGGCCAGCGTGCAAACTGCCGCCGCAACTCCACTGGCGAGCAGACCCGAACTACCGGCAGTCATGTAGGCAACCGGGCTGGCCAGCAGGAATGAAACGACCATGAGCGCGACCAGCAACAGTGTGCCATGAATCAGGCGAAATCCCGGTAACCTGGAAGACAAATCATTTGATGGAGCACTCACCCGGGTCGCCTTCTTCATTACTCGTTTCACTGTTAGTAGAACTCGTCATGCGAACGAGTTGCCAGATACCAATCGTTACACCTGAACCGAAACCCAGGAGAGTAAACAGCACCAAAGTCCCCAGGCGTTGGTCCAACCAGAATCCCACCAGACCCGGAATCACCATTCCCACGGCAGTTGTCGTTATTCGCGACGCCCAACCGAAGGCAACTGCAATCGATGAGCGTTCGTCCGGGCGGTTGGTCACGATCTCGTCCCGACTCTCAAGGGGTGGGCGATGGCGTGTTTTCCAATGGCAATTGGATCTAAGTCGTACCTGACCTCAACGTCATGGCTGTCCTTGTCCTACCTGTTGAACGCGTCAGGGCACGACACTTTCTGGGAGGCGAACAATTTTCCAAATCGTTTAAGTCAAACAGTCTAGACCAAGCTAAATTACTGGTCAACCAACGGTCGGACGTACCCGGTGTGTTTTTCCCAACATCCGGGACCTCGGGAAAAACTGACCAGGTCGGGCTAGTCGTACAACGGGCCCAATCCTACAGGAGTATTGTCAATAGACAAACGATCAATCCAAAAAACGTGGCACCTTCGATCAAGGCTGCCGCAATGATCATAGCCGTTTGAACTCTTGCTCCAGCCTCTGGCTGGCGAGCAATACTCTCTACCGCCGACCCTCCAATGCGACCGATGCCTAATCCGCCACCGATCAGCACGATACCAGCGCCAATAGCTGCACCAGCGGCAGCAAGTCCTGTGTCGGAACTGGACTCCTGTGCCAGTGCTGGCGAGGCCAAGAGTGTCAAGATGAAACACGTCATCGCGAAGATAACCAACTTGTTCACTTTTTCTTCTCTCCTATTCTAAATCAACGGCTCATGAACAGTCACAACGCCTTACGATTTGCGTCGCGGGTCGTAATTTTAGTGCACCAATACAAACTTCTTCCTGCTGTATGGCGGGGGGGACCGCTGGAAGCAGGCTACCTGCGATTCTCGCGGGCCCGATGTGATTTTTAACACAACGTCATCAACGCAAGAAAAGTGGTCAGACAGCTCCAAGCACCCTGCAAGGTTGCCAACTTACCGCTGAGGGCCGCGTGGTGTCAAGCGGTGGTTTCCCCGCTGTCCGAACACGCCCTCTGGCCAGGTTGCCCCGAGCAATGGCGTTTGAACCTCGCCGGTAGGGCATGTTTTGACGTCTGTGGACCAATGATCACACGTAGAAGTAATAGAGCAGTAAATACGCTGTCAGTAAAACGGAGACCCAGACGACCATTGCCCGAATCGAATTGGTTTGCCTGCCATAGACGCTGCAGAAACCACGGACAAGATGTTCGGTTTGACGCAGTCGTGTCAGGACATGTGTGTCGGTTTTTTGCCGTAGGGTTTGAGCCCAGGTGGAAAGTCGTTCTACCGGGGAGGGACCGCCGTTGGGTGTTCCCAGGAACGGGCGCCGATAAAACCAATCGCTGTCCAGGTTCACGGAACGGATTTCGGGCGGGTAGATGCCACTGCGGACCAGGATGGCAAAGGCCATTGTGGCAAAGAGCAACAGTTGCAACTGGGTGACGACATGATGACTCGTATAGGGTTGGAAATCGAGTTCGGGTGTGACGCTTGCTGCACGGACCTGTACACCAGTGCCGGTATCGATAAAAGGGAGCCAATCATACAGGAGGGCTTGCGGGAGGCAGCCGATGAGCACGCACAGTGCGGCGGTGATCCCCATTGCCAGCAACATATTCCACGGTGCCTCTTTACAGCGGATGCCCGCGTCGTGTGCAAAGAAAGCAAAGTAGGGGATCTTGATGCCGGAATGTTCCATCACGCCGGCGGACGCGACCAACAAACCCAACCAGATCACGAGTTGGTGTTTGTCGGCTACGGCAGAGAGGATCAGTGATTTGCTGACAAAACCACTGAACAGTGGAAAGGCGGAGATGGAAGCGGCACCGATCATACAAAACACGGTTGTGAAGGGCATCGATTTGTAGAGACCGCCCAGTTCCGACGCTTTGATTGTCCCCGCGCGGTAAAGTACCGCCCCCATCGACATGAACAACAGTCCTTTATAGAGGATATGGGCAAAAGCGTGGGCGGCAGTGCCGTTAAGGGACATGGCAGTGCCGACTCCGATTCCCACAACCATGAAACCCAACTGATTGTTCAGGCTATAGGCCAGCACACGGCGCAGATCGTTCTCGATCACGGCAAAGAAAATCGGGAACAGTGTCATCAACAGCCCGATCCAGATCAGCAGGTGGGTGCCGGCAAAGCCCCGGGCCAGAGCGTACACCGCCAGTTTTGTGGTAAACGCACTTAAGAAAACGGTTCCGGTAACCGTGGCTTGCGGATAACCGTCCTGCAGCCAGTTATGCAGCAGTGGAAAGGCACACTTGATGCCGAAGGCCAGGAAGATCAGGAAAACAGCTGGACTTGCTGAGAGCAGTTGCCCGTCGGAGCCGATCAACCGGTTGAAAGCCAGGGAGCCAGTTTCATTGAAGTGCAGCAAAATACCCGAGAGCAGGAGTACTCCCGAGCCGACTTGGATTACCAGGTAACGCATGCCTGCGTGGTAAGCCGACTCGGTGCGACTGCTCCAAATCAAAAACACCGACGAAACGGCCGTGATTTCCCAGTAGACGAACAGGGTCAGCAGGTCACCAGCAAACACCGCGCCCATCGCGCTGCCGGCGTAGACCATGGCCGCAACGTGTTGTGTGGTATCACGTACGTGCAGGGCGTACAGAGCACTCAGGAACGCGGCCAGGTGAAATACGAAGCCGAAGATCTGGCTGAGTGAATCGATTCGAACGAGCGTCAACTGACAGGAAAACAGGGACCATTCCCCCGTGTTTCCCTGTGGTAAAGAGACCAGGTGTAGCAGGCTGAGAGCAGGCAGCAGCAGCAACCAAGCTGCCTGTATCCGGCCCTTTAGCAGCGGGAGCAGGAGGCTGCCGATCAGTAGAATCATCCCCGGGGGGAGGCTAGCGATCATAGTAGTCTTCCTCCCGCATGATTGCTCTGCGCAGAAGCTTGCCGGCCAGGACGATGGCCACGAAGACCACGAAACCAAAGATTCCGTAAAATCCGGGGAACTTTTCGACAGCGAAGTGTGAATGTTGTTCGAAGAGAAACTGGATGGGTACCAGAAGTCCGCAGAGGATGTACAAGCCGTAAACCAACTTGTTCACATTACTGCGGTCGTCAAGTGATTGGCGATTTTTGGAGGGCATGGCAGTTGTCAATGGGGAAGCAGCGGGGCAATTGGCGTCAGCCAGTGGTAAACACGATCCGCGCAGAAAAAAAGTGCAATACCACCGGCGGCTGTGATGCAGAGAGGAACCAGGCAGAACAGGGGGGCTTCCTGGATCCCGGGACGCTCAGCGGAATCTTGCGGGGTGAAAAAGAAACCGCGTACAACGATTGGCATCAGGTAGGCGATATTGAGCAGCGAACTGATCATCAGCACGGCCACCAGCAGTGGCTGCTGAGCCTCGGCGGCCCCGAGGCCCAGGAACCACTTGCTCCAGGAACCACCAAACGGGGGCAGTCCAATCAAGCTCAGTGACCCGAGCAGAAAAGCGCTCAGTGTCACCGGCATCTGCCGCCCGATACCCCGCATGTCGCTGACCTGGGTCTTGTGCGTGGCCACGTAGATCGCGCCAGCGCAAAAGAACAACGTGATTTTTCCAAAAGCGTGCATGGCGATATGCATGCTTCCGCCGATCACGCCCCAGCGGTTGGCCAGCAGGGCTCCCAGCACGACGTAGGACAACTGGCTGATGGTGGAATAGGCGAGACGGGCCTTCAGGTTGTCCTTGGTAAGTGCTACCAACGAGGCACTGAGGATCGTGGCTGCGGCCACGTACATCAGCCAGGTGGAGATACCTGTCTCCTTCAACAAGGTTGTTCCGAAGGTGTAGACGCAGATTTTCATCACGGTGAACACGCCGACTTTGACGACGGCGACTGCGTGCAGCAGGGCGCTGACCGGCGTAGGAGCGACCATGGCCGCGGGCAGCCAACGGTGGAAAGGCATCAGGGCCGCTTTCCCCGTTCCAAACACGTATAGCGCCAACAGGACAGCGAGTACACCACGGTTTGTCTTTCCGGTCAGAATACCTCCCGGTTGAAAATCGAGGGTACCCGCGATGGTCCAGGTCCAGGCTACCGCCAGCAGCAAAAAGGTCACCGAAGTGAACAACAGAATTCCCAGGTAGCTGCGTCCGCCGAGGCGGGCCTTTTCGTCACCGTGGTGTGTCACCAGGGGATAGGTCGAAAAAGTGAGGACTTCGTAGAACAGGAACAAGGCAAACAGGTTTTTTGCAAAAGCCACTCCTATCACGGCGAAAATGGCGATGGCGAAGCACGTGAAAAATCGCGTTTGATGGCTTTCACGATGGGCCCGCATGTAGCCGATGGAGTAGCAGGTGGTGAGCACCCACAAACCGGAGGCGACGAGGGCGAACAACATGCCCAGTGGTTCAATTTCAAAGGCGATCGCCAGTCCCGGCACCACTTCGAAGAGAGAGGCGGCTGGCCGTTCGCCGGCAAACACCCTGGGAGCCAATGTGGCGATGACCAGAAACAGGACTGTACTGCAGAGAAGGGTGCAAAACTCACGCAGATTGGGACGTTTGCCGGTGAGTCCGGTCAGCAGGGCCGCGATGAGCGGTAAGGCGAGCGCCATCAGGATGAGTCTGTCGTTCGTCAAGGCGTGATCTCCAGCAAGCGCTGGGCCGCCTCGTGCGCGACTCCGGCTGAAAAGGACGTCCAGAGACCGAAGACGATGCTGGCACCGATCAGCGCGTAGGTGGGGATCAGCATCAACGCAGGAGCCTCCTGGACGTCTGCATGCTCCTCCGCAGGACTCTGGAAATAGGCCACCTCGACGACACGCCAGACATAAATGGCTGCCAGCAGCGAACTGATCAACAGCAGCACGGCCACCTGCCACCAACCTCGTTCCAGGGCGGCGGTGATCAGGTACCACTTACTGACGAATCCGGCTGTCAGGGGGACACCTATCAAACCCAGTCCACCCAGGACCCAGGCGAACATGGTGGCCGGCATCCGCCGTCCGATACCGCGCATGTCGGCCAGTTCGGTTGAACCAAGCCGCAGGGCAAAGCAGCCCATCGCCAGAAACAGGCCGCCCTTGATCAGGGCATGGTTCATCAAATGAACAATACCCGCAGTCAATCCAGTCACGGATGCAAAACTGATTGCCAGGACCATGTAACCCACCTGGGCGATACTTGAGTAGGCCAGCATCCTTTTGATGTTGGTCTGAAAGATTGCCACGGTCGAAGCAACAAAAATGCCAATCAATGACAGGACCATCAACTCGATGTCGAGCGGCAGAACCTCGAAGGCGAAGCTGGGCTTGAAGATGGTGAAGATGAACCGCACTAGGACGTAGAAGGAAACTTTAGTGGCGGTCGCTGCCAGAAAGGCTGTGACCACGGAGGGAGCGAATGTGTAGGCACCGGGCAACCACGAATGGAGTGGGAACAACGCCATTTTCAGGCTGATTCCCACGGTCAGGAATGCAAAGGCGACGAGTACGGTGCGTGGTCCACCGGTGGTGTTCAGGCGAGCGGCCATGTCGGCCATGTTCAGGGTGCCCGTCATCTGGTACATCAAGCCAATTCCGATCAGGATGAAAGTTGCACCGATCGTACCCATGACCAGATATTGAAACGCAGCAGTCAATGCTTTGCGAGTCTGTTGTGCCCCCAGGCTGATCAGAGCGTAGGAGGAGAGCGAGGAAATCTCCAGGAAAACGAACAGATTGAACAGGTCACCCGTGATCACAATCCCCAGCAGTCCCGTCAAGCAAAGCAAATAGGCCGTGTAGAACAGGTAGTGCTGATCGCGTCGAATTTCACACTCGACACTCCGGGGAGCATACGTCAGTACGGTGGCACCGATTCCCGAGACGATCAGCAGCACAAATGCGCTCAACGTGTCGATGCGGTATTCAATGCCCCAGGGGGGAAGCCAGCCACCCAGCTCATAAGTTTGTGTTCCTTCAGCGAGCACCCGTCTCAGTAACATCAGTGTCATGATGAAGGTGGCCCAGCAGACCGCCAGGGCAAGACCCAGTACTAATCGACGTTGGCGCAGCAAAACGCACAGTGGTGCAGCCAGCAGGGGCACAATGATCGGCAAAACGGGTAGGTGTGCTAACACGGCGACTCCTGATCCGCAGCCAATATCTCGTCTTCTTCAATCGTTCCGTAGGCCTCGTGAATCCGCACGATCAGGGCCAGTGCCAAAGCGGTCGTAGCCACTCCGACGACGATCGCTGTCAGCATCAGGACGCTCGGCAGCGGGTTGCTGAAAACAGTGAAATCCTCACCCGTGTAAAAGTTTTTCGCCGGCTTGATCGGAGCAGTGCCACCTTCGACTTTGCCCATGGTGATGTACAACAAAAAGACCGAAACCTGGAAGATACTGAGTCCGATCACCTTTTTAATCAGGTTGCCGCCCGCAATCACCACGTAAAATCCGATCATCATCAGGCAGATCACGACCCAGTAGTTGTAGAGCCCCAGGACCTGGTTCACTGCGCCCGCTCCCGGCCCGCAAAGGCAAAGAAAATCGTGATCAGGATCGCTGCCACCGTTAGTCCGACACCCAGTTCCACCACCAGGATTCCCAGGTGCTGCCCCTGTGGGAGAAAACCGTGTGACGCGTGATGCTCTTCGGTTCCTTCCGGGGAATGTTCATGCAGGTGGGCCACTGGTTCCGCGGACCCGGCGTGCTGCTGGCCGGGTCCACCCAGAGCGTTGTAGTCGAGAAAGTTGCCACCATGGAGCATCGAGGCCACACCGGTACCGGCATAAATCAATACACCCAGCGCGGCCAGTGTTTCCATAAGCAGGGGCGGCGTCACCCTGCGGGCGGCCTTGAGCCCGAAGACCAGTCCATAAAGGATCACCGCGGCGGCAAAAATGACGCCTGCCTGGAAACCGCCACCGGGTCCAAAGTCACCGTGAAATTGCACGTAAAGCGCAAAGAGCAAGATGTACGGAATCAGGAGTTTCGCCACAATACGGAGGATCGTCTGTTTTCTCACTGCTTGACCTCGCGGTCTGGAGGTCTGCGCATCAACAGCAGTACACCGATCCCCGCCGTGAAGATCACGACGGTTTCCCCCAGCGTGTCATAGCCACGGTAACTGGCCAGGACTGCCGTTACGACATTGGGCACACTGACTTTTGACGGACCACCCTGCACGTGGGGTACACCGTCGGACAGGTATTCCGGGGCAACGTGCTGGTGTGCCGGTGCCTGCGGATCGCCGTAGTGGGGCATGTCGAAGGTCCCATAGACGAGGGCCGCACCGGTCACGATGACCACGGCCAGCGGGACCAGGGACGAGCCCTGCGGTGGCTTGGCCCGGCGACTGGTCAACGCTAACGTACCTAGCATCAAGAACGTGGCGATTCCCGCTCCGACAGCCGCTTCGGTGAAGGCCACATCTGGAGCGTCCAGCAAAAGCATCCAACTGGCGCCCAGGAAACTGTAGATGCCAGTCAACATCACTGCCGCCCACAGGTCGCGCATGCGCACGATGGTAATTGCCGTCCCCAGCAACAGGATCAGCAACAGAATGACAATCAACTGGGTCACGGCCTCAGGCGTCATGCTCTCGACACTCCTTCATCCTCTGCCACCAGCGGCTCTACCCCATCGGATAACGCGGCGCGAGCCAACGCATGGCACCCCGTGGGACTGGTAATGAACAGGAAAAACAGGATCATCAGCAACTTCGCGGTCACCAGCCACGCGCTACTTTCGGGTTCTCCGGTCAGGCCTACCTTGACCGCCTGGAAGACAAGGCCCAGCATGATCAGGCCGGCACCCAGGGTATCCGTAATCCCACCACCATGAAGACGAGAGAAAAAGTCCGGCAGACGGAGCACTCCAATTCCGCCGATCAGGGCGAAACAGGCACCCAGGATCAAGAACACCATGCTCAGGACATCGAACAGGTCCATGTTCACACCATCCCCTCTTCGGCCTGATCATCCGCGAAGTGACCATACTTGGTGAAACGTAGCACGGCGACGATGCCAATGAAATTCATCAAGGCATAGAGCAGGGCCAGATCCAGGAAATCCGGACGCTTCGTCATGAATCCGATCACCGAGATCAAAAGCACTGTCTTGGTGCCAAACATGTTCAGGGCCAGGATACGATCGAATACGGTAGGACCCAGGCTGGCGCGGACCAATGCCAGCCCCATCGTCGCGAGGATCGCCACCATCGTAATGGCCAACACGTTGAACATCAGTGTCGGTCCTCCAGGGCGGTAACCCGCCGATTCATCTCGCCCGAGGCATCTTCGGCAGCCGCTTGTTCGGTCAACGCGTGGACGACGATCTCATCGCCCTCCATGTCTACCGAAACGGTTCCCGGAGTCAGTGTAATCGAGTTGGCAAAGATGACCCGGCCGAGGTCTCCTTTTTGGCTGGACTTGATGCGAATCATTTGAGGTCGAATTGGCAGGCTCGGGGTAAGTATCCGGCAAGCAACGTCGATGTTCGCCAGGACGATCTCCTTGAGAAGCCAAGGCGCGTAGTGGATGAATGGACGCAAACCGAGTTGCAGCGGCACTCCCTCCTGGTCGATCAGGTTCATTCTGCGTGCCAGGAAGATGACCAACAGGCAAGAAGTTCCTCCCAAACTGAGGAGCAAGGGCGTGTAGTAGCCTGACCAGAGGATCCAAATGCCAAACAGGAGAGTTCCCAGGACCAGTGAGTGTTTCACGTTGTTTCCCCAGGTAACCAACCGTGTGCCTCTCGTGAGTCTGGAGCCCGTAGTTTTCAACACCCAGTAAATCTACAAGACGGCCAGATAGAACAAACCGCTCTGGTCCTGCTCCGCCCGGCTGTCAAGATTGCAATTTTCGAACGCTTGTGGTGCGTCCTGCCAGGAGCCACCTTCTCAGCCAAGGGATAGGAAGTTCGCCTCTCATCGTGCAAATGGTAGAGGCTGTGGGCTACCATTGCCAGATGGTGATGTCGCTTGGTACTGGTTGCCCACGTCACCCGACCCCTGCTCGAAGTTGAATTCGACGGCCCGTTCGCGTTCGGCCGGTGACGCATGGTTCGACCGCTGGTGGTAGTCCAGCTTGCGCTCGTGAGGCGGGTCCCCAGCATTTATCAAGAAAAAAATTCAGCAAGTTTCGGCACGGCCGCGCAGGAGGTGTCAGGTCGCGTCCGGACAAGAAACGGACCAGTTCGAAACGTCCCGGTCAGCGGGTCCTTTTCGGGTCCGGATTGTACATTTTTAATACACTCTTATGGGGGGATGGTCTATGCACAAAACATGTGGATTCAACTGCAAACTCAAGATGGCTGTATTTTTTATAAGTTGATTTGTCACAAATGTTTGTGTCATGTCGAGAGAACCTCTGACAGGGCCGAACAAGCGGTGGTACATTGATTTTCTTGCGAATTTTGATTAGAATGGAAACAGGTGGTGATCTCGTTGAGCTCATCAGGATTTTTGCTGGGATGGCAAGAAGGCTGGCTGGGTTGAGTGGTGGGTCCGCGGCGGTAGGGCCCTTCGCAGAGGATTGGAGGAATTCCGGTTTTCCCGCGATTTTTCTTCGTCGGTAGCTGGCGAGTACTGCCTGGCAGTTCATTCGATGATGCCGGTGGGCAGTCCCCGGTCCAGAGGGATTGACTAACGACCCGGCCTCAAGAGGCCTTTTCAGGTGGTCGATAGCGCACGTGAGTGCAAGACGCTGATCCGGTCAGGGACGACTACCGTCTGGCGCTGCGCGGTAAGGAACAGAACAAGAGTGGAGGTAGAGTCCCTTGATTACAGCAGCGT
>Ga0310120_10000525_pt1 | contig 30328 bp, 19 predicted proteins | sample CB27_AW_983_MG_FD_203506 | JGI IMG/M metagenome (GOLD analysis project Ga0310120, IMG submission 203506) | Marine microbial communities from Western Arctic Ocean, Canada - CB27_AW_983 | ecosystem: Environmental > Aquatic > Marine > Oceanic | place: Canada: Western Arctic Ocean | collected...
GACCGAGTTCACTGATAATCCCGGTTTCCCGACCAATACCGCCGGCTTCTCGTTTGGTCTCGGTCATGATCCCGATCTGTTTGCAGCCATCGGCGCTTCCCCGGCGGGTGCGGTAGCTGCCCTCGACGGAGGTGCTGGACCGCAGTTCTTCGAAGCGTCCAGTTTCCCCAACGGCATCACTGTCGGATGCGTCTACAGCTTCACCTTCGCAGAAACGATCCAGATGATCACCGAGACATCGCTCTCGACGATCAACTACGAGTCCCTGCCGGGAGTATTTTCCAGTACAACCGGCACCGTGACGAGTGCGCTGGATTTCACAGAAACACTCGGCAATCCGGTGGTGCAGTCGATCATCTCCACCGATGCGGGGGTAGCGATCGGTGTGATTCCCACCGGAGCGGTTGTGACCCTCACTCCTACCGGGTTCATCCTCACTGCAGTGGATCAGACGGTGGCATTCCCGCCATCGACCGGAGCCGCCACCGTCATGGCTTCCTTCACGCTGGAGGAGGATGCGACCAATGCGGGCTATCCAAACGACACTCAGGGTTTCTCGTTCGGCGTTTCGCACGATCCGTCGGTGCTGACGGTGACAGGCGCTGTCGGTGCACAGGTCATCGATGACCTCAACAATGGCACCGGTGCTGACTTCCTCGACATGAGCCTGTTCGCAGATGGATTCACCTGTGGCTGCGTTTACAGCTTCCTGGGTATCCAGACCATCCAGTTCGATTCTGCCATCGAACTGGCCATCGCCAGTTACGACACGGTCCCCGGTGCTCTGATCGGATCGACTTCAGATGTGACCACGATCCTGTCCATCTCGAACAGTCTCGGTAGCCCCCCCGTGCAGATTGTCGTGGTGGTGAACTCTCAGGCTCTCGGTGCTACCGGAGTCGCTGGCATCATCACCCTGACACCGGTTGAGGGTGGATTTGTGCGTGCCGATGTCAACGACGACGCACTCATCAATCTGGCCGATGCCATCACGGTGCTGGATGCGCTGTTCCTCGGTGGCGTGATCAATTGCATGGATGCTGCGGATACCAATGACGATGAGCTGGCCAACATTGCAGACGGCGTATACCTGCTCGCCTACCTCTTCTCGGGTGGATCCGCTCCCCCTGCGCCCTTTGGCGGCGCTTGCGGTGCAGATCCGGACGGTACCGCACTCGACTGTGCCGAGTACCTGTCGTGTAACTGAAGCGGTGTGTTCTGGTGAATCATCTCGGGTGGGTGCGGGAGTCCCGCACTCACCCGATTTTCTTGTGCTCAAGGAGTTGATCAATCCCGGGATCGTCATGACAATTTGAGCGGATTCGAGGAGGGAGAGGACGATGCGACGCTTTGGACAGGTGATCGGAATCGATCCCTCATCGGTCGCGGAGTATCGCCGCCGTCACGAAAAGATCTGGCCACAGATCGAGTCGGCGATTCGCGAGGCGGGGATTCGCAATTACTCGATCTTTCTCGACGGAAATCAGTTGTTCGGCTACTTCGAGTATCACGGTCCGGATGAGGAGTATTCGCAACGGATGGAGCAACTGGCCGCATCACCACGGATGCGAGAGTGGTGGGATATCATCGAGCCGATGCAGCGTCCCCGCAGCGATGGTGCAGATGGAGACTGGTGGCTGACTCTGGAACAGGTATTCCACCAGGATTGACCTGCTCTGCGAAAGCGCAGAGCAGAAAACTGCGCCGGTGGGTGAACTTCTAGTCGAGGGCATGGACGACTTGCTTCTGTCTGCCGAGGCCCTCGATGCAAAGCTCCATCACATCCCCTGCCTTGAGGAACCGTGGCGGATCGAGTCCCAGCCCAACACCTGCTGGCGTACCGGTCGAGATGATATCGCCTGGAAGTAGCGTCATGTATTGACTGACACTCGACAGGATTTCTGGAACACCGAAGTGTAACTCCCTGGTGTTCGATCGTTGCAACTCCTCGCCGTTGACCTTGAGCCACATGTCGAGGTGCAACGGATCGGGCAGTTCGTCGGGGGTGACCAGTTCGGGTCCGAGTGGTGCAAAGGTATTGCAGGACTTGCCCTTGACCCACTGTCCACATCGTTCCAGCTGGAATTCTCGCTCGGAGAGGTCGTTGTGAAGGCAGTAACCGGCGATGCCAGTTGCAGCAGTGTCGCGATCGGCATGGCTCAATGTCGAACCGATGACCACCGCTAGCTCCACCTCCCAGTCCGATTTTGTGCTCCCCGGCGGCAGCAGCACATCATCATCGGGACCGACGATGGCGGTCGTGGCCTTGAAGAAGATCACCGGTTCGGCAGGAAGTTCGGCACCGGTCTCGGCTGCATGATCGCGGTAATTCAGTCCGATACAGACGATCTTGCTCGGACGTGCGACTGGAGGTCCGATCCGTACACCTGAAGCGACCCTCGGAGCACGGGATCCATCCGTCTCAAGCCAGGACGCGAGCCGCGACAGCCCACCTGAGCCGAAGAACTGCTCATTCCAGTCCTCCCCAAGAGCGTCGCAGTCGATGCGATCTCCATCCGGGAGCACTGCACCTGGTCGTTCCTGTCCTGCATCACCAAAGCGAAACAGTCTCATCGATCCTCCTAGATCACCATCACGCCACCATCGACGGGAAACGAGTGACCCGTGATGAAGGCAGACTCATCGCTACAGAGAAAGAGAGCCAGGTCCGCCACCTCCTCGGGGCGGACCATCCGTCCCATCGGCTGATATGCCGACAACTCATCGAACTTCTCCTGCTCGTGGCCAGGATAATTGTCGCGGATGAAGCCATCGACAAAGGGCGTGTGGACCCTGGCGGGGGCGACGCAGTTGCAGCGAATTCCTTGCTTCATGTAGTCCGTCGCGATGGAGCGAGTCATGGTGAACACCGCCCCCTTGGTCATCGAGTAGGCGAAGCGATCCTCGAGTCCGATGTGGCTGGCGATGGATGCGAGGTTGAGGATCACGCCCCCGGATCGCTCCAGCATTCTTCCGACACTTTCACGTGCGCAAAATGCAACTCCCTTGACGTTGACGGCAAATAGTCGGTCCAGATCTTCTTCCTCGGTATTCTGGACATTTCCGACATGGGCGATGCCCGCATTGTTGACGAGAATCTGAGGACTACCGATGGTGTCGTCGATCCTGCGAAACGCCTCGGCAACGGAGTCTTTTTGCGCCACATCGCAGACGATCGCCTCGACCGTGGTGCCTTCGCTGGCGAACTGCTTTCTTGCAGCTTCCAGACTCTCGGGATTGATATCGAGCAGTGCCAGATGGGCACCCTGCTCGGCGAAGCGGCCAGCGATGGCAAGACCAATCCCTGAGCCCGCTCCAGTGATGACAGCGTTTCTACCTGCCAGACGACCAGCGTGTGCCATCGGGGCTCCTTCCTCCATGATGATTCGAAGCGGGGAGGATATCACGCTTCTCTGCGCTCGGGGAGCGGGCCCACCTTGACCGGCGGCAGACCTCATGCAGGATACTCGGGGGGCAGAATCGACTTTCAGTGAGGAGCCAGCTGGTGAGTTCTCGATCATTATTTTTCAGGCATCTCTGGATCATGCTGGCACTGCTCGTCGCCGGATGCACGGCGAGCGTGACCACAGCGACCCCGAAGATCGCCGTGATTCCCAAGGGCACCAGCCACGAGTTCTGGAAATCGATCCACGCAGGAGCCGAAAAAGCTCGTCAGGAGGTCGGAGGATTCGAGCTGGTGTGGCGCGGGCCAGAACGGGAAAACGACAAGAGCCAGCAGGTTGACCTGGTGCAGAACTTTGTTGCCTCAGGAATCAGCGCCATCGTCATCGCCCCCGCCGACGACCGCGCACTCGCTTCTCCCATCGCTGCAGCCAGCAGAGGGGGAACACCCGTCATCGTCATCGACAGTGGTGTCCAGGGGATTCCCGGAACTGATTACGCGTCCTACATCGCCACGGACAATGTCGAGGGGGGAAGGATCGCCGGGCGCCGCATGATGGAGTTGACCGGTGGAAAGGGAAGAGTGCTGGTGTTGAGGTACCAGGAAGGCTCAGGAAGCACGACCCAGCGAGAACAGGGATTTGTCGAGATACTCAAGTCCGCACAGGGGATCGAAGTGGTGGACCCCGGACGATATGCCGGATCGACGCGGGAAAGCGCGCGAGATTCGGCAGAGAACCTTCTCGAGGCGGACAGTGATTATGTCGGCATCTTTTGTTCCAACGAATCTGCGACCTTCGGAATGTTGCTGGCTCTGCGCGCCCGGCGGATGGCAGGTGGGGTGTTCCTGGTCGGTTTCGACGCCAGCGATGGGCTGATCGAGGGGATGCGAGCAGGCGAGATCCACGGGCTGGTCGTTCAGGATCCTGTCGCGATGGGGGAACTGGGGGTCAAAACTGCGCTCGCGGTATTACGAGGTGAAGAGGTCGAGACGCTGGTCGATACTGGTGCCAAACTCGTCACCGGTGAAAACATCGATGATCCACAAATCGTCGATCTGCTCTTTCCTCCCCTGAAGAAGTATCTCGGCGAGTGACAAGATCTCCGCTACTGGAGATGGCAGCCGTCGATAAGGCATTCGGGGCGACCGTTGCACTTTCCGGCGCTCACCTGCGCGTCGAGGCGGGAGAGGTCCGAGCCTTGATCGGAGAAAATGGTGCCGGCAAGTCGACGCTGATGAGGATCCTCAGTGGCGTCGAAAAAGCTGATTCGGGCACCATCCGGATCTCCGGACAGCCCTTCTCACCGGCGAACCCACAGCAGGCAAGAGACGGTGGCATCGCCATGGTTCATCAGGAACTTGCGGTGGTGGAAGACCTCACGGTGGAGGAAAATCTGCTGCTGGGGGCAGAGCCTTCCGTTTTGGGTGTGTTCCTGCCTGCTCGGATGAGAGACCGGGTCATCTCCTCCCTGTCTCTTCTGGGGCGCAACGATATCCAGCCCTCCACTGCAGTGGCACGGCTGTCGGTCGCTGACAGACAACTCGTCGAGATCGCCAGAGCTCTGGTACACGATGCCCCCGTCATCGTATTCGATGAACCGACAAGTAGCCTTGGTGCACAAGATATCGAGCACCTGTTCGAGGTGATCGATCGGCTGCGCAAGGATGGCCGTGCGGTGGTCTACATCTCCCACTTCCTCGAAGAGGTACAGAGCGTGGCAGATACCTGGACCGTGCTGCGAGATGGCGAGGTGGTCGGAGAGGGAAATATCTCCGATACAACCACGGAGGAACTGGTCAGCCAGATGATCGGACGACGCCTCGAGGAGATGTATCCAAGGATTGCCAGGGACAAGGGCGAGGAACTGATCGAAGTGGAGGGGCTCAACACGAGGTCGGGAGTGAAGGATGCGCAATTGACCCTGCACGGGGGAGAGGTTCTGGGCATCGCAGGCCTGGTCGGGTCGGGCAGATCGGAGTTGTTGAGGGGGATCTATGGACTCGATAGCATCGCGTCTGGATCGGTTCGTTTCGAGGGCAAGACTCATCGACCTGATCCGAACCGAAGCATCCGGGCAGGGATCGGATTCGCCAGCGAGGATCGAAAAAAAGAGGGACTCGCCACTGATCTGTCGGTTGCCACCAACCTGACTCTGGGTGCATCTTCCGGGCGTCACTTCTTCTCTATTCTTGGCTTGAAGAAGGAACGCACGGACGTCGAGGTGCAGATCAAGCAGTTCGGAATTCGAACAAGGGGACCTGAGCAGCCGATTCGATCACTCAGCGGCGGCAATCAGCAAAAAGTGGCGTTGGCCAGGTTGGTGCATCTGGATGTCGATGCAGTGCTTCTCGATGAACCAACGCGTGGCATCGATGTGGGTTCCAAGACGGAGGTCTATCGCTGGATTGGAGAACTGGCAGCAGCGGGTAAGGGTGTGCTGGTGGTAACCTCCTCGATGCAGGAGTTGCTGGGAATCTGCGATCGGATCCAGGTGATGCACCGCGGGAAACTCGGGGCTTCTCGCGCCGTTGACCAGTGGGACGAACACTCGTTGATGGTCAGTGCCGTGGGTGGAGAGGGTGCAGCATGAAGATAACTCTGCCGGGTCAATGGATCGGTACCCTCGCTCCGTTCCTGGCGGTGGTCGTGGTGGTGCTGTTGTTCTGGGTCTATGCCCCGGACCAGCCGATGACTCTCCAGACCTGGCAATTCGTGGCTGCCCAGACTGTCGTGGTTGGCCTCGCTGCAGTGGGGATGACCTGGGTGATCATCTCGGCGGGAATAGACCTGTCGGTGGGGTCGGTGATCGCACTCTCCGGGGTCAGCGCAGCGCTGGCAGTGGAAGCAGGATGGGGAGCCATCGGTGGCGTGCTCGCAGCTCTGGTAACGGGAGCACTATGCGGTGCCTACAACGGGGTTCTCATCGTCGGCCTGCGACTGCCGCCCTTCATCGCCACTCTAGGGACAATGGGTTTTTATCGAGGTGTCGCCAAGTGGGTTGCGGCCAACGAGTCGGTGCGCCCCGAGGATGCTGCCGGAGTGTCCTTCACCGCCGAGATTGCTGACTGGGTGATGCCAGTCGCCGATGGACAGTGGCTTGCACCTGCTGTGTGGTTACTGCTGGCGATCACGGTGCTTGGAGCCTGGGCACTCCGATGGACGGTGCTGGGACGACACACCGTTGCGATCGGATCCAGCGAGTTGACCGCTCGTCTGTGCGGTGTTCGGATCAAGCAGACCAAGGTCGTGATCTATGCACTTGCTGGGCTGCTGGCAGGACTGGCCGGTGTGATGCTATTTGGAAGATTGACTGTGGGGGATCCGACAAGTGCGGTGGGCATAGAACTCGATGTGATTGCAGCCGTCGTCATCGGCGGTGCCAGTCTTGCCGGCGGGCAGGGTTCCGTGACAGGAGCACTGGCGGGAGCACTACTGATGGCGGTGCTGAGAAATCGATGTACTGCTGTCGGATGGCCCAACTTTGTTCAGGAGATCATCGTAGGGCACATCATCATACTGGCGGTGGCCATCGACCAGTGGAGAATCAGGAAAACCAACCGTTGAGGAGGTCCTTTGCGAGTTGCGGTCTACTGTGCATCCAGCGATGAAGCCCACCAGAGTTTTCGCGATGACGCCGCGGCGCTCGGGACCGCAATCGGTGTTGCCGGCCACGAACTTGTATACGGTGGCGGCAACATCGGGTCGATGGGGGCTCTCGCCATCGCTGCTCAGGATGCAGGTGCTCGTGTTGTTTCGGTGATCCCTCACTTTTTCCATGAACGAGGACTCACATACGAGAAGTCGAACGAGATTCACATCACCGAAGATATGCAGCAGCGGCGCAAGATGATGTGGGAGCGCAGCGACGGTGTGATCACCTTGCCGGGGGGATTCGGGTCGCTGGAGGAATTGTCCGAGATGCTGGTGCTCAACCAGCTCGATCTGGTCAAGAAACCGATAGTGTTGGCGAACCTGGCAGGATTCTGGGAACCACTGTGGCAGCAGTTCGAGTTGATGGACGCGAACAAGATGCTCCCCGCTGGATTCAAGAACCTGGTTTCTCGGGCTGCCGACGGTCCAGCAGCACTCGGGCGGCTGGAGGGACTGCTGAAGGGAGAGCAGCGATGAGTTCAGTGCATCCGCCTCAGGAAGTTGCAGCGGCGCAACTGGCAAGGAGTCTTGGCGCAATCACTGCGATGGTCGAAGGGGTCTCAGACGAAGATGCGCAGGTGCGCCACGATGCCGACCGCTGGTCCTTGACGGAGATTCTCGGCCACTTGCTCGATGAAGAGCGAGAGGACTTTCGTGCCCGTATCAAACTCTTGCTCGATGATCCGTGTGCAGAGTGGCCCGCCATCGATCCCGAGGGTTGGGTCGATGAGCGTGGACATCGCGACAGACCTCTGCAGGAACTGTTGCGTCTCTTTCAGGATGAACGGCAACGCTCCTTCAGTTGGTTGCGTGCCCTCGACGATCCGGATTGGCACAGCGAAAAGCACCACCCGCAGGGAGCGTTGCGAGCCGGGGATCTGCTGCTGGCCTGGGTTGCCCACGATCTGGCGCACCTTTCGCAGATCGCGCGCTGGCACGGCGACCATGCTGCGGCAACGCTGGAACCCTTTCAGGACGACTACGCCTACTGAGCGGTGCTATGGCCTGGTTCGACCTGCTGGCGGACGGCCCTGACTCCCCCGACCCGGCGGCGGGATTCCTGGATCGGAGACAGGGATCTCTGATTCCCAGTTCTTGCCGAGCCGTTTTCCCTGCCGAACATGTGTGCGTGTACTCTTTTGAGCGGGTCGCCGCGTCTCCAGGGCCTGATCGAGAGCCTTCCGGATGCTATCCCGGTCGGCATCGGCTGGAAGTTTTGCGATCACCTCGACCTGAAGCCCAAAATTGTCTGGCTGCACGACCCAGATTCCAGAACTCGGCTTGTCGATCCCCACGGCCTTCAATTGCGACGGCTCACTGGTGGACGCCCAGCCGAAGCGACCGATGTAGGGTTCAGTCCAGCCGATGGCTGCGAGCGATTGGAGCTGTTCATCATCGAGTTCTCCGCTGATCACGAGGGGTAGCCGATCACAGGCAGCGATGTTGACGGCGCGACGAACATCCTTGGCCACCGGCAGCGCAGGGCCTGTCGAGGACTCGGGCTTCTTCGACGGCGGGTGACTTTTTGCGAGGTGTTCCATCTCGAGCGCGAGAACGGTTCCTTCCCAGCCAGCGGCACCACCGAATACCATCCTGGGGCTGCGGCCCGATGAACTCAGCCGGGTCTTACCATCGGGAGCGAGCATCACAAAAACCGTGTTCTCCAGCTGTCCTGAGCGACCCCGATAGATCCCCTCCAGTAACTTGCCCTCCACGGCATCCTCGTAGGTCGCCAGTCGAACACAGACAAACTTCCGAGATGCTTCGATGACGAGTGGGTCGGACCAGAGACTCCGGTCCATCTCCTGCTTGCCGGGTCACCAGATTCCAGGCACGCCATGGCACTGGGGGGCTGCCGAGAGCAGCAGGATCGGCTTCCCGCTGCGGCTTGCCTCTGCCCTGGCACCTTCCCAGGTACCCCACCAGGCGACTCCTGCGGGGTAGTTGTCGGTGACCATGACGGGTGCGGATTCGAGGTCAACTGCGGGTTCAGCGCTACTGCCAAGGATCAGTGAGACCAGCACGAGGGGATACAGGTGTGAGTGGATCAATCGGGCTCCTTCTGCTGTCAGGATAACCCCGCTAACTGAATCGAGGTGTAACATTTGATGCTGCATCTGGGTCGAATACCATTCAAGTTGGTGGCGTGCTTGAGAAGCAAGCCTGATTTCGCAACGTGGACATATGACCTGTGGAGGTGAAGTACTCATGAACAATTCACGGTGGCTTTCGCTGTACATTGTTTCGCTCATCGGCTGCTTGCTGACTCCATCGATGTCGGAGGCTACTGATCATCCGGGTGCCGATCTACGCTGGGATTTCCGACCATCTTTCGTTTCGGATGAAGGCGAGGTTCGTACCAGGGATGGAGAGATCAACGGCCAGCTATCAGGAGATCTGAATCTTGCCGATGGAGGCAGCGGCCCGCTGCTCCTGGGTGGAGGAGCGCGGGGATTGCTGCTCTTGACCCGTAATCATCAGGAGATGATGGAGCATCTTCCAGCGCGGGAATTCACGATCAGTTGCTGGGTTGTGCTGGAAGAGGTGATGGAATGGGGATCGGTTTTTTGCTGTATCCAGGACAACGGTGGCTTCGAGAAGGGCTGGCTGCTGGGTACCAGGAGAGGAGCACCCTGTCTCGGGCTCGCCAGCGTTGGATCGGATGACGGCGACGGAATGATGACCTACCTCGAGGGAACATCGAGAATGGACCTGGGGAACTGGCATCACCTCGCAGGTAGTTACGATGGCGAGAAGATGAAGATCTACCTCGATGGGCAGTTGGCCGGCGAAAGCGATGTGCAGTCGGGAGCGATTCTCTACCCGGACAGAGCACCTCTCGTCATCGGAGCGTACTACGACGACAACGAGCACCATCCCCATGTGGGAGCGATGCAGGACATGCGGCTGTGGACCAGCGCGCTCACTGCTGCGGAGGTGAAGAGCGTCTCGATGGAGCGCCCCGATTGTGTGGAATCAGATCCACCAAGACCACCGCTGACGATGGCGGTGGCCCCCTACCTGCAGTGGGGCACCCAGCATGAAATCACGGTCTGCTTCGAGACATCTCGTACAACCCGCGCAAGAGTGGAGTATGGAACCACATCCGAGATGGGGATGAGCGTCACTTCCAGCGAATCTAAACTACACCATGTTCGTCTCGCAGATCTTCAGCCGGGAACACCCTACTTCTACAGGGTCAGCGCCCAGCCGCGGGACAGCGGCCAGGATGAACCGGAAGCGGTAGTGAGCGAATTACTCACCTTCCAGACCGCTTCAGACTTCAATACTGCGTTCGGATTTCTTGTCGTGGGGGATACCCAGAATAACCCGGAGGTGACAAAAACAGTCAGCGATCTTGCCTGGGGATACCGACCCAACTTCATCGTCCATTGCGGAGATCTTGTCGGAACGGGGAGCAACAAGCGTGAGTGGGTTCACGAGTTCTTCGCAGCCGCCAAGGGGATACTGGGGCGATATGCGATGTTTCCCACACTCGGAAATCATGAACAGAACGCTGCGCTTTACTACGACTACTTCAAGATGCCCGAGCCTGAGTACTACTATCAGTACCGCTGGGGAAATACAGACTTCTTCGTACTCGATACCAACAAGCCGATCAGCAAGAACTCCGAGCAGGTGGAGTGGTTGGATGCAGCACTCGCTGCCAGCGATGCGACCTGGAAGGTCGTCTACCATCATCATCCGGCATGGACATCCGATGAGAACGACTATGGAGATACCTGGAAGGGGTTCTCGTCTCAGGGATTCCCTCCCGTCCAGGACCACCTGGTGCCGATCTATGAGAAGCACGATGTAGATGTTGTATTCAACGGGCACATCCATGTGTACGAGCGAACCTGGCCGATCCGTGACAGGAAGACGGTGGGTGCAGGTGAAGGTGTGATATACATCACGACTGGAGGTGGAGGAGGTAGCCTGGAGGACTTTGCGCCCAACAGGACCTGGTTCAGTTCCAACAAGCGGGTGGGACACCATTTCATGATGGTGAATGTCAATGGTTCGCAGATGGAGATCTCGGCCTACGATACAAGCGGACGGCTGTTCGATCGAATTCTGCTCGAAGGTCGAGGTTCCCACCGTTGATCGCCATTCTCGCATTGAATTCCCGAACCGAGGATCAGGCCCACGAGATTGGCGATCTGATGCGAGGGTTGCTCGGGGAAGACACCATCGTTCGTCTCTCCGACGAGGGCCATACCACCGTCGCAGAGGTCGCAGGCGTGGTGGTGAAGGTCTCCAGGAGGAATCAACCCATCCCGGAGGATCTCCTCGATGGGCCGATCGAGAACGCCTGGTACTGGCCCGAGGCGAAGCAAGAATTTTCCCGACATCAGTCTCACATGATCGCCATCTGTGAGACCTCGGACGCGACCGATTCACCAGCATCCCGGGGTGTGGTAGCCGAAGCAGAATCTACCGAGCCGATTCAGGTTTCTCGACCGGAGGAAGCTCTCGACGCACCGCTGCTCGATGCCGAGGAGATCGGATTCTCGGTGCAGCGAGCGTTGCTTCTGACCCGTGTCACCCAGGTGCTCGGAAATGCCTTCGGAGCAGCCGGAGTCTACTGGGACTCATCCACGACCATCCATTCCTGGTCTGCGTTCGAGGAATCGTGCCAGGCGATGACGCAGGATCGACTGCCGCTGAGAATCTGGCTCGATTTCAGGCTGTGGGAAGCCACCGACGGCACCCGCGGCCTGGTCACACGAGGGCTCTCGTCGCTCGGGCAACGTGAGATCGAGGTGATCGGATCGACCAGCACCAAGGAGCAGGTCCGTGCCTGGTGCTACACCGTCGCGCACTATTGCCTGGAGCAGACGCAGGTGCTTCAGCATGGTCAGGCAGTAGGTGTCTCGCCGACGGAGTGGGTTCGCGCCTGGGTGGTCGAGAGTCGCCTTGAACCGGGCACCTGGGCAACCTGGCTCGACCTGGAGGCGGAGGAGTGAGGAGTTCCAGAAAAATTCTGGCCCTGACCACCAGCAGAGCCGATTGGGGTCACCTCTCCTCGCCACTGCGGCAGTTGAAGAAGTATGCAGAGATCGATCTGAGTCTTGCCGTGATGGGTGCGCATCTGTCTCCAGAGTTCGGCATGACGGTCGGTGAAATCGAACGAGATGGGTTCGAGGTGCAGCATCGGATCGAGTGCCTGCTCAGCAGCGACTCCGATGTAGGTATGGCCAAGACGATCGGTCTGGCAGTGCTTTCGCTGACCGAGATCCTCTCGGTGGAGCGTCCAGATCTGATGCTCCTGATCGCGGACCGATACGAGATGCTGGCCCCCGCATCGGTGGCGCTGGCTCTGAGAATTCCGGTCGCCCACATAGAAGGTGGCGAGGTGTCGGAGGGGGCCGTGGATCATGCGGTGCGACAGGCGTTGACCTCGGTAGCCCATGTCCATCTGGTTCCAACGATCACTGCGAAACGCAGATTATTGATGGCCGGGGAAGAGCCGTGGCGAGTTCACTGCGTGGGGGCGCCGAGCATCGATCATCTGAAAAATGATGACCCTCCTGATTCTGAGGAGGTCAGATCAACGCTCGGATCCATCGCCGATCAGAAGCCACTGGTGGTTGTCTGGCATCCGGTCACACTCGATGGAGAGGTCTCCATCGAGAGCGACCCTTTCTTCGAGGCGATCGAGCAGGTCGAAGGGCCGTTGGTATTCTGTTTCCCCAACTCAGATGCCGGAAGCCGAACAATCCGAGACCGCGCACAGCAACTCTGTGACCGTCGCTCGGATGCGAGAATCTTCGTCAATCTGAATCACAGGATCTACTGGGCACTGCTTGCGAGAGCTCGTGCCATCATCGGAAATTCATCGAGCGGCATCATGGAGGCTCCTGCGTTGCAATTGCCCTGCCTGAACGTGGGAAGGCGACAGCAAGGTAGAGAACGGAGCCGCTGCATTGTCGATGTCCCGGCTCATCGCGATGCCATCATCGAGGGGATCGAACAGGTGATCGATCCTGCTTTCCGTGACTCGCTGGCCGGGATGGAAAATCCGTACGGTGATGGAAGTGCGGGCAAGAAGATTGCCAGGATTCTCTCGAATGTTGAACTGGGACCACGTTTGCTGGAGAAGCGTGCGCTACCCGCGACGGCAATTCCCGAGCCCCCCGTCTGGCCCGCTCAGAAGCAGACCACGACGCTCTCGAACTGACCTAGGTACGTCGCAAGACCCGCGATGCAGCGCGTATCAACCTCACGAGCGCCTTCGTTTCGCTGACGCACAATTGCCGTCCCACTCTCACGGTGACGACCATCCCGAGGGGGATCCCGATCAGGAGCGTCAGTAGATCAGCGGTGGAGGAATCAGAAATCCCCAGGCTGCACAGCAACGATACGGAGAAGGTGCTGGCAGCCACAGCGAGCGTGACCAGGGAATTTCCGAGTACAGCGCGCCAGCGCATCCTTGGAAGAGCGAGGCGTCTTCGTAATCCTGCTTCGAGTAGCGCCCAGCTCGCCAGTGTCGAGATGACAGAGGCGAAGGCGAGGCCAGGGACTCCCCATCGACCCTCGAGCACGGTGAGAAGTGTCCAATTGACTGCCAGCGCGATGCACGAGGAGCAGATCAGTAACCACCTGTGCCCCATCGCCATCGAGGTTCGAATCAGTGCCGGGCACAGGCACGCCAGTGGGATCGCCAGGCAGAACACCCTCAATACAGCAATCGTCCCATCGGCGTCCGAGGCGCTGTACTTGCCGTGCTGAAGCAGCAGCCGGATCAGAGGCTCGGCCAGGATCGACAGTCCCACTGCCGCAGGCACGGCGATGAAGAGCGCATTTCGTAGATTTCTGCCGATGCGCATCGCCAGTACTCTCGATTGCTGACGGGCAACAAGCCGAGATGCGTCGACACCTGCGATGGTTCCCAGTGCAACGCCGATCAAGGCGATCGGCAAGAAGTGAAAGCGAAACGCGTTGTCGAGATGAGTGATTGCACCGGTTCCGATGCTGGATGCGAAGTGGATGGCGATCATCGAGTTGAGATAGACGACCGAGCCCGCCAGCAACTGGATCGATAGATCGGCACTGAATCTGCCGATTCCTGCGACGCGAATCCGCAGCGTCGGGACAGGCATCGGATGGGTCTTGAAGCCCGAGATGGCCAGCAACACGAGAGCCGCCAAAGCACCCCCCAGGAACGCGCTGATCCAGCCACTGGCGGCCTCTTCGGCACCGACGGAGGTGTTCCACATGATGATGCCTGCGGCCACCAGGACGGCATTCTGAAGCGCCTGCGAGGCCGCCGCAGAACGGTTGTGATCGCTCGCCAGCAACAGCCCCCTGAGTATTGCCAGGAACGGAACCAGCAGCAGGAATGGCAGCAACTGGATGAACAGCTTCACACCGAGGGCGGGGTTTTCCAGGCCAGGGGCGAGCCACTGCATCCAGAACGGTGCCGAGAACCATAGCGCGATGGCTACCCCCGAGGTGCCGATCAGCAGCAGCGTCAGTACTGCGCGCGAGAATCGGTGTGCCGCCTCGTCTCCTCCGTCGACCTTCTGCTGTTCGTAGGCAGGAATGAAGGCGGATGAGATGCTTCCCTCGGCGAGCAAGTCGCGGATCATCGAGGGGATCTTCAGGGCGGCGCGCAGCGCATCCGAGGCGGGCCCCGCACCGAGCAACATCGCCAGCACCACATCGCGGCACAGGCCGAGTACGCGGGAGATCAGAAGCACCCCCGTCAGTGATCCCGCCCGGGTACTGCCATCGATGCTGGAGTGGTCCGCTGACCCCAAGTCACTTCCTTCCCCTCGAATCAACCCTCACCGGGGATCGTAGCACGAAACAAAATCGGCGGGTGAGGTCCTTGGTGAACCTCACCCGCCGAGCGGATTCAGAAATTACGCCTTGATCTGAAGAATCAGGGGCAGTTGTTGTACTCGGCGCAATCGATCGAATCAGCGGTTGGATCCTCGCCACAGTCGCCGAACGGATCGGGTGGGTTGGGGCCACCACTGAAGAGAGTGCCGAGGCCAAATACCACATCTGCGATGTTGATGGTGCCGTCGTCATTGGAATCGCAGGAGTCGGTACAACTGCCGGCAGGTCCTCCCGAGAAGAGGTTGCCGAGCAGGAAGATCCCATCTGCGATGTTGAAACTGCCATCGGTGTTGCAGTCTGCTCGCTGGAATCCACCTCCAGGGGGAGGAGCACCTCCGAGGAAGTTGAAGTACGCCAGGATGAGCGCATCGCGTTCGGCATCGCTGCCATATCCGCCCAGTTCGAAGGAGGAGCAGATCACGGGCCCACCGTTACCCGGCAAATAGGCGGTGGTGGTGCCGTAGTCGACTCCGAGCGCGTCATCTGCGCGCCACACCAGTCCTGCCGAGCCTCCAGCAGCTTCTGCCGTGGCAGGATTCAGCACATCGTTGAAGTCGTTGGCGTTGCCGGTGCTCGCCTGGTTGTCCTGATTGTAGACGATTCCCTGCAGAGCAGACATATCGAGTCCTACACCTGAATCCATCCCGTCGAGGGCGGTCAGCAGGTCGTTGTCGTCCTGGCTGTAGGGGGTCGCCACTCCATCGCGGTCATCGAATGCAGAGATGGGGTGGTTGAAACTCCAGTGATCGGTGCTCTCGAAATAGATGGCGACGCCAGCTGCCGCGAGATCTGCGATCAGATTTGCTTCATCCGAGTTGAGCAAGAAGTTGGTCGGATAGGTTCCGCAGGCGATCCACACCTGATTCACCGTAGCAGGATCGAGGCAGTCAAACTGATCGATCTGGGTGCGAACCAGTTTTGCATCGGCACCAGCCGCCAGCAAACTGTCGAGAATCGCCTGACCTGAATCGTTGCTGCCCGTATCACCACCACTGAAGAGGCCTTCCATGGCGACCACGATGGTGTCTTCACCATCGTATGAGTAGTGGTCGACAGAGCCCTCGACGGAGGCTGCGCCTACGGGGCACAATCCGCGAACGGTGTAACTGTGAAATCCATCGGTGGCGGTAGCATCGACCAGTGCAGTCTCGGTCCCGACGACGGTGGCGAAAAGTGCTCCATCCCGGTCGATCTCGATGCTGTCGAAGGTGCCGGCGTTGGTCCAGCTGAGGACGACCTCGCTGTTGGCGCAATCGCTGGTGATCAGCAGGTCAGTGGGTGCCAGGCACACTGCAGGACAGACCTGCATCATCCAGCCGTTGAGGGTGCCGGCCGTGGCCGCCACTGTATCCGCAACGGTCAGGGTCCAGTCGCCACCGAGGGTCTCCCCATCGAAATCAGACAGCGATCCGGGGCCAGAGGGGATCAGGTTGCCAAAGCCGTCGTTGACGCCGCTGGCGTCGTCGTAACGGCCCAGCAGGTCGGAACCAGCAGCGTGGTCATGCAGCCGGATCGTGGTTCCCTGTGGTGAAACCAGGTCGACCTCGAGGTCCGAGGTCGAAGCGTGGGTGATGTCGATGTCGATATCGATGTCGAGAATCCCCGTGGTGTCGGTGGGATCGACCGCGATCACATTTTCGGTGAAGGAGGTGCCGTCTGGAATCTCCAGAGGCTGGCTGATGAAGAGGGCCCACTCATCGAGTGTGCCTCCAGCAGAGCCAGTGAAGATATCGACAATGATCAGTCCCCAGGTGCCATTGGCGGGTTCACCGTCAAAATCTGCGAGCGATCCGGTTCCCTGGGAAAGGTCGTACGGTTGCATCCGAACACCACTCCAGGTCGTGTCACTGCCGTAGGCCACCCCTTCGTCATCAAAAATGAGCAACATGTCATCGTCAGAGTTGGTTTCGTTCTGGTAGAGCCTTATCTGGGTCTGCGAAGGAGCGACCACATCGATATTGAGGTTGCCGATGAAGGCGTGGCTGATCTCTACCGAGACATCGAGGTCCGAGATGAGTCCACCATTGGTGACATCGATCAGATCGAAAGTGGGGACCGCATCGGTGATCGGTGCAGCAGGAGCATTGCTCGCCAGTGTGCCGACGAAGCCCTGGTGCTCGACATTCGGATTGGGGAACTGATGGCAGTCATCAGGTGGGCAGCTGATGGTCAGAACTGCATCGCCGCGTTCGCCGTTGAACCCACCGATCTGGACCAGGTATGTCTCGCCTGCGATGACATCGAGGAAGATCTCCGGTTCACCCGAGCCGGTGCAACTTCCCGCATCACAGGCGATTTCTGAACCAGTAGCCGGTGGACAAGCGCTTGTGCCCGGATAGATGGCCATCTGCGGGTTGAAGTCAGCACTATTGCAGGTGGTGAATGTGACGATGCCGCTACATGAAGCATCGTAAAGGAACCACACATCGTTGAGCAGACTACCTCCACAGTTGGTTGGCCCATCTGTCGTCGATCCGAGCGTGCTGAAACTGTATGTTCCCTCGATCAGGCCCACCGCATTTGCACAATCGTCGTTGGGAGGCGGGGGCGCGCAGTTGGGGTCTCCGGTGCAATCAGCGTCGGCGCAATCGACATCTCCATCTCCATCGTCGTCGGTGCCGTTGTCGCAAACTTCAGGGCAGGAGTTGTTGGCACCTGGAGTATCGAAGGGGACACCGAGATCGGCGAAGGGCAGGATCTCCCAATCCCCTGAAACATCGGGGCATCGCACCACATGAGCCGGGGTGAATGTTCCGTCCGGACCGATGGTGTTCAAGCTGTAGACCAGCTCTCCTGCAGATGTGTTGCCGGTGACGGGGTCGATGGGATTTTCCAGCAGAGCGAAGTCGTCGGCGATGGCATTCCATGGCGTCGAATCGAGAACTCCATCGTCGTTGGTGTCGAGGTCGTCACCGACTGCACCCGTGAAACCTTCGACCAGCATATGGGTGACATTGTCACTGTTCTCGAAATTGAGGTCGGTGGTGAAGTCTGCAAATCCGATGGTGAAGGTTGCCTCGGCAGCAACGAAATAGCCGCTGGCGGGCATCGTCAGCCCGAACAGATTGATGGCCGCTTCTACCGAGCCACTACCTGCAGAACTGTCGCCGATCACGATGTACATGAGGCCTGCCAGGGGAGTGCCCGGGGGGCCCGCGAGTTCGAAGTACTCGTCGGTGTCGGAGCCTCCCTGGTCTATCCGAACTTCATTGATCACGATCTGGCCCTGGAGCAAACAGGGTGCTGAGGTGATGGCAGCCAGGATAACCATGGCCGGTAACAGGGATTTCATGACATTGACCTCCTGCGAGACGGTGCTGGATCGCGGTCCCGATTGTTGTTGAGGAACTGTGGGGAATGCACACACATCCAGTACCCCATCGTAAGGCGACCGGCTGGTCCTCGCAACGGAGCCAAAGTCGGAAAATTCGCCAGTTCTACTTCTTGCGGGTGGTTCTGGCACTGGGACTGTTCCCAATGCCACCCAACGAGCACTCATCTTCGGATGATCCTTGCAGCGGCCTGAACTTGCAGCAGCCTGAAAGGGCCGAGGGGCGGCGAGAGATCATCTCCCACCGCCCCTCGGCGTGTTTCAGTGGTCTACCCTGTCGGCTGACACACTGCTGATTCGCACCCGACTACGCTAGCAAGCACCGTCGTAGACGCACTCTGCAAGCCCATCATCCGTCGGGTCTTCACCACAACTGTCCGGACCCGGAGCCGGAGGGGCATCACCACCCGAGAAGAGCGTGGCAAGGCCGAAGATGGCGTCTGCAATGTTGACGCTCCCATCGTCATTGGCATCGCAAGAATCGGGACAGTTGCATGGATCACCACCGGAGAACAGGGCGGCGAGCAAGTAGATGTAGTCAGCAATGTTGTGACCGCCATCCTGGTTGGCATCTCCACGCTTGAAGACGATGCCAACGCCGCTGAATGCAGAGAGGTAGTCCTGGGCGAGGATCGCCTGGTCTCCAGCGAAGCCTCCGAATTCCCAGCCACTGCTGATGGTTTTTCCACCATCATCGGTGTTGTAGAAAACTGCAGTGGTGTAGGCACCCTCTGGACCGGGGCTGGGCACATTTCCACCCAGCAAGCCATCGTCACTGTTGATCCAGATCGCAGCAGCGTTGGGGCCGCTGCCATCACCGGTGGCAGGAGTCAACTGGTCAGTCCACTCGTTATCGAGCGGAAGGTCCTGGTTGTAGCCCACTGCCTGGTAGCCGCTGAGGTCGAGACCCTGGCCGCTGTCGAGTCCGTTCATCTCGGTGAAGGAGTCATCCCCGTCTCCAGTGTCGTAGGTCGAGTCATCGACTCCGTCACGAGAATCGAAGAGAGACGCCACATGCAGGAAGCCGAAGTGATCTCCGCCCTCGAAGTAGACATGCTTACCATCGATGTTGGCCTGACCCAGGGCGTCACCCTCGGCCGCAGTGATGCGGTAATCGAACGGGACAGTTCCTGTCATCGTCCAGATTCTCTCGACCAGGGCATTCGAGGCGCAGGGGTAGTCCAGTATCGAGCCCCTCACCAGACCGGCATTGGCACCGTTTGAAATGAGAGCTGCAAGCAACGCCGCTCCACTGTCGATATCGCCGAGATTGCCGTTGGACTGGAGTCCTTCCATCGCCAGGATGATGTCTGTCTGATCGGTGTAGTTGAGCACCGAAACATTCAGGACCGCAGAGTTTCCTCCACTGCCACAATCTCCGCTGACCTCGTAGACATAGGTGCCGTCAGCGACTCCGACATCGACGAAGGAAGAATCAGCCGGATCGGGGTTACCGATCGAAACACCATCTCGCAAGATTTCCATCGAGACGAAGTTCGGGTTCGGTGTCCAGGAAAGAGTGACATCGCCGGCATTGCAGTCGACGCTACTGTCCGCATTTCCGGGAGGAATGCAGTCATTGATCGTCAGCGTACCGTCACCCAGGCCTGCCTGATTGAAGGTGCCGACTCGAACCAGGTATTGCTCACCCTGGGTCGCTTCGAAGGTCAACTCGGCGGCAAAGTTGGTGCAGGCCAGATTGCCGCTTCCAGGTGCGGTTCCGCCGGGAGTTGTCGCACCAGTCGCAGCGTCATCATTACACATGATCACGCCGGCAGGATCGTCACTGCCACAGCCGGTGTAGATGGCAAGCCTCGTATCAAAGGTGTTTCCACCGCAGGTGCTGACCAGCACTTCACCGGTGGATCCTGCTGTGAAGCAGAAGTAAAGGTCGTTGAAGATGCCATCATTACCGATATTCATGGCACACACGGCCGCATCCAGATCAGGACCGGTGGTGAGAACGGCATTGGTGATGCTGAAGTCAGTATCCCCGATGGCAATCGCCTCCGCCCCTTCGAACCAGCTGTTCCCTGGTGCCGTGTTGGTGTCACAACCAGCGTAGTTGATGATGGCACCGGTCGCGTTGGGACCCTCGTATGCGGTGATGTAAACCGCTTGCACCTCGTAGGCGGTCAACGCCGGGGTCTGGTAACTGGTCTGGGTACCATCGAGAGTCGCCTCGATGTTGCCATCGACCTCGATCTCGAAGGACCCGATGGGGCCTACGTTCTCCCAGGTCATATCCCACTGGGTTGAACCAGGGGTCTGCTGGCAGATCAGATTGGAGACTCCGCCGCCGCAGATGCAATCTCCAGCGTCATCCCAGGCGATATCCATGACCCACATGTTGGTCGGGAAGCCGAGGTTGACCATGTCCAGAGGTTCGGTCAGTCCACACGCAGGTGCGGAGATGAAACTGCCGCCGATCTGATCGGTTGCAGGGTTGGTCTGGGCAGGATCGGGAATCCCCATGAAGAGGCTGTGCCCGGCGGCCTGTCCGTCCGGGGTGAAGATCTCGACGACGAGGGTCTCCCCATCGAGGCAGCCGATCAGCGTCGATGCCGACCCGGCGAGGGTGCCGTCAGGATCGACAACACCGGTTCCGAGCACGAAGTTGAACATTTCATTGGGGACTGTCGGAACCTGGAACTCTTCCTCGTATACGAGGGTCAACGCTGAGAGAGGTCCAACCGTACCACCGTTGATGTCGATGCTCAGACGGATTCGTACCGGCTGAGTTCCCCCCGCTGCAGGATTGGAACTGAAGACGGTGGTGATGCACTTGACATCGATGTTGTCGGTGACCGTGTAGTTGTTGCAGAGGTCAAATGCGCGGTAGTAGCTGTTATCCGCATGGAGTCCCCCGGCATTGCAGGAGACCGCTCCTCCGAAGGGGAGGTTGGCAGCGACCGGAACAAGAGTGGTTCCGGTGGTCGCTGGGCAAGGCGTCGAGAAGAAGTAGGAACAGGACACGGTCGGTGCGATGTTGCCACCCGATTCCCCCTCGACGATGACGGTGTGACCACCATCGGCTGCAGGGCTGTAGAGGAACGATCCAGCAGAACCGGATCCTCCTCCAGGCTGCGTTGCGATCAGGTTGGCCGGATCCACGACATCGAGATAGAGGTTTACGTTGTCGTAGAATACGTTTTCGTCCCAGGTCACCAGCACTTCATTGACACCCGTTGTTTGATCGGGAGTGCAAACCAAGTTCGAGACCGGGAGCAACTCACTGAAGGTCAGTTGGAGATCTCCAACACCGCTGGAGCCAGCATCCCAGCCGCCGATGCGAATGATGTACTCGGTACCACCGACCACCTCGAAACCTGCGACGAAGGAAGTAAAGCCGCCGCATCCGGCACCGTCACCATTACAGGCGACTTCGTCAAGAACTCCGCAGCCTCCCGCGTAGATCAGCAGATCGGAGTCGAAGTTGACCAGGTCACAGAGAGATGCTTCGAGCAGCCCGTCCGTTCCTGGCGTCCAACTATACCAGACATCGAACTCGCAGGTGCCGATGGCACTCCCTGCACACGGTGCTCCCGTGACAGGATTTGCACTCGTGGTTGCGGTAGTCGTGTCGATCGCTTGAAGGGTGACACCCGTATTGAAGGGTATGACCTCCGCACCAGCACACTCATCATTGGCGGGCTGTGAAAATACAACGGTGGGCATCGCAATGGTGGCCACCAAGCCCAGAACAAGAAGAAGACGCATCGACCCATTCCCTTCCTTGCGAAGCCCAGGATGAAACTCATCCCTGTTGAATTGACGGCTCCGCGAATACTCATCATCAAGAAACGAAAAATCGGAACAATTCAGGAAATCATCCGAACTGAAAGAGTCTCGAAGCGGTTCGGACAATATTGCGCAAATACCACTCACTACTCACAGAACGGACCGATCCAGCCCAATAGTACAAATTTACTGGTGGTTTGGGCCGGGTCAAGGACCGTGATCGTGCATTGGCAACAGAACCACGGCAAATTGCGGCCGAATTCAAGGGCACCCGGAAAAAGAATCACAATTCAACGGGTCCGCAGCTGTTGGATCGGCTCCACAGGTATCAGGATCGGCCGGTTGAGGGGATCCAGGTATGAACAGGTAGGACAGCAGATAGATCGCATCTGCCAGGTTCACCGACCCGTCATCGTTACAATCTGCGGCGTCCTGGCACAATAACGCTGCCGTCCCGGGGACGAACAGTGTATCGAGCAGTCCGATCGGATCGGTCAGATTACGGAGCCCATCCGTGTTGATGTCGCCCCGGATGAAGGGGTACGAGCGAGGATTGCCGATCAGATCCAGGCCGATGTGGGCATCCGGAAACCCGAGGTCGGACAGCGGCGTCGGTTCCGCACTGCCGCAAGCAGCAGCGGAGATCCAACTGGCTTCCGATTCGGCAGAAGAGTTGGAGCCGAGCAGGAACAGGTGCCCATCGAGGGTGCCGTCGGGCAATGCCAGTTCCACGACCAGCCGGATATCACAGCTGAGGTCGATTGGTGTCTCGAGATTGAGGCAGAAGTGGCGCTGCACCACTCTGGGGAGCAGAAATTCCTGTTCATGGATCAGATCCAGCGAATTGATCGGACTGATCGATCCGCCATCGGGGTCCGAGTAGAGCCGAAGGACCACAGGCTGCGCCGTGAAGCCGGGACCGGGGTCCGAGTTCTCGACGGCAACCCGGACCGATTCGATTCCCATTCCGTCATCGAGCGAGAAGGGGGACTCGCACGCCTCGTAGATGCGCCAGTAAGACTGAGCTTCGTGCCCTGCTCCATTGCCACAGAGTGGCGTTCCCGGTTCGAACAGGTCCGGTTGAGCCAGATGGGACAGGTGGATCGATCCCGTGGAACAGCCAGGGGTCACCAGTTCGCAACTCTCTGTTGGCGTCCATGAATCCAGGGTATTGCCGCAAATCTGAACCGTCACCACTCCCAGTGTCGTGGTTGGATAACCACTCCAGTTACTTTCAGATCCAGTCAGCAGCGCCACCAGTAACCCATCGATACGAACCTCAAGACTATCGAGAGAGGGATCAGCCTGCCAGCTCACGGAGATCTCTGTATCCGGCGAAGCCTGGCACTCCAGCCCGATGATGCCAGGCAGTTGCTGCGGACACTGTTGCCTGCCTTCAACTACAGATAGCGAGTTAGTGGAGTTGTCGACGATCCAGATCGAATAAACTCCGAACGGGTCGAGCAACTGAGCCGCTGGTGATCTGGACGATTCGATGCCGTTGATGAAGAATCCGGCTGCAGCGATTTCCATCGGAGCCAGTGCCACTCCTGACAGGGGATCGGTGGTCGAGATGGTGGTGACGCGTCCGGCGCCTTCGGGTCCGTGCGGAACTTCCAGGCGGCCACAGTCTGATCGCCAGGCGATGCCATTTCCGGAACCCCCTCCATCCGGGTGAAAGATACTTGCCCCCAGGTAACTGCCATCGAGCAGCGAGATCAGGTCGTATCGATCCCCGGTGATGTCGACCGCCCAGATTCCGGTCGAGCCATCCCACGCGAGCCCTCCGACAAAGCCGCCACCCTGGAGACCCATCGAGCCGATCAGGGAAGGCGCGCCTCCATCGATTTCGCTGCGCCAGAGCTGGCTATTTCCGGCGCCAGAGAAGACTCCCCAGTAGAGGTAGTTTCCGTCGGTGGTGATCCCTGTTGTCGTCGATCCTGCAGGGGAAGGGTTCGGGACCGTGGCCAGCGGCGCGAGCGTCACTGCGTCGTAGACCCAGTTCTGGGGCGAGAATATGTCGACCACGATCACCGCATCTACGCCCCAGGGATTGGGTGTGGCGACAAGAGTGATACCCAGAGCAGATGACCCCTGAAGCGGCACCGGTCCCGCCAGCAGATCCGCGGGCGTCAGGGTAGTGGTGCCACCGTTGCCGATGGGACCGGTCAGGTACGATCTGGGAATCCCCTGGGACCAGCATGCAGTCGAGGCGAGGTACAGGCTCAACAGGACCAGCGCGATGTTGAGAAGATGTGGGCGAAGGTTGGCAGTGGTCATGGATAGCCAGTTTCCTGCGGACTCGTTCAATAAATTGTCACCGTGTCAGCACCTGATAGTCGTACTCGTCAGTTAGTGAATGGCTGCCCGGATAATATGTAAATGTGTGACCATACACTGACAGGAGGATAACCCATCCGACTCATATTTTCGATTGGCAGGTGAGTTCGTGCCAGCAATGTCACGAGAGACCGCTGTCAAATAGCGAGATGTCGAGAGGCATCGGGAATTGTCGGAACTCCCGGACAACTCCAGTAGTGCGGTGTGAAGCAACGATCAGGTTGCGGTTGCGATCGTCAGTGGATCAAAAGCCCGGGGGTGGATCAAAAGAACTGGGGTGGATCAAAAGAACAGGGGTGGATCAAAAGAACAGGGGTGGATCAAAAGAACAGGGGTGGATCAAAAGAACAGGGGGCCTTCCCCCCTTGGGAAAGGCCCCCTGTGCGCATCCAGCACAGGTGCATCCAGTCCGGGCGTTGCAAACCAACCCGGACTACCCGGTGTCTACCCGATCAGGGGCAGGCCGTGTAAGAAGCACAGTCGAGCGCATCGTCGGTGGGATCCGTACCGCATGCACCCGGGCTCGGGTCGGGCGGAGTAGGACCACTGCTGAACAGTGCAGCGAGACCGTTGATGGCATCGGCAATGTTGATATTGCCGTCATCGTTGACGTCATTGGCGTCGCTGCAGTCCCCACCCGGTCCATTCGAAAAGAGTGCTGCCAGCAGGAAGATCAGGTCAGCGATATTGAACCCACCATCGCCGTTGCAATCGCCTCGCTGGAACTCCGGTCCTGAAGGCCCGCCACCACCGCCAAGAGCGGCGATGTATCGCGCCGCCAGATCGTTCTGATCTCCACCGAATCCACCAAACTCCCACGACTGGGAGATGGTATTGCCGTTGGGAGCATCGGTGGCGTAGAAGACCCCGGTACCGTAAGCCTGAACCGCATCGGTCCAGACCTGTGAGGCGTTGGGTCCTGCGGCTCCGCCAAGAGGGTTGATCTGGTCGGTGTAGTCAATGCCTGCGGAAGCCTGGTTGTAGGTAGCTCCGCTCAGGTCAGAGGTATCGAGTCCGAAACCGCTATCAGCACCGTTCATCGACAGGAAAGAGTCATCTCCATCGACAGGGGGGACCCCTTGATCGACTCCGTCGTAATTGTCGTATGCGGTGATCAAGTGGACGAATCCCCAGTGGTCTCCTGCTTCCATGTAGACATTGGTACCGTTCTCGACCGCCGTGGCGAGGGCCGCCCCGTCTGCATCGGTAATACGGTAATCGTTGGGCCAGGTCCCGGTCATCATCCAGGCGCGGGTGATGGTTCCACTGCCGAAGCAGCCCCATTCCGCTGGCCCCAGTGTGGTGGTGACATGAGTGATGCCGTTGGCATCGAGGGCGGCTTGAAGTGCCGCGACGCTGTCGATCTGGTCCACGCCTTCGACACCGAAGATGACATCCGATTCACCTCCGTAGGTGGCGACGTTCGCCACCACGGTTTCGGCACCACCGAAGGTGCCAGCGCAGATACCCTGTACTTCGTAGGTGTAACTGCCATCCGCTAGACCCAGATCGACGTAGCTGGTGTCACTGCCAGGTACGGTAGCCATCAGTACCCCATCCCTCACCAACTCGATGGAGTCATAAGCATTAGCGTCCCAGCTCAAGGTCACCTCACCAGCATTACAATCAGTAGCGACGCTGAGCCCGGTCATCGGAGGACAGGTAAGTGACTGGATGGTCAGACTTCCGGTGCCCTGAAATGAACTGAAGGTACCGATCCGTATCAGGTATCGATTCCCGGCGACCAGCGGAAGTTCAACCAGGGAATACCAGTTCTGGCAGGGGCCAGGCAGGATGAAGGAGTCGCCGTTGCAGGCGATCTCGTTGCCCGCCAGGTTCGCGCAGTCGAGGCCGGCAGCGGTGAAATCGTAAACAAGCAGGTCGGTGTCATTCCATCCGACCGCTCCTGGATCACAGGTATGAATCCAGTAATCGGCAGTTTCGGTGGCCTCATATTCCCACCAGCCGTCGAAGGCCATGGCACCGTTGCCGGTACCAGGGCAGAGAGAGATATCGACAGGAGGATCGGTACTGGTGGTGAAGGGTTGGTTATCAATCGGATTGGCACCGTCGAACACATCGATGGCGACGAAGCACTCATCTCCAGCGGTGAAGGTGCAGATCGGATCCGAGAAGCAATCCGAATCGAGACAATCGACGGCTCCATCGATGTCGTTATCGATGCCATCATCACAGATCTCTGGAGCGGGAACCTGCATGTTGACGGTGAGGGTTCCGACACCGCTGACGCCAAGCCCATACGAGCCGACACGGACCTTGTAACTCACTCCAGCACTGACACTCACGAACTGGACGTGGCTGTAGAAGCCCTGGCATCCGCCGAGGATCGTCGCATCTCCGTTACAGGCGATCTCGGTCATCGCATTGCAATCGTTGGTGGTGTCTTCGTAGACGATCAGGTCAGAATCCCAGCCGGCCGCATCACAGGTGTGAATTTCCGCGACCATGTTGATGTCGGGGGTGAAACTGAACCATATATCGTTGTCGAATTGACCCATGCCCGCGCAGAAAATGCCTGGCAGCGGATCAGCGCCGAGACTGGCGCTCGTTGAATCCATGAACGCGGTGTAGAACCCGGCACCGATGATGGGTCCGATGTCTGTAGCAGAGACGCATTCATCGTTGGTCGCAGCAGGGCATGCCGGGGTTCCCTGACAGTCGAGTACGTCGAAACAGTCGATGAGACCATCCCCATCGTTGTCGAATCCATCGTCGCAAATCTCTGGTCCACAGAGACCGACGCCGATGCAGTCAGGATCGGCGCAGTCGATGAGGCCATCGGCATCGTTATCGCCGCCGTCATCGCAGATTTCACCTCCCACGGCGATGAAATCGAGAGTCAGGTTGCCGGTTCCGATGGAAGCAGCAGCCCAACCACCAATCCGGAGGTAGTAAGTGTTTCCTCCGGTGACCGCTATCGGATTCTGGAACCAGGAGTAGTAGTTCTGGCACGGGGGGAAGGGGGCGGGAGCATCCCCGTTGCAGGCGATTTCAACAAGGGCTCCGCATCCTCCGGTGCCATCGTAAAGGGCCATATCAGTATCCCAGCCTGCTGCATCGCAGGTGGTTGCCGTGATCGCTCCGTCTGCATCAGGAACGAAAGCGAACCAGATGTCGGACCAGAAACCACCCATGACATCACAGGGAATCACCGGGAGCGGATCGACTCCCGTTGTTGCTGCGGTGTTATCCATCGCAACGATGTAGGTTCCGAAACCGGAGATGGTAATTACATCTGCAACAGCACACTCGTCTCCGCCTTGCGCCCACACGCCGGTGGCAAAAAGAGCGAGAATGCCAGTGATCAAGAACAACTTACGCATTCGTTCCCTCGACTTCCCATTTGTTCACTGAGTTGCCAGCAGGTACCGATGGGAGCACACCTCCTTGGCGCGATGAATCGCTGGAATCCCACAGAGGCACACCTGTCGGTGTGAATCAGTCAGTTGCAACCCGCAACCTATTGTCATTTTCGAGCCCAAGCACGGCGAGAGTGAACCTCAATAAGAGATCGACTCCAGCAACGATCTTGGTTCCATCATAGTCTTGTGAATGGTGGAGAGCGAGGTCGGCGTTCTGGAGAGAATGGAATAAAGAACGGGGGGCCTTCCCCGTATGGGAAAGGCCCCCCGTGTGCATCCAGCACATGAGCATCCAGTCCGGGCGTTTGCAAACCAACCCGGATGACTCCGTGCCCACCCGATCAGGGGCAGGACGTGTAAGAAGCACAGTCGAGTGCATCGTCGGTGGGATCCGTACCACACGCACCCGGACTCGGGTCGGGCGGAGTAGGACCGGCGCTGAACAGTGCAGCGAGGCCGTTGATGGCATCGGCGATGTTGATACTGCCGTCATCGTTGACGTCATTGGCGTCGGCACAGTCCCCAGCAAATCCACCCGAGAAGAGTGCTGCTAGCAGGAAGATCAGGTCAGCGATATTGAACGAACCATCGCCGTTGGCGTCACCTCTCTGGAACCCGGTTCCAGGAGGAGCACCGCCGCCACACAGTGCTGCGATGTAGCGCGCTGCCAGGTCGACCTGATCGCCGCCGAATCCACCGAACTCCCACGATTGAGAGATGGTATTTCCGAACGGGTCATCGGTGGCGTAGAAGTTGCCCGTGCCGTATCCACCACCAACGCTGCTCCAGATCTGAGCGACATTGGGGCCACCGGATCCTACTCCGGGCTGAATCTGGTCAGTCCAGTCGTTGCCTGGATTTGCCTGGTTGTAGGCGGTGCCGGTGAGGTCACTGACATCGAGTCCAAATCCGGAGTCGTATCCGTCCATGGCTGTGAAGGAATCATCGCCATCGGCTACGGATCCTTGAGCGACACCATCGTAGTTGTCGTAGTTGGTAATCAGGTGGGCAAAGCCCCAGTGGTCTCCAGCTTCCATGTAGACACTCTTGCCATTCTCGACGGCAGTGGCGAGGGCTGTGCCGTCTGCATCGTTGATACGGTAATCGTTGGGGTACGTGCCGTTCATCATCCACGCGCACTGTACGGTGTTGCTACCGAGGCAACCCCACTCGGCGGGGCCGAGGGTGGTGGTCACATAGCCGATCCCGTTGGCATCGAAGGCCGCCTGGAGTGCCGTAACACTGTCGATATCGTCCACACCCTCAACGGCGAAGATCACATGAGCTTCACCACCGTAAGATGCGACATTGGCTGTGATCGTCTGGGATCCACCAACATTGCCGGCACAGACTCCCTGGGCCTGGTAGACGTAAGTGCCCGAGGCCAGACCTGGATCAATATATGAGGTGTCGGAACCGTCGACGGTGTCGATCAGCACCGTATCCCGGAGGATCTCGACCTGGTCGTATGCGTTTGCGGTCCAGCCCAGAGTGACATCACCGGTGGTGCAATCACTGGCTGCGGCAAGCCCTGCCATCGGCGGACAAAGAAGCGGAACGATGTTCAGAGTACCTAAACCACCACCCGCTCCCCAGGCGCCGATGCGTATCTTGTACTCGATTCCCGCCACGGCATTGAACTCGATGAACGAGAAGAAAGCCTGGCATCCAGTGACCAGTCCAAGATTGTCGTCACCGTTACAGGCGACCGGCACCAGAGCGTCGCAGGCACCCTCGTAGATGATCACGTCGCTATCGAACCCAGTCGGATCGCAGGTGTGAATCCAGTGAGCGCCATCATTTGCAGCGACCCAGCTGTACCACCCATCTTGATCCATGTTGCCACCAAAGGTACCGGGGCAAAGACCGTAATCGATCGGATCGGCACCCAGCGTGTAGGTGGAGTTATCGATCGGATTGGCACCTTCAAATACCGAAATCGCAACGAAGCACTCGTCTCCATCTGTGATGGTGCAGTTGGGATCTGCGAAACAATCCGGGTCGGCACAGTCGATGAATCCATCGAGGTCATCGTCGACACCGTTGGTGCAGTCCTCGGCAGCCGGGATGACCATACTGACGGTCAGTGTTCCGGTACCGGTCGATCCCGCAGACCACGAGCCGATACGCACCCAGTAGGTGTTGCCGCCGGTCAGCTGAACGAACTGGACATGGCTGTAGAACGCCTGACAACCGGTCAGGATCCCTGCATCACCGTTGCAGGCCACTTCGACCATACTGGCACAATCCGGTCCCTCGTAGACGAGCAGGTCGGTATCCCAACTGGCAGCATCGCAGGTGTGGATCTCGGCGACCGCATCGACAGGCGGTGTGAACTGGAACCAGATATCGTTATCGAAGGCACCGGCGACCGCACATGGGATCGCTGGGGCTGGGTTTGCCGAAGGAGAAGCCAGCGTCGAATCCATGAATGCGGTGTAGGTACCGGCACCTGCTGAGACATCGATCACCGTCGCGGCATCGCACTCATCGTTGGCAGCTGCATCGCAGGGGGGGGTTCCAAATGGGCAGTCGACAGCGTCAGCGCAGTCGATGAGACCGTCACCATCATTGTCGATACCATCGTCGCAGATCTCCGGAGAGACCGCGAAGAACTCCACGGTAAG